>SXGR01088398.1_pt1 | contig 22459 bp, 20 predicted proteins | sample 3174711 | NCBI WGS metagenome assembly SXGR01 (sample SAMN11356860, study PRJNA531348) | freshwater metagenome | isolation source: freshwater sample F1-60 | place: China: Fuxian Lake, Yuxi | collected 2017-12-25 | reverse complement strand
GTATTCGGCGCTTGGATAAGGCGCTGAAGTTCCGCCCGCTGCTCAGTGGAAAGTTCGAATGGAAACTTTGGACGGGCCATGTCCGAACGATGGCACGAGTAATGGTTGTTAGGAAAGACTTAATTGAGACACTACACTAGGATTACAGCTTGCTAGGACCCTTCAGGGAACCTTTTCCGTCGCGCACAAGGGCTGCGCCTCACAGCTCCTGCATCGACTGCGCGAGTTCCCGACGCTGGCGCTCCCGGTTCTGGGCATCGTAGAAGTCCACCGGATTGAAGTCATCCGTCAGGACGATCCCGTGCGTCGGATCCGTCTGGCGGGTCTCGTTCATCGCCGTCCGGAACTGGTCCAGCACCGAGGGGTGCACCGAGTTGTACTCGTAGGGCCTGCGGACCCGGAGCGGCGACGCCGAGGCGACGAAGAAGGCGTTGCCATTCGCCGCCTGGTGCAGGTCCACCGATGCAAAAACCACACGGAGCGTCTTCTCCAGCGAGGCCAGCATGAAGTCGCGACCGGGCCGCGGATCGCCAAAGCAGTTGATCGATAGCACGCCCTCCGGCTTCATCACGTTCCGCATCGCCTGGAACGCCTCCCGGGTCATCAGATGCGCCGGCGACGAATCCCCAAGGAAAGCGTCTAAAATCACCGCATCGTATTCGTTGGTTCTACCTCGGAGAAATTGGCGCCCATCCCCGATCGTCAGCTGCGCGAACCGTGTCGGGTCGAGATCGAAGAACCGCTGCGCCAGCGGCACGACCGACGGGTTGATCTCAACCACGTCCACCTTCGCCCCCTGCTGGGCAAAGAGGGACGGAACGATTCCCACCCCCATCCCGATGCAGAGCACGCGGTCGACCCGCTCGGAGTGGCTCCGGGCCAGCTGATGGATCGCATAGGTGAACAGCGAACCGCTCTGGCGCGTGGCCGGCAGATAGGAATTCTGGATCAGGTAGTCATTGGCGTAGAAGCGCCGGCGTCCGTCCACTGTCTCGAGAACCTGCAGCTGACCAAAGTTCGAGTTGCCCCGGTACACCTCGCGGATTTTCGAGAATCTCGGACGGGCGTCCCATCGGACCGCCCAGACCCCCAGTCCGGCGACCAGTACGGCCCCGACGACCGCCGGCATGGTCCTGCCTCCCCAGACTACCAGATGCACCACGGCCACCCCGGTGACCAGTCCCGCCGTGACCACCATTGTCACCGAATTCGGGGCCAGGGGAATCAACACATAGCCGATCAACGCCGTGCCCACGAAGCTGCCGACGGTGCTGATCGCGGACAGACGCCCCACCTGCCCCCCCACCTCCCGGACATGGCTCGCAAGAAACCGGATCAGGAAGGGGCAGGTCAGCGCGAGCAGCGACAATGGAACGAAGAAGAGGAACGCTGAGGCCAACAGCGACGCCACCGGCAGAGGCAGCGACAACGAATGGACCGCCACCGACTGGACACCCCAGACCGCCAGGCAAAGGTAGGCCGCTGCCACCAGCATCGAGCCGTACAGCCGGTTCAGATGACCCTTCGAATCCGCCCAGAGTCCGCCCAGGTAGTACCCGAAGGCCAGGGAAGCCATCGCGATGCCGATCTGAGCCGTCCAGACGAAGTGCGATGTCCCCAGGTAGGGTGCCAGCATCTTCGCCCCGAGGATTTCCACCACCATGATGGCGGCGCCGTTCACGCCGGCGGTCAGAAGAAGGAATCGGCGCTGGGCCATGGAAATGGGCGTCTCGGGGGTCTGGGACATCGGAAGGAAAGTCTCTCCCTTCTGTAAACCCCGGAACCACCCCTGTCGATCGCCCCGTTCCAGACCCCCCGGATCCAGGGGTGGCTCCCGTTCGCAGGCCACAGTCCTGCTACCGGCCTCGACAACCCCGTCGACCCCGAGAAACCAGTTGCCCAACCGCTCCCCGATTTGAAAGGGTTCCCAACCCGACCGGCAACGGGCGGGAAACCGGCCATAACGTCCTGACGCGAGTGCGTCGGGAGGCCACAACAACATCTGATCCAATCCGGTCCTTCCGCCGGATGGCGTCGGGCGAATCGTCCCGGTCAACGCCGCAACCATCGGAAGCTGTCGACATCATGAGTCAAGTAGGCGTCAAAGAGCTCCTCGAGGCAGGAGTCCACTTCGGTCACCAAACCCGTCGCTGGAACCCCAAGATGAAACCGTTCATCTTCGAGGCCCGTAACGGCATCCACGTCATCGACCTGTCCAAGACGGTCGTTCAGCTCGAGGCCGCTTGCGCGTTCCTCGCGCAGATCGCCGGCAAGGGTGGACAGATCCTGTTCGTGGGCACCAAGAAGCAGGCCCAGGAAGCCGTCAAGGAGTCCGCCAAGGCCTGCGGCCAGCCCTACGTCACCGGACGCTGGCTCGGTGGCACCCTCACCAATCTTCGCACCCTGAAGCGCTCCCTGAAGCGCATGAAGGAGATCGAGCGCATGGAGCAGGACGGCTCCATCAACGAGTACGTCAAGCAGGAGCAGTCCATGATCCGCCGCGAGCACGGCCGGTTCGTGAAGAACCTCGATGGTCTCCGGACCACCGAGGCCCTCCCTGACGCGATGTTCGTCGTCGACATCAAGCGCGAGCACAACGCGGTCGCCGAGGCCCGCCGTCTCAAGATCCCCCTCGTTGCCATCGTCGACACCAACTGCGATCCCGACCTCGTCGACCACCCCATCGCCGGCAATGACGACGCCATCCGTTCCGTGAAGCTCATCCTCGGTGCCGTCGTCGAGACGATCGCCAAGGCCAAGGCGGAACACGATGCGAAGCGGGCCCGTAAGTCCGACCGTCCCGAGACCGAGGCCGCTGCCCCGGCTGCACCGGCCCCCGAGGCCCCGGCTCCTGCCCCAGCCGCCTGAGTCCCATCCCGTGGCGGTGGTCCGGTCGAACCCGGACACCGCCGCACCTCAACACCCCAATCCTCTTCCAGTCATGGCAGACATCACCCCAGCCCTCGTGGGCAAACTCCGTGAGATGACCAGCGCCGGTCTCATGGACTGCAAGAACGCGCTTGTGGAAGCCGGCGGCAACCTGGACGGCGCCGTCGACATCCTCCGAAAGAAGGGCCAGGCCAGCGCCGCCAAGAAGGCCGGCCGCGAGGCCAAGGACGGCCTCATCTCCCAGGCCGTCGTCAACGGCGGCAAGGTCGGCGTCCTCGTGGAGATCAACTGCGAGACCGACTTCGTCGCCCGCAACGACTCCTTCAAGGAATTCTGCAACGAGCTCGCCAACAAGGTCGCCTCCAACCCGTCGGTCGACCTCGAGGCGGACCGCGTGGCCGCCGTCGCCAAGATCGGCGAGAACATCCAGATCCGGCGTCATGACCGGCTCGAGGTGTCCGGCAACGGACTCGTCGCCGCCTACATCCACACCGGCGGCAAGGTCGGCGTGCTCGTCGAGGTCGGTTGCGACAAGGCTGAATCGACTGCCTCGTCCGACTTCAAGCAGCTGGTCAAGGACATCACCCTCCAGATCGCCGCCGCCAGCCCGGTCGCCATCAGCCGCACCGAGGTGCCGCAGGCCGTGATCGACAAGGAGCGTGAGATCGCCGGCCAGAGCGAGGCCGTGAAGAACAAGCCCCCGCAGGCCGTGGCCAAGATCATCGAGGGCAAGATCAATAAGTTCCTCGAGACCGCCTGCCTCCTCGAACAGGGCTTCGTCAAGAATCCCGACATCAAGGTCGACGCCCACGTCGGCTCCGTAGCCAAGGCCCTCGGCGATACCATCACGGTGCGCCGGTTCCTGCGCTATCAGGTCGGCGAGGCCGTCTAGGCCAACCCAAACACCCGGGCGTCAGACCGCCCCGGCATCACGCGGTGGAGGTGACTCCACCGCGTTTTTTTGCCCGGAGCGACCGACCCACACGTCCCGTTCAGGGCCTCGCCTCTCCCACGCAATACAACGAGGCGCGTCCCCGGAGGTACAACCGATTGCCCACCACGGCCGGAGAGGCGTCGAAGCCATCATCGAGTCGGTTGGTGGCCAGGACCTCGACCTTGGGGCCCTCCTTCAGGACCACCACCCCGCCATCGCGGCCCGCCAGATAGACCCGACCCGCCGCACCCACCGGCGAGGCATACACGCCGGTGAGGCCATTCAGACGCTCCATCTCGACCTCGGGCTTCCCGGTCCGGGCATCAAAGATCGACAGCATCGCAGTGTTGCCCGAGAAGAAGTACAATCGGCTCCCATACAGCAGGGGTGATGGCACATAGGGCGTGCCCTTGTTGTGGCTCCAGACGATCGCGTCCGTGCCCGTCAGATCCCCAGAGCCCCCCAGCCGGATCACCTGCAGGGCACTCCCCCGAAACCCACTCATCACGATGACCCGACCCTCATCCGCCACGGGAGTGGGGATGGCGTTGGCCGTCTGACCCGAGCACTCCCACAGCAAGGAACCCGTCGCAAGATCGTAGGCCCGGACCTTGTTCGTCCCGTTCACCACCACCTGCGGCTTGCCCCCCTGCTCGACGATCAACGGGGTGCTCCACCCCGTCGGTTCATCGCGCCGTTGGCGCCAGAGCTCCCGCCCATCCCGGGTGTCGAGGGCCACGATGAAATCTTCCCCCTCATGATCCCACAGCACCACCACCGTCGTACCATGCAAGGCTGGGGAACTTCCCTCACCGAAGCTGTTCCGGGTCCGCATGTCCCCTAGATCCTTTTCCCAGAGGAGCTTTCCCTTGAGGTCGTAGGCAAAGAGACCGAAGGACCCGAACGAGGTGATCAGAACCCGTCCGTCCGTCACGGGGGAGGCCGAGGCAAAGCCGTGGTCCTTGTGGTGCCCCTCATGCGGGACCTGCACCCGGGCGGTCTGCTGCCATCGGACCTTTCCATCGTCACGACCCAGCGCAAGAACCGTGAACCGCTGCAGCTGGGAGGGGGCCTCTCCACGACCGCCTCGCCCCCCACGGCCCGGACCGTCCTGGCCCCCCGCCGGTACCGACGGTTCCACCCCCTCCGGGATTGCCGTCAGCAGGAACACCTGGTCACCCCAGAGGATCGGGGTGGAACTGCCTCGACCCGGCACCGGGACCTTCCACACCACGTTGCGGGTCTCGCTCCACTCGACCGGAGGATTGGCACCGGGCGCCACCCCGTTCCTCAGCGGACCCCGCCACGCAGGCCAGTTCTGGTCCGCGGCAACCGCAACAGAAGGCCCGAGCTCCACCATCAGTGCGAACATCGGGAAAGCCAACGCGAGGGACGGAATCGGGAATCGCATACGGTGATGGACAGCCCCGACGCATCCTTGGTTACAACCGCACGTCCGGGGAGGACTTTCCCGTTGCACGGTCGACTGACGGTGCGTTGACTCGGAACAGCACCCGACACGGCACCGCCGTGGTTCGGGATCCTCCATCTGCTTCCATCATGAGCCGCAAACTGAACATCGCGATCGTCGGACTCGGCTTCGGTGCCGAATTTATCCCCATCTACCAGAGGCATCCCCAGGCGAACATGTACGCCATCTGCCAGCGCTCGAAGGAGAAGCTGGACGCCGTGGGCCAGGCGTTCGGGGTGGAGAAGCGCTACCAGAGCTTCGAGGATCTGATCCGGGATCCCAAGGTCGACGCGGTCCACATCAATTCGCCGATCCATCTCCACGCCTCGCAGTCGATCGCCGCCCTCCGCGCCGGCAAGCACGTTGCCTGCACCGTGCCCGCCTGCACCACCCTGGAGGAAGCCCGCGAGATCGTGAAGGCCAGCAAGGAGAGCGGGAAGAAGTACATGATGATGGAGACCGTCGTCTGGAGCCGCGAGTACCTCTATGTCCGCGAGCTCCGTGACACCGGCCGGCTCGGCCGGATCCAGTTCGTCCGTGGCAGCCATCTCCAGAACATGGACGGCTGGCCCGGCTACTGGGAGGGCCTGCCCCCGATGCACTACGCCACCCACTGCGTCAGCCCGTGCCTCGGCATTGTCAACGGTGAGGCCGAGCACGTCTCCTGCCTCGGTTCCGGCCGTATCTCCGAGGCCCGCATCGCGAAGTACGGCTCGCCCTTCTCCTTCGAGACCGCCCACTTCAAGGTCCGTAACCAGGACGTCGCCGGCGAGGTGACCCGCTACCTGTTCGAGGCTGCCCGACAATACCAGGAGAGCTTCGACTGCTACGGCTCGCAGACCTCGTTCGAGTGGCAGCTCACCGAGCACGACGATCCCGTGCTGCACGTCGGTGGCGAGAAGGTCGAGAAGGTGAAGATCCCCGACTACGCCCACCTCCTCCCCGAGGGCATCCGGGAGTTCACCACGAAGTGCGTGTACGACATGGCCGAGAACGCGCACCTCAGCTTCATCCAGGGCAGCGGCCACGGCGGCAGCCATCCGCATCTGGCCCATGAGTTCGTCACCGCGGTCCTTGAGAACCGCCCCAGCTTCCCAGACGTCCACCAGTCGGTGAACTGGACCATGGTCGGCATCCTCGCCCATGAATCCGCCCTCCGCGGCGGCGAGAAGATGCACCTGCCGAACTTCCGAGGGATCTGACGCCCCGGCCAGTCAGGTCGGTCCGATCACAGGCCCCGGAGGTTCTCCTCCGGGGCTTTCTGTTGCTGGCCGAGAAGTCGGACCGGCACCAGCTGCTCCCATCGGACTTGCCCCGGCCGGTGTTCCTCCTCGGTCTCCAACGGGAGGGCGTCGGTGAACCCCGCGACCAGCAGACCGGCCCATAGGCACGGCCCGATCCATGCCGTGCATCCACCCCTGCGCAGGCGGGCCAGTGCCCGGAGCCGACGGCGCAGGCTTCCCGCACCGGGATCCCACACCCCAAGCAGGGACAGCACACCAGCCGTCTCCCGCTCCAGGCCCGGCACCCGGCGCAATGCCATCTGGACAATCAGCTGACCATAGGGACGACAGGCCTCCGCGCGGCCCTCCACCGCCACCCGGTCGCAAACCTCCTCCCGGTCCCATCGGATCTGCCGGGCCACCCACCATACGAGCGGATTGAACCAGTGAAACGCTTCCACGGCCGCCAGAAGCCAGTTCAGAGGGAGGTCCCACCGACGAAGGTGGGCCAGTTCGTGGCGGAAGATGAAACGCAGCTGTTCATCGGTGAGGTCGTCCACCAGCCCGGCTGGCATCACGACCGCCGGCTCCAGGAGGCCGACCAGACAGGGACCTGTCACCCGCCCCGACTCGAGGAGCCGGACCGGTCCTCCGACCCGGGCCGCCATTCGACACTCCTCCAACAATCCCAGCACTTGCGGCGACTCCATCTCCACGGAATCCCTCCGGAGCCGTCGCGCGTTCCACACCGATCCCACCCACCGGAGGAGGAGGATTCCCGCCACCGCCAGCCAGACCCATTGGATGGGCCCCTGCTCCAGCACGAACGGCAGTGGATGGGAGGGGTCCTCCACTCCGGCTTCGCCAGCGGTGTCGACACTGATGACGGCCTCGGACCAGTTGAAGAGGCTGACCGGGCTGGGAAGGAAGAACGGCCACGCCAGCCTCAGCAGCACCAGCAACCAGAGGCGACACCGCCATCGGGCATCAACCCGATCCCCCAGCGCGCGCAAGAGGATCCAGACGACGGCCGCCAGGACCGCCTCCTGCCACGAGGAGCGGACAATCCCGGCTAGGAACTCGGCGAAGATCGGGGCATCCATGCCGATCCCTGACCAAGCAGTGCCTGCGCCAGACGGCGTGGAACCCCTCAGATTTCCTCAACAGCTTTCCGTAACTCTCACGCCTGTTTCGGGGTCACTCCCTTATGGTCCACGAAATGGGTCACCATCAGCCCGAGCGAACCACCGAAGACCCGATCCAGAAACGAACGCGTCACCGCTGTGATGCAGGCCTGCTCGTCCACCAGCGGCCGATACAGATAGGCCCGCCCCTGCTGCTCGAACCCCAGCGCCCCTTTCCGGACCAGACGGTTTAACAGGGTCTTGGCCGTCACCGGATGCCAGGTCGGATCCTGAGCCATGAGCTCGGTGATGATGTCAGCCGCCGTGATGGGGGAACGCCCCCAGACCACGCGCATGATCTCCCATTCCGTCTCGGAAATCCTTGGGACAGTTCTCGAAGGGGAGGGCGTGGAGGGGGCCATGCAGTCGTCTGGAATGACAAAGCCGATACTTCCAGCCCAATACCGGTGTCAATCGTCGAGACCGACTCCTTCAGCCCACACCCTGCCCCCTTTCCGGAATCCCACCCAACCCGAGACGATTACGCCTCTGAAGCCAGGCCATCGGCACCAGGATCGCAAACGAGAAGGCCAACAGGACCAACGCCAACCGGTGGGCCGTGCCATAGTCCAGCCGCTGGACCTCGTCGTAGAGCGCAATGGAGGCCACCCGGGTCCGACCCGGAATGCTGCCCCCCAACATCACCACCACACCGAACTCTCCGACCGTGTGGGCGAAGCTCAGCATCGCCGCCACCAGGAGCCCGCGTCGGGACAGCGGGAGGGTCACCCGCCAGAACACGCTCCATGGGCGGGCCCCTACCGACCGTGCCGCCTCCAGATATTCGGGAGGAATCGATCGGAACGCAGCCGCCAGAGGCTGGACCGCATAGGGCAGGCTGTAGATGAGGGATCCCAGCACCAAGCCCTCGAAACTGAAGGCGAGGGTGTCCCCTGTGACATGGAACCAGAACCTCCCCAGCGGCGTGTCCGGCGCGAAGAGGGACAACAGGTAGAACCCCAGGACCGTCGGCGGTAGGACCACCGGAAGACCCACAATCGCCTCCACCACGGGAATCCACCGACGCCTCGACACCGTCAGCCACCTCGCCAAGGGTACCGCCAACACCAGCAACAGCACGGTCACCAACCCGGCCAGCCGGAAGGTCAGTCCCAATGCCTGCCAGATCTCCGGCGACAAGCCTTCGGAAGGAATCGGGAGGGCATTCACGGGGCAGGAGGAGCCATCGGACCGACGTTCACCGGGGAACACGCGTGTCGGGACCACCCCGGGGGACATCGAATCCAAACCGTTCCAGAAGTCCGATGGCCGCCTGCGATCGGAGGAGGTTCCGATACAGCTCCGCACCCGGATGGGACTCGCCACGCCGGGTCACGACCGCGACCTGTTCCAGCGGGTCATGCAGGCCAGCCGGCACCTCCCACCAGCGCCCGGGCTGACCCGCCCGCGGCGCCATGACCCATGACCGCGACACCAGACCGAGGTCCACGGAGCCCGATTCCACCCACTGCGCCGTCTGGGCCACCGTCTCCCCCAGGACCACCCGGTTGCTCCAGCCCCCCCAAAGGTCGGCTCGGCGTAGGATCTCCTGCGCCGCCCTACCATACGGGGCATGGAGCGGATTCGCGATGGCCAGGCGCCGGACTGCTGAAGCCTGGAGGATCGACAGCCCCACCCGGGGATCCAACCCAGCGCGGGTGCTCCAGAGGACCACCCGACCGTTGGCGTAATGGGTGAGCGAATTCGACACCGCCAGTCCGTCAGCGACCAATGCTTCCGGATAACGCCGATCGGCAGAGAGGAACACGTCGAACGGCGCCCCCTTGCGGATCTGGGCCACGAGGGTTCCTGAGGCGCCCAGGATCGTCTCGGCCGTCTGACCGGGATGCACCGTCGCAAAAAGGCGGTTCAGCTCCGGCATGACAAAGGTGAGATCCGACGCCGCAGCCACCCGAAGCGGTCGGCTTGATTCGAGCGACGGCTCCGCCGCCCGGAGGCATCCCATCGCCCAGGCGACGAGCCATGCGATGCCAAGACGCCAGATGGATGCCCTCACGAGCCCTCCTTCTGCCACCCCCACCTCCACCTCGGCCAGCCGATTCCCTCTGTGCAAGGGCACCGGTTCGGGTGAGCCTCCCAGTCCATGGACCTTGAACTGACCAACCGGGTCGCCCTCGTCTCGGGCGGCGCCCGGGGCATCGGCGCCGCCACCGTGGACCGATTCGCAGCCGAGGGAGCACAGGTGCTGATCGTCGACCGCGACGCCGAGGCCGCCGAACAGTTGGCCGCAGGACGCTCCACAGTCCGGATCGTCGCGGGCGACCTCACCGACCCCGAGGTCTGCAGACGGGCGGTCGAGGAGGCGGTCCGCCATTTCAGACACCTCGATATCCTGGTCAACAACGCCGGGGTGAACGACAGCGTCGGCCTCGATGCCCCGCCCGATGCCTTCGTGTCCTCCCTCCAACGGAACCTCCTCCCAGCCTACACGCTCACCCACCTCGCCCGCACGCACCTTGCCGCACGCCGGGGCGCGATCGTGAATGTCAGCTCCAAGGTCGCCACCACCGGCCAAGGCCGCACATCAGGCTACGCCGCCGCAAAGGGTGCCCTCGATGCCTTGACCCGCGAATGGGCTCTCGCCCTCGGACCCCATGGCGTCCGGGTCAACACCGTCGTCCCAGCGGAGTGCGACACTGACCAGTACCAACGCTGGTTTGCCAGCCAGCCCGATCCCGAGAGGGCTCGGCGCCAGGTTGCCGACCTCGTCCCGTTCGAGCGACGCCTGTCGAAACCGTCTGAACTCGCCGACGCCATCGTCTGGCTCGCCTCCGCCCGGGCCAGCCACATCACCGGACAATTCCTCTACGTTGACGGTGGCTACACCCACCTCGACCGCGCCGCGACGTCGTCGCATCAGTGGTGAGGGTGGCGGGGTGGTTCGGGTCGCGGAAACCCGCCCGGGTCGAACGCTTCATCCGATAACACTTGGACTCCACCGCCAGCTCCACCGCCAGCTTGTCGCCATCCTCCTCAGAGACTAGCTTCACGATGTGAAGGTCGTCGGAAAGCGAACACAGCACCTGAAACCAGGGCTCTCGACTCCGAAGGAATCCTTGGAGCGCGCCACCGTGCTCCAAGCCCAGGTGGACCTGTTGAATCCCTATCCCCGTCCCCGGGGATTCGTTTTTCGGGCGCGGACCTGGAAGGACTACGAACTCTGGCGCCAGTCCCAGTCCAATCCGCGTCTTTGGTGAGGCCCGAGAATGACCGACACATCCTCCCCGCTGCTGAAGGTCTGCCGGCTCTTGAACGAGAGAGGAGCCCGGTATTTGGTCATCGGAGGCCAGGCCTGCATTCTTCACGGTCTGGTGCGCACGACAGAGGATGTCGATATCCTGATTCCTTTGGACCTTGAAAACGGCCGTCGGGTCATCGATGGGCTTTCCGCACTGGCAGATGGTGCCGCCAAGGAATTGGAGCCCCGCGACTTCATCGAAAACGTCGTAGTGAAGATCGCCGATGAGGTGGAGGTCGATGTCAGCACCCAGGCGTGGAAGGTCAGCTTCGACGAGGCAAACCCCTCGGCGTGCCACGTTGAAATTGATGGCGTGTCCATTCCGTTTCTGGGTTTGGACTCCCTGATCGCAAGCAAGGAGACCTATCGGGAGCAGGATGCTGCGGACCGGCTGCGGCTGATGGAACTCAGGCGCCGGAGGTGATTCCTGGCCCCGGATCGTTCAGTCATCGGGCCAAGCCGATCGGAAAGTTCCGACGGTCTGGGGTGCCTTCATCCCATGCCAGCCACAGATCATCGGGACAACGAGCCCTGGCGCATGGCGTTTCAGGCTCTTTAGGTCGAGATCCAGGTCCCAGAGACCGCGGATCCCAGCCCACCATGTATTTCCCGTATTGCATGCGGGTTTTTCATGGTCCGGCAACTGCCCCCCTGGTTCGAAAACCTGGGCAAACGACAGGTCAAGGCCCCCAAGGTCTACATCCGGGACACGGGCCTCCTCCTCTCCCTGCTCGGCATCACGAATGAACGGGACCTCGAGTGCCATCCAAAGGTGGGTGCCTCCTGGGAGGGCTACGCCATCGAAGAGGTTCTGAAGGCCCTCCAGCCGGATGACGCCCACTTCTGGGCCACCCACCAGGGTGCCGAGATCGATCTGGTTCTCTTCAAGGGAAGCCGCCGGATCGGCATCGAGTGCAAGCGTGTCGACGCCCCCTCGATCACTCCATCCCTGCGCATTGCCATGGCCGACCTGAAACTCGACGAGGTGCGCGTCGTGTACCCGGGCACCAAGAGCTACCGGTTGGCAGATGGCATCGAGGCGACGCCCCTCGCCGACCTCGTGGATGCCTCCTGAAGCCCGGGGCGCCCGCCAGATCCTCCCCTCCTCGCGTCCTTGCCGGCCGCTGGACGGACCGGCTGCGGATTGGTAGGGAAGAACCATGACACGTCATTGTCACCGGTGTGGATGGGTCTGGACGTTCCGGGAACTCCCCGGTCGGAGTGAGACGTGTCCGCAGTGCCGTGCCGACCTCCGGGTCTGCGTCAACTGCACCTTCCATGACCTCCGTGCCGCCCACCAATGCCGGGACGGTCGGGCTGAGCCGGTCGACAACAAGGAGCAGGCCAACTTCTGCGAGTACTTCGACTTCAAACCCCGCATCTGGTCCAAGGGCGGCGGGGATTCCCGGGCCGATGCCGCCCGCGAGGCCCTCCGGAACCTGTTCGGGGAGTGATCGGTTTTGACCCACGACCGGGATTTCCGCAGCGTCCCTCAATGCACGCTGCAGTTCTCGCCTTCCTCTGGGCCCTCTCCGGAGCCACCCTGCTCGCCGGAACCCTCGAGGACTTCATCAGCGAAGCTCGGACCCGACACGGCGAAGCGGGTGAGCAGGCCGCCCGGTTCCTCGTCGAGCACATGCCCGAGGCCGACCGCGAATCCCTCTCCAGCGCGTTCCTGATCGAGAACCTCGACCTCGCCTTCCAGGCCCGGAAGGAGTTCCCGTGGGCGGCCGCCGTCCCCGAGGACCTGTTCCTGAACGATGTCCTACCCTACGCCGTGTTCGATGAGACCCGCGATCCATGGCGGGCCGAACTGATCGGCATCTCCCGCGAGATCGTGAAGGGCGCCACCACCGCAACCCAGGCCGCCCAGGCCCTGAACCAGAAGCTCTTCAACCAGATCCAAGTCCACTACAACACCGGCCGAAAACGTCCCAACCAGAGCCTCAAGGAGTCCCGGGAGCTCGGGAAGGCCACGTGCACCGGACTCTCGATCATCCTCGTCGAGGCCTGCCGTTCCGTCGGGATCCCCGCCCGCGCCGTCGGCACCCCGATGTGGACCAACGAACGCGGCAACCACACCTGGGTCGAGATCTGGGACGGCGGGTGGCACTTCACCGGCGCCGATGAGTTCGACGCCAACGGACTCAATCGCGGCTGGTTCGTGGGCGATGCCTCCCAGGCCAAGGCCGACAATCCCCGCTACGCCATCTACGCCACCTCCTGGAAGCGCGACGGAACCCCCTTCCCGATGGTCTGGTCCCGGCAACGTGAGACCGTCGCCGCCGTCAACGTGACCCCACGCTACGCCAAGGCGACCGAAGCCGCCGAGTTCGCCCGGCTCGGGGTTCGACTCTGGGATCGCAAGGGGGGCACCCGCCTCGTCGGCAAGGTCTGCGTCCTCGATGGCGTCCGGAAGGAATGCGCCCTCGCTGAGACCAAATCAGGCACGGCCGACCTCAACGACATGCCGCGCTTCAACCTCAAGCCCGGCACCCGCGGCTGGCTCCGGTTCACCCGCGGCAACGAAGTCCGCGAGATGCCCTTCGGCCCAATCGACAAGGGAGATCCCACCGTCGACGCCCTCTGGCCCGACCTCACCCCGGCCTCCGCCACCGTCGATGCCCTCCAGGCCTGGGTCGCCAAGCCCAAGGCCGATCGCCCCGCCGACGAACCCGCCCTCAAGACCTCCCTTTCCCGGACCGAGGCCGACCGCTTGGTCGAACTGCTCGGGGCCGACCGGCTCTCGGAAATCGCCCGCGACCGAAACGCCGAAATGGAGGCGCGGTCGATCCAGATCGGGGATCGAACCCTGCGCTGGCTCGACAAGACCTTCGGTGACGCCGCCCCAGGTCAGCGAAGCCTGTGGATCTCCATGCATGGCGGCGGCGGTGCCCCGCCCGAGGTGAACGACCAGCAGTGGCAGAACCAGATCCGCCTCTATGAGCCGAAGGAAGGCATCTACGTCGCCCCACGCGCGCCAACCGACACCTGGAACCTCTGGCACGAAGCCCACATCGACAACCTGTTCCAACGCCTGATCGAGAACCACGTCGCGCTCAGGGGGGTCGATCCCAACCGGGTCTACGTCATGGGCTACTCGGCCGGCGGCGACGGGGTCTGGCAGCTGGCGCCGCGCATGGCCGACCGCTGGGCCGCCGCCGCGATGATGGCGGGACACCCCAACGAGGCCTCCCTGCTCGGGCTGAGGAATCTCCCGTTCGCCCTGTTCATGGGAGCCGATGATGGCGCGTACAACCGCAACCGTCTCGCGACGGAACGTGCCGCTGAACTTGACCGTCTCGCCTCGGCCGACCCCGGCGGCTACCCGCACTTCGTCCGGATCTACGAGGGCCTGGGACATTGGATGAAGCGTCGCGATGCCGAAGGGGTTCCCTGGATGGCGGAGTTCCGACGCAACCCCTGGCCGAGGAAGGTCGTCTGGCAGCAGGACGACGTTGTGCACCGCCGGTTCTATTGGCTCCAGGTCCCGGACGGGGTGCCCATTCCCGAGCGTCAGAGGATCACGGCCTCGGTCGAGGGTCAGACGATCCAGATCGACGCCGAAGGTTCTCCAAAGCTGGCCCTGCGGTTGTCGGATGCGCTCGTGGATCTCGACCAGCCCATCGTGGTCAAGGTAGGCAGCGAGGAACGGTTCCGGGGCAAGGTCCCGCGCCAGGCCCAGTCGATTCTCACGTCCCTGTCCCAGCGTGCCGATCCGGCCGCTGCTGCGACGGCTATCCTGGAGGTACCGTAGGCGACCGCGATAAAGGCGTGGCGGACTCGACCATGACTCCTACGTTCAGGACATGCCGACGGTCTTGAGAATCGGGTCATTCCGGTTTCACTTCTACTCCAACGAGGGCAATGAACCGGCTCATATCCATATCCGGACCAGCGAGGGAGAATGCAAATTCTGGCTCGTTCCAATGGTTCTTCTGGCCCAGAACCGTGGAGTCCGCTCACAGGATCTGAGGCGGATTGAGCAACTCATCTTCGAAAATCTGGACCTCCTGAAGAACGCCTACCATGAGCACCATCAGCGATGAGATTCCGAGGGCATCTGAACCCGCAGCCGTACGGGCTTGGGTCGAAGGCCGCACGGTCTTTGTCGAACTCCACGACGGCCGCATCCTCGGCTTCCCAGCCGATCGGTTCCGTATCCTCAAACAGGCCACCAATGAACAATTGGCGGAAGTGAGGGTTGAATTGAATGGCTATGCCCTGAGGTGGGACACCCTCGACGAGGACCTCACGGTGCCAGGAATCGCAGCCGGGAGGTTTCAACTGCCCCTCTCCTAGTAGGAGCCGTTGACCAACCGCATAAATCCACCTCTATCCCAAACGCCCTGCTGGAGGTGCCCTAAATGCAACCCCAACCCCCTGTTCCGGTCCACGAGGATCCGAGGTTCCGGTTCCTCGTCATGGCCTCCTCGGCACTCGGCCTCGGGGGAATGCTGGCGTCGCTCACGTTCCTCGACCGCGGACCCCACGGCTTCGAGTTCCACTGGAGCCCACTCGCCCTGCCCGCGTTCGCACTCGGGATCCTCCTCTCGTCGGCCTACTGGTGGATCGTCTTCCGCATGACCGCACGGTCGGGCCGGCTTAGCCCCGGATTCCTCACCGCCGCCTCCGGAGCGGTGATGCTCCTGGCCATCCTCGCCTTCCTCTACCCCATCCGGTTCATCCCCGCGGCCAAACGCACCGACGTCGTCATCGGCCTCTCGCTCGCTGTCCTCGTCCTCGGAACCATCGGCTACATCATCCACACCATGGTCCGGTGGCTGGAACAGGAGTCGGCCGACGGCCCCCCGGACGGCTCCGCCGGCGACGAGTGATCGTCACGAGGTTTCCGGTTTATGGGAGCGGGCCGACGCCCTAGCCTTCGCCCATGCACCGGTCCCGGCTTCTCATCGCACTCTTCCTCTCTCTCGCCGCCGTCCTCGGAACCGTGTTTCCGGCATTCGGCGAGACCGCCCGAGGTGTCGTCTACGAGGACCGCGATCGCGATGGCGTGCGCGATGCCGATGAACGGGGTCTGAAGGGCGTGCGGGTCTCAAACGGCCGCGACATCGTCGTGACCGACCGCTCCGGCCGCTGGGAACTACCCGTCCTCGAGGGATCCGAGACCACCTTCTTCGTCATCAAACCCCGGGGCTACATGCCCCCGGTGAATGCCGACCGTCTTCCCCGGTTCTTCTACAACCACAAGCCCGCCGGATCGCCCCGGATGAAGTTCGAGGGCCTGGCCCCCACCGGCCCCCTGCCCGCCTCCATCGACTTCCCGCTCCACCCGCAGACGGAGCCCGACACCTTCCAGGCCCTGTTCTTCGGCGACACCCAGCCCAGGGACGTCCGGGAGGTCGACTACTTCAAGCACGACATCGTGGACGACCTGATCGGGAAATCCGGTGCCCAATTCGGCGTCACCCTCGGGGACATTGTCTTCGATGACCTGTCCGTGATGACGCCCCACAACGCAGCCGTTGCGCTCATTGGAATCCCCTGGTGGAACGTCATCGGGAACCACGACGTCAACACCGATGCCTCGACCGAAACCGACTTCGAGGACACCTACAACCGCGTCTACGGCCCCAGTACCTTCTCGTTCGACCACGGTCCGGTCCACTTCATCGCCCTCAACGACATCCACTTCGTCCCCAAAAAAGCACGCGGCACCAACAGCGCCTCCTGGCGTTCCGGGGTGTCCCAGTCCCAACTGGACTGGCTGGAGAAGGACCTCGCCCTGGTCCCCAAGAAACAGCTCGTGCTCCTGATGATGCACGTGCCGCTCTACGACCTAGACAACCGCGAGGAAGTCTACCGCCTCATCGAAGACCGGCCCTACTGCCTGAGCATCTCGGGCCACACACACTGGACCGCCCATCGATTCCTACGTCGTGAGGACGGCTGGCAGGGCGTGGAACCACACCACCATATCGTGAACGTCACGGCCTGCGGCAGCTGGTGGCGTGGGCGGCCCGACGAGTTCGGGATTCCGAATGCGACGATGTCCTGCGGCGCCCCCAACGGATATTCGATCCTCACCTTCCGCGAGCGCGGGGTGTCCGTGGAGTTCCGAGCTGCCCGTCGTCCCGCCTCCTACCAGATGAACATCTCGGCACCCGACCACGTGTCCGCCTCGGCCTCAACCAACACCGTCGTCCACGTGAATGTCTTCAACGGCGCCGAGAACTCGGAGGTCCGGATGCGTCTCAACAACCGCGGTCCGTGGATGACCCTGCAGCGAGTGATCGAGTTCGACCCCGAATTCGTCGCGACCCGTGCCCGGGAGGGCGCCAACTTCGTGGCCCCGTTCGGACCCCTCCCTTCGCCCACGAAAAGCCAGCACCTGTGGCGGGGCGCCCTCCCGAACCCATTGCCGAAGGGCACCCACTACATCTGCGTCGAGGCCCGTGACGTGAACGCCACCCTCCACCCCGCCATGCGCGCAATCACGGTGGAGTGACACGACCCACGGCTGGACCCTGTGGGAGGTGCAGGGTTCCGGAAGCCAGGGTCGCCGGGCCGCGGACATCCCGGAGTTCGCGAACATCCACGTCGAGATCATCCTTCAGCCCGAAGCAGCGGAATCGCTGCTGACCCGGCTCTCCTCGGAGCTCTTCCCGAATTTCGCGATGGTCGCCTACGAGACCGAAATCAGGGTCCTCAGGCTTGGCAAGTTCTGACCGACCCTCCGCAGCCGACCTTGCCGCGGGTGTCCCCGGGCGGTCATGGTTCTCCCATGCCCAGCCGTCTGATTCCTTCACTAGTCGCCACCCTGCTGCTCGCCGCGGGATCCATGCCTGCCGCCGAGCCCAACAATCGCCCGCACGCCCCCACCGAACTGCCACCCAAGGCCTCCCAGGTCCGATCCCAGGACATCGGTGCCCCGGCCGCCGGCGAACGCATCGTCTTCATCGGCAACGGACTCGCCGAACGCGACGTCTACTTCAGCCGACTCGAGACCGAGCTCCATCTCCGATTTCCCGATCAGAAACTGATCGTCCGCAACATGGGTCGTCCCGGCGATACCCCGGGGTTCCGACCTCACCCGGCGCGAGTCTCCCAGTGGGCGTTCCCCGGAGCCGACAAGTTCCACCCCGAACTCAATTCCCATTTCGGTCGCGGATTCTTCCCCACGCCTGACCAGTGGCTCACCCACCTCAAGGCCGACACCCTCCTCGCCTTCTTCGGCTACAACGAATCCTTCGACGGACCCGCCGGCGTCGCGAACTTCGAGGCGGAACTCGAGGCCTTCGTCAAACACACCCTCTCCCACGCCTACAACGGCACCGCCGCCCCCCGACTCGTCCTCGTGTCCCCGATCGCCTTCGAGGACCACTCCACGCCGCCGTCCACCGGTTCCGGCCCCCGCTGGGAATTGCCCGACGGGAAGAAGGAAAACACCAACCTCGCCCTCTACGCCGCCGCCATCCAACGGGTCGCCGCCCGCAACGGCGTGGGCTACGTCGACCTCTTCAGTCCGTCTCTCGCGCGCTACGCCCGGAAACGCCAGCCCCAGCTGACCCTCAATGGCTTCCTCCCCACCGACGCCGGCTATGGTGAACTGGCCGTCTGGCTCGCCGATGGGGCCTTCGGAAAGACCCCGCGCACCTCCAAGGCCAAACCCGAGCTCCTGCTCTCCGCCGTCCGCGACAAGGACTACTTCTGGAACAACGACTACAACCTGGTCAACGGCGTCCACACCCACGGCCAACGCTACGACCCCTTCGGCCCCCAGAACTATCCCGATGAGCTCCGCAAGACCCGCCAGATGATGTCCCTGCGCGATGAGCGCATCCACGAGATCGCCCAGGGACGCACCCGCGAGCTGGCGGTCGATGACTCCAAGACCCATCCCCTTCCGGCCGTCCCCAGCAACTTCAAGCGACAGGTCGACTACCTCGATGGCGTCCAGGCGATCGAGAAGATGAAGATCATGCCCGGCTACAAGGTGGAGCTGTTCGCCTCCGAGAAGGAGTTCCCCGAGCTGCGGAAGCCCGTCCAGATGTCCTTCGACAATCGTGGACGCCTCTGGGTCGCCATCACCCCCACCTATCCGCACTACACCCCGGGTGAGTCGCGGCCGGACGACAAGATCCTGATCTTCGAGGACACCAACGGCGACGGCCGGGCCGACAAGCAGACCGTGTTTGCCGACAAGCTCCACCTGCCCATCGGATTCGAGCTGACCCCCGAAGGCGTCTACGTCTCCCAGGAACCCAACCTCTGCCTGCTCATCGACGACAACCACGATGACCGGGCCGATCGGATGGAGATCCTGATGCACGGGTTCGACACCCACGACACCCACCACGCCATCTCCGCCTACAGCGCTGACGCGTCGGGTGCGTTCTACCTGCTCGAGGGCCGGTTCCTCCACAGCCAGGTCGAGACCCCCTACGGCCCCCAGCGCGTCAACGACGGCGGCGCCTGGCGGTTCGATCCGAAGAACTTCCGCCTCGAGCGCTACATCCAGACCGACGTCAACAATCCCTGGGGCATCGCATTCGACGACTGGGAGCAATGCGTCCTCTCCGACGCCTCGAGCGGCGAGAACTACTGGGCGCTGCCCGTCTCGGCCAAAATGCCCTACGGGGTCGAGATCGAGCGCGCCGGGGAGTACGTGCCCAAGCGGTCCCGCCCGACCTCCGGCTCGGAATTCGTCTTCTCACGCCACTTCCCTGACGAGGTCCAGGGGCAGTTCATGACCTGCAACAGCATCGGATTCCTCGGCATCAACTTCAGCTCGGTCCGCGACGATGGCTCGGGGTTCACCGGAGACCTCGCCGGAGACCTCATCAGCTCGAGCGATCCGAACTTCCGCCCCGTCGACCTCGAGTTCGCCCCCGACGGCTCGCTGTACTTCATCGACTGGCACAACGCGCTGATCGGTCACATGCAGCACAACGCCCGCGATCCCAATCGCGACCATGAGCGCGGCCGCATCTACCGGGTCACCTACCCGTCCCGACCGCTCGTGAAGCCCGCCCGGATCGCCGGTGCCTCCATCCCGGAGCTGCTCGAGAACCTGAAGCTGCCCGAGTACCGGAGCCGCTACCGGACCCGACGCGAGCTCCGTGCACATCCCGCCCGCAAGGTGGTCCCGGCCGTGAAGGCATGGGTCGCGAAGCTCGATCCGAAGGACCCTCGCTATGAGCACCACCTGTGCGAGGCGATGTGGGCGACGTGGTCCCAGAACGCCCCCGACTCCGGCCTGATCCTGGCCTGCCTCAACGCCCGGTCTCCGCAGGCCCGCGCCGCGGCCGCCCACGTGTTGCGCTACACCACCGACAAGGTCCCCAACGCCGTCGCCCTGCTCCGTCAGGCGGCAAACGACCCCAACGGTCGCGTCCGCCTCGAGGCCATCGTCGCCGCGTCGTGGCTCGACAACCTCGACGGCGCCCGGATCATGCTCGATGCGCTCCGTCATCCGTTCGACAAGTGGATGAGCCCGGTGACGCGTCAGATCCTCGAGACAACCCTGAAAGACGACGTGGCGGCCCTTGTGAAGGCGGAACCGCAGCTTCTCGCCTCGAACCCGAACGCCCGCGATTACCTCGCCGGGACCTTCAAGCTGGGCTCCGCCCCGCCGGCGGCCGACAAGCGGGAGTACGGTCCGACCCGCAAGCTCGGCGCGGAGGAAGCCCGACGGTACGCCCTCGGCAAGGAGGTGTTCCACCGGGACGCCCATTGCGCGACCTGCCATCAGCCTTCGGGTTCCGGCACCCCGGGCATCTACCCGCCGCTCAACCTTGCCGAGAACCCCTGGTTAGCCGACGACGAACGGCTCGTGAAGCTGGTGCTGAAGGGGCTCTGGGGTCCGCTCGAACTCGGCGGCCAACGACTCTCCCCGGCCAACGGCGTGCCGCCGATGATCGGGTTCGCGGGGATGTTGAACGACGACGAGGTGGCGGGGGTGCTGACCTACGTCCGCCAGTCCTTCGGCAACGACCTGCCTCCGATCAACCCGGACCTCGTCAAAAAGGTCCGGTCGAAGACCCAGAACCGCGTGGACTTCTACATGGTGGAGGAGCTGATGAAGGAGCACCCAATCCCGGGCTGGGAGAAATGGGGCAAGATGGAGCGTCCCGCCGGGAACGTCTTCGAGTAATCGGATGGGGACGCACCCGGGTGCGTCCCCATCTCGACGTCCCCCACCGCCCATGACCTGGCCGTCTATCCATCACAGAGCCATGGGCCACGGCCCCAACGGGGCACCCCCATACCAGCCCAATCCCGGAGGGATCCAAGCTCGTAGCCGGTGGTTGAGGGCAGCGACACCACCGGAATCCCACGACCCAAGAGTCTCCCGCACCCTGAAGGGGTGCCAGCCCCGTTGATCCAACACTCGTCGAGGAGCCGCAACGCGGGCCGGTCGACCTCGGGCACAGCTGGCATCCCTGCCGGGATGCACGGCATTTCGACTCGGGGACCGGTGGTGTCGCTGCGCTCAACCACCGGCTACCCGCTGAGATGCCTCCGGCATCGCGACGTCCCCACGGCCCAGGATTCGGCCCCAAGGAACCCCCACCCTCACTCGCCGCGCTCCGCGGCCCCTCCGCCTCCGTCTTCCGCTCGTTCCACTCGCTCACGACTCCGGCTCCGCAGCCGCTCCGCTCCTGCCGCCTCCGGCGACCTAGAGCTCACCACACTGAACTGAGGGCCGGGCGGAAGCCTAGGTTGTGGATCCGGAGACCCGGGTCGTCCCCGGGCCGGTTGGCCGAGCGCGCGAACCTGGCAACGCCGTACCAACCGCCCCCGCGGAGCACGCGGTTGGAGCCCGATCCCGCACCCGTCGGATCCGTCACCTCGCCCGTGGGATACTCCCCGTACCAATCCGAACACCACTCCCACACATTCCCCATCATATCATGCAACCCCCACGCGTTGGCCTGCTTCCCCTTCACCGCATGCGTCTCACTCCCAGAGTTGCCACTCCACCACGCAATCGCGTCCAACTCCCCGGGCCGCGCTCCCGTCGTCCCAGCACGCGCCGCATACTCCCACTCCGCCTCCGTCGGCAACCGCCACGCCCACCCCTCCGGCAAGATCCCTCCAGCCCGTTGCTGGGCCGTCAGCTTCCGGCAGTACTCCACAGCCTCCTCCCAACTCACCTGCTCCACAGGTCGGTCCCCTCCCTTGAATCGCGACGGATTGCTCCCCATCACCGCCTCCCACTGCCCCTGCGTACACTCCGTCTCCCCCATGAAAAACCCTCGGCTCAACACCACCTCATGCGCCACCTCATCCGAGTCCCGGCCCTCTTCACCCGATGGACTCCCCATCCGGAACCGCCCCGCAGGAATCCACCGGACCGCCACGTCACCCGCTTGTCCCCGGAGACCCGCTGCAAAGGGCCTGCTTAACCCAAGCTTCGTCGCCAATGCTATCTCAGCCGCCTCTGCCTTGGCACGAGCCTCAGCGGCCAATCGCTGCCGCTCCTTCTCCTCCGCTTCAGCCTTGGTACGAGCCTCAGCCAAGGCCCGCTCCTCC
>SXGR01047668.1_pt1 | contig 22472 bp, 20 predicted proteins | sample 3174711 | NCBI WGS metagenome assembly SXGR01 (sample SAMN11356860, study PRJNA531348) | freshwater metagenome | isolation source: freshwater sample F1-60 | place: China: Fuxian Lake, Yuxi | collected 2017-12-25 | reverse complement strand
GTAAGGAGTTATAGTATCAATCCGGATTTGATCACCCCTCCCTAACCCTCCCCCTCAATGGGAGGGAATAAATCCCAGTGCAATTTGTAAGTATGAGGGTGATAGTAAGTAACTAATTAATAGTTTTGGGAGGTGACTATGCTCACAATCATCGCAGTCGGTTGTTTTGCGGCGATTGTTGTTCTGGTCGCCGTTGTTTTTTTGTCCCTCCGCCGTCTTTTTAAGACGGCGGAAAATATTGCCCGGGTAATTCGCCCGGGCGGGTTGTTGGGTGTTTTTTTCGGCTCCGAGGGTTCGGAGCCGGGAAAGGAGGAAGATGGAGATGATTGATGTCGGGTATTTTGCCGGTGTGGGGATTTTGGCGATCCCACTCGTGGTTGTCGGATATGTTATCGCGAGCATCCTGTGCGGGATGATCGCGGACAATAGCTCCGATAACCGCGCCCGGAGGCGATCCGGACTCCACGAACGGCAAGAAGACGAATAGGCGGGGAAGCAAGCACACGCAAGCTAACCCCGCCTTTGACATTTTTGGGTATTTTTGATAAAATCAGACTACAGATATTTACAAAGGCTACTGAAAGGCTACTGATGTCTACAGAAAAACTTTAATGATATTTATTAAAAGTTTTATACTTTATTCTTAATTCATAATACTTTTTTATGGGCGTTCCAAAAAAACATAAAACACGGTCAGGGCGAAACCAACGCAGAAGCCATCATGCTTTAACTAGTAAGCAAATGGCGGTTTGCAAAAATTGCCAAGGTGCGGTTATGCCACACTATCCTTGTAAGTCTTGCGGATTTTATAAAGGTAGGAAAATTATATAGTAATTTTCTCTACTAAATACTAAAAAACTAAATACTAAATTTTGTATTTTTGTAAGTTTAGTATTTGGTAGAAATTTGTGAACACGAATGGCAAATAGGCATCTGTCTCGCATTACGGCTTTGCAGTCCCTGTATGAGTGGGATTTTAATGGGCGGGTGGAAGAGATTACAGAAATTGTTAAGACGCAAATTACTAACACAGACTCAGCTAAACAAGATGCTGAGTTTGTTTTGCAATTGGTCAACGGGGTAATAAAAAATATTGAGCAAATAGATGAGTATATAAAAAAGTATGCCCCTGAGTGGCCTATTGAACAAATCGCTTTGGTGGATAAGGGTGTGTTGAGACTTGGAATTTTTGAAATGGCAGTAGAAAAGTTAGTTCCGCCGAAAGTGGCCATTAACGAAGCTGTGGAATTAGCCAAAGCTTTTGGCGGTGATGCGAGTGGGAAATTTGTGAATGGAGTTTTGGGCGCAATTTTAGCGGAAGATAAAAGCTGATAACAAATAACAAAAATTAAAAACTTAAACAAAAAAATGCTTAAAATAAAATTTTTTTTAAGTATAACTTTCTTTCTGGCATTATTTTTTCCATATATCACAGAGGCGCAAAGTGGACTGTGTCTTTCCCAAGTCCAAATAACTGGTGGGGAGGGAAAAACTAAAGAAGATTTTATTGAACTCTATAACGGGTCAAGCGACCCCGTGAATTTAAAAGGTTATAGGTTAGTAAAGCGCACTACTGCCTCTACCTCCACTGATACACTCATTAAATCCTGGACTGCGGACACTCTTGTTCTGCCCGGGACTTTTTATTTGTGGGCAAATGTAGATTATTTGTCGATCCCTTTAATTCCTGATGCAACAACAACTTTAACCATAAGCGATGACAATGGTGTTGCGTTAAGAAACGGGGCAAATGATACAGGAGAAATAATTGACTCTATTAGTTGGGGTGAGGCGCAAAATAGTTTTACTAAAGTGTTTTCTCAAAATCCAAGCGGGAGACAGTCTTTACAGAGAAGCAATTGTCAGGCAAGTTTTAGTATTGCATTATCAAGTCCTAAAAATAGCAGTTCGGTGCCAGTCGGGACGGGTTTTAAATTAGAGTCTGTAATTGCAATAAATTCTAATAATCACACTACACCAAATAATTTAAATGATGCCAGCGGGTCCATAACCGTGGGGCTTGCAAAAACTTTTGACATAAAAATTACAGAAATTTTACCTAATCCCGAAGGGGAAGACGAAGGCAAAGAGCAAATTGAGATAGAAAATACTGGGAGTTTGCCAGTGAATTTAGATGGCTATTTTTTGCAAGATAAAACTGAGAGTGGACCGAAAACTAATGCGTTTAGAATTGATGGGCTAATTTTGCCAGCTAAAACTGTGTTTAGCTTTGTCTTGCCCAAAGGTAAATTTGTCTTAAATAATACCAAAGGCGATGAATTAAATTTATTTTTTCCAGATACAACTTTGGCAGATAAAGTCGTATATTTGGAAGATGCCAAAGAGGGTTGGTCGTGGCAAAAAATAGACAACAATTGGGTTTGGCAAAAGCCCAGCATTGGCAAAAAGAATTTTTTGGAGAATATGAGCGATGCGCTAAAAACATTTGTCGCATTAGCTTCCACAACGCCAATAAATGCCACAAGTAGTTTTTATACTTTACATAGTTTTGTAAATGAAATATTTGCGAACCCTAAAGGTGCGGACGAGGGAAACGAATGGGTGGAGTTTTATAATCCTTCTGAAAATACGGAAAATTTAAAAGGTTTTATTTTGGACGATGCCGGTGAGGGCGCGCCTTCGTCCAATTCGTTGGTTTTGCCGGATTTACAAATTGCGTCTAAAACTTATGTGGTGTTTAAAATTCCGGAAGACAAGTTTGCGTTAAATAATTCCGGTAAAGAAGAGATTAGGCTATTTTCAACAGATAAAAAATTGCTCAAAACAATTAGTTTTGAAGATGCAAAGGAAGGTGAGTCGTATTACTTTTTGAATGGAGAGTGGAAATTTGGGCCTCCTACGCCGTGGAAAAATAACGAATATAAATTACCGGAGTTGCCTCCAATTAAATTTTGGGAAATTTTGCCTAGCCCCGGACCAGATGAAGATGAGTTTATTGAATTGAAAAATTTAAGTTCCGAAGTTGTCTCTTTAACCGGTTTTATAATTAAAGCAGGAAAAAGAGAATATGATTTGGAAGAAGGGCTGGCTTTGTTCAGCAAGGGGCTTTTAGCCATATCAACTGAAGATATAAATTTGAAGCTAAACAATAGCGGGCAAAAATTAGAGCTTTATGATCCATATGGGCGATTGGTTGACTCTGTAACTTACCCGAAAGCCAAAAAGAATTTAGCTTGGGCGTATGTGAATAACGGTTTTGTGTGGACAAGTAATTTAACCCCGGGCGAGGAGAATGTTTATAGTAGGGTGGAGGTGTCAGCCAATAAAATTGAAACCGCTAATGGTTTGCTGAAATCCGCTAATTCGGATAATCAAAAAGAGCAAGGAGAAAAAATTATAAAAGATCCAGAAAATAATCAAGCCCAAACTGAGTTAATGAGCAAAGTCGTGCTCGGTTTGGCAACCGGCACAGCGACTACGAGCTTAAATGCAGTTTCTGCTGGCAAAGGCAGTCGTCATTATAAATGGTTAGTTTTTTCCGGATTGAGTTTGGTGGGGTTGGGTTTTGGGTTATGGAAATTAAAGCTGTTTGGATAATTCTGGCAAGTTTAAGCAAAGTTTGCTATACTTATATTATCAAGCAAAATATTATTAATAATATTGGTATATGAATAAATCTGAATTAATTGAACAATTAGCCGCTCGTTTAAGCATTACTGTTTCCGAAGCCGAAAGGTATGTAAATGTTTTGGTAACTATGATATACGAAAAGTTGCGTGAAGGCGGGAAAGTTAACATTTCCGGTTTTGGGCAGTTTTTAGTTTCGCATAGAGCGCCAAGGATTGGCGTAAATCCCCGTAATCCGTCGCAAAAAATAACTATCCCAGAACTAAACACGCCGAAGTTTAAAGCTGGCGAAGCGTTTAAGGAAGCTATAAAGTTAAGGGTTGGTTCTGCTCCGACCGCAGTAGATGAACATCAGTAAAAATCATTTAGGACTTACGGGATTACCATTCTATCTCGGCCTGTAAGTCCTATTATTATTATTATTAATTTAGTGAAGTGAAAAAATATGTTAAAAGATTTTAAACAATTTTTACTTAGAGGAAATGTAGTAGATTTAGCAGTTGGTGTGGTAGTAGGGGCGGCTTTTGGCGGTATTGTCACTGCTTTGGTTACTGACTTAATTACTCCAATAATTGCTGCAGTAGGTAAAGTGCCAGATTTTAGTAATTTAGTATTTACATTAAATGGCAGTCGGTTTTTATACGGGCATTTTATTAATGCTTTGATTTCTTTTTTGTTGGTGGCTGGGGCTGTGTTCTTTTTTGTAGTCAAGCCTATGAATATACTTATTGCCAGAGCTCGTAAAGAACCGCCAGCTGACCCAACTACTAAAAAATGCGGGGAATGTCAGGGAGAAATTCCGCTTTCGGCCAAGCGTTGTATGTTCTGCACACAGGTGGTGGTGTAGAAGAACGGAATTTAAAAATCCTCCAGGAATGGAAGGATTAAAATTATTGGATTATATTGTCATATCTGACAAATACAAATAAACGGCATTTAAATCGTATATTTTTGCAAATCGTGTTGCATCTGTTAAATGAAAGTTTGGTTCATCCGCCAGTAGCCTTAATCTTCCATGTAGAAAGTTTTCTTTTTCTTTTAACGATTTTAAAATCGCAGTAAGGGTTTGTGGGTCTGGGATTTCTCGGATTATATATCTAGCTTTAGCATCACCAATGGCATCCATAACCTGACTTAATTCCGTATTAATTTCCCTCATGTCTTCATAAATTTGTTCTGCAGATCGTTGGTGATCTGGACCTCGTTCAGTAAATGGTGGCATAAAAAATAGGGTTTTTTTGTTGTTAAGTATCAGTTAGAATTATTTTGATGAATCTGTATTTTAAGTTTGCTTATTTAGTGCTATTGGAGTGGGTAAGGGAATCCGCCGTCGCTAAAGCTTTGGAGCGGAATACGGGAATCGAACCCGTGCCACCAGCTTGGAAGGCTAGCGTACTACCATTATACGAATTCCGCCAATAACTTAGTATATTTTATATTGTATTGACAAAAAATTCAAGATATCATATTATCAAACTATAAATTAATAAGTTTTATCCAGAGTCTTGTCTGTAAAAAGACGGACGGCAACCTGCTCTAAAATCACCTTGAGCAAGGTGCCAACCTCTGCAACCTCTCCCTTCATCCCTCCCCTCAGGAGGGGAGGGCAAAGAGCAAGCCGGGGGATAAAGAAAGGAATTTTTTTTATGGCAAAAAATGCCAAACAGTCAGTTAAACAAAAAGTAGAAAGTCTTACAAAAATTTTTACTTCCGAGTCAGTGACCGAAGGGCATCCTGACAAAATTTGTGACCAAATTTCGGACGCCATTTACGACGAAATGTTAAGGCAAGACAAAAAAGCTCATGCGGGTATAGAGTGCTTTGCTACCACGGGTTTGGTGGTGGTGGGTGGGGAAGCGAGAACTAAAGCTTATGTAGATATTCAGGCAGTAGTCAGACGAACTTTAAAACGCATTGGTTATGACAAACCAGAAATTGGTTTTTGTTATAGCGATGTGGGGGTAATATCCACCCTGCATGAACAGTCGCCAGATATTGCTCAAGGTGTAGATGAAGGCAAGGGTGAATTTAAGGAACAAGGAGCCGGGGATCAAGGGTTAATGTTTGGCTATGCGTGCGATGAAACTAAAGAACTTATGCCACTACCCATTGCTTTGGCACATAAGCTAACTCGCAAACTTTCGGAAGTTAGAAAAAGTGGCAAATTAAATTATTTAAGACCTGATGGTAAAAGCCAAGTAAGTGTAGAATATGTAAATGGCAAGCCAAAAAGAGTGACTGCTGTGGTAATTGCTGCGCATCATTCGGAAGAGATAAGTATGGAGCAGTTAAGGTTGGAGATTAAGAAATTTGTAATTGAACCAGTTTTGGGCAAGCTTTTATCTAAAACTACAGAAATTTTTATTAATTCAACTGGCAAGTTTGTGCTGGGTGGACCGCCGGCAGACGCAGGCCTTACGGGGAGAAAAATAATTGTTGATACTTATGGTGGGTATGCCCCGCACGGGGGTGGGTGTTTTAGCGGTAAGTGTGTGACCAAAGTAGACAGAAGTGCTGCCTATTCGGCTCGGTATATTGCTAAAAATGTGGTGGCTTCGGGACTCGCTAAAAAATGTTTGGTGCAACTGGCTTATTCGATTGGGGTAGCTAAGCCAGTGTCAGTTATGGTAGACACGCAAGGGACAGGAAAAATTTCGGAAAGTAAACTACAAAATATAGTGGAACAAATTTTTCCTATTAAACCAGCGGACATAATTAAGCAGTTAAATTTAGAACGGCCTATTTACGAGCAAACGGCGAGTTATGGACATTTTGGTCGGACAGATATTAAACTGCCTTGGGAAAAGACAGATAAAGTAAGCCAGCTTCGCAAATTGGCAAAATCCAGAAAATAAAATGTCAAAGGTGCTCTTCGTCTAGCTTTGCGAGACGAAGAGCACCTTTGACACAAAAGACTAGAGGTATATAATTTAAGTATTAATGGAAAATTATAATTTAGAAAATTAGAGAATTTAAATATGTTCCAATTCATTTTTTTTGTAATTTTGGTTTTGTTGGTTCTGTCCAGCATTAGGATTGTTCAGCAGAATACGATGTTTGTAATTGAGTTTTTAGGTAAATTTAACAGGGTAATGACAGCGGGGTTGAATTTTAAAATTCCTTTGTTGGAACGGGTAGCAGAGAAGGTTACTTTAAGACAGCAAAATTTCGCACTTAAAAATACGTATCCGTCTAAAGATAAAGTAATTGTAGATATTGCAACTAACCTCATTTACGCGGTGGACCCCACAGAAGACAGCGTGAAAAAATACACTTATTCTTTGGTTAACCGTAGTCAGTCTATTGGCGCGATTATAGAAAACAGCTTAAGAACTTATGTGGCCAGGGAAACGCATGAAGGCATTTTGGAAAAAAAAGAAGAACTCGCTGCCCATATTCGCGGAGATTTAGAAAAGCAGTTTGCCGATTGGGGTATGGTAATTTTTTCTTTCCAGATAATGGAAATTTCTTTTCCGCCCACCATTACTCAGGCTATGAGTGAGGTGGTGGCGAGTCAGCAACTTATGAAAGCAGCTTCTAACAAAGGGGATGCTATAAAAATTCAAGCGATTAAAGAAGCCGAAGCGGAAAAAGAAAGAAAAAGACTCCAAGGTGAGGGGATTGCGTTAGAGCGGGAAGCTATTGCTACGGGGCTCAGGCAGTCAATAGAAATTGTGAAAAACGCTACAGGGCAGTCTAGTAAGGAAATTATGGCGTTACTCACTATGACCCAATATTTGGACACGCTAAAAAGCGTAGGCACATCTGGTGGGGCTAAGGTTGTGTTTATGGACACTTCTGCTGGTAAAACATCGGATTTAATGCAACAAATAATGGCATCGTTTGAAAGCCAGAGCAGAGAGGGGTAGTAGTGAGTATAGTGTATAAAGTATAATTTATAATTTGTGATACAATAAATTCATGAATAAAATCATGAATTTATTTTTTTCATTGGCAAAATATCTTTTGCCAATTATTTTAACAGCTTGGTGTGTTGTGCTTTTGGCGCAAAAAATAGATTTGCCAGTGGCGGATTTAGGTCGGCATATAAAAAATGGGGAAATTTTAATTCACCCCCACCTAGCCTCCCCCCTCAAGGGGGAGGAAGGGGAGGAGGGGATTTGGCAAATACGATGGCAATTACTTAATACTAATTTTTATTCCTACACCGAACCAGAGCATAACTTTGTCAACCACCATTGGTTAAGTGGAGTGGTGTTTTATTTAGTCCATCAGGCTTGGGGCTTTGAGGGCTTGTCTGTTTTTTATATATTATTAGTAAGCTTAGCTTTTTTTGTCTGTCTCAAAACGGCTAAAAATGTGTCTAATTGGACTGTGGCTTTGGGAGTAGGAGTTTTGGTTTTACCAATTATTACGCAAAGAGTAGAAATTCGCCCCGAAGGCTTTACTTATTTATTTTTGGCAGTTTTTTATTGGGTCTTGCAGAATTATGCGCAATCATCAAATCAAGATTCAACCTCTCCTGCCCTCCGCCCTTTGCTGAAGCTACGAGGGACAGGTCAGGCACCCTCCCCACGTCTGGGGAGGGGAATATGGTTCTTGCCTTTGGTAATGCTGTTGTGGGTGAATTTGCATATTGGGTTTATTTTCGGCTTTTTAATTTTAGGGGCGTTTATGCTCATAAGAGCGATTGAAGATTTAAGATATAAGATTAAAGATAAAAATCATCAGGTCAGCTTGCAATTAAAATACTTAATTGGAGTTTTTATGGGTTGTTTGGTGGCGGGATTAATCAATCCGTTTGGCATTCACGCTTTATTGTATCCTTTAAATATTTTTCGCGAATATGGATACCGGATTGTGGAAAACCAATCTGTTCGCTTTTTAGAGAATTTAGGCATTACCCACAATTTGAATTTTGGGCTGTTTAAATTTTTAGTAGTATTAACAGCTTTAAGTTTTATTGGGTTAGCTATAAAGCAAAAACTCCACAAGTCCTTCCAAACAGGAACAGTAGTGAAGTTTTGTTTATTTTTAACTATTTCTATCCTTGCTTTTTTAGCTGTAAGAAATTTCCCCATTTTCGGGCTTGTAATACTACCCATTTTAGCTCAAAACATTTATTTACTTTTGCCGAAAAGCGAACATTTAGCGTATAAGATTTTTCCTGCGGTCGTGGTAGTAAGTTTGATTTTTTTTAGCAGTTTATTGTTTTGGCAAAATTTTCAAAATAAAAAAAGCAGTTTTGGCATTGGACTAATGCCTCAAGTAGAAGTTTCGGCTGAGTTTTTTAAAGTCAATAAGCTACAAGGTCCAATTTTTAATAATTATGACATTGGGGGGTATTTGATATATGAGTTAGGGCAAACAAATAAACACGGATTAAAGCAAACGGATGGAAGCGGATTAGGAGAACAGATAAACACGGATTACAGGCGGGTGTTTACGGATAATCGGCCAGAAGCGTATAGTTTGGCGCATTTTCAAAAAGAGTATATTCCAGCTCAGGAAGATAGTGAAAAGTGGGCAGAGTTAATGCAAAAATACCAATTTAATGCTATATTTTTTTCTAGGAGGGACTTAACGCCTTGGGGGCAAAATTTCTTAATGGCTAGAGTTAAAGATCCCCTCTGGGCGCCGGTGTTTGTAGATGGGTATAATATTATTTTTTTGAAAAGAGATAATCCGCAAAATGCAGAAGTCATAAAAAAATATGCATTACCCAAAGAGATGTTTGGAGTTTCTACTAAATAAGCAGGTAAGCGAATAAGTTGGTAAGTTGTAAGTGAGTAAGTTGGTAAGCTGTAAGTTTGGCATCATGCTTAATTCATGATTCATAATTCATTTACTTTATGACATTGACAATTATTATCCCCGCACACAACGAGGAGAAAACCATTGCCGAAGTTTTACGGCGGGTTTTAAAAGTGGATTTGGGAGAGTGGCAAAAAGAAATTATTGTAGTGAATGATGGTTCTACGGACAAAACAGGGAAAATTATTAATAAAATTTTTGGTATTCGTCCTGTGCATCATAAAATTAATTTAGGTAAAGGTTCTGCCATACAGACTGGGCTTAAAACCGCTAAAGGCGATTATGTTCTGATTCAAGATGCAGATTTAGAGTATTTTCCTGAGGATATACCAAAACTGTTATTGGTTTTAAGCAATCCCTTTCCATTCGACTATCGCTCAGGACAGGCTCTTAATCCCTCGCCTCAGCAGGGGAGGGAGATTGTGGAGGTTGCAGTGTTTGGCAAGCGGGGTTTTAAGGCGTATCCAGAGCGGGGCTTTCATTATGTGGTGGGAGCATGGATGTTAACGACTTGTTATAATTTACTTTACGGTCAAAAACTTACAGACTTGTATACGGGGTATAAACTTATTCCTAGTCATATTTTTAAAACTTTAAATATACAGTCTAAGGGGTTTGAGTTTGAGGCCGAAGTTTCCTGTAAATTAGCCAAACGAGGTGTTATAATTAAAGAAGTTCCAATAAACTATCAGCCACGCAATAAGGATCAGGGTAAGCATATAAGGTTTGTTGATGCTATAAAAGGGTTTTGGAAAATAATTAAATTAAGGTTTAAATTATTTGAACAGTAAGAATTATGAATTATGAATTAGGCGGTCAAGACCAATTAGAAAATCTATCCAAACTTATCCGTTATTATATTTTAACTTCCACCACTACGGCTGGGAGTGGGCATCCTTCGTCATCGCTCTCGGCTACGGATTTAATGGCAGTGTTATTTTTTAATGGATTTTTTAAGGCTGATTTAAGCAATCCTGAATATTTTAATAATGATAGGCTGATTTTTTCTAAAGGGCATGCGAGTCCACTTTTTTATGCTTTGTATGCGGTGGCGGGGCAAAACTCCTCCCAACCTCCTCTTTCAAAAAGAGGAGGAGTAACTGCAACTACCCCTGCTTTGTCTAAAGAAGGGGAAAAATTGCATCGGGCAATTGAGCCTGAGGAATTATTAACCCTCCGAAAATTTGGGAGTCGGCTTGAGGGGCACCCGACTATGGAATTGCCTTGGACCGAAGTGCCTACTGGTTCCTTGGGTCAAGGACTGTCCGTTGGCGTGGGAATGGCACTTAATGCCAAGTTAGACAAGCTAGATTATAAAACTTTTGTTTTACTAGGGGACAGTGAAATGGCTGAAGGCAGTGTGTGGGAAGCTATGGCTTCGGCATCGCATTATAAATTAAATAATCTCGTGGCAATTTTAGATTTAAACCGTTTAGGACAGAGAGGGGAAACTATGCATGGGCACGACACATTGGTTTATCAAAAAAAATGTGAAGCCTTTGGCTGGGAAACCATATCCATTGATGGTCATAATATTGATGAGATAGTTAGTGCGTATAAATGGGCTTGCGGAGGATTCGGTAATGGTAAATTTCTAATTTCTAATGCCGAATTTCTAAACAAATCCCAAATTCCAAATAGGGAGAAGCCTAAAATTATTATTGCAAAAACGCTTAAAGGTAAGGGTGTGAGTTTTATGGCAGATAAAGATGGCTGGCATGGGAAACCACTTTCTGCTGATGAGTTAAAGATAGCACTTGCGGAGTTGGGAGAAATTGATAAAAGTTTGGTAGGAGAAGTAGCAAAGCCAGAAACAGTAGACAGTAGTCAGCATACAGTAAACAGTTCTGTATACAGTATACAGTTTACTGACTACTCTGGTGTTAAGTTGGTTGCCACGCGTAAAGCGTATGGCAATACTTTGGCAAATTTGGCACAGGCAGATAATCGTGTGGTGGTTTTGGATGCGGAAACTTCCAATTCTACATATTCTGAGTTTGTAAAAAAGAATAGCACGCAGAGGTTTTTTGAAATGTTTATTGCCGAGCAAAATATGGCTGGGGTGGCTTTGGGTTTTTCGCGAAGGGGAAAAATTCCGTTTGTTTCCACTTTTGCTGCGTTTTTAACAAGAGCTTTTGACCAAATTCGAATGTCTGGTTTGGCAAAAGCTAATATAAAATTTTGTGGGAGCCATGCCGGCGTATCCATTGGTGAAGACGGCGCCAGTCAAATGGGGTTGGAAGAAATTGCGATGTTTCGGACCTTATTGTCATCGGTTGTTTTGTATCCATCTGACGCAGTATCAACAGAAAAATTGGTTTTGGAATCTGCAAAACACTATGGGAATGTATATATTCAGACAACGCGAAAAGAGACACCTATAATATACGAACCCCCCTCCCTCAATCCCTCCCCTCAAGGGGGAGGGAAGGGTGGGGTGAAGCATGAATTCAAAATTGGAGGGAGTTGTGTGTTAAAATCATCAAAGAATGATGTGGCTACGGTGGTTGGTGCAGGCATTACTGTGCATGAGGCTTTGTTTGCCTACGAGGAGCTAAAAAAAGAAGGCATAAATATTCGGGTAATAGATTTGTATTCCATAAAACCCATAGATGTAGCGACACTGGAAATAGCTGTAAAAGAAACAAAGCATATTATTACCGTAGAAGATAATTATCCAGAAGGAGGGATTGGGGAAGCGGTGTCATCAGTTTTATCCCCCCTCTTTTCTAAAGAGGGGGTAGGGGGAGTTCATTATCTTGCTGTAAGAAAAATGCCAAAAAGTGGCAAGCCCGAGGAGCTTTTGGCTTATGAAGAAATAGACAGAAATGCTATAATAAAAAAGGTGAAGATTGTTGTAGGCAGTAAGTTGTAAAGTTGTAGGTTTACTATTTCTAAAACTTTTTTACTCCTTTTACTCCATTGATTTTTAGCAATTCGTCAAAAGCGGACTGGATTTTTCAAAATTTTATGAATGAACCATATGATTACTCAATACATTTAGAACAGGCGAAACGCGATGAAGCACTACTCGTTGAATTTAAAAATAAGCTTAGGGGATTTCAAGATGAATCAAGGGATTTGGAAGACCAACTGGAAAACGCGGAGGGTAATGATAGATTGCAAATAGCAGGAAGGATTGCTATTGTTTTGCAGGAAGTTCGAAGTTTAGAAGAAAATATTACTGTTTTAGAAACCAGAATGTATAGTAGTAGCAATGCTCATAATGCATCTCAAGAAAGATTAAAGCATATGCCAACAAAAGGTAAAGTTCAATAATTATTTATGACAGAAAACGAAACGGAATTAAAGGAGGCTTTAGCTTACAAAGAAAATGCGGAAACAAGATTAGCGGAAATTATGGAAAAGTTTAAGGTTTTAGCACAGAGAGGCGAGGGGGAAGGTAGTTTTTTAGAAGATCAAATTAAGCAAACACCTTTAAGGCATGTGGTCAATACTTGTTCATCGATTATTAATCTTTGGTTGCCATTGTTGTCACAAAATTTTGCAGAGGCAAAACTAGCAATAGAGGAAAGTTTAGCAAATTTAAACAAATATTATGAATGGATTGTGGGAGATAAGGAACAAAATATGGAAGTAGAAACAAGACGTATTATAATAGGTGAATCTTTGGAAACAGTTAAAGATTATGTAGCGAAAAAGGTATAAATTTTATGGATAGAAATTTAGCATTAGAATTTGTGAGGGTGACCGAGGCGGCGGCGATTGCGGCTTCGAGGTGGGTTGGTAAGGGTGAGGCTAAGAAGGCGGACAGCGCTGCTGTGGATGAAATGCGGGATAGGTTTAACCAGATAGATTTTGCAGGAACAGTGGTAATTGGCGAAGGGAGTAAGGATGAATCTGCGGAATTGTATAATGGGGAAAAGGTGGGAAAGGGTTGGAAGGCCGATAAATTGGCACGCTACATCGGCAGGAGGGGAGAAATGCATTTCGACTTAGCCATTGATCCTTTGGAATGCACAGACAGTGTGGCTTTTGGTAGGTATAATGCCATTTCAGTAATTGCTTCAGGCTCGCATGGCACATTACTCAATGCTCCAGATACATATATGGAAAAGTTAGCAGTGGGACCTAAAGCCGTGAAGGTAGTTAAAATGGGTGCATCACCAAAGCAAAACATTACAAATGTTGCTAAGGCTTTAGGCAAAAAAGTGGGTGATGTTACGGTGTGTGTTATGGACAGGGAACGGCATAAAGATTTAATTGGACAGATAAGAAAAGCAGGAGCTCGTGTGCGTTTAATTACCGATGGTGATGTTGCTGGAGCTATTGCCCCATGTATGCAGGGCAGTGGGATAGATATGCTGATGGGCATTGGGGCGAGTGCGGAGGCAGTTTTAGCTGGCGTGGCAATAAAAATTTTAGGTGGGCAAATGTTTGCGAGGTTTAGTCCGCAAAAAGATTCGCATCGGGATTTGCTAAAAAAGGCGGGACTAAATGACAAAAAAATTTACAGTGTGAACGATTTAGCCAAAGGCAAAATTTTAACTTTTACTGCCACGGGGATTATAGATGGACCTTTGTTAGATGGTGTGAGGTATCAGGACAATAAAATAATTACCCATTCATTAGTAATTCGTGGGGTTAGCGGGACCGTTAGGTATATAACAACACATCATAAGGAAAAGTAATAATCACATTTTTAGGACTTACGCCTTTGGCACTTTTTCCTCCCCCTTGCCTGCCCGCTTCTGGAGGGAGGGGAGAGGGGCTAGGGAAGGGTGATAAATGCCTGTAATTAAGTAAGGTTTATTTGATATTTTATGTTTATTTACCCCACCCCATTCGGTTAAGCTCAGGGCAGGCTCTATCTCTCCCCGATACCGGGGAGGGAACTAAAGGTGTAAGTCCTGATTTTAATATTAATATGTTTGGTTATGCCAGAAGCTATATCACCTGAACGCAGATTTAGAGCGCCTCCAGATGGGCGTAGAACAAAAAATCTAAAATTTGAAGCGAATATTTCTGAATTAGATTGGAGTATCATTTTACGACTATTTACTAACACTGTAATTTACGATTTAGTAATTGAATTGCATGATAATTCAAATTCCCCCGTAGATGTGACAAAGAATTTGAAAAGAGTAGGTCAAATTTACAAATTTAATAAAGTATTTTTAAGCAATGGGCTCCCATATAGATTTGCTAAGGTTGGTTCTTTTCCAAGTATACAATTTAATTTAATTAGTATTCAGGAACAACAAAACACGGAGACATCGAATTGAAAACAAAATTTTCTTGAACTTTACTTTTAAGAGAGAGTTTTCTAACATACATTAGATAAATTAATGAATGAAGAATTATGAATAAAGAAGAACTACAAAAAATTGCAAAACAAATGGTGGCAGAGGGGAAAGGGATTTTAGCTGCGGATGAAAGCGAGAAGACCGTGGGTAAACGGTTTGCGTCCATTAGTTTGGAAAATAACGAGGAAAACCGTAAAGCGTTTAGGGAAATGCTTTTAACTGCGCCGGGTGAAGCGGAGTATATTAGCGGAGTGATTTTGCATGATGAGACAATCCGTCAGAAAATAACTCCCCCCAGCCCCCTCTTTGGAAAAGAGGGGGAGGTGTCTTTTGTTGCAATTTTGCAAACCGAAGGAATTTTGCCGGGGATAAAAGTTGACTTAGGTTTGGTGCCAATGAACGAATCATCGGCTGAGCAAATAACCAAAGGGCTTGATGGGTTATCTGACAGGCTTAAAGAATACGCCTCTTTGGGTGCTAAATTTTGTAAGTGGCGTTCAGTTATTACCATTGGTTCCGGAATACCTACAGATGCTAATATTCGACAAAATGCTAAGGATTTAGCCGAGTATGCTTTAGTTTGTCAGCAAAATGGACTGGTGCCTATGGTGGAGCCAGAAGTATTACTAGAGGGTAGTCATAGCTTGAGCCAAGCTAAAGAAGCCACCACCAAAATTTTAACCGCACTGTTTGAAGAATTAAAAAATGCTGGAGTGATTTTAGAAGGAGTGATTTTAAAAAGCAGTATGGTATTGCCAGGCAAACAGTCCGGTAGTAAAGCTAGTCCCAAAGAAGTTGCTAAAGAAACTTTAGCAGTGTTTAGCCAAATTTTACCTCAAGAGTTAGCAGGGGTGGTGTTTTTGTCTGGTGGACAAGGGGATGTGGAGGCTACGGAAAATTTAAATATTATTAATGCTCAAGGAAAGCAGAATTGGCCTTTAACTTTTTCTTTTGCTCGGGCCCTGCAGGACGCATCAACTAAAACTTGGCAGGGGAAGAGAGAGAATTTAGCCAAGGCGCAAAAAGTGTTTTTGCATCGCGCTAAAATGAACAGTCTAGCCAGCCAAGGAGAATATTTACCTGAGCTGGAAGAAGGATTTGGTAAAGAAAAATTAACCAGTGCAAGTCAAGATTAGATTATTGAAAAAATTAAAAAACTTATGCCATCAATAACCCCCAAATCAAATTTAGAAGATCACAAACATACTGACGATGAAGTGGTGTGTTTTACTTCCCATGGTCGGGAAATGTGTATTCATGTTTCGGAATTAGAACATATTTTTAAAAAAGGCAGAACTCGAGAGGTTTCGGGTTGGACCATAATGAAAATTATGGGTGAGTTTACCCAAGGGTTTGATTTTTTAAAAAAGTTTAAAAAGTCGGTAAGTATCTTTGGTTCAGCCAGGGTGGGTTTTGACCATAGTATCTACCAGGAAGCTAGGGATTTGGCTTATAAATTAGCTAAAGCCGAGTTTGCTGTAATTACCGGGGGAGGACCGGGCATTATGGAAGCAGCCAACCAAGGCGCGTTTGAAGCCGGGGGGAGAAGCGTGGGACTCAATATTAAGCTGGCTACGGAGCAAAGGGTTAATCAGTACGTGAAAGAGTCAGAAAGTTTTAGCTTCTTTTTTACCAGAAAAGTTATGCTAGAAACCGGAGCTAGTGTTTATATTTTTTTTCCAGGGGGGTTTGGCACTTTAGATGAACTATTTGAAATGATTACTTTAATTCAAACCAAAAAAATTCGTCCGGTACCAGTAATTTTGGTTAATAAAGAATTTTGGACCCCGCTTTTAAGGTGGATAGAAGAGTCATTATGTAAAAAAAATAAAGCAATAAGCAAAGATGATTTAAAAGTCTTTAATTTGGTAGATAATGCCAACGAAGCTTTTAAAGTTATTAAAGAACTTTCTAAAGATAAACACTTATTTAAATAAATGGACAGCAAAAGAACCAAGATATTTTTAGATTCTGCAGATATTAAAGAAACCCAAATTGCCTTAAAACTTTTGGGTTTTTTACACGGGCAAACTACTAACCCTTCTTTGCTCGCAAAAAACTTGTCAGATAAAAAATATACTACAGCAGAATTGCTCGGAGCTTATAAAGCCACCATTTTAGAAATTTATAAACTAATCCCAGAAGGAGCTATCTCTATAGAAGTTTATGCAGATGAAGAGACTTCAGCAGAAGAAATGCTCACCCAGGCCAGAGAATTTAACACTTGGATCCCCGGAGCTTATATCAAGTATCCTTGTGTGCCTGAAGGTCTAAAAGCTGTAGAAATAAGCGTAAAAGAGGGGATAAATGTCAATATTACCCTAGTGTTTTCCCAGGCTCAAGCCAGTGCGGTTTACAGTGCTACTTTAGGGGCTAAGAAAGGACAAGTGTTTATTTCTCCGTTTGTCGGCAGGTTAGACGATATTGGCCAGCGGGGGACGGATTTAGTGAAAAATATTTTAAATATGTATAAAGCCGGGGATGGTCATGTAGAAGTCTTGTGTGCCAGTGTGAGAAGTAAGGAGCATATTTTAGAAGCTATAAGTTTAGGTTGTGATATTTTAACCGCACCTTTAAAAGTTTTAGAACAAGCCAAGGCAGAAATATTGAATCAATCAAAGATTAATGAAGTTAAAAATCTGCCAATGTTACAGCCCATTGAGTATGAAAATTTAATTTTAAGTAAACCCTGGCAAAAGTATGATTTAAATCACGTTTTAACCGAACAGGGTTTAAAAAAATTCGCTGAAGATTGGAATAGTTTATCTATCACCTTATAACAGATCTTTTAGTTTAAGTTACCGAAACGAATAGGAGATTAATAGTTTTTTGAGTAAAAAGTTGTAAGCAGGTGTTTGGATTTGGTAAATTAAAAATCCCCAAAAGGGGAAAAAGAATATATTTTTGGTCGGGCTGCTGGGAACCCACCTCTTCGGCGGGTCAGCCGACAAGATTGATTGGACCCAGTCTACCTGCTCCCAAAGCAGGCGTACCTGCCTTATTGGCAGGTCGCCGAAAAGGCGACTACCAATTAGATTTTTTAAAATAATTTTCTAATTTATTTTTTAAAATTTCCCTTCCATAACCTGTTTTAAAAAATTTTTCTGCTTTTACTGCGTCAGGTTTTTCAAGATATGCTTCATAATAAATAAGTTTGTATGGACCGTGTTTACCAGTATACACTCCACCTCTTTTTTTGTTATGCTCATCTTCAATCCGTCGTTTTAGATTATCTGTAAGACCTTTATATAAACTGCCGTTTTTTAGACTTTCTAATGTGTAAAAATACCACATATATTTTTGGTCGGGCTGCTGGGAATTGAACCCAGTCTACCTGCTCCCAAAGCAGGCGTACTACCGGTATACGACAGCCCGATTCAACGATATTAACATTAAAAACAATTTTTGACAAATGGTATAAAGTTTATTATAATATCTGAAATGTTAATATTACAGCCCAGGCAAATACTAATGTTGAATAATATATTTAATAAATCAGGGAAGATTTAATATAATTTTGGCTTAAATAAGCCAAAAAGTTAAAATCTCTGATTTTTATGTTTTTTCGGGTTAGTTTGTAATATTTTGTTTTAAATATCGTCTTTTGTTTTGTGTATATCTCAGGATATGAGATATGAATGAAGAGTTATGAATTATGAATAGAGCAGGGGAGCAGTCATTAGTGGTTAGTTTTTAGTGCTTAGTTTACGGAGCATTAAAAATTAGGCATTGATTGCATCAGGAAATCAGTTTTTGGCAAAGAGAGTAATAAATAGATTTATTGAACCGTATGGCTAAAACTTAGCTATATGTCCCTGCCCTTTGTAAACAAAGAGCGGGGTGGTCGAACTTATAGCCAATTTTTGTTAAGGCTTTAAGGTTTCAGTAAACGTTTTTATTTAAAAATTTTAGCGATCTCTAGAGCGCTAAAGTGCATTTAAATAGAGGCGAAAATTAATTATTTTTTCAAGCATTATTGATTGTCTCAATTGAATAATCAATCGTTTGAAAAGGAATTTTAGGAAAATTAAAAATGAGCAATACTCTTGCAAAGAAAGTTTTTGCTGTAGGGTTAGCTGCTTCTACCGTGTTAATGGGTTTGGCCCCTTTGGCTGCCCATGCCGCTGCTCACTCAGCTGGCACTAACGTAGTTTCATCGGACGGAACTGTGTCCATGATTTCTACTGACGGTATGAGACGCCCTTACACTTCTGCTGGTGCATTCTTGTCTTATGGTTTTAACTCCTGGAGCACTGTTGTCCAGGCTAATGCCGAAGATTTAGCTTTGCCAGTTGGAAGTTTTATCCCTCCTCAAGACGGTAGCATCACCTGCTCCGATAGAGGTTCAGATAAAGGCACTTGTTATCTTATCACTGGTGGACAAAAAGCTGGATTCACTTCCGCTTCTGTCTTTACCGGACGTGGTTTTACCTTCGCTAATGCCAGAAACGGTGACGTTTCTTGGATGACCTCTTACTCTGCGCTTATTAGCAACACAACTGACGCTAACCTCCCAGGCGTGCTCGTTAACAACAACGGCACAGTCCAATTGGTTGGCAACAGCGGTTTGCTCGGTGTGCCAGATTTAACCACTTTTAATGGCTGGGGCTATAGCTTCAGCAAAGTGGTGCCGGCTAACACTGCTGACAAAGCAAAGAGCCAAACTGGCGTAATGGCTACCAGAACTCCTGGTCAGCTTTCTCCAACTGCAACTACTGGTGGTGGTCCTACCACCCCTCCTCCGGTTGGTGGCGCTTTGAGCGTAGCTCTTAGCTCCTCAACTCCAGTTGCCCAAAACTATGCCACTGGCGCTGCTTTCTTAAACTTTACTGCTGTTAACTTTACTGCTGGTTCTAACCCGGTGACTGTTACCACAGTAAAAGTTACCAGAAGCGGTTTAGGTGCAGATACCAACTTGAACAATATGTATTTGTTTGATGGTGGTATGATGCTTGCCCAATCTTCTTCTTTCCAAAGCGGTGTAGTAACCTTTACTAATTCAGCTGGAATTTTCACAGTCCCAGCGAACACTACTAAAACCATTTGGGTAAAAGGTGACTTATCATCTGGTTCAGGAAGTGGCTTAACTTATGGTTTTGGCGTAGCTTCGGCTTCCCATATCGTATCTAACGCCTCTTCTGTGTCTGGTTCTTTCCCAGCTAATGGCAACTTAATGACTTCGGCTACTGTGTCTTCTCCTTCTTTGGCAACTTTAACCGTTACCAACGTGGGCGTAGGTACCAGCATCAATGCTGGCACCAAAGATGTTTTAGCTGGTCAATGGAGTTTAGCCTCTGCTAACAGCGCGCTTTCGGTTAAAGGTTTTACCTTAACTATGATTGGCTCTGCGGCTGCTTCTGGTTTCCAGAACCTAAAACTTATGGCTGGCGGTGTGCAAGTGGGTTCTACCCAAGCCACAATGCCATCTAACAAAGTTTTGTTCTTTGATTTGTCTGGGTCGCCTTTGAGCATCCCAACTGGTCAAACTGTTCAACTCCAGTTAAAAGCAGACATTATGTCTGAAGTTAACCGAACCTTCCAGTTCAGCATTCAAAGAAGTTATGACATTATTGCTTATGACACTACTTACAATGTAGGTGTGTTATCTGGCTCTACATTCCCATCTAACAGCCCAACTTCAGCTGCGACTATTAATGCCGGTTCTTTGAGCATTACTCGCTCATCCACCAGCCGAAATACCGCAGTTGTTGCCAGTATGACCAATGTTGCTTTAGCAACTTTTGACTTTACTGCTTATGGTGAAGATGTAAAATTGTTAAATTTGCCAATTAGTATTTCCACTAATGCTGGCGGTGCTAGTATTACTAATGTGAAATTGGTAGATGATCAAGGTTTTGGTTTGGGCACATCTGTGACTAGCACTGTAAGTCCTAGCGCCACTGCTTACACCAATACTTTTGGTTCTTCTGCTAACTTAAACTATGTTATTCCAGCCAATACTACTCGTAAGATTAGCATTGTCGCTGATTTAACCTCTATTTTGGGTGCTACTGGCAATATGACAGCTAGCTTAACAGCTGGTTCTTCCAATGCTCAGGGTGTAACTTCGGTTAATACCATTTCCTCCTCAGCTGCTAATGGAAACGCTTTAACTGTTTCTACTTCTAGCTTTACAGCTACTGTAAACAGCGGTGTTGCTTCTCCAGTTAAAGTTGTGCCAGGTGCGGTAGGCGCTAAATTAGCTTCCTTTAGCTTAAACGCTGGTGGAGCTGATGCAGTAAATGTAACTACAATTACTGTATCTGTTGCTTCTGCTTCTGTCACCTCCAATGTGCAGAATATGGTGGTAAAAATTGGTTCAACTCAAATTGGCCAAATTCAACCAACCTTAACTAACTCTTCTACTTACAGCTTTAGCCCAACCTCTTCGATTAACATCCCAGCTGGTGGCTCTGTAGTAGTAGATGTTTATGCAGATATTATCTCCAGTGCTTCTTCTAGTCTTTTTGCCGGTCATACTGTGTTCACTTTGACTACAGGCGTGACTGCTCAACTTGCAACTAGCGGGGCTTCTGTTACCCTTTCTGGTAGCGTAACAGGTCAAACTGTTACTACTTCTGGTAATGGAACAGTAACTGTTGCTAAAGACGCTGACTCCCCAGTAGCTAGACAAGTAGCTATGGGTCAAACCGGCGTTGTGTTAGGTGTGTTGCGCTTTACAGAAAGCTCAAACAACGAAGCTGTAACTTTGACAGATATAACCGTAACCGCGACTGCCATTTCCGGCACACCGCTTAACGGATCTGCTTCTACATCTTCGCCAACTTTGAAGAATCTGGTAATTACCGACGGCACAACAACTGCTACTAAGAGCACATGGACTTCTACAGCTGCCAATGGCGTTGCAGAATCCGGTGCTGTAAGCTCCACTCCTTCTAGTCACACGGTTACCTTTAATAATGTCAACTTCAATATCCCAGCAGGTGGTAATTTGAAGTTAACAGTTAAAGCCGACACCAATGATTGGGCTTCGGGTGGTGCTTCTGGTGCTCAATTTACAGTTGGTTTGAACTTGGCTGCAAACGCTACTCTTCGTGGCGCACAAAGCCAAGCTTCTATTACTCCAACCGTAACAACCTTCGCTCAGTCTTCTACCACTACTGTTGTTCGTTCCACAATTACTGTAACTTCTGTTGATACTATCACCAGTCCAGTTTCAGTAAGCGTGCAAGCAACTGGCGTGCCAGCAACTGACGAAATTATGGGCATCTTTAAGGTTACTGCTTCTTCCGCAGGCGATGTGAAGCTGAATACCATTACCTTACAACAAGGTGGTACAGCTCCAACTGCGGTTGCCGTGCCTTACACCATTTATGATGCTAACCAGTACTCCACTGCTAATGGTACAGCCAACTTGACTGGTACCACAGCTGGTGCTCTTACTTTGACCACTGCAAGTGAAATTACAGCTGGCCAAAGCAAGTACTTCGTAGTTAAAGCTTCTTCCTCTGCCTTCAATACTGCTGGCACCGGAGCAGCTAAGACTTACGATTTGAAGATTACTGCGTTTACCTTTACTGACGGCGTAACCACTCCAAGCACGGTTGTTGCTAACTCCGCTGATTTCATCAACGTGAGTCATGACACCACTGCTTCTGGTTCCACTGGCGGTAGAACTTACTAATCTCTAATGCTGTCCTCCGATAATTTTCGGAACCAGATTATTTAAGAGTTAGTAGCCCCGCCCTTTCTCTGAAAGGGCGGGGTAAACCAGCCCCGTTCTTTTTCCGCCAGTTGGCGGATGAAAGGGCGGGGTTTTGGTTTTAAATCAAGTGTAAGCCAAAGGTGCTCTTCGTCCCGCTTTGCGGGACGAAGAGCACC
>SXGR01522289.1_pt1 | contig 22482 bp, 22 predicted proteins | sample 3174711 | NCBI WGS metagenome assembly SXGR01 (sample SAMN11356860, study PRJNA531348) | freshwater metagenome | isolation source: freshwater sample F1-60 | place: China: Fuxian Lake, Yuxi | collected 2017-12-25 | reverse complement strand
TTCGTCATCGCCACTGGCGTGCAGTACTCGGTCAGAGACTTCGTTAACGCGGCCGCCAAGGAGATCAGGATGAGTATTCGCTGGGAAGGTCAGGGTGTGGACGAGAAGGGCTACGACGAGCAGGGCAAATGCATCGTTGCAGTCGATCCTCGCTATTTCCGTCCCACCGAAGTCGAGACCCTGCTCGGCGATGCAAGCAAGGCCAAGCAGAAATTGGGCTGGACGCCGCGCACTACATTTGACGAACTGGTCACGGAAATGGTGCGTGAAGACCTTCGCTCTGCAGAGCGTGATGAACTCGTCAAGCGGCACGGTTACAAAGCGATGGACTACAAGGAGTAAGGTATGTCGCACTTCACCATCCTTAACTTGCCTACGTTCAATGATCCACGAGGTTCCTTGACAGTGCTCGAAAGAGCTTTGCCTTTTGAGGTTGTCAAGACTTATTGGATCTACGGTGCTGATGGACAAACGCGTGGCGGACACCGGCACACATACACCCGTCAAGCGCTGGTTGCATTGAGTGGAAAAGTGTCGATGTATATGAACGATGGAGTCACCGAAGAAACCATTGTGCTGAACCATCCCAGCCAATGTCTTCTGGTTGAGCCGAAAGATTGGCACACCATGACATTCAGTGAAAATGCCGTTCTACTGGTCATGTCTTCGCATCCATATGACCGTAGCGAATACATCGATACCCCTTACGAGCAGCGAGCATTGCATGATTGAATACGAAAGTCTCGCACGCTCCAATAGTGCTTACATGGCCGATCTGGAAGATGCGGCCAAGCGGGTTATTCGGAGCGGCTGGTATGTGCTTGGACAAGAGGTTAGCGCTTTCGAGGCCGAGTTTGCTGATTACGTGGGCGCGAAACACTGCATCGGTGTAGCCAATGGCTTGGACGCGTTGATACTTGCGATTGAGGCGCTGGATCTACCCAAGGGCAGCGATGTGCTTGTGGCTTCCAATACCTACATCGCGACCATCTTGGCCATCGTCCGTGCCGGCCACCAACCGGTGCTGGTGGAGCCTGAGTTGGAAACTTTCAACATGGATCCGGCAAAGTTGGCAGAATCCATGACAACCAATACACGTGCCATCTGCGTAACGCATTTGTTTGGGAAAAGCTGCCGCATGGATGCCATCTGTGCTTTCGCCCAGGAGCACGGACTGAAAATTGTTGAAGACTGTGCCCAGTCACACGGCGCAAAACTAGCCGGCCAGGTGACTGGCACCTTTGGCGACGCTGGGTGCTTCAGCTTTTACCCGACGAAGAACCTCGGCGCCATTGGTGATGCCGGCGCCGTCGTCACCAACGACGACGCCTTGGCGGACCGTTTGCGTCATACGCGCAACTACGGATCCAAGCAGAAGTATGTCAATGAGCATGTCGGCGTGAACTCGCGGCTAGACGAAATGCAGGCTGCGCTGTTGCGTGTCAAATTGCGCCATCTGGACGAAATGACGCAACATAAGCGCGCCCTGGCTGAAATCTATTTTGACAATCTTCCTGGCTGGCTCAAGCTGCCACGTTGGCGTGATGACGAGTATGACGTATTCCATATCTTTGGCGTGCGTCATCCCCGTCGTGACGAGCTGCGGGCCTGGCTGTTGGACAGGGGCGTTAAGACTGAGGTCCATTATCCAATTCCCCCTCATCGGCAAAAAGCCATGCAGGGCATCCTGTCCGGCGACTGGCCCATTGCTGAAGAATTGCACGCCACGGAGCTCAGCCTGCCGATCTCGGCGGGGCATGCTACGGAAGATATCTTGCGCATCTGTAACGCGTTGGTCGGGTTCGAAAAGGTGGATTGAACCCAAGGCCATGTCCAAAGTTGCATCTAGGCTACCCATTTTGATCGGAGCGTCCTGGTACTTCCTGGAGAAGGCTATTCGATTGATTGGGGCTTTCCTGATCGGCGCCTGGGTGGCGCGATACCTAGGCCCTGAAAGCTACGGTGTGTTGGCCTACGCATTAGCACTTGTTGCCGTGCTGGGCTTCCTGGGGTCTTTGGGCATAGAGTCGTTGGTAGTGCGCGATCTGGTTGAGGCCAAAAGAGATCAACGCAGCATCCTGTCGACCTACTTCTTCATCCGGCCCGCTGGTTCCCTATTGGTGCCCGTGCTAATTGCTGGCTATCTGATGGTTACCCATGCCGACGATCGACTCTTGATGCTGTTGGCGATACTGTGCAGCAGCGCAATAATGTTTGGCGCTTATGACGCCGCAGACTGCTGGCTGCAAGCTAGGCACGAAGCAAGGACTACCTCGGTCATCCGTCTTGTAGGCTTCTTTTGCGGAGCGCTTATCCGATGCCTGCTCATCATTGGCGACTACGGCGCTGCGTGGTTCGCCGCCGTTGTGGTTTTGGAGAGTGCAATTGTCGCGGCACTCTACTATCGTCTGCTTCAGCGCTATGGCCTCGCGCCGTCACTGCGCTACGTGAGCGTGGAAGAATTCAAGCATCTTGTCCTTGCGGGAAAGATGATGGTGCTGAGCGGACTCATGAACGCCGTGCATAGCAAGATTGACGTATTGGTCGTCGGAGCGCTCCTATCCAAAGCCGCTTTTGGCCCCTATGCCATCGCCGTGAGCATGTGTGCCGCCTGGAATATGGTGGGCATGTCGGTGGTGCAAGCCTGGGCTCCTCGCATCAGCAAGGCCCGAATTTCCGGGGAGGACGCTTATGTGGGCGAGTTGCGACACCTGGTCCAAGCGATGCTGGGTATCAGCGTCGTTGGCAGCGCAATGTTGGCCATTTCCTCGCCGCTCATTTTTGATATCTTGCTCGGCCCGGCCTATGCCGCTGGCTCCCGTATCTTTGCGTTGCTGATATGGTCGGCGGTACCTGTTTTTGTAGGTATCGCAACAAGTCAAGTCATTGTTAACGAGAGAACATATTGGGTATCTTTGCTGCGAACACTTGTCGGCATGACTTCTTCTCTGATTTTGATTTTTCCAGCAATCACCTACTACGGTACTGCTGGCGCGGCAGGTGTTGTGATCATCAGTGCCTGTATCAATGCCGCCTTGATACTAGCTTCAGGACGCTCCAGGCGGGTGATTTTTTCAGTTCTGGCCAACCGGCCTGTGCACCCAGCAAAACCATGACCGGTATCATCACAATCAACTGCCCAAGCGCGGACGAGTTTCCCTATTCAAAGGGGGCTTACCTGTTTTATCTAGGCACACGGAGTGGGATATCGCCGTTATCCGTGAAGCACTCAAGCAAGCGCGGCAATTGGTAAAACGAAATGAAGATGCCTGAGGTGCAAACCAAAATCCCATCGGCTGAGGAAGACCCTGGGTGGGATGTTGTCATCCAGCCGCGCCAGGGCTTTGTGCTTCTTGATCTGCGTAGCTTGTGGCGCTTTCGCGACCTGATCTGGCTGTTCTTCAAGCGCGACTTTGTCACGTTCTACAAGCAGACTGTCCTGGGTCCCTTGTGGTATCTGATTCAGCCAACCCTGACCGCATTGACCTACTACATTGTCTTCGGCCGAATTGCAAACCTGCCGACCAATGGCGTACCTCCTTTTCTGTTCTACATGTCGGGTATTGTGCTGTGGGGATACTTCTCCAGCTGTCTTACCAACAACTCTGAGGTTTTCTCCAAGAATGCCTCGCTCTTTGGCAAGGTTTACTTTCCGCGCATGGTGGTTCCGATATCTGTTGCCATGAGTGGTGTGGTCGCGTTTGCGATTCAGTTCAGTCTGTTGCTGACAATTGTCGCGGTATTCGCTTTGACAAGCGGTGCAGTGTCTTTTCCCGGGGCGGGCATCCTGTTGGTCCCGCTGTTGATCTGCTACGTGGCGTGCCTGGGCGTCGGGGTTGGATTGATCGTGTCGGCCATGACGGTGCGCTTTCGTGATCTTGCTTTTGCCGCCGGGTTCGTGACCCAGCTCTGGATGTATGCGACACCGGTCGTCTACCCTTATACCCAGATCCCGGTCCAGTACCAGTGGTTCTTTTTCATCAATCCGATGTCGGCACCGGTTGAAACGATGCGGCACCTGATGTTCGGTACGACAGCCATTCCTGCCGGACTATGGCTGGGCAATATGGCAGTTACGTTCGTATTGCTTGTTGCGGGCGTGGTGCTGTTTACGCGCGCCGAGTCCGTGGCCATGGACACGGTTTGATGCAGATTCCGATGAGCAGAGATATTGCTATCCACGCAGAAAATGTCAGCAAACAGTACCGCCTCGGGGTCATCAACCATGGCACTTTGTACCGGGACCTGCAGAGCTGGTGGGCAAAGTTGCGCAATCAGCCAGATCCCAATTCGCAAGTGATGCCTGGGGGGCTCACTCGGCGAAATTCAAGCCGAATCAAGGGTGAGTCCTTCAGTGCCCTGTCGGATGTGAGTTTTACTGTTAAGCAGGGTGAAATCCTCGGCATTGTGGGTCGCAACGGCGCCGGCACGTCGACGTTGCTGAAAATCAGATCGAGGATCACCGCGCCGACCAGCGGGTACATCGGCATTCGAGGAAGGATGGCCAGCTTGCTGGAAGTAGGCACTGGATTCCATCCAGAGTTGACTGGAAGGGAGAATGTCTTCCTGAATGGCGCCATTCTTGGCATGCGCAAGGCCGAGATCCAGCGCAAGCTGGAACAGATTGTCGAATTCGCTGAGGTCGGTGAATTCCTTGACACGCCGGTCAAGAGATACTCTTCCGGCATGTATGTCCGGCTGGCGTTTTCCGTCGCGGCCCATCTGGACTCGGACATATTGTTGGTGGATGAGGTGCTGGCGGTCGGCGACACGGCATTCCAGAGAAAATGCCTTGGCAAGATGGAGAGTGTTGCGACCAGCGGCCGGACGATCCTGTTCGTCAGTCACAACATGACTGCCATCGAAAGCCTCTGCACCAAAGTGCTGGTGCTAGATGAGGGGACCGTTGGGTATAGCGGTGACGTGAAGGAGGGGCTGCACCGTTACTTGGCGGAGGCAGTCACCCGCGAAGGCGAAGGCATCAATTTTCAGCAGCGGTCCGGGGATGGGCGAGCAACGGTGGAAAGTGTGCAGATCACCGATTTCGAGGGCAACCCGCTGGCGCTCATCAGGTCCGGTATGGACGTTGCCTTCCGGGTTGGCATCAAGCGACACGCGGCGCGTGTCCGGGACTCCTTGTTGGCGATGGGTATCACGACGCTGAGCGGCGATGGCGTCATGCACTTTTCCACTGAGACGTTCGGACTCCAGCTGGACGAACTGGGCTCTGAAATGACACTGGTATGCAAAATACCACGGCTGCCGTTGCGGGGTGGTGTTTATTCCATGAACCTGTTTCTGAAGTCCAGCGGAATGATCAACGACTACTTGATCGACGCATACCGGTTCGAGATTGTGGATGGTGACTTCTATGGCACGGGCAAAATGCCGTCCGAAGGTTACCCATATTTCCTGCCTACGTATCGATGGGACGCGTTATCGCGGTGAGACTATCGCTTCGGGATTTCCAATGAAAGACTACCTGAGACTGTCGAATTTTGTGCTCGTCCTTCTTGCGGTGACGTTCTGGTGGGCGTTCACGGTCATGGAACGGCCGCGATTGGGGTGGTTCTACTACCTGGCGTTTTTTGCGGCAGTTGTCTACGGTTACCTGAAGTGGGGCAAGGCGGGAAATGATCGGGTGGAGGCTGCCGGTCCGTCGGAGCGTATGCAATGGTTTGCGCTGGGGGTCGTGGTATTTGGCGCCTTGCTTCGACTGCTCTGGGTCCGGTATTCGGTTGTAGAGCAAACCAGTGACTTCCAGTTCTACGCAAACATGGCAGAACAGGTGTACCGTGGCGAATACCTGCTGACGCCCAGGAAGCAGAGCGGGCCGGGGCTGGTTGGTGCCGCGCTGTACATGATGCTGGGCGGCATCCATGTGCAGGCGTATCTATACCTGCAGGCTATTGTGTCCACGGTCACGATCTGGCTGGTGTATCTGGTCACGAAGCGTGTGTTCAACGAAAAGGCCGGGCTGCTGGCAGCCTTGATATTTGCTGTTAATCCTGAGGCCTGGGTATACACCAATGTCTTTGGCAATGAACCATTCATAGCCTTCTTCTTCACGTTGTCGGTCTGGGCGGTAGGAGAGGCCATGCAGGCGTCTCAGAATCAAGGCAGGCGTGCGCACCTCTGGATGGCGCTTGCCGGCCTATCGCTGGGTCTGTCGCAGTACATGCGTGCGACGGCCCTGATCATGATCCTGTGCTTTGCGGTGTACCTGATCGTGGTGGCCCGGTACGACTACCGGAAAGTGCTGTCGCTGTTTGGCGTATTCACGCTGGTGACAGCGCCCATACTGGCCTTCAACTACCAGAAGCTGGGCATCGTTTCCTTCGCTCCGAGTCAATACTCCGGCTTCAGCTTGTTGATTGGAACAAAAAAGGAAACGCAAGGCAGATACTACGGAGAGTTTCTTGACGAGGTCGCGGCAGAGATCCGGAGGCAGGATTCAGAGGGCGCTCTTGACTTCAGCCAGAAGGTTGCGGCACTGGTCGCGAAGTCGGGCCTGAGCGAGGCCGAATGTGCGGGGGTGATCAGCAATCAGATTGCGATGCAGATGGCGCTGGACAGGATCAGGAAAGATGGTCCGGAACTGCTGAGAATCGGGGTCACTTACAAGATCCCCGTGTTCTTTGCTGGCGTAAACGGGTATTCTTGGTCGTTGGAAACATCCAGTCTGCTGGCCGATGTGTCCATGGATCGAGTGGAGCGCTGGCTTGAGTCCTTTACGCGTGTGCTGCAGTACCTCATGCTGGTCGCGGGGGTGGTCACCCTCACTGCCCTGGTTTGGGTGGGTCGTGAAGAAGACAAGCATCTGGTCGGCATGATTGCCGTTTGCACCATCGCTTTTGGGGTAATGCATGGATTCGTCGAAGTGCAACCCAAATATCACTATTCAATCCTGAGCGCGTTTCCCATCGTGGCATTCGGTTGCCTCCGGTACTCCGGGGCTGTATACCGGCGTGCTTCCGGATACAAGTGGGCCAGGCGGCTGCGGCTCTAGCTGGTGAGGTGAGGGACTGAAGTACATCCGCGATCATCATTGGCCGGGCTTGCTGCTGATTGCTTATGCGCTGGTGGCTGTTTCAGGACTGGGCCAATGGCTGCTTGTAGAGGGCGGGACGGCTTACCAGGGGCCCGGCCTGGACATGGTGGGCTATTTCCGGAATCTCCAGGATCAGACCTATCTAGCACAGGATTTTCTTGTGCAGAGCTATCACGAACTTAGCCCGCGCCATCTCTTTTCCGCAATAGTCATCACCACTGGCAAGTTGCTTGGCGGGGATTGGTATGCGGGCTTCTATTTCTGGAAAGTGCTGTTTGTCGTGGCTTTGCCCTTGGCTTGGGCGCGTCTGTTGGTGACATGCGTAAGCCTGGCGACCTCATCGAGGTCACGCATCCATCCTGGGGCGGAGTTGCTGGTCATCTTGCTCGTGCTTTGTGTCATTTTGGACCATATCCCGCTAAGGTGGCTGGACCAATTCTCTGTAAGAGGCTACTTCTCTGTCGCCTGGTGGCCGCCCAGCAATAATTACAGCCACCCTCAGACATTTGCGCTGCTCGCTGGAATCTGGGCTGCGATCTTTTCTGCACAAAGGCGAGTACGGTGGCATCTAAATCCGTACCTGCTGATTGCCACACTGCTCCACCCGGTGGTAGCGCTCACGGGATACCTGCTGACGGTGGTTGCGGAGTTCTCCTCGGAGAGTCAGGACAAGGCCAAACGGGCGAAGGCGCTTGCAGCTGAGCTGGCCATTGGGTACCTGTTGCCGGCACTGGCGGTTGCGCTTTATTTCAGACCGGTTTCAGCGGTGGATGGGGACCTGTTCCGCTATATATACATATTCCAGGCCCATCCGTCGCACTATCTGCCAGCGGAATATGGGGCCATGGGCGGGCGAGGCTCGAAGTTCGCCTTCGCCCTGGTGTGTTTGCTGCTGGGGATGTTCGCGCTAATCGGGCGTCGGGAAAAAATGACCAGCCTTGTGCGAGCCGCACTCCTGTTCCTGGGTCTCTACATCTTATTTGCGGTGTCGCAGTACGTGGCAGCCTACTTGGTAAGTTTCAAGCCGCTGGTTCAGTTTGGTCCCATCAGGCTGTCCATGCTGGGCTACTGGTTCGTGGCCTGCGCGGGCGCACTGTATCTCAACGAGAGGCTGTGGAACCGGTCGGCCTGTCAGGGTATTGGGATGCGCAGTGATTCGCGGTCAGCACGGTATGCAGTACCCATACTGGTGCTGGTTCTTGCAACAGGACTCACGCAGTTCAGGGACCGAGAGCCGTACGCGAAGACGCCGGCCGAAGCTGCGGGAGTAGTGGCTTGGGTCGTTGCGAATACCAGTCCGGACAGCACATTCGCTGTTCCGTTCGGGGCATTGACCAGCGTGCTGCCGTTCAGTGCCGGTAGGGCGGTGTATGGGGGGACGGGATTCCCCTTCGTTGAAAGCAGGATGGTCGAATATTGCCTGCGCGACCAGCTGCTGTATGGTACGCCGGCGGAGCGGAAGTCGCAGACCGGCGGCTGGATCGGTGAAAAAATGGCCAAAGTTTACCGAGGACGGACTCCGGGGCAGTTTGCTGCAATGACAGGACTTGGTGCGCTGGACTACGTCGTCCTGGAACGTGGCAAGGTCGGGGAGCAATGGGAGAGGCTGACCCCTGTCTATCAGGATGACGCGTGGTACGTATTCGATATAGGGCAGATCAGGAGAAGATTCACTGAGGATATGCCATCCGCAGTGAGTGAGTCGCCCTGCACAGCTCAATTCTTCAGAGAGTCAGACCGTAGAAAATGAAAATTGCGATCGTTACTTGGTGGTACGCCAAAGGAATGGGTTACAGCGAGAACTATTTGCCAGAGGCGCTGGCATCGCTTGGACATGAAGTTCACGTGATTTCCTCGGATCTGCAGCCTGATTTTCCGAACTACAAGGAAGCCTACGAACCGTTTATCGGATCACAGCAGCAACCTGTCGGGATGGAGAAAGTTGGTGGCTATACCCTGCATCGCTTACCTCATCGGAGGACAAATTTTGGAATCTACATTGACAAGCTCCACGAGTGCCTGAACCGTCTGGATCCGGACATAGTCCAGTGTTTTGGCATCCCGCAAACGTCAACTTATCAGGCTGTCTTCTACTGTCTATTGCACAAGAAGCCCTTGTTCCTCGAGGAACACACTCACCTCTCGACGCTGCGGCCTCCCGAATCCTGGCGCCATACGGTCAACAACATGTTGGTGAAATACGTGCTGGGTCCCTATGTAGCGATTGCCTCGCGCCACTGCTATGCGATCGCCGCTGACGTGAAGCAGGTGACGTTACAGCATTTTGGCTACCCCAAGAGGAAACTCAGCGTCCAGTCGCTCGGTGTTGATATCAACCTCTTCCGCCCGATCCAGGACTCGGAAGATGACAGGCTGCGCCAGTCGATGCGTTCTCGCCTTGGGATCTCAGCGGATGAGGTCGTCTACATCTATACCGGCCGATTCAGCAGCGACAAATCGCCGCATCTTCTGGCCAAGGCAGTTGATCTGATGAGGCAACAAGGGCATCGGGTTTGTGCAGTCTTCATCGGGTCCGGAGCCAAAGAGGATGTGGACTCAATACGGCAACGCGACGGATGCATAGTGCTTCCGTTCATGCCGGTGAGCGAGCTGCCGCATTACTACCGCATGGCCGACGTGGGCGTGTGGCCCAAACAAGAGAGCACCAGTCAGCTGGATGCACTGGCCTGCGGTCTTCCCCTTGTGTTAAGTGACCGGGTTCAGGCCAGGGAACGTATTGAAGGCTGCGTCTACACCTACAAGGAAGGGGATCATGACAGCCTGGCCGGCGCGATGCTTCAGCTCATGTCTTCGGAAATAAGGGCAACCATGGGTGCAGCGGGGGCGAAAAGAGTGCGAGATCTGTTCAGCTGGACGCATATCGCCAAGACGCGTTTGCAGGACTATGAGCAGGCACTGGCAGGATAAGTGCAACGCTGTCGCGCATCGCAGGTGGTTGACCTAGATGCGGCAGCAAGAGCGAAGGACTATCGGATGAAACTGCTATTTGTATTTGGAACCCGACCTGAGGCCATCAAGCTGGCACCTTTGATCAAGCTGGCGCTCGCGGACTCGCGATTCGAGGTGCGAATCTGCGTCACCGGGCAGCACAGAGAAATGCTACAGCAAGTATTGTGGCTGTTTGGCATTACTCCGGATTTCGACCTGCAACTGATGAAAGCAAACCAGACGCTCACCGACGTTACTTGTGGTGTGCTACAAGGTCTGGGGAACGTCCTGGATCAATGGACTCCAGACCGAATCGTGGTCCATGGGGATACCACTACGACATTCGCGGCGAGCCTGGCGGCGTTTTATCGACGCATAGGCGTGGTGCATGTGGAGGCCGGCTTGCGGACCGGGGACCTGAATGCACCATGGCCTGAAGAGTTGAATAGGAAGCTGACCGCTGCTATCGCGATTCAACACTTCGCGCCCACGCAAGCGGCGCGTGCCAACCTCCTCGCGGAGAATGTGCCTGAGGATACGATTGCCGTTGTGGGGAACACGGTGGTAGACGCGGTGACCATGGTCGCCGACAAGGTTCGAAGTGACCAGGAACTGCTCAACAAATTCAGGGCGGAGTTCTTTTTCCTCCAGGAGGGTGGGCGGCTCATCCTGGTCACGGGGCACAGGAGGGAAAATTTCGGCGACGGAATGCTCCAGCTCTGTGCTGCTCTGACTGCGCTTGCGAAAAAGGAAAACGTTCAAATCGTATTTCCTGTACATCTGAATCCCAACGTGCGCAGTGTGGTTCAGGCCCAGTTGGCGGGCGTCGGGAACATCTTCCTGCTGGAGCCGCTGGAGTATTCCTCTTTCGTTTACCTCATGACCCGTGCGCACCACATCATCACGGATTCAGGGGGCATTCAGGAGGAGGCCGTGACACTCAGAAAACCGGTATTGATAACTCGGCATGTCACCGAGCGGCCGGAAGCGATAACCGGCGATGGGGCAAACCTTGTCGGGATGAGTACAGGCCGCGTTGTGGAAGCTTCGGCAAGGCTGCTTGACTCCGCTGAGTATTACGACTCAGCTGCCGAGAAAGTCAACCCATTTGGAGATGGCACAGCATCTCAACAGATACTGAATATATTGGCTTCCAGCTAGCTGCGATGACTGTTTAATGTCGCGAATAAAGGCGGAAAAACCTATGAAAGGCAAATAATTGTGCGTGAGTTTGGTTTTGGTTTTGGCAACTTGCAACTCAATTTTCAAATTGCGCGGCGCAAGGGGGGGGGCAACGATTTCGAGCCAGCAGGGCCCACCTGGCAGGGTGCGGTGCGTGCATCGGCAGGCTACGCCGCCGCAGAAATATTTGAAAAAGCCATCAGCGCCGCACGGCAGGTTAGAGACGGCAAGGCAGCTTTTGAGCGTGACACTGTCCTATTCCAGCAGCCGGAGTACTCTCACCAGATGCTAGCGTGGATGCTGCTGGCTCGACTGCGCCTTGGCAAGCTGAGTGTGCTGGACTTTGGTGGCGGCTTTGGCAGCAGGTATTTCCAGCACAAATCTGTGCTTCAGGAATTGGGGCTCCTCCGTTGGGCCGTAGTGGAGCAGGACAATATCGTAGATGCCGGCCAGGCTGAATTCATTACGGATGAACTCAAATTTTTTAGAACAATTGAAGAAGCTGAGGGGGGCGTCACTCCCAATTTCCTAATGATGTCTGGTGTCCTTCAATACTTGGAGCGACCATATGCGATGCTGGAGATTTTGCTGGCAAGAGGGTATCCACATTTTTTGTTGGACCGCACGATGGCTAGGTCAGGAGTGTCAGACGAGCTATTCATTCAACATGTACCGCTAGCTATATATCAGGGCAGCTATCCTGTCTGGTTTCTAGATGCGCGTAGAGTTGAACAGCTTGTTCAATCGTATGGATACAGACTAGTTGAGCGTGTTGACCCGCACCCTGGGTCAACATTTGGCTTGCAGCACAAGCGGTGGCCCTATGTATCCTGGTATTTCGAGCGGGACAAATGAAGATCTTCGCCATTATTCCTGTCCATAACCGGATTTCGCATACACGGGGAATACTTCAGTCACTGAGAAAGCAGACCGCCAGGGAAAACATTTGCATCATTGTTGTAGATGATGGTTCGACCGATGGTACTGCTGCGTACCTGCAGGCGCAGGAGGATGTTGTGACATTAAGGGGAGATGGAGGTCTTTGGTGGGCAGGGGCGGTGGAGCTGGGCGTACAGCGGGCTCTGGCGTCTGCCGCAGACGAGGATTTCATACTGCTGCTAAACGACGACACCACCTTCGATCAGGCGTATGTCGGCGGCTTGGTGGATGTCTACCGTAGCAACCCCGGCAGTCTGGTCGGAAGTGTCCTGCACGAGGTTGGAAGCACGCCATCCCTGGTAAGCATCGGGCCACGAATCAACCTCAACCGGGTGGCCATCTGGGATCGCCTGAGTGAACTCTCCGCGGAGGAAATGTGCCCCCCCGCTCCGACCTATGAGGTTGATGCGTTGGCCGGACGGGGAACGCTGGTGCCGGTCTATGCGATGCGAAAGTTCGGTACCTTGCGCTCCAGACTGTTGCCGCATTACCTGGCTGACTATGAGTTCAGCATCAGGATGAAAAAGAACGGCATGAAGCTGCTGGTGTCTAGCCGAGCGCAGGTATGGTCGTCACCGGTTTACGGAAATGGCGGCGAGAGGTTTTCCGGGATTTCGAAATATTTCAGCCGGGGTTCGCCAAAGAACCTGCTGAATATCCTGATGTTCTATATGCTCGCGGGCAATCTGCTGCAGCGAATGACGGCGCCTATGAGGGTGATTTTCTTCTACGCTCACAGGGCATATCTGCGACATAAACACGGTAGGTGATACATGGATAAGGGTTCTAACCCGGAAAGCTGCATCGTTTGCGGAGGTGCAACCCAGGTGCTCCTGGGGGGGGGGGTGGATGATCGATACGGATGCCCGGGAAAGTTTGCGATTGAGCGATGCAGCACCTGCGGACATGCTGTGACGGTGCCAAGGCTGCATGAATCGGATCTTCCATCCCTGTACCAGCAGTACTACCCGAGAAAAAACGTTGATCTGTCGGCAATCGAAGCCGAGGTTCAGCGTAACGCGGAGAGGTTCGCCGTCATCAAACGCTGGTTCAGCGGCACCGACAACCAGGGGCAATTTTTTGCGAGGCGGGGACAGGACGTTCTTGACGTTGGTTGTGGGTCATGTCAGTCGTTGCTGGAGTTGAAAAGAATTGGCGCATGTGCCTACGGAGTCGAGGCAGATCCGAATGTCAGGGCAATTGCCGAACATTTCGGCCTGAACGTCCATATCGGAAGTATCTGGAACGAGCCATTTCCAGGTAGCAGCTTCGACCTGATCGTGATGAATCAGGTGATCGAGCACATACCCGATCCCGAAAAATCTCTGGCCTTGCTTGTCAAGCGTCTCAAGCCGGCTGGCCAGCTGGTTTTGTCGTTTCCCAATGCCGGGTCGATATACCGAAGGATAAGCGGGCGCCACTGGATCAACTGGCATGTCCCCTATCACCAGCATCACTTCACCAAGCGTTCAATTGCAGTCATGGCGGAAAAGCTGGGCCTGCGCATAGTGCATGTCAGGACAATTACCCCCAACCTGTGGACGGTGCTGCAGTACAGAAACTGGCGGGCTGGCGCGGCTGAAGGGCGTCCGTCTGACGTTTGGGGTTCCGCTGCGTCAGCCCATGCCAAGGTGTCACTTGGACGCAAGGTGATGAACAAAAGCCTGCGCATCCTGTTGCGGGCGCTGAATCCAGCGATTGCCGTGGTGAACCGATTGATCGACGCGGCAGGCTTCGGCGACAGCGTGCTGGTGGTGCTAAGTAGGCGGCAATAGGACGGACTGACCGGACGTGAACTCGAAAACCGAAATGAATTTACTGAAGAAGCTTGTCAAAGCGATTGCTGTGAGGACGCCCATAGCCAAGGACGTGCTGCGTTTGAGGCGCTTAGTGCAGCAATACGAAAAGGAAATCCAACAGTACAAGAGGCAGTTAAATCTCATTGGTGATGTGTGTGAGACATATGCTTCTTATTCTGATGCGGTCCAAGACTTGGATTCTGTAGAAGGCTATGACAATTCAGAGCTTGCCGCTTACATAGCGACGAAAACAAAAAGATGGTTAGCACACGCGCAGAGTTCGCCATGGCACCTTGGGAGCGACGTGCTCTAGTCAATTTTTGTCGCACTACTTATTTCAAATCGCGTCGGATCATTGCGCGTTCTAGACTTGGGTGGCGGATGTGCCATTCCACCAGCTATCTTGCGCGCTCTGGTAGAGCCGAAGTTCCGGTTCTCCTGGAATGTTGTTGAATTGCCGTCACTGGTTAATGCAGTAGGTTTGGTCGGTCTCGACTATGCCAAATGGTGGGACAACATGGCCAACGCGGCGGCCGATCTTGGTGAAATAGACCTGATCCACACATCCGGAACGCTTCAATGCTTGGAAAATCCGAGAGAGGCGCTGGCCCAATTGCTTTCTCTGAATGCCGGTCATGTCTTCTTTGGCAGGGTGGCGTTCAACGCCGGCGGTGAAGATGTCATTGGAATACAGAGGTCGGCTGTCAGGGATCATGGGGTACAAATACCGGCTGACGCAGCGGAAGGCTATGTCGAGTACCCCTTTACGTACATGCCTCTGGATGATTTTGAGCGCCTCTTGGCCGAAGCCGGGTACGTGCTGTTGCTGGACTTTGCAGAAAACAGCGGGATGCGGCCCATCAATGATTTCAAGATTGTGGGCGGGGCCCGCTTGTACAAAAAGCGGTAAATCGAACACTCAGATGAAGTCCCGGCCTGTCGGGTGTTGGGGGCGCTGAAACGCTGAGCCATAGAAGAATCGAATGACCAAACGCTACTACTGCACCCTATTTGACAGCAACTATGCCCTCAAGGGGATTGCCATGCTGCGGTCCCTTGCTCGTCACAGCGTTGACTTGCAGGCCTATGTACTTTGCATGGACGAGTTAACCGAGACGTTGCTCACCAGTCTGAAGCTGTCCTACGTAACCTGTATCAACTTGACAGAAGTTGAAACAGAAGAAATTCTGGAGGCAAAGAAGGACAGGTCAATTGCTGAATATTGCTGGACGCTCTCCTCGTGCATTCCGTGGCATGTCATGCAAAGACATCACGAAATTGATTTCATCACCTATGTTGACGCGGACCTGCTGTTCTACTCACCAGTCGAGCCGATCTACGCAGAGATTGGAGATGCTTCGGTGGCCATCATCGAGCACCGGTTCACGCCCCGCTTCAAGCACCTTGAGGTCAATGGGAGATTCTGCGTTGAATGGGTCAGTTTCAGGCGTGATCAGGAAGGCCTAGAATGCCTGCGGCGCTGGAGGGAGCAGTGCATCGAATGGTGCTACTACAGGCCGGAAGACACCCGGATGGGTGACCAGAAGTACCTGGATGAGTGGCCTCGTCTCTACCGTGGCGTGCACATAATCCAACACCTGGGTGCGGGCGTTGCACCGTGGAATTTCGATCAGTACGCCATTGTTACGGATGAGCAATCCAGGACTACGGTCAACGGGTCACCGCTCATCTTCTACCATTTCCACCAGTTTCAGCTGCATGCTGACGGCAGCTTTTTTCGGCTGTCTCCCGCATATACCGAGTTGCATCGTGAGCCGGAACTGGTCTACTCGGCGTATGAAGCGGCTCTGAAGGAGTCTCTACAGCTGGCGCGTACGGTCTATCCCGGCTTCGCCGGCGGTTTGAAGAGAAGGCCGAAAGAAGCGCGGCGTTGGAGTCCTGCGTCACTTTGGGCACGGCTGCGCGTTGCCTGCGGCAGGCTGCTGCGCAATTGAGACGGATCACGGTGCGAATATGCCCAACTGTATGAAGAGTAGGCAATAGATGAACAAGCGTGAAATGCAAATCGTCATACCCATGTCGGGATTCGGTGAGCGGTTCCGAAAGGCAGGATATGACGTGCCGAAGCCTTTGATCGAAATAGATGGGAAGCCGATCATTGCCCATGTGATCGACATGTTCCCTGGTGAAGAGAATTTCATTTTCATCTGCAACGAGGACCACCTGTGGAACCCGGACTACAGGATGCGGGAGATTCTTGATAAGTACTGCCCGACGGGCAGGGTTATTGGAATACCCTCCCACAAGCTGGGCCCCGTACATGCGGTGCTGCAGGTCGAACATCTGTTGTGCCCCGACAGCCCGACGGTCGTGAATTATTGCGATTTCACCTGTTATTGGGACTGGGCGCATTTCAAGGAATTCGTGAGAGACTGCGGATGCGATGGCGCCATTCCCGCATACAAGGGCTTTCATCCCCATAGTCTAGGATCTACCAACTACGCGTACATGCGCGAGGATGCGGGGTGGATGTTGGACATCCAGGAAAAGCAGCCTTTTACTGATTGCCGCATGGACGAATATGCGTCGAGCGGCACATATTATTTTTCCAGCGGCCGGGTCATGACCGAGGCACTGCATGAAACAAAGCGGCGCGGGTTGAATGTCAACGGCGAATACTATCTCAGTCTGGCATACAAGCCCTTGCTGGACGCCCACCGCGCAATTGCAGTCTATCCCCTGCAGCATTTCATGCAGTGGGGGACGCCCGAGGATGTTGCAGAGTACCAAGGGTGGTCTGGGTTGTTCAGGCGGCTTCTGGAGCCTGTAAAGGCCCCGGATGTGACAGAGGGGGCCGCGATCGTGCCCATGGCGGGGATGGGTAAACGCTTTACGGACGAGGGATATACGGTCACCAAGCCGTTGATCCCCGTTTCGGGGCTCCCAATGGTTATGCAAGCAGTTCACGATCTGCCGCGTGCGCGACAGCACGCTTTCGTGCTGCGCGAGGACATGCCAGGGCACGATGAGATTGCGGAGGTCATTAAACATGCCTATCCCGAAGCGGTGGTCGAGTCCATACCCAAGGTGACCGAGGGGCAGGCCTGCACGGCCTCGATTGGGCTGGATGCACTGGAGCGGCGAGTCGGAGTGGTGGCACAGCCAATAACATTCGGCGCCTGTGACAACGGCGCACTCTACAGTTCCGAGGCGTTTAGTGCGTTGGTGGGGAATCCCGACGTTGATGTCATCGTATGGGGTGTGCGTGGGCATGCCAATGCCGTGCGTCATCCGCATATGTTCGGGTGGATAGACGCTGCGTCTGATGGGCGCATCGAGCGTATTTCCGTAAAGACGCCCTTGAGTTCGCCGAAATCCGATCCCATTGTGCTCGGCACATTCACTTTCAAGCGCGCAGCGGACTTTCGCAATGCCGTCGCTCGACTGATCGACAGAGATGGTCGGATCAACGGTGAGTTCTACATTGACGCCTGTATCAATGATGCAATTGAAATGGGGCTGCGCTGCCACTTGTTCGAGGTGGATCACTTCGTGTCGTGGGGCACGCCGAATGACTTACGCACATTCGAATACTGGCAATCCTGCTTTCACAAATGGTCTGGCCACCCCTATCAATTGAGGCTGGATGCCGGAGTTCCTCCAGACACCATGGGTGAGCTAGGAAGACGGTATCGGCAAGTTTTTCCGAAATATCTAGAGTGCGATAAATGATCAGGCGTGAGTTGGGGCTATTCCTGCTAGTTGGGGTCCTCACTGTACTGATTGACTATCTGGTCTACATTACTCTGTCTTGGTGGCAAGCTCCGTCAATCGGTTTAGCCAAGGGTGTTGGCTTTATCGCTGGTACTTTATTCGCTTATTTGGCCAATCGATTCTGGACATTCGGGCACGAGTCTCATGCGCGCGGCAGCCTATTGAGGTTCGCTTTGCTTTATGCGGTTACGCTATTGACCAACGTTACAGTAAATGAGTTGGTCTTGGGGGGGCTTTTTGATTTCCAAGGATCGGTCCCGATTGCTTTTGTGATTGCAACAGGGGTATCGGCAACCATGAACTTCATTGGCATGAAGTTATTTGTCTTCAAGACGGCTTTGCCGCCAAAGAAAATATGAAATTCTCGCTCGTTATTCCTTGTTACAACGAGGCGGCTAATTTGCCTTTGCTGCTCGAGCGTGGCCAAGAGGTTGCGCGTCAACCAAATTGCGAATTGATATTGGTTGATAACGGCTCGACTGATAACAGTGCTGACGTATTGTGTAAACTGCTGCCCGACTATCCCGGCTGCCGCAGTATCCGAGTCGAGAAAAATCAAGGCTACGGATTCGGAATACTTTCCGGGCTCAGGGCTGCGACTGGGGACGTCCTAGGATGGACGCACGCGGATATGCAAACTGACCCGCAGGATGCATTGCGCGGCTTGGCACTCTTTGAGCAACACGGTCCGAATATATTCGTCAAAGGGCGGCGCTACGGCAGGCCCTTTGGCGACGTGCTCTTCACGGTCGGCATGAGCGTGTTCGAGACGGTATTGCTCGGCAAGCCGATGTGGGATATCAATGCACAACCGACGATGTTCTCGCGGGCTTTCTTCGAGTCATGGCACGAGCCCCCTTATGACTTCTCGCTCGATCTGTTCGCCTATTACCAAGCGCGTCGAATGGGATTGGCGGTACACCGATTCCCAGTCCGATTCGGCGAACGCGCTCACGGAGTGTCGCGCTGGAATGTCAATTGGGCTGCGAAGCGCAAGTTCATACGCAGGACGGTAAATTTCAGCCTGCAATTAAATAAACGACTCTGAACCATGAAGCTCATTTCACACCGCCGCAATACGCTCGTTCAGCTGAATGAAACTCCCCTCAAATATGGGATCGAAGTGGATATTCGCAGTCATGGAGACAGGCTGATTATCCACCATGATCCATTTGTCGATGGGGAATCTTTCGAGGCTTGGCTTGCGGCCTACCGGCACGGCACGTTGATTCTGAACGTGAAGGAGGAGGGGCTTGAGGCGCGTCTGATCGACTTGATGCAGCGTGCCGAGATCGAGGACTATTTCTTCCTGGACCAATCTTTTCCTTTTCTCGTCAAATATTCCAGACTCGGCGTGCATCGTTGCGCTGTCCGTGTTTCCGAATTCGAGTCGATCCAGACTGCGCTGACGCTGGCGGGAAAAGTGGACTGGGTCTGGGTCGACTGTTTTACCCAATTCCCGCTCAGCCACGACGACGCTAGGAAGCTGCAGGAGGCGGGGTTCAAACTCTGTCTTGTCTCACCGGAATTGCAGGGACGCGATGCTGAGACAGAGATAGCGCAACTCGCCCAACTGCTCCAGGAGCGGAATATCCGTGCGGAGGCAGTCTGCACGAAGAGGCCGGATCTATGGGAAAGGTTCACCGGCAAATGAGAAAGTTGTACACCGATCCGTTGTTCTTGGTCGGCATCAGCATACGGATTGCACTGATCTTCTTGGTGCTGCCTGTCCCGGTCGCGGATTGGTATGTGCCCTTCCTTGAAGCGAGCCTTGCAAAGCCAGCGCTCGATCCTTGGGCGGTCTGGCTCGGTCAAGGGGGCACTTTGGCTGCCTTTCCATATGGCTACGCCATGTGGCTGGTATTTCTGCCGCTGACATTGATCTGCAAGTTGTTTGGACTGCCGCTGCATCTTGGCTATGCCATCACGCTGCTGGTTGCAGATCTCGGTTTACTGGCGGTTTTTAGGAGACTGCTGCCCAGCCGGGAGCGTTTGCTGCTGGCTGCTTACTGGCTTTCTCCCATCGTACTGATCGCCACTTATGTCCTGGGACTCAATGACTTGATTCCTGTCCTGTTGCTGGTGGTGTCGCTCTATTTCACGCGGCAATTGAAGCTTTTTCTTGCTGGAGTATTCTGCGTGTTGGCCATTTCCGCCAAGTTGAGTATGGTGCTGGCGCTGCCATTTTTTGCGGTCTACTTCCTTCATTCGCGTGCCCTTCACCGCCTGCTTCCCTCATTTTTGAACGGTATGGCCGTTGCGGTGGTGGTGTTCGGCATACCGTTCCTGTTCTCTGGCGCAGCGCTGCAGATGTTGCTCAGTAATCCGGAAATGGGCAAGGTATATCAGTTCGCTCTGACAATCGGGCAGGGCGTTTCCGTCTATGTGGTGCCGCTGGTATATCTGGTCATGATGTATGGCGCCTGGCGGGTGCGGCGCATGAATTTCGAACTGTTCCAGTCGATGCTGGGCATGGCCTTTCTGCTGGTCGTCTTGCTCACGCCGGCCTCGCCTGGCTGGTTTATCTGGGCTGTGCCGCTACTGGTGATCTATCAGGCAATGAGTGGTCGGATTGCTATCGCATTGACTGCGGCGTTCTCCGCTTTTTACGTCTTGAGTACGCTGCTCGCCTTGCCCTCAGCACCGTTCGGCCTGGGTCAAGCCGATACGGCGATATTAGCGCTGACGGGGCATCTGGAACCGCATGTAGCCTCCTTGCTGCATACGGCAATGGTTGCTATCGGCATCGTACTGGCGCTGAGGATATGGCGCGAAACGGTCAGCCGGAACGACTATTTCCGTCTTAGCCGCAGACCCTTCGTCATCGGGATCGCTGGAGATTCCGGATCGGGCAAGGACACACTTGCCGATGCGCTGCAGGGCTTGTTCGGAGATCATTCGGTCTCCAAGCTCTCCGGGGACGACTATCACCTGTGGGATAGGCAGAAACCGATCTGGCAGGCGATGACACATCTCAACCCGATGGCGAATGATCTGGAAGGATTCGCCAACGACCTGGTTTCCCTGATCGATGGCAAGTCCATCATGCAGCGTCATTACGACCACAAGACCGGCATCAGGAGCGAGGAGATGCAGGTGGCAAGCAATGATTTCATCATCGTCAGTGGCTTGCATGCCCTGTACTTGCCGATCTTGAGAACATGCTTCAATCTGAGCATCTATCTGGACATTGACGAGGGGTTGAGACGCCACCTCAAAAAGGTCAGAGACGTCGGGCAGCGGGGTCATTCCGTTGAGCAGGTTCTTTCCTCGTTCGCAAAAAGAGAGCCGGACTCAGATAAATTCATCCGACCACAGGCCGCGTACGCTGACCTGGTGTTGTCTCTGCATCCGATCCACCCGCGTCTGCTGGAGGAGACCGTCGGAAAGCGTCCATTGCGTTTCAAATTGCTGGCGCGCTCCCGAAATGGACTGAATGAGTTGTCGTTGACGCGCGTGTTGGTGGGGGTGTGCGGCCTGCACGTCGACATGGCCACTTCCAATGACGCTTCGGAGGTGGAGCTTACGATAGAGGGAGAGACCTCGGCTGAAGATGTGGCTTTGGCAGCGCAGATGCTGTGCCCCCGCGCGTTGGAATTCCTGGATATCAGGCCGAAATGGGCGGACGGCGTCTTGGGCCTGATGCAATTGATCACTTTGTCTCATATTAATCAGGCATTGACGAAGCGCTTTCTATGAAGATTTTTTCAAAAGACCGATTCAGCAGGTTGCCGGACGCCATATTGTTCGATACGGACAATACGCTCTATCCCTATGCGCCAGCGCATGCCGCGGCTCAGGCAGCTGTCCGGGCCAAAGTTGTCTCCACGTTCTCGATCAAGCCGGAGGACTTTGACAAGGCGTTCGATGAGGCCCGCAAGCAGGTTAAGACGCGTCTCAAGCACACAGCCTCTTCGCATAGTCGCTTGTTGTATCTGCAGCGGATGCTGGAGATCATGGGGCTGGGCTCGCAGGTTCTTTGGGCGCTGGATTTTGAGCAGACGTACTGGCGCACATTTCTCAGCAATGCGATCCTGTTCGAGGATGTGAAGGAGTTGCTGGACGATGTCCGGCGGCTGGGTATCCCGACTGCAATCGTTACCGACCTGACTGCCCAAATCCAGTTCCGTAAGGTGGTCTACTTTGGACTAGATCATTATTTTGACTACATCATCACCAGCGAGGAGGCGGGTTATGACAAACCCCACAAAGCTCCATTCCAGCTTGCGCTGGAGAAAATGAGGCCAAAGGGCGATTGCATCTGGATGATCGGGGACAACCCCGTCAACGATATAAGAGGGGCGAGGGAACAGATGAATGCCTCGACAATCCAGAAGATCCACGAAGATACGCCGCTTGGGACCGAGGCCAATGCGCCTGATGCGGCCTTCACCGAATACTCTCAATTGCGGCGCTTCCTGACGGAGCTGAGCGCTCTGCGCAGGTAAGCTGGTCATGTCAGTCAGAAACGACGTTATCCATTTCTGCCAGTCGCTCGGACGGGATCCGCTGCTGGTCCAGGGTGCGGGCGGCAATGTATCTTGGAAGGATGGCGAGGTCCTTTGGGTCAAGGCGTCAGGCACCTGGTTGGCGGATGCCGGTGAGCGGGATATCTTTGTGCCGGTGGATCTGGGTGCATTGCGCGTATCACTAGATGCTGGCGATTTTGGGGTGATACCAAAGGCGATCGCTGGAGCGACATTGAGGCCGTCAATTGAAACGCTATTGCATGCACTGATGCCGCACCAGGTCGTCGTCCACCTGCATCCTGTCGACATACTTGCGTGGCTAGTACGTGATCATTCCGGTGCTCCGTTTTCGTCTGTT
>SXGR01504819.1_pt1 | contig 22494 bp, 16 predicted proteins | sample 3174711 | NCBI WGS metagenome assembly SXGR01 (sample SAMN11356860, study PRJNA531348) | freshwater metagenome | isolation source: freshwater sample F1-60 | place: China: Fuxian Lake, Yuxi | collected 2017-12-25 | reverse complement strand
GCACCAGCAAGTGAAACAAGATCGAACACCGGATGTTCTGCCACGTCACCGCGAACTGGCGCGGGCATCCACTTCTCGATTACGTCACCATCGTCGGATTGATCAGCCATGCCGGCACGAGCAAGGGACTTTCCATCCAAGCCAAGATCGATCCGGCCATGTATGAAACGGGCAAAGAGGTTTCAGATAAAGAACTCGCAGCGGTCAATCTTCAGCACTGCGATTTTCATGGAGATTGGAGTTACTCGCTCAACCCCTGATCATCGCCCCAACTTGTTCGGTTTATTCTGACTAACCTCCTTAGGTCGTGCGCTTGTCGGGCTACGTTGTGCGCAAGCGTGACCTTCGAAAACTCCAGCAAGAAAGCACCTGCTTCCATTTCGAATCCTGGGTCGATTGGGCAACACGTAACCCATGCGGTTTCGCCGAGCGTGAGGCGGGGTTTTAGTTCTACGACGGGCAGGCTCTTCACAGCGGCTGCGGCGGCCTTCAACACCGCGCGATCTTCCGGCGAAAGGCGCCGCATGTCACCCCCTTCGAAGTAGACCAGAGCTTTGAGCAATTCGGACGGAGGAAACGTGGGTTTGATCATCTGCTCCGCCGCGGCCAGGCCAAGGTCAACCCGGACTCCGGCGCGCACCATCGCGGCGATGTCCTGATAGTCCTTCGCAGCCGAGCGCTGGAGAATCACCTTCATCGCCATCAGATCAGGCAGCGACGCGACGAGCAAAACGCCATCAGTCGTCTCCTGCGGCTCGCCCGTCCGCTCGAAGTCGAGGCCTCCGAAAAACGATACTTTGACACCGGAAGCGGTGATCACCTCGAACGTGTTTCCGTTTTCCTGCGTCACCTCGGCTTCGCGTAAAAAGGGAAGGTGCTGCCGCAACTCCCCCCGGTCTACGGGATGTGACGTGAAAAAGTCGAAGTCCACCGACTGACGGTGGCCCAACCGCAGCGCGACCGCCGTGCCGCCATAAAGAACATAGCCGAGCGTCTTGACCGGCCGAAGTTCCGGCCAGAGCTGCTGCTGGGCGAGCGGCAGGATGTCGGTCCGAGGGGTGAACGTTTCCATCACGCCAAGCGCCGCACTGGCAGCGGCGGCACGTGATCGACTGCCGCGAGGTCCAGCCGATAGTGCCAATAGTGCCAGAAGCGGGCGTTGAACCAACCGGCTTCTGCGTTGCTCACGACGGCCCTCAGGCAATCGTCGTCCAAGGCGTCTGCCACCCGGCAAGCGTCCCGAAAAACGCCGATATTCATCACCTGCGCGACGATCCGCGCGGGGTAGTCCAACGCTTCTTCCGCCGGCATCCATCAGATGTATTTGCGCGCCATATCCGTCAGCAGGGCCGCGTGTTGCCGGAGCGTTTCATCCGGAAACCCGAGGGGAACGGCCGAGGTGGGAGTCGCTGCTAGCATCGTGCCGACCATACCGGCGGCGGCGTTGAATATAAGCTGCCGCAGCGGAGGCCGCCGGCGACCGGCCGGAGCGGTCGATCACGATGCGGGCGGCTGTTGGCGCTCGCAGGCCACCGGATCGAGGGGGCGCCGCGCTTCCATGCGCGGAGTGAGCTGGTGACGGAGTTGGCTGCGCAAATCGGAAACACTTCGCCGAACTGCTTCGTGAAGGTGCGGCGCGATACGATCGTATCGCGAAGGAAATTTGTGCGCGCATCGGCCCGTGCCGGCCTATTCATTTGACCGGACGCGGAGCCAGGCCACCTTCCTCGTATGACTCGACAGGTTACGGTGGAATTTCCGGAGGAGGCCATGCAGGTTCTCGGGGTCCGGGCCGACCAGCTTCCGCAGGAATTGCGGAAGGCTGCGGTGCTGTGCTGGTTTTAGGAAGGTCGCGTTTCCCAAGGCCAGGCGGCTGCACTGCTCAGCCTGACGCGCGGGGAATTCCTCGACCTATTGAATGTCCACCGGGTTTCCCCGGTCCAGATGACCACCGCCGATCTGGGAGAGGATTTTCGGCATGGCTGAACGTCGGGTCGTAAACGCGTCTCCCGTCATTTTGCTCGGCAAGGCAGGCGTGATCCACTTGCTTCCGGACCTCGGTGATGAACTGGTCGTGCCCGCGGGCGTAGCGGCCGAAGTCAAGTCGGGGCGCATGGCCGACGCCGGGCGTGCATGGCTCGACGGCGACGGAGGGAGATTCGTGCAGGCCGCACCACCGCTGCACGTGACGCTGGCCTCGTGGAATGGCGGAGCGGGCGAGGCGGAAGTGATTTCATGGGCGCTGGCCCATCCGGGTTTTGTCGCCGTGCTCGACGATCGCGCGGCGCGCCGACTGGCCGCCTCGCAGGGCTTGCCGTTGCTCGGGTCGTTGCATGTCATCGTCAAGGCGAAGGAGCGCGGATTGATTCCGCTGGCTCGTCTGGCGTTGGAAAAATTGCGGGGCAGCGGAGCTCACGTGAGCGACGAATTGATCGAACGCGCCATCGCGCTGGCGGGCGAAACGTAAGCGGAGGCGAAGGAGGTGTGCACGGGCGCCAGCCTCGTGGCGGTGGGGAGGATGGGAATGGCGGGCCGGCGCGGTCACCGGGAAGTTGATACGGCGGGGCGTTTTTGGATGGCGGGGTAGGGACGGCCGGCGATGAGGCGCGAGCCGTCGGTGAAACCCTCGGGGCGGTCGGTGAGTGTGCGGATCATCCGCGAGCGCCAGTCGGTGAGGGTGGTGGCATGGGCGGAGACGGGAGCGAGGTCGTGTTCTTCGTGCGGGTCGGATTCGAGATTGAAGAGCTGCTCGGTGCCGTCGGGCGGGGCGCCAGACGTATTTGAGGCGGCTATCAGTGAGCGCGTGGAAGGCTTGGGCGGGGCCGTAGGTGTTGGCGTGTTCTGAGTGGAGCGTGGCGCGGAGTGGCGCGGAGTTTTTCGCCCTCGAGTTAAATGCGGTGGCCGTTGCGGTCGCCGTCGGGGGAGAGGGCGTCCCACTTGACCCAAGCGCCGCGCGCGGGAGTGGGGAGGGTGGCGGCGAGGTATTTTTCAAAGTAGGCTTGCGGAGGGAAGAGGGGTGGGTGCGGGGCGTAGAAGGAGGCAGTGAGGAAGAGTGGTCGGGCGGGCGCAGTTTCGGTGATGACGGAACGGGCGCGGGCCGCGACCCAGACGGTGGGGTGAAGTTCCCTGGGGAGCGCCCAAGGCTTGGCCTGCCAGAAATTCGTGGTGACGCCGAGGCTCTCGATCACGGCGCGGATGTCGCGAGATTCGGGGGCGGCGGCGCGAAGGGCGCGGTCGTAGTCGTCGTCGGAGAGATCCGTGGAGCCGAGGAGTTCGCGTTGGTAACCGATGGATTTGTTCGGCGCGTTTTGGTGCATGTTGCGGCCGACGAGGACGGTCGCGTAGCCGGCCTCGGCGAGGAGCGCGGGGAAGGTCGGATGTTTGATCGGGAAGGCGCGTAGCCGACGAGACCGCTTGTGGACGGGTGTCGATGGGCAGGTGGAATACGCGCGGCGGAACAGTGCTCCCCCGTTTGCGAGGCGGTCGAGCGTGGGGGTTTTGACGACGGGGTGGCCGACGGCGGAAAGCCTGTCGCCGCGCCACTGGTCGGGCATGAGGAGGAGGATGTCGGGGCGGAGCGCGGGGCCGGATGCGGCACATGTCGAGGACGCGACGGAGAGCGCGCAGGCGAGCAGGGCGACGAAGGAGAGGAGTTGGCGTGAAGTGGGCACGCGGAGAACTTGGTCTGGCAGGTCAGGCGAACATCAGTTGGCAGATGATGACCGAGGCGACCACGCCGGCGAAGTCGGCGACGAGGCCGGCGGCGACCGCGTGGCGGGCGCGGCGGACGGCGACGGAGCCGAAGTAGACGGCGATGACATAGAATGTCGTTTCGGTGCTGCCGAAAATTGTGCCGGCCATCCGGGTCGTGAGTGAGTCGGGGCCGAGGCGTTGGACGATTTCAGCGAAGAGTGCGGTGGTGGCGCTACCGCTGAGCGGACGGACGAGCACCATGGGGAGTAAATCGGGCGGGAAACCGAGTGGGGTGAGCAAAGGAGCGAGCGCGCTCTTCATGGCCTCGATGCCGCCGGCGCCGCGGAACATCCCGATGGCGACGAGGATCGCGACGAGGAAGGGCACGATCCGGATGGCGACTTGAAAACCCTCCTTCGCGCCCTCGACGAATTCTTCGTAGACTTTGACGCCGCGCAGCGAGGCGTAGAGCGGGAAGAGCACGAGCAGAAAGGGCACGGCGAGCAGCGAGAGCGTGCCGACGGTGCGCAAGGCGATGTTGTGCGCGGAGGTATCCTCCCACGGAGGGAGCGGCACATGGGTGGGGAAAATTTGGGCGTGCAGCGCGGCAGTGGCGGTGTGGTAACCGACAGGTGCCACCACCATCCACGCGAGGACGGCGGCGAATCCCGCGAACATGAGGCCGAGCGCGGCCCGGCCCCACGTGGTCAGCGGGGCAGGCTTGAAGGGCAGGTCGGATTCCGCATCGGTGGACGCTGAGGTGTTGGCGGGTGCGACCGGGGAAGCGGGCGCGTCTTCGGCGCGAATGCGGAAGATGCGCCAGTTTTGCAGCCACTTCACGGCGGCGACGCCGGCGACAGTCGAGCAGATGGTTGCGAGAAAGGCGGTGCCGACGATGGCCGTGGGGTCTTTGGAGTGTTGGGCGGCGAGGATGGCGATGGCGGTCGTAGGGATGAGCTGGATACTACTGGTGTTGATGGCGAGGAACGTGCACATGGCGTTCGTCGCGGTGCCGGGGTTTTTGTTGAGGGATTCGAGATCGCGCATGGCGCGGAGGCCGAGGGGCGTGGCGGCGTTGGAGAGGCCGAGCATATTGGCGGCCATGTTCATGACCATGGAGCCCATGGCGGGATGCTCGACCGGGACCTCGGGGAAGAGGCGGCGCATGATGGGGCGGAGCGCGCGCGCGAGCTGTTGCACAAGACCGCTGCGCTCGGCGAGACGCATGAGGCCGAGCCACAGCGCCATGATGCCGACGAGCGGGAGCGCGATTTTCATCACGGCGGTGTCGGCCATTTGGAAGGCGCCGGCGGTGACCTCGCTGATACGGCCGGTGGCGGCGCCGATGATGGCGGCGAGCAGGACGAGCGAGAGCCAGAGATAATTCAGCATTGAGGGGAGTGGCGCGGGAGGCAGGTTACGATGCGGGCGGGCCGATGCGGGGCCAGCGCGAAAGTGGCGAAGCGTTAGGCGGAACGCGGCGGGATCGCCGCGACCCCAGCGCCGCAGGGCGAAAATAAAAAGGGGGCGACGGGGAGGAGTGTGTGGGCCATGGCGCGATCGGCGGTTGGGGCCGGGGGGAGCGAGTGAACGAAGGGCGGCAGGGCTCGGAAATGGGGTGAGGAAGAATTCCAGAAGGAAAATGCGTCGTGGGCGATGGGACGGCAGAGCAGTAAGCAGCGCGGGGTGTCGTTGTCGGTTAAGGGCGAGGCCGTGGCAGGGAAGTGGTGGCCATGGGTGACAGTTCGATCGCGGTCCGTGAATGCGATGCCCGCGACGCTGGAGAACGTCGGGTGGACTTCAGTCCGGTTGGGACGGAGTCAAGCAGGCGGGCTGAAGTCTGCCCTGATCGGGAAATTCGGGCAGTGGGTGGGCCGCCGTGCGCTTACGCGAAGGCCTGGCGGAGCATCGCGATGCTTTTGGGCACGGCGGTGTTCGGGTCTTCCTTGCCTTCCATCTCGAGGGAAACCCAACCGGTGTAGCCGGCTTGGGCGAGCATCGCGGCGATGCGCGGGTAATCGAGGTCGAGAGTATACCACTCGCCGCCGCCGTGGTAGGTCTTGGCCTGAACGTAGACGGTCTGCGGGGCGATGGCGGCGAGTTTTGGATACGGTTCTTCGAGGAAATTTCCGGTGTCCATCAAGCCGCCGAGCCACGGTGATTCGATGCTGTTGAGAATCCGCAGAAGTCCTGCGGGCGTGCGGGCGAGGCCCCAGTGATTTTCGAGCGCGAGCACGACGCCGCATTGTTCGGCTTTGGCGAGGCAGCGCTCGATGCCGTCGATACACCACTTGAAACCTTCGTCCTCGGTGTGTCCGGGGAGCACGGGTTCGATGCCGCGGTTGGCCATGAGTTGATCAAAACTTTTGGTCGTGCCCCAGCGGCCGGTGTTGATGCGGATGGACGGACAGCCGAGCTCGTAGGCGAGCTCGATGCATTTTTTCGTGTGCTCCACCTCGACGGCGAGTTTGGCGGGGTCGGGCTGGACGAAACTCTGGTGGGTCGACACGCAGCAGATCGAGAGACCCTGGCGGAACGCATGGCGTTTTAGGTTGTGGAGGTAGGCGCGGCCGGCGGTGTCGAGTGGGGCGCGCTCGGCGAGGTCCATCTGGCGATGGAGGAGATCGACGCCCTCGACGCCGAGCTCGGCGGCGCGGTCCATGACGGTTTCGACGGGTACCTTGGCGGTCTTGAAGTGCCAATACGAATACGTCGCGATGGCGAGCTTGGTGCGTTTACGCGCGGCTTTAGGTACGGACGGAGGAGTGGCGGAGAAAAGGGTCGGACTGAGAGCGATGGCGGCGCTGGCGGAGAGGGACGTGGCGAGGAAGGAGCGGCGACTGAGGGGCATGGGGTGGGTTGGGTTCGGAATTGGGGTAGGAAGATTTTGTGGGTAGGGAGATTTTTCGGAACGGGCCGAGGGCGAGGCGGACCTTACGCGAAGAGGGCGCGGACGGCTTCGCCGTGGACGTCGGTGAGGCGGTAGTCGCGGCCCTGGAAGCGATAGGTGAGGCGCGTGTGGTCGAAGCCGAGGGCGTGGAGCAGCGTGGCGTTGAGGTCGTGCACGTGCATCGGGTTCTGCGTGACATTGAAGCCGAGGTCGTCGGTCGCGCCGTGGACGTGCCCGCGTTTCAGGCCGCCGCCGGCGAGCCACATCGTGAAGCAGCGGTTGTGGTGGTCGCGGCCGTCGTTGCCGCCCTGCACCATCGGGGTGCGGCCGAACTCGCCGCCCCAGACGACCAGCGTGTCGTCGAGGAGGCCGCGTTGTTTGAGGTCGGTGACGAGGGCGGCGCTGGCCCGGTCGGTGTCGACGCAGTTTTTTTGCACATCTTTGGTGAGATTGCCGTGTTGATCCCAGGCCTCGTGAAAGAGCTGCACGAAGCGCACGCCGCGCTCAATGAGGCGGCGAGCGAGGAGGCAATTGCGGGCGTAGTTGGATTCCTTGACGTCCTTGATGCCGTAGAGTTCGAGGATGTGCGGTGGCTCTGAAGAGAGGTCCATGAGCTCGGGGGCGCTGGTCTGGAGTTGGTAGGCCATCTCGTAGCTCGCGATGCGGGCGGCGATCTCGGGGTCGCCGGCTTCAGCGAGGGCGAGATCGTTGAGGCGATGCAGCGTGTCGAGTGAGGCGCGTTGCGCGGGGGCGTCGATGCCCTTGGGGTTGGAAAGGTAGAGGACGGGGTCGCCGGTGCCGCGAAACGGGATGCCGCCGTAGACGGTCGGGAGGAAACCGCAGCCGTAGTTGCTGGCGCCGCCGCTGGTGCCTTTTGCGCTCGTGAGCACGACGTAGCCGGGCAGCTCGGCCCCCTCGCTGCCGAGACCGTAAAGGGTCCACGAGCCGAAGCTCGGGCGGCCGAATTGTTGCGAGCCGGTGTTCATCAGAATCTGCGCGGGCGCGTGGTTGACGGCGTCGGTCTGCATCGAGCGCACGAGGCAAAGGTCGTCGACGATCTTGGACGTGTAGGGCAGGAGTTCACTGAGCTCGATACCGCTCTGGCCGTGCTGGGCGAATTTGAATTTTGGGCCGAGGAGAGCGGAGTTGGGTTTGATGAAGGCGGCGCGGTAATCTTTGAGGAGTTCGGCGGGTGGGAGCTGACCGTCGCGTTTCGTGAGCTCGGGTTTGGGGTCGAAGAGCTCGAGGTGGCTCGGGGCGCCGGCCTGAAACATATAAATGACGCGTTTGGCCTTCGGGGTGAAGTGCGGGGCTTTAACGGCGAGGGGATTGCTGGAGGTCTTCGCGGTGAGCGCGGAGGGAGCGGGCGCGGAATCTTTCGCGAGGAGGGAGTGGGCGGCGATGCCGGCGAGGCCGACGCCGCAGTCGCGGAGGAACCAACGGCGCGAGAGCTGGCGGGCGTGGGCGAGACGGAGTTCGGTGGAGAAATTCATGGCTCAGTTCTTCGTCAGGGTTTCGTCGAGATTCAGGATGACGCGGGCAGCGATCGTCCACGCAGCGAGATCAATCGGGGTGGCGTCGGCGGGAAGTTCCGTCGGGCGGGTGAGAGATGAGAAGGCAATGTCGCCGGCTGTGAGTTCGCCTTGGCGGAGGCGGGCGCGGGTCTGGGCGACAAGTTGGACGACGGCGTCGCGCTCGGCGGGGCGCGGGGCGCGCGACGTGGCGAGGCGATAGGCGTGCGAGGCGCGGTCGGCGTCGGTGGGACCGCCTTCACGCCAGAGGCGGAGGGCGAAGGCTTGGGCGGCTTCGACCATAATGGTTTCGTTGAGACCGGTGAGGGCGGCGAGGGGCGTATTCGAACGAATGCGACGCACGCACGAGAAGTCGCCGTTCGGGGCGTCGAAGGCGCTCAGCATCGGATCGGGCATGGAGCGTTTGCGGAAAACGTAGAGGCTGCGGCGGTAGCGATCGGGGCCGGTGGGGACATCCCAGTAGGTGACTTTGCTGTAGTTGTAAGCGAGGACGTTTTCGGGGATCGGCGGGAAAATACTGGGGCCGCCGAGGGTGGGCGAGAGGAGGCCGGCGATGCTGAGCGCGACGTCGCGGACGACTTCGGCTTCGGCGCGGAAACGCGGACCGCGGGCGAGGAACTGGTTGCGTGGATCGCGTTCGAGCAGGGCGGGGGTGGCGCGGGAGGATTGCTGGTAGGTGCGGCTGGAAACGAGGGTGCGCACGAGGTGTTTTTGGCTCCACCCGTTTTCCATAAAATCGACGGCCAGCCAGTCGAGGAGGTCTTGGTGCAGGGGCATCGGCGTGCGCGTGCCGAAGTCCTCGGGCGTCTCGACGAGGCCCGTGCCGAAGAGCGATTGCCACACGCGATTCACGGCGACGCGGGCGGTGAGGGGTGAGCGGCGGTCGGCGATCCAGCGGGCGAGGGTGAGGCGATTCGCGGGGGCGTCGGCGGGGAGCGGATGCAGTGCGGACGGGACGTGCGGGGCGACGGCGTGGAGGGGTTTGTCCCACGCCCCGCGGTCGAGGAGGCGGGTGGCGCGGGTGTCGGCGGTGGAGCGTTCGCCGAGGTGCAGCACGGACGTGCCGGCGGCGGGATATTTTTTCCAGAGGGCGTCGGCTTCGGTTACGAATTTTTTGAGCGCGGGATCGCTGGCGCGCCATGCGGTGAAGAGCGCGGCGGACTGGCGGGGCGTGCGTTGGTCGGCGGGAGTGTCGAGCGCGAGGAGAGCGGCGTAGTCGACAGGGGCGGCGCTTGGATCGGGCGCGGTCGTGAGTGCAAGGCGGCAACGGCCGAGCATGCAGTTATGGCCCCTCTTTTCGTCGCCACTGTGATGATACCGGAGGAGAAACTTGAGTTTCGTACCGGCGGGGAACGCGAGGGGTTCGGCGAACTGGACGACGGCGACCGAGTCGGTGTTGCGGCGGCCGGGTCCGCGGTCGGAGCGCCACGCGGTGTCGTTGCTGCCGTCGATCAGGAAGGCGACGGGCCCGAGGGTGCGGCGTTGTTCCTTGTCGAAGACGGCGTCCCACTCGCGCTCGAGAGCGCGAGCGGGTTCGGCGAAATCGGCGGAGGCATTCTTCAAGGCGACTTTTTCCCAAGTGGTGCTGTCGGGCAGTTGGGCGGTGACCTCGAGTTCGGAGAGGGCCCACGTACCGTAAAGGCTGCGACCGGGACCGCCGAAAGGCATATCGCCGTAGCACAGTGCTTCGAGGCGGAGGCCGGTGGCCCCGGTGAGATCGGGGGTGGCGATGATAAAAATATCGCCCCTGGTGCTAGGTTGGCCCTCGGTGACGATGGAGCGGTCGGGGAGTTGCACGGGGTGGTTGAGCCCGCTGGTGCTGCCCATTTCGGTGGCGACGAGGGGCGACCACGTGATGGCGGCGCGATCGGCGCGGACTTGGTTTTCCCAGGCGGCGAATTTTTCAGACCACGTTGGTTCAGCTTTTTTCAAGCGATCGTCGACGGCGCGAAGATCGCTTTGGAGTTTGGCGATCTGGCGCTGCTGCTCGGCGGTGTAGACCCACGACTGGGCTTCGTACGTGTTGTTGAGAAAAGCAAAAATGCCGAAGTAGTTGTCGTGGGTGATGGGATCGAATTTGTGCGTGTGGCACTGGGCGCACTGGAGCGTGAGGCCGAGAGCGGCTTTGCCGACGCAGTCGAGACGGTCGACGACGGCCTCGATGCGAAACTGTTCCGGGATAATGGCGCCCTCCTCGTTAATCATGCCGTTGCGGAGAAAACCGGTGGCGACGATTTGGTCTTGGGTGGGCTGGGGCAGGAGGTCGCCGGCGATCTGCTCGATGAGAAATTGGTCGTAAGGCTGATCCCGATTTAGGGCATGGATGACCCAGTCGCGCCAGGCCCACTGTTCGCGTGGGAGATCTTTTTCGAAGCCGTTGCTGTCGGCGTAGCGGGCGGCGTCGAGCCAGACGCGGGCCCATTTCTCGCCGTAGCGTTCGCTTGCGAGAAGTGGGGTGACGAGGGCTTCGACGGCCGGCGCGAGACCTTTCGTGGCAACGGTGGTGGCGAAGGTAGCGACGTCGGCGGGAGACGGCGGGAGGCCGGTGAGGTCGAGGAAGAGGCGGCGGCAGAGGGTGGCGGGCTCGGCGGGCGCGGAGGCGGTGAGGCCGGCGGCGGGGAGTTTCGCGGTGATGAAGGCGTCGACGGGATGGGACGAAAGCGGGAGCGGGGCTTTGACGGGCGCGGTGAAAGCCCAGTGGGCCGCGTACGGGGCGCCCTCGGCGATCCAGCGGGTGAGGGTGTCTTTTTGCGCGGCGGTGAGCGTTTTTTTCTCCTTGGGTGGAGGCATCATTTCCTCTTCGTCGGTGGAGAGAATACGGGCGATGAGTTCACTGTCGGCGGGCTTGTGCTCGACGATGGTGGCGACGCCGGACTTGCCGCCCTTGAGGGCGCCGTCGCGGGTGTCGAGACGAAGGCCGGCCTTGCGATCGGCGTCGTCGGGGCCGTGGCAGTGGAGGCAATTTTCGGCGAAAATGGGTTGGACCTCGCGGGCGAAGTCGACGGCGGCGGCGGACGCAGTGGCAGCCGTGCAGAACGAGGCGACGAGGACGAGCAGGTGGGAGGGGCGGAGCATCAAGGGAAATACGGGCGGAGAGGAGGAGTCTTCACAAGGCGAGTGCGCGCTAGCGGCGGAACTATGTTTCGAAATCTTCGAAGAACAAGAAGTCAGATGTGCGGTCGGGTGTTGGCGCGAGGGTGCGGGGCGCTCTAGCGGGGCGAAAATGAAGGGCGCCGCAAGGTTCGGAAACGGGGCAGGAAGATTCTATGGGTAGGAAGATTTTTCTGACTGGGCCGATTCGATCGGGTAGTTACTCGGCGAGCGTCGGGAGCCACAGGCCGAGAAGGACGGCCGCGCCGGCGGCGAAGAGGCAGGCAATGACCGTGAACTGATTCGCGCGGCGACGGTGGCGGATGCGCTCGCGGGCTGCGTGGTCGGACGCGGGGGCAGCGTTGGTAGGTACGGACTTCATTCGACAAAAAAAAGAGATTCGCTGGCTTCTTGCACGGAGAAAGCGCAGAGCCGCCGATACCGGGTGCGGTTGACGAATTTTACGCCAATAATCCTGATAAGCGTGGTCGCAAACGCGGAGGCGGTGGACCGCATGTCAACGCGTGCGGTGACCATTCACGCGATCCTAGAGCGCAGCCGTGCACGCGCGTCCACGCCGCAGGCATGCAGCCGGGGTTGTCGCTCGGATTGATTCCGCGCCATTCCGGAAAACGTTCGTGCCGATGACGTCTAAGGCGGCGACGAGCGTCAGATTTGCGAACGACTCGCCCACGACGTCATCGGTAGTCCCGGGCAAGTGGGCGGTAATGGCTACACGCACCTCTCTGAGAAACCTTATTTCCCCGTGACGGGTCTCAGCGTTCGGCTCTCAGGAGCGTATAAACAAGTGACCTTTATTGAATCGTTTCCGGTCTTGAAGGGAGTGCTCACAGCCGCCGAGGCGCGTAGCCCCATCACGGATTCGCTCGTGCAGCAAACGGTGGCCGCGCTGAAAAACTCCGCCTACGTGCAGGCAGGGTCGGGACGTTATGTGACTGCCGCGTTTCCCGACGTGTTTGCGCCGCTTTCGGGGGAACCTCGCCTTCAGCTACCGTTTCAGCCGCTCTTCAGCTCTGGCCGGGTGGAACGTCGGTCTGAACGGCACCTACAGCGGCGACGCCGTTTTACGTTAACTCAGTGCCGTGAACGAGACCACCATCAAGGGCGGATCTACCTACGCGCTGAATTCCAACGTGGGCTACCGCACGAAGCTCTTCAATCGCCCGACTACCGTTTATGCTCAACCTCTCCACCCTCACCACGACGAAATACCCGGTGATCAGTTCCCTCGCTCGTTTCGACGGCTCCAACGACAACGTCACTATCTGCGGCCAACCCTTCCAAGCCCGTCTCACCTCCACGGTGGAATTCTGAGTCCGGTTCTGCGCGACGCGCGGCGCGTCATTTCTGGAATCGCAAGAATCTGCCGGGCGCCGCCGATCCCCCGAACGCGGGCACCGCGTAGTCATCAAGACCCCAACCTGCCTATAACTAACATACAACGGGCGCGATTACTCCCTGCTGAAATTTTTTAGTACCAGAACTCCCGTGTTTTCAAAGCAAGAAACAGAGGTCTCAGTTTTAAGAGTGGGGAGATCCCGCATGGATGGGCGGCCTGCGTGGATACGCGGTGTTCGGCGCGTTCATGCGCGAGTCAATATTTGAGCGAACGGCGGCGTTCGGCAGTCGCGACTTGTCCCCGCGAAACGAACGACCATGGTCGCGCTCCGATGAGATTGCCCCTGCTTTTCGCCTTCGCCGCTCTCGCCTGCGTCCCACCCGCCATCGCCGCATCCGCGCCCGGCGTGAAATCCGCCACGAATGTGTTGTTCATCATTTCCGACGACCTGACCGCGACCGCGCTGTCGTGCTACGGAAATACGGTTTGCAAAACGCCCCACATTGATCGCCTGGCGTCGCAAGGCACCCGCTTCACCCGCACGTATTGCCAGGCCACCTACTGCGGGCCCTCCCGCGCCTCCCTCATGTCCGGCTATTACCCACACGCGACGGGCGTGCTGGGCTACACCAGTCCGCGTCAGGCCATCGGTGACCGCGCAACGTGGGCGCAGCATTTCAAGAACGCGGGATACTACACTGCGCGCGTCAGCAAGATCTACCATATGGGGGTGCCGGGCGGAGTTGAGGAAGGTCTTGATGCCCGCATCCACGACGGCGGAAACGGCGCCGACGATGCGCTGTCGTGGACAGAACGGTTTAACAGCCTCGGCCCGGAATGGAAGGCGGCGGGCGCCGGCGAAACGCTCGAGGGAAATCCCGATGGCAGGAAGCCGGTCGTGGGTGGAAACACCTTCGTCGTGGTTGAGGCCGAGGGCGATGACCTCGCCCACTCCGATGGCCGGACGGCGGCCAAGGCCGTCGACTTGATCGAAAAGCACGCCGGCCAACCGTTCTTCCTCGCGGTCGGTTTCGTGCGCCCGCACGTCCCTTTCGTCGCGCCCAAGGCCTATTTTGCGCCGTTCCTGCCCTACGAGAAACTAGAGCTGCCGCCGAAGGTGGCGGGCGATTGGGACGACATTCCGAAGGCCGGCATCAACTATAAGACCAGTGTGAACATGAAAATGGACATTCGCCGGCAAAAGAAGGCGCTCGGCGGATATTATGCCTGCGTCGCCTACATGGATGCGCAAGTGGGCAAGGTGCTCGCCGCGCTGGAAAAATCCGGCCAGGCGGACAACACGATTGTGATCTTCACCAGCGACCACGGTTATCATCTCGGCGAGCACGATTTCTGGGCGAAGGTCAGCCTGCGCGATGAGTCTTCGAAGGTGCCGCTCATCATCCGCGTCCCGGGCAAGAAACCGGCGGTCTGCGATTCGCTGATCGAATTGCTCGATCTCTATCCCACGGTCGCGAGCCTCTGCGGCCTCGCAGTGCCCGCCCGCCTCCAAGGAAAAAACATTGCCCCGATGTTTGATAATCCGCGGTACCGCGTGCGGGAGACGGCATTCAGCGTAGCTCCGTCCAGCAAGGGATTTCTGCTGCGGGATGACCGCTGGGCCTACCTGCAATACAACGAGGACGCCTCGAATGGCATTGAGCTCTTCGATGTGGCGAAAGATCCGCAGCAGTTCACCAATCTCGCCGCCCAGCCCGAGTTCGCGGCGGTGGTGACCGGGTTCAAGGCGACGCTCGCCGCGAAACTACGGGCCGTGCGCGACAACGATCTGAAACGAGAGTGATCGGGCTGGTCCGCTGCGGTCGGGGTCTTTCCGAGGGCGCAGGCGCCGACGCGGGGGTGCGGCGGCGCCTGCTGGCTGCATGGATTCGCAGGAGTTCGTAGGGTCGGTGGAGAAGAGGTTGGCCTGCTCGGAGGTGGGTCAGAATGTGCCCTTGATCCCGATGGTCCAGAGCGAGCCGAAGTCTTGGCGCTGGCGAAGCTGGGCGGATTCGAGGGTGTTGGGGCCGGCGATTTCGAGATCGTCGGAGGGCTTGTTGATGTTTCGCAGATTGGCGAAGAGCGCGAAGTTTCGGCGGATGGAGTATTCGCCGGTCAGGTCGATGTATCAATCGTTGCATAAGTTCGTGCATAACTTTGATTGAACTGCGTATTCGGCGCTCATGGCCCAGAAAAAGAAAGCGAAAACAAAATTTACGCCGCGCGAGTAGCAAAGGTATGAGAAGCGGCGGGCGGCACAGCTCTGAACCGACCGGTTTTTCCCGCCTAGAAAGTTGCCGAAGAGGGGTAGGAAAATTTTATTGGTAGAAAAATTTCCCAAACCACGGAAATTCTTCCAATCACGGGTTCTCATTTCACGTTCCGTCCTCCCCGGATCACGGCGCCTCGGACGAGGCTGAATGACCAAATCAACCTCTGAAGATTCGGTTTTTCTCAGAGAAATTTTCCTACCAGCCAAATCTCCCTGCCTCAATTTATGAAACGGCTGAGAGTCTGGCCGAAACACCGCTGGGATCAGTTTCTGCGTTACGTCCAGTATCACTACGAATCGGATAAAAAGCGGAAGCTGGGAAAAAGAAATCCATCGAGCGTCGATCGAACTTGTGCACGAACTTATGCAAGGATTGGTAGGAGCGTTTCGAGCCCCACGTGTAGGTGCCGGCTTCGAGGCTGCGACCGTTGACGACGCCCTGACGTTGGCGGCCGAGGTAGTTCCAATTCATGCGGAGATTGTAGGCCGGGCGCGAGAGGCTGAGGCCCCAACTGCCGCCCCGCGGAATGAAGCCGGAGAAATTACCGCCGGTATCGTTGGCGGTGCGTTGGGCGCTGCCATTGGCGTAGAACTGAACGCCACGGGCCCAAGGCGGGAGGAAGGTGAGCGCTTGCCGGTAGTTAACGTTGAGGCCTTCGAGGCGGACGGCGTTCGGGAGGTTCTGTTGGGTGGCGACCCGATAGGGACCGTAGGCGACGGGATCGAGTCCGTAGAGCGAGAGGAATTCCGGCGTGGCTTCGAGCACGGTGCTGCCAAAGAAATTCCGTATGTCGGTTGTCTCTGCTGGCCTGTCGGAAATCTAAGCCCGTCTTGACGGTGAGCGGCCAGCGTCCGTGGAAATCGCGGCTGGCATTGGCGAAGGCGGTGCGGTGCTGGCTGACCGAGCGTTGGGGCGTGGAGCTCGCGGTGCTCAAGGCGTAACTGCCCAGATCGTAGGGATCGACCGTAGCGCCGGTGATGCCGTCGGTCACCTTGATCTGGCCGGGGCGGAGATAAAAAATCTCGTCGAACGAAACCGTCACGCCGGTGCGGCGGGCGAGGGTCGCGTTGAAGTAGCCTTGGTCGAGGTCGCGAAAGCGATTCGAGGCCCGCGAATAGCCGAGGCCGACTTCGCTTTTCCACATTGGGCCATCATGGCGGTAGGTCAGCGTGGGCATGATCGTGGTGCTCAGGCGATCGCGAGCGTTGGTCGCCTGCAGCACTTCGCCGGCGCCCGCGAAGCCGTGGGTGGAGGTCGGGGAAAATTGTCCGACGAGGACGCGGTTCACGGTGGACGTCATGTTCCGCTGGTTGTAGCAGGAGTGAAACGTGCCGTATTGGAACGCGAACGTGAGGCGATCGCTGCGGCTCAGGCGGTAGTCAAGCGTGGCACCGAGCGGCGTACGGTCGCGGCCGGTCGTGCTGTCGCGCACCAGATAGTCGGACAAGTAAGGCCGGTCCGGGATGGTGTCGGGGAGCGTCGTACCGTTGGTGGCGGCGCCGCCCCCGCGCCACGTGTTTTGCATGGAGGGCTCGGAGGAGTATAGGGCGGAGGCGCCGCCGGAAATCGTGAAGCCGATTTTTTGTTTTCGGGCACGATCCAGGAAAATTCGAAACCGGGCTGAACCTTGCGCGTGCGCTCGGCGCGAGGGCCGGGGGTCTTGTTGAAGTCGCGGGCATTGTCGCGCATGATGACGTAGACGCTGCTGGAGAACATCGGCCGCGAGCGCTTGAAGGCGCTGCGGGGGAGGAGATTCACGGAGCTGGCGAGGGCGGAGCCAGGCGACTCGGGCGTCGGCGAAAACGAGGCCGCGACGCGGGCCATACTGTTAATCGAAATGGAATTGAGTTCGACGTTGCGGCCGGTGCCGGAGACTTCGGGCGTGGCGAGGCTGAAGCCGCCGACGGTGACGGGGACGTTGGCTGAGGAGACGCCGTCCATGGAGATTTCGCGCGGATCGCCGCCGCGGTAGCTCATGGTGATGCTGGGAAGAAGTTTGAGGAATTCGCCGATGTTGCCGTCGGGCACGAGGCCGAATTCATCGGCGGTGACGACGTTGACCATGTTGGCGGCGAAGCGTTGTTCGTTGATCGCGATGGCGGAGCCGTTGGTCTCGCGGGTGTCGGAGACGACGAAGGATCCGAGCTTCACGACGTCGTTGGCGCGGGCGGACTGCGCGGTCGCGACGGTGAGATTGACGTCCTGCTCGACGAGCCCGCCGCCGGAGAGTGTGACCGGAATCTGCTGAGGCTGGAGGCCGGTGTAGAAAACCTCGAGGAGGGCCGTCGGGCCGGGTACGCGGTCAAGGCGGTAGGTGCCGGAGTCGTCGGTGAAGGTGACGAGGTCGGTGCCCTTGACGGTTACATGAGCGTTGTTGAGGTATTGGCCACTCGCGGAATATTGCACGCGGCCGGTGATGGTGGCGGGGGCGACGGCGCCGACTGCTGCGAGCGGCGGTGTGGTTTGCGCGCACAGCGCTGGTGCTGAGGCGGCGAATACGACCAGAGTGATGAGCGAGCGAGCGGGGAGACGATAGCGTGGGGTATTCATAAAGCGGGGGCACTGAAGAGCGCGCGATCACCGCATGGAGCGGTGACAGAGGGGAAGGACCGCCAGTCGAGGTAAACCTCGGCAGGGGTGAAAAAGGTCAAGCGGTGCGGTGTCGAAAGAGCAACCGCGGTCGCCATCCAAGGCCGGTCGATGCAGCACGTGGGGCGATGAGGGGGATCAAAACGATGATTTGATTCCGAGGGTAAAGTTGGCCCCAAAGGCGTTTTCGTTGGTCAGGCGGGCCCAGTTGGGCAGGTTGGCGGATTCGCGGGAATTGGTGCGCGCCGCGTTGAAGACGTTGGTGCCGGACGCGAAGAGCGAGACGCGCTTGGTCAGCCGGTATTCGGCGGTGGCGTCGAACAGGCTGCGCTCCTCGACGAAGGATTGGCCGGGTTGTCCGGCGAGGGTGGTGACGGCCCCATCCAAGCGGCCTTCGAAATTCCAGCCAAAGCCGAGGCGCAGTTTGGTGGACTGGTAGTTGAGCCAGACGGACGCCTTTTGCCGATGCATGGAGCCCCAGCCGCCGCGTTGGCCGTCGGGGTCGGAGAGGTTGAGCGAACCGCGCAGGCTGAAGCCGCGCGCCCACCGGGGGAGCACCGGATCCAGCGCATGGCGCATTTCAAATTCCCAGCCGGAGACGATCGCCTTGCCGGCGTTGAACGACGTGGCGGCGGCCCAGCCGACGTAGTCCGGGTCCAGGCCCACGGAGGCGGCCTCGGCGGGGGTTTCGAGCAATTCGGTGCGGGAGATGATAAAATCGGTGATGAATTTCCGGTAGTAACCCACCGCCACGTAGCCCTGCTTCAGGTAGTATTCGATGCGGCCGTCGTAGTTATCGGCGCCCCAGGGCTTCAGCTGCGGATTGCGGATCGTCACGGTGCCCAGCGTGCCGAGGGAGGGGTCGGTGTTGTTGCTGGGGTTGATGGTCGTGGAGGGGAGGAGGCTCGTCGCGAAATCTGGTTTCGCCTTGGTGCTGGCCCAGGCGGTTTTGAAGATCAGGTTTTCGGTCAGGTTCCACGAGGCGTGGAGGCTGGGGTAGTAGCCCGATTGCGAGGCGGCGCCCCGCGAACCATTGCGGTGATAGATGAGTTTCGCCTCGGAGAGACTGCCCGCGGCGCCGGCTTCGGGTTTGCGCACGCGCTGGCCGTTGACGAGCACGAAGGAGCCGTTGGCGTTGGTCTGAAACACGGCGGTGGGTGTTTGCAGGAAGCCGCGGCCGGAGCCCTCGGTTTCTTCGATCCGGACCCCGCCGACGAGACCGAGGCGGTTGGTGAAAAGCCGCGACTCGCCCATGAGATAGACGGCCCGCATCGTCTCGGTGAGCTGGTTCACGCTCTCCGCGCTGCGTCGGTAGGAGATCGCTTCTTCGTAACGGAAATACTCCGGGTGGGCTTTGAAGAGATTATAGTATTTCTCCATGCTAAGGTGCTCGACCGGGGGGTAGCCGTTCTCGGCGTCCGGGGCCTTGGCGTAGTGGTCGGCGGCGATCACGCCGGCACTGTCGTCCGCGCTGGCGGCGATGCCATCGCGGCCGAGGAACGTCCAGGTGTTGGCATCCATTTTTTTGCGGTCGCGCTTTTCTTGTTTGTAATTCGCGCCCAGCTCGAGGGAGAGCGGGAAGCGGGTGTCGAAATCGCGTTTGATCTTCAGGTAGGACGATTGCACGTCGCCCTGGATCAGGCGCGGGCGGGAGGTCGCGGTGCGGAGAGTGTAGCTGGAGGCGCTGTTCCAATCGACGAGGTTGCCCTGAGCGTTGCGCACTTCGATCCGGCCGGGCAGCCGCCAGTTCAAGTCGAGGAAACTGACCGTGACTCCGGTGATGCTCGGGTTGCGGCCGTCGAGATCCGAGGCGGAGGCGAAGAAGCCGTTCTCGGTGTCCTTGAACTCGGAGACGGAGCGGGAGGCGTTGACCGCGCCTTCGATCTGCCAGGAGCGGGCGCGCCACTTGGCGATCAGGCCGAAGTTGGTGTTGGTCGCGTATTCGTCGCGCCAAGCCTCGAAGGGATTGACGTAGCTCATGGTGCCGGTGCCGGTCGCGCCGAGGACGCGCGTGCTGTCGTTGAAAATCGTGGCGCCGGTGGCCGCGGTGAAGCGGACATCCGCGCGATGCAGAGAGTTGAGACGCGTGTAGGACGCGAAAGGGGTGAGCGTCAGGTTGCGAAAGGGACGCCAGTCCACGCGCAAGCTGACCGGGATGCGTTGGCGCCGGGAGTAGGACTGGTGCAGCAGCGCCGAGGTCATCGCGGGATTGTGGATGCTGGGCTGGCCGGCCACAGGGTTGGCCGTGGTCGCGGCGTTGCCGAGATTGTAGCCGGGGACGGCGTAGTGCCACGGCATCATCACGTCGCTGTAGCCGGCGGCAAAGGTGTAGCCGAGGTTCTTGCTGATCGGGTCCACGATGCTGAAATCAAAACTAGGCCGGACCTTGCGGGTGTTTTCGTCGCCGGGGCCGCCGGTCTTGTTGAACGTGAGGTCATAGCTGTTCGTGTTGATCGAGCCCTTCACGTTGATTTCGCGCCGGGCGTATTCGAAAGCGGTGCGGCGGACCATGTTGATCGAGCCGCCCATGGCGTTGGCGCTGTCGGAGGGCAGTGGGACTTTGCGCACTTCGATGCGGGCGATGCCGACCGTGCTCGATTGGGTGAGGCGCGGGGCGCGGGTGTTCTCGCGCTCGTCGGCGAACACCGAGGCTTCGCCGAGGCCGTCTGAGGTGACCTCGGTCTTGTCGGAAGAGAGGCCGCGCACTGTGAGGCGAATGATGTCGCTGCCCTGATACTCGATGCCGACGCCGGGAAGATATTTCACGAATTCGCCGATGTTGTTCTGCGCGATTTCGCCGAGTTCGTCGACCGAGGTGACGTTTTTCAGATTGCGCGAATAGCGTTGTTCGTTGGCCGCGATCGATTCCGCGTCGGTCTCGCGCGCGGCGCTGACGCGAAATTCGTCGAGCTTGACCGCCGCGCCGTCAGCGGCGCCGAGGGAGACGTCGAGTTCGGCCCGCTGGCCGGAAACGAGCATCACGGTCGCCTCCTTGGCCGGTAGATTCGTGAACGAAACGACGAGCGTCACGGGCCCGGGGGCGAGACCGTCGAGGAAATAGACGCCGGCAGAATCCGTGAACGTCTGCAGCGCGGTGCCCTTGACGGCGACGCGGGCGTTGTTGACGAAGCGGGCTGTGGCCTGATTCAGCACGCGACCCGTGAGGCTCGCCCGGGCGACGGAGGCATCCGCGGCCGGGGGCGGGGGCGTTTGTGCGCTGAGCCCGTGAGCGGCGGCGGCAATCATCAACAGCGCGGCGAACGAGCGAGTGGCGAGATGCTGACGGGCGTTTCTCATGGAGTGGGGGCGCTGGAAAGAAAGGAGTTCACCGCGGTGAGCGGCGACGGTTGGGGTGGGTGCGGCTGGGAATCTCCGCCGGGAAAATGACCATCCAGCAGCCAGCGTGGTGCAAGGTATTTGAGCGCCAGAGCACCCGCGTGCAGGCAGAGCCGAAGACGATCGCCGGGCGCAGCCTAAGAGAGCAAAGCGCCTTGAGGCTGTGCCGGCGGCACGTTCGCCACCTTTCCGGGATTGGCGTTCGGCAAAGGGCTCGTGGGAGGCGAATCACGACCGGCTCGAGGGGAAAATTCGAGACCGCGTTGTCGAAGGGTCGGGCTCTGATCCTGCGCGGAAAAACGCGGCCAAGCCGCCGGCGTCAGCCGCCGGAGCGACGAGCTTTCTCGATGGCGGCTTGCAGCGCGCCGACCCGCTCCTGCGTCAACGGGTAGGTGCGCAGGAGAAAGATGCCCGTCAACGTGCCGACGGCCGGGATTGCACAGAACAGCACGCGCATCCACATGACCGTGCCGGCCGGCTGGTCGTTGCCGAGCGCGGCGTCGAAACCGGTCACGTTGAGCACGAGGCCGGCGAGGATAAACGAGAGCGAGACGCCCATCTTTGTGATCCACGAATTCGCGGACGCGATCAGACCCTCGCGGCGACGACCGGTGAGTGATTCGTCATAGTCGACGATGTCGGCCGTCATCGAGTTCACGAGCACGAGATACGCGGCGAGTCCGGGCGCGTGCAGCAGTGCGGTGGCGAGTTGGAGATACGGCAGGGCTGGCGTGTAGAGGACCCACTTGAGGCAGGCGGAAACGCAGACCATGCCGAGTGCGATCATGATCGCGCGGTGCTTGCCGACGCGGCGGGCGAGCCACATGACGCCGGGGATGGACAGCAGCGCGATGAGGTTAAACGTCGTGCCCCAGATGCCCATCATCGTCGCGGCGGCCACCTTGTCGCCGGCGAAGATGTGGTAGATGTTGATGTAGAGACCGAGGCTCGAAACGGTGTAGAGCGACATCATCGTGACGAGGCATGCGGCGGAGAAAACGAGCAGCACGCGGTTCGAAAGGACGACCTTCATCGCCTGGAGAAAGGGCTCCGGTTTCTGCCGGGCTACGACGGCGTCGAGCGGCGGCTCCTTGAGCGTGAGTGCCGGGATGAGGCAAACGATCATCACGATCGTGCCGCAGATGCAGCCCACGACACGCACGCCCTCGAGCGTGTTTTGAAACACGGCAAGCTGGCACAATGGATAGAGCCAGCCGGTGCAAAATCCGACAACCTTGTGCGTGACGCCGGCCCATGCGAATAGCCGCGTGCGCTCGTGATAGTTGCCAGCGAGCGTGATGCCGAGAGCGTTCCACGGCACGGTGAAGAGCGTGGTGCCGGTGAAGAACGCGAGGATCGTGAAGAGGAACCAGCCGAAATAAAACGTCTCGCTCGCCTCGCGCGGCAACCACCACATCGCCGCGAAACTCGCCCCCGTCAGAATAGCGCCGGCAACCATGAAAGGCCGGCGCCGGCCCCACCGCGTTCGGGCATTGTCGGACCAGTTTCCGACGAGCGGGTCCGACACGGCGTCCCAGAGCCGCGCGATCGCGAGCACGACACCGATGAATACCGGGTTGAGCCCGAGCCCGAGGTTGAAGATCGGGTTGGCGAGGTATTGCGGCGCGGTGTTGGCGAACTGCTGCAGGCCGCCGCCGACGGAGAAGATCGCGGCGTCGCGCACGGGGAGCGGTGGCGTCGGCGCAGGTGCGAGGGTCGCCGGGGCGGGCG
>SXGR01042640.1_pt1 | contig 22495 bp, 16 predicted proteins | sample 3174711 | NCBI WGS metagenome assembly SXGR01 (sample SAMN11356860, study PRJNA531348) | freshwater metagenome | isolation source: freshwater sample F1-60 | place: China: Fuxian Lake, Yuxi | collected 2017-12-25 | reverse complement strand
GATCTCCCGCTCAACATCTCGCGCGAGACCATGCAGGACACCTCGCTCCTGCAGAAACTGAACAAGGTCCTGACGGGTCGCTTCCTCAAGTTCCTCGGCGAGCAGGCCGAGCAGCAGCCCGAGACGTATGAGAAGTTCCACGCCGAGTACCAGCGGTTCCTCAAGGAGGGCATCGTCACCGACTACCAGCACAAGGAGGCCCTCTCGAAGCTCATCCGGTTCGAGACCTCGGGACTGGACGCCGGGAAGAAGACCTCGCTCTCGGACTACGTGAAGCGGATGCCCTCGGATCAGAAGGAGATCTATTTCCTGCTCGCCCCCAACCGGACCTCTGCCGAGAGCAGCCCGTATTTCGAGGTCTTCCGGGAACGGCGCTTCGAGGTCCTGATCCTCGAGGATCCGTGGGACGAGTTCGTGATGGATCACCTCCACGAGTTCGAGGGCAAGCCTCTCAAGTCCGCCGAGAAGGCCGATCTCAACCTGTCGGAGACCCCGAAGAAGGAGGGGGCGCTCGACGAGGGATCGGCAAAGTCGCTGGCCCAGTGGATGAAGGAGTCCCTCGGCGACCGCGTGGGCGAGGTGCGGATCTCGAGCCGGCTGGTCGACAGTCCGGCGGTGGTGGTCGATGCCGACAAGCAGACGTCGGCCAGCATGCGCCGCATCCTCAAGGCGGTCCGCCGCGACGATTCGACCCCATCGCCGGATCGTTACGATCTCGAGATCAATCCCACCCATCCCATCCTCGTGCGCCTGGAGGCGATCCGGCAGAAGGACGAGCCCTTGGCCAAGGACGTCACCGATCAGGTGTTCGACAACGCGCGTGTGGCCGCGGGAATTCTGGAGGACCCGCGCGCCATGCTGGGGCGCCTGAACCAGCTGCTCGAGAAGGTCCTCCGCTGACCGGCTCGCCAGCGTTCCTGGGTCCTTCGGCAACGCCCAGGAATCCCCGGGAAAACGGGTGCCGCAGTAGACCTGCGGCACCCGTTTGCCGTTGCGTCCACCGCCGTACGTCGACCCTGCCCCACTCTGGCCTCTCGACTTCCCGGAGGATCCGGTATTCTTCCGGCATGCCCGCTGTGCCCGTCTGGTTCCGTCCCGTCGCGAACGCCCTGACCGTCATCGGCACCGCCAGCGCGCTGGGTGCTGCGGATGAGCTGTCCCTCGGGGTCAGGACCACCGAACCGCTGAGTCCCAACGAGCAACGGGCCCAGTTCCATCTGCCTCCCGGATTCGAGATCCAGCTCGTCACCCACGAGCCCGAAATCCACAAGCCCATGAACCTGGCGTTCGACGCGATCGGACGACTCTGGGTCACCACCTCCATCGAGTATCCCTGGGCCGCGCCGACGAATCGCGTGGGCCGGGATCGTCTGATGATCTTCGAGGATTTTGGTCCCGATGGCCGTGCGCGGAAGGTCACCCAGTTTGCCGACGGCCTGAACATCCCGATCGGGGTCTATCCGTTCAGGACGGAGGATCGGGGATGGAAGGCGGTCGTGTGGAGCATCCCGAACCTCTGGCTGTTGGAGGACACCGATGGGGACGGGACCTGTGACCGTCGGACGGTCCTCTACGGTCCGTTCGATGCCTCCCGGGACACCCATGGCAACCAGGCGTCCTTCCGACGGGGTTTCGATGGCTGGCTGTATGCCACCCATGGGTTCAACAACGACTCCCATGTGACGGCGTGGGATGGAAGCCATGTCGATCTCAACTCCGGCAACACCTACCGGATCCGCCTGGATGGATCCCGGATCGAGCACCACACCCACGGCCAGGTGAACCCGTTCGGCCTCACCTGGGATCCGAGGGGCAACCTCTACTCGAGCGACTGCCACACGGCGCCGCTGTACCAGCTCCTGGCCGGCGGCTGGTATCCCAGCTTTGGCAAACCCGACGACGGCCTCGGGTTGGCGCCTGTGATGCTGGAGCACGCCCACGGCAGCACGGCCATCGATGGGGCCAGCTACTACACCGACGACCTCTGGCCCGAGTCCTTTCGGGATACGCTGTTCATCGGGAATGTCATGACAAGCCGGCTGAACCGCGATGCCGTGACCTTCCTGGGGTCGACCCCCAAGGCGACCGAACAGCCGGATTTCCTGACGTCCACCGACCCCTGGTTCCGTCCTGTCGACACCCTGCTGGGGCCGGATGGCGCCCTGTACATCGCCGATTTCTACAACCGCATCATCGGACATTACGAGGTCCCGCTGACGCATCCCGGTCGGGATCGCGAACGGGGCCGGATCTGGCGCGTGGTCCATCGGGGCGAGGACGGCAAGCTCCGGCTCCGCAATCCCGCGCTGACCCAGGATCTGGCGGGGCTTGTCGGTGAGTTGGCTTCGCCCAGCCTGGGGCGTCGGCTCCTGGCTTCTGCGGATCTGCAGGACCGGTTTGGCGCAAGGGCCGTCCCAGTTCTGGAGGAAACCCTAAAGGCTCCCGCGAATCCGCTCCAACGCGTCCATGCCCTGTGGTTGCTCCAGCGACTGGGGGCCGGCCGTGAGCATGTGGAACGCACCCTGACCGATACCGATCCGTTCGTTCGGGTCCATGGGTTCCGCATGGTGGCGGATCGCGGGGACTCGTTCCCTGACTGGACGATTCTCTGCCGCAAGGCGGTGACCGCGGATCCCGACGGGCTCGTCCGGCGCTGCGCCGCCGAGGCCCTCGGTGCCCACCCACAGACTGCGAACATTCCGGTCCTGCTGACCGCGCTGGCGACCGTTCCTCCGGAGGACACCCACCTTCGGTACACCGTCCGGAAGGCGCTGCGGGATCACCTGTCCCAGCCCGACATCTTCCAATCCATCCTCAATTTCTCAGGGTCATCGGAGGAGACCCAGGTTCTGCTGGGGGTCGCGCTTGCGGTGCGGTCCCGGGAATCGGCGGCCTTCTTCCTGTCCCATTTGGATGCCCTGTCCTCCAAGACGGTCCCGACCCTTCAGGTCGCGCTACAGCATGCGGCGCGCTACGCTGATCGAGAGGAACTGCCGGCTCTGGTGGAGCGGATCCGATCCCAATACCCGGAGGATCTATCGACCCAGCTGGAACTCTTCAGCGCCCTCGATGAGGGACAGCGACAGCGGGGTGGTGACATGCCCAAGGCGTTCTGGGACTGGGGTCTGTCCCTGGTTACGAAACTCCTGTCATCCGAGGTGTCGCAAGGATGGCAGACCGTACCGCAGGGTGAGAAGCCGACGACGGATCCATGGGACTTCCAGGAGCGTGCCCGCGACGGAGGAGGGACGATTCGTGTCCTCTCCAGCATTGTCCGGGGCGAGTCGTTGACTGGAATCCTTAGGTCTCCCGCGTTTGAGCCCGGCGATGCGGTTTCGTTCTGGCTGTGCGGTCATGATGGCTACCCGGACAAAGCGGCGGGGCACCGCAATGCGGTCCGACTGGTGGATGCGGTTTCCGGTGACGTGCTGGTTGAGGCCTGGGCACCGCGGAATGATGTAGCGCGTCGGATCGTGTGGGACACCCGCCTTCTGAGGGGTCGCCAGGTGCGTCTGGACGTGGTCGACGGAGACACGGCGGATGCCTACGCGTGGATCGCCATCGGCGAGGTGTCTGGGGCTCCGGCATTACCGGACCGTTCGCCACGGAGTCGGACCGAGCAGCAGCTTGCGGCGATCCGGATCTCTGAGCGTCTGGGGTTGGAACCCACCCACCCGGCCCTGCGGCCTCTGTTGACCGTATTCCGGGATCCCCGCGCGGACCTCGCGGTACGGGCCGCGGGACTCCGTCTCCTGATGCCCGCGCTCCGGGCGGACGCCGACTTCATCGCCGATCCCCAGATCCCCGGCGTCTGGCGCCAGCTCGCCGCCGATGCCGCCACCTCCGGCGATGCCACGCGCCGTCAGGAGCTTCTCCGAAGGCTCTGGAAGGAGGCTCCCCGTCGGGTCCAGATCCGTGCCGCCCGGGGTTTTGCGACGCAGCCGCAGAGTGCCCGTGAATTTGCCCTGTCGCTCGATCGCGGGGAGATCCCCGTCGGGATCCTGCGGGACGCCGCCCTGCGTGAGGCGCTGCTCAAGCAGGCGGATCCCGCCACCAAGGGACTCCTCGAGAAGGCGATCGGATCATTGCCCTCCGGAGAGGAGGATCGGCTTCAGCTGGTGGCGGCCCGCCGGAATCGCCTCGGCGCGACCGTCCCTGATCTGGACACGGGACGCCGGGTGTTCGATCAGAACTGCCGGGCCTGTCACCAGCTGGGAGGTCAGGGTGGACTTGTTGGACCCCAGCTGACCGGGATTGGCAACCGGGGTGCCGAGCGACTCTGCGAGGATATCCTGGATCCCAACCAGAATGTGGACCACGCCTTCCGTCAGACCCTTGTGACCCTGAAAAATGGGGATTCACTCTCGGGACTGTTCCGACGTGAGGAGGGTGAACTACTGGTCTTTGCGGATGCCACCGGCAAGGAGTTCACCCTCGCCAAATCGGACATCGCCGAACGCAGAGAGACGGCCCAGTCATTGATGCCGGACAACTTCGTCGAGGCATTGCCCGAGCCGGAGTTCAACCACCTGATGGCGTATCTGCTGGGTCAGCGGTGATGGGTCAGCCCAGGGCCGACGTCTCGGAGCGCCCGGCCAAGGTGGCAACTGTCATTCACAGGGTAGGGACCTGGTCCCTCAGGTCCCCATCTCGATCCGCTGCGCGTCGTGATCCCCTGAAGGCAGACGGGGTCGTCTGCGGCGTCAGAGGATCCCGGCTCCCCTCAATCGAAGATCACCGTCCGGTTGCCACAGAGGAACACCCGGTCCTCGAACACCAGTCGGAGGGCCCTGGCGAGGACCATCTGCTCGACGTCCCGACCCGACCGTGCTAGCTCCTCGGCATCGTGGGAGTGGTCCACCGGGATCACCTGCTGGACCAGGATCGGCCCCGCATCCAGCTCGTCGGTGACGAAATGCGCCGTCGCTCCGATCACCTTCACGCCCCGTTCGAAGGCCTGGTGGTAGGGACGGGCCCCGACGAAGGCCGGGAGGAAGGAATGGTGGATGTTGATGATGCGGGCCGGGAATTCCCGGACGAACCCCGGGGACAGGATCCGCATGTACTTGGCGAGGACCAGATAGTCGGGACCCAGTTCCTGGACCCGCTCCCGCACGGCGGACTCCTGGCCTGTCCGATCCTCCCCGGCGACCGGGACGTGGTGGAACGGCAGGCCAAACCTCCGGACCAGCGGCTCCAACGTGGCGTGGTTGCTCAGGACGGCGGCGATCGACGCATTCAGTTCACCGAAGGCGTGTCGGACCAGGATATCGGCCAGACAGTGATGTTCCTTCGAGGCGAGGACCACGATCCGCTTCGGGTTCGGCCGGATCAGCCGCAGCGTCGCCGATTCCGGAAGCACCGCGGAGAGTTCCTGTGTGACGGCACCTTCGTCGACCGTGCCGTCGAACTCCGTCCGCATGAAGAACCGTCCCAGCGCGCGGTCGACGAATTCGTGGTTTCCAACCACGTTCACCCCGCGCCGGAACAGGATGCCGGTGATGTCGTGGACCAGCCCGGGGCGGTCCGGGCACTCGACGAGGAGGATGCGCGATCTCATGTCGGGACGTCTCCCGTCCGGAGGTGCGGACGGATCAGAGCTTCAATGCGTTGAGAGGCTGCTGGAAGGCGTTGAGGTACCGGCTGGTATCGAGCGTGTCCCGGAGATGATGGATGGCCGACTCGATGTCGATCACCGAACGGGGAAGGGTCGTGCCGGCGGCGTTGGGATGGCCACCGCCCTGGAGCTGGGTCGCGGCGGAGAGGGCCTCGCCATTGAGGCTGCGGAAGCTGGCCACGAAGGTGCGATTGGCCTTCGGGAACAGGGTCACCAGGACCTTGTAGGGCGTCGAGCGGCTGTCGAGGAGCTGGTGCACGATCAGGTTCGTGTCGCCGATCGAGGTGTGGACGAGTCCGACCTCGGGCGTGATCTCCTCCACGTGCTCCCGGGCCCAGGCGAGGCCCAGCGGATTCTCGACCGTGCGCTTCACCGTCATGACCTGGAGCAGGGGATGGTCCACGAGCCGCTCGGGATCACCACCGATCACCTTGTGGAGATTCCAGAACCCGTACTCCTTCACGAGCGCTGCATAGTCGTTCGCCAGTTCGAACTCCGGGTCCTCGTTCTTCCAGAGATCACCGAGATTGGTGAGGTGCACGAGCCGATCGAGCTTCGGCGTGGCGAGCCCGTGCTCCTGGCACCAGCCATAGACAAGGGCTGACGCCGACTTATCCGGGCTGTGGACCAGCCGGGCGTTCCTGGGCGGACCGGCATGGACGTGGTGGTCGAAGATGATCCATCCGTGACGATCGAGTCGCGGTTCGAAGGTGAAGTCGGAGATCCAGGCGGTTGCCTCTCCCATGACCCGGTTTTTCCACCCCTGGTAGTTCCAGGCCTGGAGCGGGATGTCCGTCCCGAAGAGCTTCTGGGCAAGCCGGACGAGGAGGAGGCCTGAGACTAGCCCGTCGAGATCGCTCTCGTGGGTGCAGATCACTTCCGGCTTCTGGGCAGAGTCCATCCCGGAGGCTACCGCGGTGCCATCGGGTGTCGACGTCAGATGCGCGACGACCGGCTCACGACGGGACTAGTGTCACGGGCCGGTGTTCGGGGCGGTGCGACACCTGTTTCCCGGAGCCTACTTCCCGGTCGTCGAGGCGTCGTCCACCAGCACGCAGCGGAATCCGGCGCTGACATTGCGGTTGGTGGGCTTGCTGGCGTGACGGTAGGAGGCGTTCAGCGCGGATTCGAGGTTGTCGATCCAGGAAGCGCCCCGCAGCACCCGCGAGCCGCTGCCGGGTTCCGATTCATCCTCGCACCATTCCCAGACGTTGCCCCCCATGTCGTATAGGCCCAGCGCATTGGGCGCGAAGCTCCCCACCGGGGCCGTCCTGGGGAACGGATCCCGGTAGTAGTCGATCACCCGGAATTCCTTCGGCCAGTCGACCTCCGAGGCCTCCGCGCCCGGGTAGTTGCCGACCGGGTTGTTGTCGATCAGTGGCGGGAATCCCGTCCCCCACGGGAAGACATCGGGCACGCCACCGCTGCGGTCCTTGGGTGTCCGGCCAATCTCCGGCTGCAGACCCACAGCCTGGCTCCATTCGAGATCGGTGGGCAGTCGGTAGGCTTTCCCCTCCTTCTTGGAGAGCCAGGCACAGAAGGCTTTCGCGTCCTCCCAATTCACGCCACAGACCGGATGCCGATCCGTCTGGGCAAATCCGGGCGACACCCATGAGCCCCCCTGTCGGGTCCACCGGTTGGTCGTCAGGGAATAGACGGCATTGGTGGCGGTGTACCCGGTCTCCTTGACGAATTGGGCGAAGTCCTGCCGTCGTGTCTCCCAGGTCGAGACAAGCACTTTGGTGCCGGGCAGGGCGACGAAGCGCATCCCGATCGAGTTGGTCCAGAGGCGCTTGGAGGGCGTCGAAGTAGGATCCGCCGAGTCCGCAGCCCATGCGAGTCCGCAGCCGAAGAGAAGGCCCAGCAGGAGGCTCCACGAAGTCATCGATCGCGTGGTCATGCAGTGACAATTCCGGACGTCCCCGATGCCTGCAACTGACAATCTCCGACCGTCGAACCGAGGGCCCGGGTCCGGGGATCGAGGACCCGGGACGCAGCGCTCTCCATTCTCACTCCGTCCGGATCACACGCTGGATCCGGACCGGGGGTGTCAACGTCTGGCCGTCGGCCGGGGAGCCATGGATCCGTCGAACCACATCCATGCACTTCACGACCCGACCGAACGCCGCGAAGCCCTGGCCGTCGGGATTCCGGCGGCCCCCGAAATCCAGTTCCGGCTGGTCCCCGACGCAGATGAAGAAATGGTCCTGCGCCGTGTCGGGCCTGTCCCGGGCCATCGACACCGTGCCATCGAGGTGCCTGAGCCCCGAGTCCCGGGTCCGCTCCAGCGGGATGGGGGGCAGGAACTCGTTGGTCCGCGACGGGTTCGCCCTGGCCTGGATCACCGCGATCTTGACGGCATTCGTGGGCTGGTTGCCCGGTGTGACCGTCCGGAAGAATAGACCGTCGGCGTAGAGTCCCTGCTGGGCATGGTACAGGAAGTTGGTGACCGTCCGGGGGGCGGCCCGGGTGTCCAGCTCCAGCTCGATGTCCCCCAGGGCGGTCTGCAGGAGGAGACGGGGCTTCGCCACCACGGCTTCGTCCCGCCAGCGGAAGCGCGGTGCCTTCGCGGGGTCGAATCCCGCCAGATGGGTCCGATCCGACGGATCGCGGAACGCGGGTTTCCGATAGCGCCAGGGCCTGTCCCCGAAAACCTCCTCGCAGAGGCGGGCGACCCCGGGGTCGAAGGCCCGCAGTTCGGCCCGGGTGTTCACGTGGTTGTGCAGGGAGTCGTTCTCCCGATTGTCGTCAAACCACGACTGCACCGCCTCGGCCCAGTATTCCTCGCGGTTGGATCCCGCATAAGTCCCCTTCCAGAGACCGCGGCGGCTCGCGTCGTCGAACGCCGTTGCAAGGCGGCTGTCGAACGTCGGGTCCACCATGCTGAGTCCCATGCTGTGGATGGCGTGGGCAAACTCGTGGATGGCGATGTTCTCGGTGCCGTAGGGATCGCCAGGGTAGCCCAGCAGATTCTCCTCGGCGCAGCTCACGGCCGGCGCCTCGGGTGTGGCCCCCAGTCCACGCGCCCGCCGATCCCAGAAGATCCGCGGACGCAGCCCGGCGTGTTCCGGGATGTCGGTCGTGTATTCGTCAAAGGCCATCACCGCCAGCCGTGTCCGGTTCGTCGCCATCGCCCCAAGGAGGTCGTCACGTCCCTCCATCAGGTGCCGGACGATCCACGCCGCCTCGCGCAGCGCCGGATCCGAGACCTGTGACGATCCCACGATCGGCAACGGACCCACCGCAATGTGCTTTTGGTAGAAGGGAGCCAGCTGGAACCGTTCCCGCAGGGCAGGCGGCACAGGGCCGACCTCTGAACCGGGAACGGCTGCCCTGTCCTGGGCGTGCAGGGGCAGGGCCAGGAGACCGAGGCCGAGACACAGGAGCAGGGGTCGGATCATGGAATCAGGGGGACGGCGATCCGGTCGGGCTGAACCCTCCCAGGAACCGTCGGTGGAGGGGACGCGCCAGGAGCCAGAGCAGAAGGCCGGCCGCCACGGTGATCAGGAAGACCTTGAAGAACTGGGCCGGCATGTCCTGGGCCCGGGCTCCGGTGACCTGGCCCGCGAGCAGTCCGGCCAGCAGGTTGCCCAGCGAGGCCGCAAGGAACCAGAGCCCCATCATCTGGCCGACGAACCGGGACGGTGCCAGCTGCGTGACGGCCGAGAGTCCGACCGGACTCAGCAGCAGTTCCCCGAACACCTGCAGCAGGTAGGTGGTGAGGAGCCACGTGGGCCAGGCTGTCCCGTGGTCGAGGGCGCGACGGGAGCCGATCTGGAGGACCCCGAAGCTGAGGGCCAACAGGATCAGGCCCCAGGCCAGCTTGGTGATCAGCAGAGGCTGTTGGCCCCGACGGGAGCGATGCACCCACCCGGCGGCCACCACCGGTGCGAAGACGACGACGAACACGGCGGGGACCGATTGGAACCATCCGGCCGGGATCTCGAAGGAGCCGAGTCGGCGTTCGGTGAACCGTTCCGCGAACAGGTTCAGGGACGATCCGGCCTGCTCATATCCGCTCCAGAACAGTGCAGCGGCGAGGAACAGGATCAGGATGACTCCCACCCGGCCCCGTTCCCCGGGACCGAGTCGGACCCCCAGCAGCATCCAGCCGAAGGTCCCGATCGCGACCGCGGCGATGACGCCTGCGGCGTTGCGGGCGAGCCCGACGGGGTCGGGGTGCCACCAGCCGAGGAGTCCGATCAGGAAGACCCCCACGAGGCTCGTGGCCGCACCGGCGATCATGCTCCAAGCCATCCCCGGACGCGGATGTGGATGGACCGGTTGGGTCCCGAGATCCCCGAGATGTTTCGACTGCACCCGGTACTGGATCAGTCCCAGGATCATCCCGACCCCAGCCGCCCCGAAGCCATAGTGCCAGGCGATCTTCTCTCCGAGGGCGCTGCACAGAAGGGGGCCGATCGCGGCACCGAGATTGATGCCGAGGTAGAACAGGGTGAACCCGGAGTCCCTCTGGGCCCCTCCCTCGGGATAGAGAAACCCCACGAGGGTGCTGATGCTGGGCTTGAGGAGCCCGGTTCCGAGGATGATCAGGAGCAGGCCCGCCAGCAGGAACGGGAGATGGTGTCCCAGCAGGGTGAAGTGTCCTGCCGCGATCAGGCATCCGCCGCAGGTGACGGCCCGTCGATGTCCCAGGAGCCGATCGGCGATCCAGCCGCCCGGCAGGGCGGCGAGGTAGACCCCTGCCGTGTAGAGTCCATAGAGCGCAGTGGCCACGGCCTCGTCGAGGCCCAGTCCGCCATCGTCCACGGAGTCGACCAGAAAGAGCACCAGAAGCGCCCGCATCCCGTAGTAGCTCATCCGCTCCCACATCTCGGTGAAGAACAGAACCGGGAGCCCCTTGGGATGGGAGTGGGACAGGGACGCCATGATCCGGGAGGAGTGCGGTCCGTGGGGTGTGACCCTGGGTGAAGTGCGGTGCCCGTTCAGTCCGGTGGGTTCAGCTGGGCTCCGATGCGCGATGCCTCGGCTTCCGCCTCCGCCAGTGGCTTGCCAGCCCCCATGCCCGGACGCTTGTGGCCGATGGCGGTCAACAGCGGATCCTTCATCACGGTCTGTCGACGGGTCACCTGGTCGAGCACCGCCTTCCCGCGAGGCGACGAGGCGATGAGGCGGTCGGGGGTGTCCGACTCCAGCAGCGTCGGATCCGCCCCCAACTGCCGCAGCACCTCGCGCGCAATGATCCAGTGGCCCTGGTCGTTGGCGTGCACCCCGTCCCCCGCGAGCAGGAACTTCGGATCCGTCTTCCGCTTCTCCGCGAGGAACCGGTTCAACGGACCGTGGATGTCGATCACCTCCCACCCGAAGACCCGCTGGGCCACGAGCCAGTCGGCATAGCGGTCGAGCACCGTGTTGTAGCCCTCGAAGGGGGAGCGGTACTCCTCCTTCCCGGCCGGCAGGGTCTGACCGGCGAGGGGCAGGGGATCGAACACGGGCGGGGTGAGATGGATCACCCGGACACCGGCCTTGCCGGCCTTCTCCCGGAGTTCGCGAATGCCGTCCTGGAACTTCTGGAACCGCTCGTCGCTGAAGGGATGGTAGATGCCGTCGTTCATCCCATAGCACGCCACGATCAGGTCGGGCCTGGCCTGCTGGAGGACGCGATCCAGCCGCTCGAGCAGCGTGGGTCTGGGGAAGGAGCCTCCCGCGTGGCCGGGTTCGGACAGGCCTGAGACCGTCTCTGAGGGGAGTCCGAGATTGATGAATTGGACCTTTGCCTCCGGAAACTGGAGATGGAGCCACGTCTCCACGAGCGGCAGCCAGCCGCCGGCGTACGTGATGCTGTCGCCCAGCACGACGACCCGCCGGGCCGGGATGAAATCACGGGCCCCGGGCGTGGGTGAGGCCGAGGTGGGTGCAGGGGACAGCACAATCCTCTGGATGTCCATGATGGCCCCGGCCTTCTTCGTGCGGGGCTTGATGGCCAGGGTATGGGATCCGGGCTTGTCCAGCGTGACGCGTCCGATCTGGCGAGGGACGAAGTATTGGAAGTGCCCGGTCTCCTCCACGATGAAGGGCAATTGCTGCTGCCCGACCTGAACGACGGCCTCGCTGCCTCCCTGGGTGCGTCCACAACCCTGCCAGACCTGCACGTCAAACGTCCCGGGCTGTTCGACCTCGAAGGTCCAGTCGGCCCAGTCGGACGGGTTCACCCAGTACCCGAGGCAGTTTTTGTTCGTCGCCGGTTCATAGCGCATCATCACGCTGTGGGTCGTGGCCGAGTGGGCTGGCAGTTCAATGCGGCCGGTTCCGGACTGGGCCTCCGGATGCCCTTCCGGGGCCGGGCGAAGGACCAGCCTGGCGACCCGGATCGGGACGCCCGCCGTCGCCTCTGAGCAGGCAAGCCGGATCGAGAAGGGGTCGGACGTCGGCAGATAGAGACGTCCCATCGTCACGCTGCTGTACCGGTCCAGGCCTCCGGTCCCGGCGGGTTTCTGGGTGTAGTCCGTATCGAGGATCCGGATCTGGATCCCGGGCTGCTGCTGGGACACGGCGTAGGTCATCACGAGATCATACCGTCCCCAGCGCGTGGGCTTGTAGGCCCACTCCAGCGTGCCGCCCGAGTTGAGCTCGACGACCTGTTCCCCGGTCTTCGGGATCGGAATGAGCTTGGCGGTGCCGCTGATCTTCGCTGCATCCACCGGAAACACGATCTCCCCGTCGGAACTCTGGAGCGGTGCCGCAGCACGGAGTGCCGATGGGATCGAAGCCAGTGCGAGAACGAGGACGAGGAGCGGGAATCGGACCGGGGTCATGGGACGAGTCTGACGAGGCCTGTCCGCTGGGAAAAGCCCTGCGTTGGCGGAAGAGAGAGAATGGGACGGGGACTTACTCGCGCGTGAGTCCCTCCCGATCCCCAGCTCATTTACCCTCGAGACCGAGCAGGTAGTGCAGGACGAGATCCGGGAGATCCAAGGAGTACCCGCCCTCGAGGATGCTGAACGTGGGGATGCCCGTTGCCCGGAGGCGTTGGCCGATCCAGTGGAAGTCCTCCCGCTCCAGACTGCCGTTGGCCAGGGGGTCGCCGGAGTAGGCATCGAATCCGGCCGAGACCCCGATGATCTGGGGGCGACTCTGCAGCAGGCGCTGCAGGGCCTGCTCGAGGGTCTTGCGCCACTCGACCCGAGGTGTGCCGGGGGTGACTGGGAAGTTGAAGCAGTTGTTTCCCACATCACCCGCCCCCGTCCCGGGATAGCAGGGATGCTGGTGGACCGATGCGAAAGTCACCCCAGCAACTCCGGCCACGACATCTTCGGTCCCGTTGCCGTGGTGGACATCGAAATCGAACAGGGAGATCCGCTCGATCCCGGTCGCCCGGGCCTCGAGCGCTGCGATGGCCAGGGAGCTCAGATAGCAGAAGCCCATGGCCTGGTCCCGCGTGGCGTGGTGTCCCGGCGGACGGAGAAGGCTGAACGCAGGCTCTCCCGTACGGACGAGCGTCAGCGCCTTCAGGACGCCGCCGACCCCGCGTCGCGCATGATCGCCTATTCCGGGGAAGAAGGGTGTGTCGCCATCGAAGTCCTGGGCCAGGGCGAGTCGCTTCAGATGGTGCTCCGAATGACCCCGTAGCAGGGTCGGGTCCTCGACGGGGGATGGCTCGGACCAACGGAGGTCCAATGCCTTCTGTTCCCTCAGCAGTTCGGCGGTCCGCTGAACCCGTGCGGGCTTTTCGGGATGGCCCACGGCCCGGTACTCCGTGCATCGGGGATCGGTGATGATGGTCATGGATCCAGCTTCCGGCATCGGGGCTCCGCGGGCAATCGCCGTCGGAGTGCTGTCACACGAAGTGGGCCTGGAGACGGGGGACTCACCCCGTGTGATTCCAACGCTTCCCAAGCCGTCCCCAGGTGCGCACCGTTTCCCCATGAACCCGTGGCATTGGTGGAGGACCCTGCTTGTGGTGGGATGCTGGATCGGGTTCCTCGGCAGCCTTCTCGAGGCGGCACCCCGAAACCTCGTCCCGGTCGGCACCGCCCGGGTCGACATCTCCCCGACCAACGCAGTCCCCCTGATGGGTTATGCCGCCCGCGCCGGATTGCCGGCACCGACGAATCTGGCCCAGCGCATCCATGCCCGGGCCCTCGCCATCGGGAGCCGATCCCAGGCCGCCGTCCTCATCACCATCGACAACTGCATCCTGCCCGGCTCCATCACCGACGACATCCGCTCGCATCTCGCGCGGCGGGTCGGCCTCGCCCCGGCGCAGGTCGCGCTGACGGTCACCCACACCCACAGCGCCCCCTGCCTCACCGGAGCTGCCCCGAATATCTTCGCCCGAGACCTAACCCCGAACGAGCAGGAGCAGATCGCGGCCTACACCGCCTATTTCACGGCCCGAGTCGAAGAGGCCGCACGACTCGCCTTGGAACGAAGGCGTCCCGCGCGCATGGCTTGGGGCAGGGGTTCCGTCGGGTTCGCCAAGAACCGGCGGACACCCGGGGGGCCTGTGGATCAGGACCTGCCCCTGCTACGGATCTCGGATCCGAACGGGGAGCTCAGGGCGGTGCTCGTGAGTTATGCCTGCCATTGCACGACACTGAGCGGCGAGCTGAACGCGGTACATGGCGACTGGGCTGGGGCCGCCGCCGAGGCCTTCGAGCGGGACCATCCGGGGGCCGTCGCACTCGTTGCGATCGGTGCTGGTGCCGATGCCAATCCCGATCCCCGAGGCACGATCGAACTGGCCACCCGTCATGGGGAGGCTCTCGCCGCCGAGGCGGCACGTCTGGTGAAGCTCCCGCTTCAGGATCTCCCCGCGGCTCCCGTCTGCCGGCTGCAGACCCTCCAGCTGCCCTTCCAGCCCCACTTCACCCGGGGGGAATGGACCCGGCGCTCCACCAACTCCGGCATCGTCGGCTTCCACGCCCGACGCTGGCTCGCCCGGATGGACCGTGGCGAGACGCTGTCCCCGACGCTTCCGTATCCCGTGCAGACCTGGGTGTTCGGGGATCGGATGGCCATGGTGTTCCTGGGCGGGGAGGTCGTGGTCGACTATTCCCTGAGGCTCAAGCGCGAGCTCGATCCCCAGCGGATATGGGTCAATGCCTACGCCAACGATGTGCCCTGCTACATCCCGTCGCGACGCATCCTCGACGAGGGCGGATATGAGGCGGAGACCTCGCTCTGGTACTACGACCGGCCCCAGAGGCTTTCCCCTGTCATCGAAGACCAGATCGTCGAGGCGGTCCGTGACCAGCTGCCAAAGTCGTTCCGGATCGATCCCGCCCGATCGGAGGCTCCGCCGCCGAGGACTCCGGAGGAAGCGCTGCGGGCGTTTCGTGTGTCCCCGGGATTCGGGGTCCAGCTCGTCGCCGCCGAACCTCTGCTCGAATCACCGGTGGCCATCGACTTCGGTCCGGATGGCCGGGTCTGGGTCGCGGAGATGCGCGATTATCCGGCTGGCCTGGATGGGCATGGAAAGCCCGGTGGCCGGGTCCGTGTCCTTGCCGATGCCGATGGCGACGGACGCTGGGAGCGGTCGGAGGTTGTGGTCGACGGTGTCCCGTTCCCAACCGGTCTGATGTGTTGGGGCGATGGCGTGCTGGTCTGTGCGGCGCCCGATGTCTGGTGGTTTCGACCTGGACCCGGGGGGCGGTTGCCGTGGTCGGGAGAGCGTCTCCTCAGCGGTTTCGCGACCCACAACTTCCAGGCGCGGGTGAACGGTTTTCGTTGGGGACTGGATGGCTGGGTGTATGGATCCGGAGGGCTCTTCGGCGGCACGGTCACGGTGGTCCGGACCGGACAGACTGTGGACTGTCGCAACCGGGATTTCCGGTTCCGACCGGACACCGGCGAGTTTGAGGCGCTCGGTGGAGTCAGCCAACAAGGGCGCATCCGGGATGAGTTTGGCAATGAGTTCGGCAACGACAACGGGACCCTGCTCTGGCACTTCCCGATCCCGGATCGCTATCTCCGCAACCGGTCCTGGGTCACCCCCCCGGCGATCCGCTGGGTGCTCCCGGGGGATGGCGATGTCGGTCGTGTCTTCCCCATCAGCCGAACCCTCACCCGCTTCAACGAGCCGGGGCAGGTGAATCGTCTCACCAGTGCCTGCGGGCCCGAGATCTACCGGGACCGGCTTCTGGGGGAGTCCGTGTGGGGTGACGCCTTCGTGTGCGAACCGGTCCACAATCTGGTGCGCCGATCCCGGCTGATTCCGGAGGGGGTGAGTTTCCGGACCCGGCGTGCCGAGGGGGAAGAGTCGGCGGAATTCCTGGCCAGTGCCGACAACTGGTTCCGCCCCGTGGAGGTGCGGACCGGACCGGATGGCGCCTTGTGGGTCGTGGATTTCGCACGGTTCGTTGTGGAGCATCCGCGCTGGATCCCACCCGAACGACTGAAGTCCCTCGACGTCCGGGCGGGTGCCGCCATGGGACGTCTGTGGCGGGTCCACCGGACCGGTGTCCCTCCAAGGCCGGTGCGGGACCTGTCGTCGATGAAGGACGACGTCCTCGCCACGGTTCTGGGATCTTCCAACGGGATCGAGCGGGATTGGGCGCAACGCCTGCTGGTTGCCTCCACGAATCGGGCTCCGTCGGTGCGTCGCAGCGTGGAGGATCTGGCGCTCAAATCGTCCCTGCCGGCGGTCCGAGTCCAGGCGATGGCCACCCTGAGGCTCCGAGGTGAACTGGGAGCCGATTTCCTCGACCGGGCCTTGGCGGATCCGGACCCGCAGGTTCAGCGGGTGGCTCTGACCTGTGTCGAGGGACGTCCGGATGCGGCGGATCGGTTGGCTGCTTGGAACCCTTCGGATGAGGCAGCCGTTCTGTACCAGGCGTGGTTGACCCGATCCACCCTTGGTCCGGGATTCGGCAGGCGGTCCGGATGGATGCAGACGGTGCCCGGGGAGGGACGGGATCCGTGGCTGCGGACGGCCTGGGTCCTGGGGATGGGTTCGGATCCTGGTGCAGCATTGATCGCTCTCGATCATGTCGGCGGATTCTTGGAGACCCGTGGATGGACCGACATGGTCCCGCGGCTTCTCGATCTGACGGTCCGGGAGAATCGGAAGGCGGATCTCGATCGGTTCCTCGTGAGACTGGTGCCCGCCGGCGGCGGACTGCTCCCCGAATCCGAGACGTGGGCTGCGCTCCAGTTGGCAGTGGCGATCCAATCGACACCCCCGGTCCGGGAGACCCTCGACCAGGAGACGGCCGCGGGACGTCCTTCGGCAGCGGCCCAGTCGTGGCGACGCCTCCGCGACGAGGTTGTGCCCCAGGAGATGAAACGGTGTGTGACGAGGCCTCCGGGTGAACGATCCCCGATCCGGTCCGCCGCCCTCATCCAATGGATGGGGTGGTCGGCGGCCTCGGATGCCGGGGCACGTCGGAAACTGGTGGCGCTGCTCGATGCCGAGCTCACTCCGGGCGAGCGGAGGGCGGTCGTGGAGGCATTGGGACGTGTGGGAGCACCCGAGCTGATGGAAGAGCTTCTGGCGGGTTGGGAAACCCGTGCGCCGTCGGATCGTGCCGAGCGTCTCGGGGTGCTGCTGGCCCGTGAGGCCTGGACCGGACGGATCCTCGAGGTTTTGGCCCAGGGAGGAATCCGAGCCACCGAGCTCACGCCGGCACAGCGTCAGAAACTCCTCCAGAGCGCCCGGCCCGAATGGGCTGCCCGCGCCCGTGAGATTCTTCCAAGTCCATCGGCGGATCGGACCGCGGTGGTGGAACGGTTCCGGTCGGTGAGCGAATTGCCGGGTCATCCCGAGGCGGGGCGCGCCGAATTCGAGCAGCGCTGTGCCGCCTGCCACCGCTGGCGTGGTCGGGGTCACGCGGTTGGACCCGATCTCGCCGCGTTCCGCTTCAAGGCAGTCGATGACTTCCTTGTGGCCATCCTGGATCCGGATGCCGCGGTGGAACCGCGTTACGCCGCGTGGACTGTCGATCTCAAGGAAGGGCGATCCCTGACCGGAGTGATCCGGGATGAGACGTCCGCCGGGCTCACCGTTGTCGAACCCGGAGGCGGAGTGACCCATGTGAACCGGGACGGACTCGCTCGGCTGACGGCAGAGCCACATTCGTTGATGCCCGAGGGATTGGAATCGGGTCTCGAACCCCAAGCGTTGGCGGATCTCATCTCTTGGCTCAAGTCAGGTCCGGGTGTCTTTGGGCAGGCGACGGAGGATCAGAGGACACGCGCCCGCCAACGGTTGGCCCGGGTGGGTGTGACACCCGTCGTCCAGTGGTCGGATCCCGAACCGTCCCTGCCGTATCCGAGTTGGCTCGGTGTCCTGCCCCTGCACGTGTGCCGGCTGACGGATGGCGGATCGCGATTGGGATGGACGGCACGGTCGACCGACGGTGTCTTCCGCTGGCCAGCCGCGATGGGGTTCTGGTCCCAACCCGCAGGGCCGTTCTCGCTCTGGATCAACGGGCGCGAGGCTCTGTCCTTTGGTGTATCTCTTGAGGATGCCGTCTGGAGTTGTCCGGAGGGCGGTGTCGAGCTGCGCTACCAGGTCGAGGAGACCAGCGCGGAGGACAGCAATGGCATCCTGGAGCTCCGGCTCTCAACGGAGTGGGCCAAGCCCGGCGAGCCGGTGGCGTTCGAGGTTCGGGGTGGAGCAGCGGGTAGCCAGAGGTGGTTCGGGGTCTACGGGATCACTGCTGGCGATCTACCCTGAGCCATGGACTCCTTCATCCAGTGGGTGCTTGAGGTTATTGCCGAGGTCTGGAAGGCGGACCGGGAGCTCCGAGAGCGAAGCCGCCTTGGGGAATCGGCGATGGAGCGGAGTGCCCGGAGTGGGGTGGCATGGCTGTGTGGTGGAGTCATGATTGTCATCCTCGCTATCGCTGTTTGGTGGTGGTTTCGGAGGAGCTGACGGGCAATCGCTGTCAGGAGGGCGTGTCACGACTCGTTCCCGGGTCGCCCTCCGCGACACGCTGACGTACCCTGGTCCCCAATGACGAACGGACCGAGCCACCTCTCCCTGCAGGATCGGGAGAGTGATTTCGTCGAGCGTCTGACCGCGCTCCGTGACCCGCAGGCCCGCTTCGCCTGGGCCGTGGAGCAGGCCCGGTTGCGAAACCCTCTCCCGAACGCGCTGCGTCAGGAGACATTCCGGGTCCAGGGATGTCTGGTCCGACTCTGGTTCGTCCCGGAAATCCGAGACGGTCGATGCTGGTTCCAGACCGATTCGGATGCTGCCACGCTGCGCGCGTTCAGCGGAATCCTGTGCGATCTTGCCAGCGGACTGCCGCCCGAGGATCTGGTCGACTGGAGGCCTGAATTCCTTGAGCGGCTCGGATTGCTCCGGCAACTCGCCGACAACCGCAGGGCGACAATCGGCCGGGTGGCCGGACTGATCCGTGGATTTGCGGCGGCACATATTCCCGCTGGGGAAGCGTCATGAACCGGGGTCCGTCGTCACTCAAGGATCCGTCGGCTTCCCAAGGGCGGCTGCGGTTCTTCGATGCGCACAATCATCTGCAGGACGAGCGTTTCGAGGGGCGTTGGGACGAGCTGATCGACGCGGCGCGGACCGTAGGAGTGGAGCGGATGGTGGTGAATGGGTCCTGCGAGGAGGACTGGCCCGTGGTGGCGATGCTGGCCGAGCGATTCCCGGAGGTGATCCCGAGCTTCGGCTATCACCCGTGGTATCTGGAGGAGCGGACCACCGCATGGCGGGAAACGCTGATCCGATGGCTGGATCGGACCCCGGGTGCGGTGGTGGGTGAGATCGGGGTGGATCGGTGGATGCTGGAGAATCCCGACCGGTGGCGACGGTATCGTCAGGGCGCCATACCCTTTGCTGGGAAGCCGCCCGAGTGGGCGCTTCAGGAATCAATGGTGATCTCTCAGCTGGAGATCGCCGCGGCACGCGGGCTGCCGGTCACGATCCACTGTCTCCGGGCATTCGGTCGGCTGCTCGAGATTCTTGAGAACGGTCCGTGCCCCGGGCCGGGCTTCCTGCTCCACAGCTACGGTGGACCGGTGGAGCTGGTCGACCGATTCGCGGAACTGGGCGGGTACTTTGGATTCCCGGGCAGCGCCCTCGATCCCCGGAGACAGCGTCAGCAGGAGGTGTTCCATCGGATCCCGATCGAGCGTCTGTTGGTGGAGACCGATGCACCCGACCAGATGCCGCCGGAACTGCATCGTCCGTCGGTGCTGACGGGACCTTCGGGGAGTCTCCTGAATGTCCCGGCCAACCTTCCGGCGATCCATGCCGGACTGGCTGAGCTGACCGGCCGGTCCCTGGAATCCCTCACCGGCCAGCTCGCCGAGAATTTTCATCGCCTCTTTGGTTCCTTACGGGTTCCTCCACGTCTCCAGGTCGGCCCGTGAATCCCTGGCCTTCGTGGTCGCAGCGTGCCCAGCCCGGGATGCCTCGCAAGGCGTGACACGGGGTTGCGTGGTCGCGTCGGGTCGGGTTTCTTTGCCGCCCGCTGTGAACAAGCCCGCTGTCGTCCGAAAGATCGTCGCCACGCTTCAACGAGAGCTCGCGACCTATATCCGTGCCGCCCGTGCCGCGCACGACGAGGCCACGCACGAACAGAACAAGCCCGAGAACAAGTACGACACCCGCGGACTCGAGGCGTCGTACCTCGCCCGCGGACAATCCCGCCAGGTGGCCGAGCTCGAACTCGCGATCACCCAGATCGAGGCCCTCTCGACCAGCCCCTGGTCCGAGGGCACGGCGATCGGTCCCGGGGCGTTGGTGGAGGTCGTCGAGGGCCGGGAACACGCCTGGTACTACGTCGCACCCCGAGCCGGGGGCACCGAGGTCACCCACCAGCAGCACGAGATCCTCGTGCTCACCCCGCAATCGCCGCTGGGCCAGCAGCTGGTCGGACGCCGGCGAGGCGACGAAATCGTCGTCGACCTGGGACGTGGGGCCACCCGACGTCTGAGGGTGGCGACGGTGGGTTGATCACGGGGCCTCGTCGGCGATTCACCACCGGACGTCCTGGTCCTCCATCACGCCTGGCACATCGGTGAGGGTCAGGACCCGGCCATCTGCGGTTCTGAGCGTTCCGTTGAAGAGTCCGGCGACCTGGATGAAGCGGCTGTTCACGAGACCCAGGTTCCGGTTCTCGCTGTGGGATCCCTTGGGTGTGAACCGCAGCTGGACCCGGCCGTCCGCGGTGGTGACTCCCCAGGGATCCATGTAGTTCTGTCGATTGGACGTGAAGGTGGGTTTCGCCAGCGTCGACAGCTCGTTCCCGGCCCAGAGTACATTGTCACCGGTCAGACCGTCGGGGACGATCCCTCCCGTGAGGTTCAATCCGATGGGGGTGCCGTCATCCGCGGTGCCGTTCAGGAACGTCCAGTTCCACACCGTGTGGCTGGGAAGGATGCCCTGGGTGTAGTCGAAGCCCCCCCGGAACCCCTCCGCGAGATCCCATTCGCGGGAACCGAGCTTCATGGATCCCGTCACGGGCAGGAGGTTCCACTTCACGGTCGCATTGATGTCTCCGGGAGGCGTGGGCACCAGGGAGGAGACCGGGAGTGGGGCGGCGGCGGGATCAAGGGTGGCGTCGATGTGCAGGGAATCGTCCTTGGAGACGATCTCGACGCGGAAGGGGGTCGATTCCGTTCCCCGGGTGATCGACAGGGACAGGCTTCCGCCGAGGCCATTGGCGAAGGTGGCACGGGCTCCGGCTCCCGGGTTTCCATTGACCTCTGTCGACACCAGCGGAAGGCCGATCTCGCCCCGGCTGACGAGGGTCGATCCGGTCTCAAGATCGACCACATAGACGAATGCCGTTGTGCCATAGCCGGCATCCACCACGGCAAAGCCGGCGAGGAGGCTCGTTGAGGAAATCGTGCCGAAGAACCATTTCTTCAAACGGTTGTATTGCCACGGCCAGAGACGAGGCTTGAGGTCCACGGTGCCGAAGGAGCCGGCGTAGGTTCCCAGCAGGGGTTCACCCCTCGGGGAGAAGACGGTCGGAGGGGCGGGAGGGAGGACGCCGGGAACCGGTGGTGTGATCGGTAGAACGGTTTGCCGATTTCCCTTGGATCCGCCAATCACCCAGACTGCCGGGGAAGGTCCGAGCAATCCGGCCTGATGCTTGCCTGGGCCCGTGATCAGTGCTGGCGCGACTCCAAACAAACCCGTCCACCCGGCAGCCAATGCGGTCCACTGCAGCGGTTTGTGTGCGCTCTAGATGTCCGGTGCGCCGAAGACAGGCCGGAGTCGGAGAAACAGTCGATCCTGCCCAAGGGAGCGGTCGACGCTGAACACCTGCCGTTGGCAGCCTTCCGGAACCCCTGACTGGCTCGCTGCGGGAGTCCGAACCACCCCGTCGAGACTCCAGCGGTCCAGGCTATCCCCCACTTCTCCTTCGACCCTGAGCTCGGTGTCATTGGTTCTGACAATCGCGGTCAGCGACAGGGTTGTGGCTGTGATGGACCAGGTCGGTTTTTCGGAGGGGGCCTCTACGGTGGCGGCCCCGCCGATGGCGTATTTGGCGAGGCTCTCGGCGTCTTGCTCACGGCCCCTCAGCCAGGTGGACCAGCCGCTCGCGTCGGCGGTGAGGCTTGCTGCGAAAACCCATGCTGTTGCTCCCAGCGCTCCGAGGAAGCGATGAATCCCGGATCCATGCGCTGCTGTCACTCACGGATCAAGGTGCAAAAGACAAACCCCGGAGGCGTGTGCCTCCGGGGTCCTTGGGAATCGGTCCTGTGGATCAGCGGCCCTTCGGGAGGGCGGATCGCAGGCTCTCGCCTGCATTCAGGTCCTGCGGCTTCTCAGGACGTCGAACTTCGCGCTTGGAATGGTCCGAGGATTCCCTGTGATCCCCAAGGTGGCACGGCTTCGGCGGGAACATGGCGAGCATGGGGAGTGGGACCTGCTCCGCTCGGACAGTGGACCGAACCCCTGATCTTATGCAGGGGTATCGACATGACAGGGAT
>SXGR01048538.1_pt1 | contig 22497 bp, 11 predicted proteins | sample 3174711 | NCBI WGS metagenome assembly SXGR01 (sample SAMN11356860, study PRJNA531348) | freshwater metagenome | isolation source: freshwater sample F1-60 | place: China: Fuxian Lake, Yuxi | collected 2017-12-25 | reverse complement strand
TAGAAATTTTTCAAAGATGTATCCAAAAATGGGAATTCCAGAGGTGTTTATCTCTGCGGGCGAATATAGCATTTCTGAAACAATTTACATTGATGCAGATATGGAAATTTGCGGAGCAGGACCAAACACGATTATAAAGAAGATTGGGGCTTTGGCAACTGGTGTTACTCCAAGAATTGTTTCTACAAAAATTGTTCCAGACATAAGGTCTTCACTTTTTTATGTAGGAACGGTTGGTGAAAATATTTCCGCATTTAGACATGGTGTTTCTTTTCATAATTTTTCATATGTAACCAGTGACCAGCTTCAAGCAGTTAGTGTTGCAATTACCATCAGCTCTTCCTTGTATGGTCTGGATGATTCTGTAACTTTGCCTTCGAATTATAATCCAACTTTTAGAATAAAAGATGTAAACTTCATAGGTACCAGTAGTATGGAATACTCAGCAACTGTGGATGATGCAGTTGGAGAGTTTGCGGTTGCTATAGCGGTTCAGGATGATACTGTTACATTTGATGAATTATCTGTAGCTGTAGGGAATGTTATTGTTTCCGGATGTTATTTTTATAAAATGGGTGTAGAAAAAGGCCCCATTTATTTAAGTATTGATGATACGGTAAATATTGAGCACAAAAACATTTTGGCAACCACAAATATCACAAATTCATTATCTCCAATAGTTTTAGATCCAGATTGTTCTATTTTCCAGAATATCACAACCCTTGTTAGTATAATAAATACAAACGTATTAGAGCCTGGAAATGCAATAAATCTTAGCTAGGGGCGGCAATGTCTGATCGAAATGAAACTGCCATTGATATTATATATAAAACTTTTGATATGATGGCAGATCTTGATAAGAAAATTGGGGTTTTGGATTATAATATGAAGCTTCTTAGTAACAAGCTTTCAAAGTTGCAACAAATGATAACTGATTCTATGGAGTTGTCACCAGAAGCGAAGGCTGCAAAAGCAGCACCTGTAGCTTCACCCACCGCCTCTGTTCCAAAAGAGATTAGGAAAGAGACTTCAGAACGAAGAAAACCAGATAGAATGGTGCTTGGAAATATCAAGGTTTTTGCACATATTCTTGATAACAAAAAAAGTCCAGTTAAGGGAGCTGAAATTGATATTTATAATGAGGCAAATGAGCTTGTAAAGGTTAAGGATACGGATGATGCAGGATATTGGGAAGTTCGTTTGCCACCAGGAAGTTATAGAGCGGAAATGAAGATGAAGGGTTATGCAACGGTGAGTAGACCATTTGTGTTGTCCGAAAATATTTCGGAGTTTAATTTAAGATAATGATTTCTGTAAAGATAAATAAAAACAATTTTGTGTCTGGAAATTTTGAAAAAACGATAAAGAACATCGTTTCTTTCTTTTATAAGACACTAAATCTTAATGCCAAGGTTATTTCTGACAATCAATCTACGGAAATTAATTTTGGGAAACAAGAATCTACGGATGATGATTTCGTAACTGTTGAGCTTACGTTGAAAAAGAACATAAAGATTAAGAAGTCTGACTTTAACAATAGAGACCAGCTTCATTCTTTTATTTCTACTATTAAAAATTTTTGCGAGAAGGCTTATGAAATAGAATCGTATTTTGAAGGTGATGATTTCATAAGGAGCAAGCATAAAGATTAGGTTTATTAATGCCATCAGATACTCAAAATTTACCAGGAACAGGATCGAATGGCGGCCAGCTTGTTGGTTCTAATTATTTTTCAGACCATCATGTAATTCAGCAAGTATGTATTGTTCATCCCAAGAATTTAATAATTGATGTTCTTAGAAAGTATTTTTCAAACGATACGCTTTATCCATATCGTTCAGATTCTTTTGGTTATCCGCTAACGGTAGACCAAGCAGGTTTAGATCAGGATTCAACAGAAACTACGAGAATATTGATTTCTGATGTTTTCCGATATGAAGTCAAGATGTTTCCAAGTATTTTGGTTAAAAATAATGGTGGTGCTTATCGACCAATATCTTTTAACCAAGATGGCACTCTGAAATATAGAAAAGATTTACTTATTGATGAACTTACTGGAAAACGGACAATTGTCACAACTCCAACTCATCGTGTTTATGCTGGAGCTTGGGATATGCGGTTTGATGTTTCTGTGTATGCAGAGTCTCATTCGGAATTGGAAGAGATAACAGAAATCGTAACAATGATTCTTCAGTATTCATGTTGGAATGAGTTGCGCCAAAATGGATTATTTATAAAATCATTATCGATTGGTGCGGAGTCAGCAGAGGCTTATGCCAATGATTATATTTATGGGCATACGATTAGTATTGATACCTATTCGGAATGGCGGGTTGAAATTCCAATAGAGGATATTATTGAGAGAATGGTATTCTATTTTGACTCTGTAAAAACACCATCCACGGAACAGGGATTCGTGGAGCTTCAAAACTCAAAGTTCAAAGATATTGTGGATCTAGCCGAAATAAAACTGTGAGCGATAAAGTCTAATTTTGGCCTGTTTTCTATTAATCTCTGAATAATTTTAGAATACTTATATGGAGCTATCATATGGCGAATATTCCAGGAGTAGCATCTCCCCTTCCAGGTGCTTATGTACGAGACAGAGTTATCAGCAGAGGAACCTCTGTTCCGGGTGGTTTGAGAACGCTTTGCATTATGGGCGAAGGGTTGCGGGAAGAGACAATTGTTGACGCTGCAGTTGGAAATGGTGAAGATGGAAGCTCTGATTGTGCTCCAGACGGAGATCCTTCTGGAAGATTTTTTAAATTACAATTTGCACCAGTAATTTCGGGTCGTTCTGAAATTTACCTTAATGGTTCACCTCTGTATGGAAAAGAAGAGGCGATCGATGATCTCGGATTTGAAGGAATCTTTGATTTTCGCTTAGATCCAGAGACGGGTTGCCTTGAGCTTCAGGGTGCTTCTATCGGTGACCAGGGTGGTAAGAAATACTCTTCAGGTTCTCTTAATGTAGGCAACGGTTATGTTGTTGATGGCGATAGTTGTGGTGAGTTTGATTTAATTTCTGTTTTAGATAAAAACGCTCCAGCGGAACGATGGACAGTTCGATGCATTAGCGTTTCTCGTGATAGTGTTGGAAATATTATTCCAGGTCGCTCTACTTTTACAGCTACCGGCTCTGTTTCTGGTCAGTTAAGAAACCAAAATGGTCAGCCAATACTTTTTCATAGCGCATATTATACAAATAATACTGGTGCCACATCCGCAAATAGCGATATTTTTGATGATGGATTTATTGTAGCTCAAAATTCTATTTCTGGTTTTGGTGATGGTGAAGCTGTTCTTGATCCAGATGATCAGACTTCAACTACAACAAATAAGTTTAAATTTTCTGGCAATCTAATTACTCAGGGTCAGGCGTTGGTTGGAGATTACCTTTGTACTACAAGTGGCCCAGATGATTTTGCGATTCAGATCACAGACATTGAATATGATTCTGGAAATAACGAAACTACTCTTACTTTAAAAACGGATACGCTTGATGCTACACTGACGGGTGTGGATTGGAAAATTCGCGCAGTGAATGTCTTTATTGATGATTACACTGTAGCTCATGATGAACTTACTGGCGCTCCAGCATCCGAAGGCTCCTTTACAAGTTCAGATATCGGAAAGGTTTTAGCAATATGTGATGGCGTTTATACATCAGGTTTGTATAAGATTAAGGCACTTACTTCTTCTCGAAGATTGCGCATTGAAAGTCTTTCGGACGATTCGGTTGCATATCCAAATGCATCAGAAGGTTCGCAAGAGGGTTTATCCGAAACAGGTCGATTATTCCACATTCTTGAGACCAATGGCGTATTGTTATTTGCATTAAAAGAAGGTTCTATACCATTTGCAGTAGGTGATAAATTCTTTATTGATGTGAAGTCAAGAGTTTTGAAGAAAAACGATCGCCTTGAGGCTCGTTACATTTCAGAAGCTGATATTAATGATCCGGAAGTATTTGTTTCTGCTGGAGAATTAGAGAAAAAGCATGGTCGTGCATCCGTAACAAACACTATTTCTTTAGGCTCTCAGCTAGCATTTGAAAATGGTGCTCCGCAAATTATGACACTTCAGTGCAAGCCTGCAGTTGCACGAAGAACTTCTCAAGTTTTAATTGAAGAGAAAGATAGTAGCAATAGAGGCGGTTATTCTGGCTGTGGCGCATCTCCCGATTGCGAAGCAGATGATTTAACTTTCGTTATTTCTCGCCCATTGTCCGGCTTGATTAAGGGTCGTCCAGACATTGATACGCAGGTAAATATATTTGTCATCCGTGGTGGTGAAGAAACTCAGATTTTCCCAAACAAGGTTCCTTTTTATAGCTCACAGTTCGAAACTCCATCTGGACAGGATTTGTTTATTAACGGATCTTCTTATGAGTTTTCATATACAATAATTAATACGCAAACCAAAATCACCGGAAACGGTGTTGCTGGTAATGTTTTTGAGGCAAGTGGAACATTTACATCTTCTGAAATTAATTTTGACGCAGCAGATGTGGGTCGAGTTATTGTAATTCAGAGTATTTCTGATGGTGTCGATACATTTACTACAGAAGATGATGTTAGTACGCAATTGTTTGGTTCAACCGGAATGGGAATTGAGCTTAAGATTTTAAGCATTGTAAATGATAACACGGTTACCGTTGAGGGTAATCTTGGTGGTGATCCAATTGATGCTGATGGTGTCGACGCTCGCTTCTATATAAAAGATGAAGCAGACACATCAAATGTAAGTTCTGCATTGTTATTGCACAAGTCCATTGTAGAGAGTGGAAACCTTATCAAGGGTGATGGATTAAAGATTACTTATATCGATGAAGTTGATGCAGACTTCTATGATGCAAATTGGTTTGAAGCCTTTGAGCAACTTGAATCAAGAGAAGTTCAAATGGTTGTGCCTTTGCCTTCGCAGAATCGTTCCGGAATTTTTAGATTGGCAGTAAATCATGTCGAATCAATGTCAACCATTGCAATTCAGAAAGAACGTATTGCCCTAATTGGTGCTCAGCGAGGAGTATCGCCAGCAGCCCTACTTGGACAAGAAGAAGTTGCAGTTGAGGATGTAGGTATCCTTGAGGGCATTCAGGGTGATGATGTAGAGGAGCTTCTGTCACAAAACATCGAAGATTTAATGAACATGAAGCTTGGCGATAATTACATCAGCAATCGTTGCGTTTACTTCTATCCAGATGAAATTATTCGAAACATAAATGGAACAAATACTGTCATTGATGGATATTATGTTGCCGCTGCAGCTGCTGGTTATTTTGCGGCAAATCAGAATATCGCAATCCCATTGACCTACAAAGTTCTCTCTGGCTTTACGATTGCTAGAACAAAAATTCTTCGCCCAACCATTTTGTCCCAGTTGTATGCAGAAGGCGTAACGGTTCTTCAGCCAGTAACAGGCGGTGGTCGAGTAGTTGCGGCAAGAACAACTTCAAATTCTGGAGAAGTAGAAGATGAAGAAATTTCAGTCATGTTCATTCGTGATCGAGTTAAGCAAGCACTGCGAAATGGTATGCAAGGATTCATTGGTACAGCGCAAGATGTAAATACAAATGGTGTCATTACTTCTCGTGCAAAGTCAATTATGTCGGCTTTGTTAAGTCAAAATATAATCACAGATTTTAGAAACTTGCGAGTTGAAAAAGATAAGGTTGATCCAAGGCAGGTAAATATTTATGTACGATTTACTCCATCGTATCCACTCAACTATATCTTTATAGATATTGAAGTTTCAGCATCATAATTAGGTGAAAAATGTCAGTTTATCCAAATACAGGTTCTAATTTAGGAAGCACGACCAGGGCTGCGTTATCAACACAGATTATTATATTGGTAAATAATGAGCCTGTTGGTGCAGTACAAAAGTTTAATGCCTCTACCCAAAGGTCAGTTCAGAGAATTTCTGAAGTCGGAACAGATGGAACAATAGAGATTGTTCCAAACCAACCAACCTCATATACAATCAGCGTAAGCAGAATTGTTTTTGATGGTTTGAGTTTGCCAGAGTCTTTTGCTCGTGGGTTCATGAACATTAACTCACAAAGAATTCCTTTTGATATTGTAATCATCGATCAGTATACGGGGTCTGGTGATGATGCTATCATAAAGACTTATCATAATTGCTGGTTTAAGAGCTTGTCAACACCTTATAGTTCTGGCGATTATTTAATTACAGAAGATGCAGATCTTGAAGTTGAATATATGTCAATTCTTAGAGGTGGTGAAGCAATCGCGCTAAGTCAAGGTATCGGCGGAAGTCGTCAGGTATCTAATATTCAGATAGATGATGTGGAATTGGCAGCGGATTCTGGTACTCGTCGGGGTGCTTTGGACTTCCCAGGATTGATTTCCGCAGCATTCTAGAAAATATTTTTTCTAAAAGCAACCACCATTTATGGTGGTTTTCTTTTTTGTATTGTATAATGCTATTAAAAATGTTTATATTTGAGGTGTTTGATGACTGTTAGTGGAAACCGATTGGCTGGAGCCCAAGAGTTGGCCGGAAAAACAACTAGGGATGATGTTCAGCCATCCAAAACTTCACAGGATTTAATGTCAAAAAAAGCTCCAACATTAAAAGATCTTTTGTTTTTAGGAAGAACAACAACCACTTTGGCTGTTGGTGACTTTAGTTTTGATATTGTCTCTTTGACCGGAGAAGACCAAAAGTTTTTATTGCAAGAAATGTCAAAAGCCCCAATTGAACAACGCCCTTATTATGTAAGGCTTTGCGGTTTGGCATTGTCAATATCAAAAGTAAATGGCGTTCCACTACAATCTTTGTATGAAGGTTCGGATAATGGACTGACAGATTTTGATAAAAAGGTTCATATATTATCAAATATGCAACTTTCTTTGATTGAAATTCTTTCTGCAGAATGTGATAAGGTTTCTGCAAAGAGTTCATCTTCGCTCAAGGAGATTGACGAAGACATAAAAAAATAGCTGCGGAGCCAGAAAGTAGGCTCCGCTGGGAATTGTGCAAGATTTGGAAATGCCAAGTTGATGATCCGATTTTTAGCAAATTGAATCTAGCGCAATGGCTATGGTACTACGAAATGGTTAAGGCAGATAAAAAAGAAAGTTTGGATAATTCCATTCAGCTTATTGAATATTTGGCTCAATTTTCTGAGCCCGAAAGAGTTGGCAAGGTCAGAAAAATGCGAGAAGAGCGTGATTCTCATGCTTTTGCATCTGATAATGAGTTTGATGATCAAGTTAAGAGTAAGCAATTTACTGATAATCCATTCCTTGATGCAATTAAGAAAATCAGGAAAGATAAGCAGGATGTAGAAACTAATAATAAGTCAAGAGTAACTGGAAGTAGGAATTTATCAGGATTTACATCGATTGATAAGCTACTAAAGGACTAAGTTGTCTGACATTACAGAAACAATTGGTAATATTGAAAAGGCTGCAAGTGCTGCATCTGGCTCAATGGATTCTTTTAATGAATCTTTATTAAAAACCGGAAAGGGCATTGATGCTATAAGAAATCTTTCAAGTACCTTTTCGGGATTAACAACAGCGATTGGTGCTGTTGGAGAAAAATTTCCACTTATTGGTGGTGGAATTGGCGGTTTAACTAAGGGTTTGTCTGGTTTGGCGGATGGTTTTTCAAAAACAATTGGTGCTGGGCAGGCATTGATTGGTAGTTATGATGGTATGAGTGGATATTTCCGTGGTTTAGATACTGACGTTTACAAAACCATGGCTGGTTTTGGCCTGACATTTAATGAAGCCAAGAAGTTATCTGATCAGCTTTCCTCCATCGGTTCCGATATGAGTAATGCTGATTTTGGCTTTCAAAATGTGGTTGATGTTCGAGCTGCTTACTTAGAGTTTGCAAAGGTTGGTATACCATTAGAAAAGCTTTCATCTACAATAAAAACTTCTTCTGGTGATTTTCAATTTATGGCAGTTGCAATGTTGCAAGCAAAAGCTGCTGGTTTGGAAATGAGCCAATATGTTGGCTATATTGAGAATGCAGTAAGGAGCCAAGGTTTAAGTATGCAGGAAGCTACAGAACAAGTAGCTATGTTTTCTCAGGTATCAAAGGAAACCGGACTTTCAATTCAGGACGTAGCGACCACCCTTAATGGTGTTGCAAGTGGTTATACAAAAATAGGTATTTCTGCAAATTTCGCAAGGCCATTAATGGAGGGTTTTGGTCGTACCTTAAAAGGTATGGGGCTTGGCATTAAGGATTCTTTGGAATTAACACAGTCATTTACAAAAGCACTAGCATCTATACCAACAGATTATTCAAAAGCATTTATTACAGCACAACGTGGAGGATTAAATATTCCTGGCGGAGCCGGGGCTGGAGTTTTAAATCCGGCAATTCAGATGCAGGCAAGGTTGCTTCGGGCTCAACGAAATGAAGGTGGAGAAAGCCAAGAAGATATCTCTAGAGAATTAGCAAAAGGAATGAAAGATACAATTGCTTCTTTTGCAGGAGGAAGTATCGTTACTGTTGAGCAAGCAGCTAATGATACTGGGTTGCAGCAGGCTTTTTATACGCAAACTGAAATGCTAAAAAGTCTTTATGGAATGAATGATGATTCTGCAATAAGAACTTTGGATCTGCTTAGTGATTTGGATAAAGCTTTAGCTTCTGGTGATGTAGACTTAGCTACGGAAATCGGCAAGCAGATGGATGCAGCTACTGAAGCTGAAAATAGCACGAAATCTTCTATGGATAAATTAAACGCCATCGCAACAGGGCAGTTGAGTCAAGCCATGACTCAAACAAGACTTCTTAGTGATCAGCTTACCATTACCGGAACATTTGCAGCAACAATGTTGGGCGTGGATATGGAAAAGGCACAGGAGACCATATCAAAAAGTATAAAAGCATCTGTTGACGGGTCAGCAAAACAAATGGAAGGCTTGAATGAGGTTTTGAGTGAAGAACAGGGCAAAGGTATGGTAAGTTACCTTGCGTCACAGTTTCAAGGAGAGAATCCAGTTTTCGAAAATATGTATACTCCGAATGAGAATGGTGAAAACTCCAGTGAAGACGGTTCAACAACGCTTATTGGAAAAATAGATGATTTGATTATTGTTATAAAAAGCTTGATTACTGGAAAGGGCGTAGTTGAAAGCTTGAGTGGTACTCAAAAACCAACAGCTCCTGGCACTACGCCAATGCCAAAGTAAGCGTAAGGGATAAATAATAATGCGAAAAACCATGAAATTTTATGTGCCAAAATCTATATTGGGAATCATGTCGTCTGATCTTACGGACCGTGATATTATTCCAATGTATATAAACCCACAACGAATCGATATCAGTGAGAAGAAGATTATATCTTCACAGCAAACCAAGGGTGGTTTCATGACCCAATATTGGGGTGAAGATCTTCCGAGAATTAGTGTTGGAGGAAAGACTGGTTCTGGCGGTATTGATGCAGTAAATATATTAAGAGATGTGTATAGGCATGAACAGATTTTCTTCAGAAGGGAGCTTATAGAGAGAAGAAAAAAGCTCAATTCTTTAACAGAGCAATCTTTGTTAAAATCAGATGAGATAAATAGTTTTGACGAAGTGGTTGGCGCAATATTATCTATAAACCCACTAGACCCAACAGGCATTGGTAGGGAATTATTTACAGGAATAGAAACATCTATTGATGTTCTTAAAAATGGTGGTTTTAGTAATCTATTCTCAACACAAACTGAAGATTCAAATATATTGACGTTCTCACCTACACCAGCGGCATTTGCTATGTCAATTGATATGGTATTTCAAGGTGAAAAGTTTCGTGGATACTTTACCGATTTTCAAGTACTTGAAAATGCGGAGAGCCCCGGTTTGTTTGATTATAATTTTAACTTTGTGGTATTAAGAAGAAGTGGCAAAAGAACAAACTTTATGCCTTGGCATAGAAATCCTACAGATGCAAATGGCATTCCTGTATCAGCATCCATACCTACGGAAGGGCCAAGAGAAGATGAGTTAACTTTCTCTTCTACACAAACTAGTATTATTGGCGATAGGTTTAGTACTTCTACGTTTACTACATCGCAAGAAGCTGCAACGGAAGACATTAACAATGTAGGTGTCAGCCGTTTTGATAAAATAAAGAGATGATTAATGGCTTCAAAAAATCGTATTTTAGACAGATTACTTGGTATTACTGAGAATATATTTTCTGGCACAACAAATGTTTTTTTAGGTAAGCAAGAAAATAATTATATTGGTCCAGGTGTATCTTTACGATTTGGTGAAAATCCTGCTTTATCTACAAATCCCGCATTGCGATCAAATATCACCCTTGAACCAAAAGCCACGATTTTAATAAAGAAGAAGGCATTTTCAACATTGAAATATGCAAATGATTTGCAATGGCTTGATAAAACAGAAGTATTTCTTATGCGAGCAACAAAAGCCTTGTTTGCATTTAAGGTTCAGCAGCTGAGAGTTGTTGAAAGCTTAACGAAATTAGATAAGTTTTACGCAAATACGGGGGAAATAAACCTAAGGTATTATGCTGATTTATTGAATTCATCAAGATTCCTTGGCGAAGATGCCGTAAATGATGTTAACAATGCGGTTTTGGATTTTTTTACAAAATTTGGTAAAGGCGAAGCAATTGAGCAATATCGTGAAGATATTCTTTCTTTGTTAAAAAGACATATTTATTCTCAAGATAATGATTTAACAACCTGGATTGTTGACCCAGAAAGCCTTGATAATTACGGCACAGGTCCAGGTACAGGCGTTATTGAGCTTGCAAATTTTGATTCTTTGGATACAAGCTGCTCCAATACAAATGATCCTGCGGATGCAAGTTTTACTCTGCAAGATCCTTTTGCGATTATGAATATCTCAGAAGATGATATTGAAATTGCAATAAAAGAAGCTTTGTTTGGCCAGCTTAAGCTTTTTGATCTATACAAAGCCGCTATGCCGCAAGATAATATTGATTATACATTGATTGCTGGTGCTGCAGTAGAGGTTCTTGGTTTCGGAAGTTTTGATAAAACAATCAATATGGATTATGTTCGAAATCAATTAAGAACATTTTATCTCGGCAAAGGTTTAGTTAATCCTGCAGATGCAGTTCATATTTTTATAAGAGGGAACAGAACAGTAAATAATTATGCAGAAGATGGAAACATTTCTGGATTCGAAGAGGAGTATCTTCAACTTGATTCTACAATCCTTGAAGCAGAAAGGATTCTGTATACGAATCGAAAGTTAGATTTTGAAACATATAAGAAGATTCGTGAAAGTTCAGATAATTCATTCTCAATGCAACATGTTTTTGGTGGCTATGTAGTATCTTCTTCAAATACTTTTAGAGAAGGTTCTTGGAGCGTATCTGTAAATTGTGTTGATAACATGGGTTGGTTGCAGTGGTCTCGGTTTATGATTGAGCCTGCTTTATCAGATCCGGGTGGATTCTTGGAAGATCCACTTACACCATATGAATATAAAGTGGATGAAACCGGAGAGATTATATCTTCATCAACACAATTGTTGGAAGAAAACAAGCAATTATTACAAAATGGTCTGTTATCATTTGATTCCGGTATTTTAAACGGAAATATGGCTAAAGAGGGGAATTTATTTCAGGGCCAAATAAATAAATCAGGATCTTTGTCTGGTGCGAGAATCATGCAGCACCCACAGGGTCTTGTGTACCGTTGGAAAACAGGAATTCTTGCAGCAACAGCGGGAGTGGATGTTGTTGATCCAAAAAATGAAAAGAGTGTGAATCAAAAAACCCACAATGAGATTTATGGGCTAACTGTAGCAAAAGATGCCTTGAATAATCTTGATATAGCAAATGTCGTATCGGTTTTGGTAGCTGGTCAGCCTTATAATGTTGAAACCTTTTTCCAACAAGCACTTACTGCCCATAATGTAAGTAATCAAACCTCAGTTTCATCACTTAGTCAAAATGATGCTATTACTGCAGTTTTTGATGTAGTTAGAAAGAATAATGTTCGATTTGGTGATTTTAAGCCATATCGCACAATCACATTGAGTAATTCAACTTTATTGCAAACATCACAATATAAATCATTGCGAGAAACTGCAAATCAAAAGATCTTGGCGCTTCAAACTCGTGGAGCAAAACTTGAAAGCCTGATTGAAAAAAGTTCTGGAGTTATAAAGACTACTCTTGAGTTTGAACTTTCATCAATAAAAAACAGTATTTCATCTCAAATAAATGCTTTGCAAGAAACAGGATCTATTGGTAGCGATGAAGTAGTAGCTAATTACAATCTGTATGGGTCAAATAGAACGTTGCCACTGTCAGGTGATATCACAATTGATCATCAACTAACAAGAGCTATGAGCATTGTCGGCACGAGAAGACGAATTGAAGATGTTCGACTAAATCGAGATATGAATCTTCTTATGATTTCAGATCAATATGATGAGAATACTGACATCAGATCTTTCATGCTTGAATTGAAGCAAAGCAATTATAAAATATTTAATGGACAAACTAGCTCTGTTTATGAGTTATGTCAGGCAGCAACAGAAACTGCTAACCTTGAGTTTTTCTGTAATCCAGATGGGCATTTGGAATTGCGCCCCCCACAATGGAACAAAACCCCATTGACTGTTTTACAAAATTTAGTGGATATGTCCAATTCTGGAAGAAAAGTTATCCCAGACTTTATAAAGAAAACCTTCGAAACACGATCTTCTTCGCTAAAAAGAGATATATACACAATAAATATGAAAATTGTGGCAATATCTTTGTTATTAGGTCAATATCCAGACACTAAGTTTTTGCCATTTCCAGAGAAATTCAGATCAAAAGCATCAATAGAGAGGCGGCAAGTTGAGGGAGAAAAAAGCCTTTCATTTTTCGGCGTAAAGATAAATGCAGATTCAAAAGGTGAAGTTGAAGATGCAAAATCAATAAATCAATTTTCAGGAATATCTAGCTCTGCCCAAACAAAGAGTATGGTTATTAACGCTACGTTTTCTACAAATGAAGATATTATTGATGCAGATACAGATACTTTGCTTGGTGTTTTTGATCCTGTATTTCAAAACTCAAACAATAAGAGCTTGTTAGAAACTGTAAAGCAAGTTTCTGTTTTGTCAGAAGAGGATGGAACAAGCGGTTCTAATGTTTTAAACTTTGCTAAGCCTGAGTTTTTAAATAAATTGCGAGCAGATTTCAAGAAGATTTGCGGACAAGATATATCAAATGGTGTGATCAATACTTCAGAGCAGTTTGTTGATGCAGACTTTGTTTTTAATGAAAAAGATCAGGGAAAAAAGAGAGAAAGAATTCTTTCTTATTTTGAAAAGTTAAAGTCAATTATTTCACAAAGAGATACACTAGTTACAATACTTCAGAGAAATAAACAAAAACAAGAAGAGATAAGAGAAGTAGAAGATATTTTTGCAGGTAGGTCTATAGAAACACAAGACCCAAACACTCCCTTTGCCGAGTTTGCATTGGATTTTGCAAATGCGTCAAGAGCGATTGATAAAATTCTTACGGGCGACGCAACAAAGGGAGCGTTATTTGATCACCTGATCGAAGATAATACTCGAAATTTTGAAGGCCCAGGGTCCGGAAGAAGGTTTGTGATTTCAGATAGTGATATTATAAGCTGCGTATTTAATGAAGTTCCTCCAAATAATGTAAAGGTAGATGTTGTCGGAAATGCACCGCTTCTTGGCGAAAACCAATCTTTTGAAGGCAAATATTTTTGGGCTGGTGCAACAGATTTTGATTTGTGGCGCCAATATGGATTTAAGGCAGGGACTCCAAAAAATATTCCATTTGCAAATTCAGCAGAGTCACAATGTAAGCCATATGCCATTATGTCTTTGCAGTGGGAAAAAGTTAGAATTAATACAGGCACGTTGACTATTCCTGGAAATGAATATTACCGTCCAGGGGATAATATCTATATCCCCTCAAAGGGGTTGCTTTATTATGTTTCCAACATATCTCATTCTTTTTCGATAGGATCATCTTTCACTACAACATTGACATTAGTTTATGGTCATGCTCCAGGGAATTATTTACCAAGCCCACTTGATGTTATTGGTCAGCAATACACATCTATATCTTCTACTCCTGCAATTTCTCCGATTATTGTTTATCGAAATCAGCAAGGGGATGATGGATATCGGCCATTACAACCCGATAGTAGTTTTGTTTTTCCAAGAGGCGGCTTGATTACTTATGAAAATATAGATCGACTGTTGTCTTACAAGGATAACATGGTTCGATTTTATAACATGATGCTCAACTTGACTACAACTTTTAGCCCAAGCAAATACATTTTGATTCGTGGATTTTTAAAGAATCCATCACCAGAAAATGAGGAAAAAGTAAGGAATAACATTGCTGCGGTAAAGCAGTTGCTGATGAATCCAGTCCAAATACAAGGTGGATCGGCCAAAACAACGGCAGAAGAATTTGCAAGTTCTGGATTGAATGTCGTTGGGATAGAGGCAACGGATTCATACAAGACAAAGAGTTTGCAATTCCCTAATCGACTGCCTGTGATCAATATTAGTGCAGAAAATATAATGGAACAGATTGTTACATTGAATGAGTCTGGTGTAGCAAACAATTCTAGCAAGATAACTACAATAAATCCATCAATTATTTCGGAAGTAAAGTCTGATGGAAAAACTGTAGATATTGAAAGTTATTTAGGATTATTTCCAAAAGCAGGTCCTAAACAGAGATCCTTCCTTGATGTAAGATCAATGCTTGAATCTATAAGCGCAGAAGATGTTTTGTCAAACATTATAGAAATTGGAATTTTGGATTTAAACAAAAGGCCGAAGTTATCCGACAAGACATGATTTCCTTAGGCTAATATAAAATGATTTAGTAGTTCCAGAGGATTGCGTTGAAATTTCTAAGATCAATATTTGAAGCTATTGTAGTTGATGTTGCCTATGAAAAAGGCACATGTACACTTTCTCCATTAAACGCCCATGATGGGTTTAATGTTTCTGATGTACCAATTCCATATTATGCCGGATCTACATCTTCTGGAATTTTCTTAGGATTTTCTAGAGGAACAAGGGTTATTGCAGCAGAAACATTCAGCAGGGGAAGAGAGAGCGTAGTTATCCTTAGCCAAGTTCCTAAGGTTAATTTGTTTTCTTCTTTATTTGACAAATCAAATCCAGATGATGCCCCTATTGGAAATTCAGCATATCCAGATATGGCTGAAAACAGAATCATCATCAAAGGTGAATTTGATAATGAATTTAGGTTTTTAGAAAATGGAGATGCCGCACTGAAGTTGGCAGATGCGGGAATTTATTGGCTTACAGATAACGCAAAGCTTACAACTACAAATATTTCTGAAAATAATTTTTCATATTCAAAATCGGGCAGAGTTATTTCTGGGTCCATTCGACGCATGCCAATGAATCAAAGAAAAATCTTTCCGAGACCAAGTCTTATGGAATATTCTTTATATTCAGAACCAAATTATGCAAGATATACAGATGCAATAGGTTTCTTTACTGGCGACAAAGCCTTACAGTATTCAATTCTTGGAAAGATAAGAAACCCTGAATTATCAGAATTTAGGATGGTTATTAACGAATTTTCAACAGACTCTATGTTTACGGGGTTTGATGATGAAGTCTTAAGAATGAATAGGGATAAGAAGCTTTTTGAAAAATCAGATACATTAGAAAGAAACAGGGAGACTGGAAATATACTTCACCTTGCTGAACATGAACTAGTAGAAGTGGTTGGTGGAAACCTGATTGATTTTAATGGTTTTCCTCTGGACATCAATTACAATGCCCTTGCCTATGGTGATGATTCCAACAAAACTCCTTCTTCTAAAAATATAAAGACGGATATGGAGCAAGCGAAAAGAATCTCCCGTCGTGGAGTTGGCTTGCATGTTCAGCTATCAACAAATACAAGTTCATCTGATGAAAGCAATTCTTCCAAGAATTTTGTATTTGATGTAGACAAAGAAGGTGTTTTGAAGGTAAATGTACCAGCATCGAGTGATACTGGAAACATTCCTTTTGTATCAAAAACAAATTACATAAAAGATGATAATTACACGGAAACTGTTTTTGCAAACGAATCGGTTGAAGAGCAAATCCCTGCACTGCTCAGAGATAGCAATGGCGATGTAGTTTTTCCAAGAATTGGTGATCCAAATTTAACTACGAGAAGCACAGGCGTCAGATTCGATATATCAGGAAAAAATCCTTACTTTGGAGTTCCAGGAGTAGGTGTTAACAATACCGTTAGGGTTAACTCAACAAAACATCATAACATGTATGCAACAGCAGAACGATTGATTGCAAATATGATTGATCGTGTAAATATTCCGTCTTATTTTATGGATCCATCGGGTGAACCAACAGAATTGCCACAAGGAAAGCCTTTCGAAGTTCCTTATAGCAAGGAATTATTGGACCCAAAAAGTACTGTAACGGGTTTGCCAGTATCAATGAGCACTGTTGTTGTTTTTCCGAAGAATCCCGCAATAGATCCTGGCGGAGATACTGTGGTTGCTGGTAATGTTTTTGATGATGATAATCTTCCTATTGGAAAACCTTTTTCAAATAAGTTTACAGTAACAGGTGATACAGTATCCATTGATTCGAACAACAAAAAGGTTGGAGGAAAAAGCTCAAATCTTAATTTTGAAGGATCAATAGAACTTTCTGTTGGAAAAGATAATTATGATCAAAAAAGCATCCTGTTAGATACAGCAGGTGCTTTGGTATCTTGGTTTGGTAAAGACAAAAATAACCGAAGCGTAGTCATGCAAACAGATGGAGATGCATTATTAAATATTGGTGGTTCTTATACGAACAATGTTTTTAACAAAGGAAGATTTGAGCTGAGAGTAAATGTTACAGATAAAGGCTTCGTAGCTTCAGAATATGATTCTGAAGAAAGTAATCCGAAAGCTGATTCGGATTTTGTTATATCAATAAGTGAAAATGGAATAGTAATCGCAGGTATGAAGGGCGATGTTCCTATGGTTCTAAGAAATTCTGGTAAAATTTTAATAGAGAGTACAGAGTCAGATGTGATTCTAAAGGGCAATAGTGTAAAGACTGTAGAACCTGACGGAAGAATGACGACGACAAAGGCTGGTAAGCGATGAGTGGTTTGGTAGATGCGCAAATTGGAGATGTAAAGGAAGAAGTCTGTGAAGGCGAGGTTAAGCTCGTTTGCGATAAGCCTATTTCTGGAAATAAGGTTTCAGATTCTGTAATCTCGGAAGGAAATGTATTATTTCCAAATGGCATTTCGCAAATACCTTGGGGAGGCGGAGCAATTGTTAAAATTCCTGCATCGACAAAGCTAGACTTTTCATTGCCACCAGCTGTCATTAGTCTCTTGAAATCAGATGTTCGAGCTGCGATAAAGATAAAAGAAACACCAACGAATATAACCATTCAGAAAAAGTTGGAATTATTAGGAAAAATTCAACTAACCGTAAGTGGATATCTTGGAAAATTCAGAAATGTTATCTTCCAAGGACACAAAAAACAGCCACGATTTGGAATGGCTGTAGTTCAAAATGATTCCAAGAATTCTTCTAAGTATAAGAAGAAGAATTTTTGTGAATTTAAGTTTATACCCTTAGATGTTTTTAAGGAAATTGCGGCATCAATTGATGTTCCGTTTTCTGGAATTTCTGGGTTTGGTTATAAAAACGAGCTGGCATCACTAACGTCTAGTGATGAAGATATTTGCAAGTTACTTTTTGAATTTGCTCCTGTGATAAATTTTTCAAAAGCACAAATTCTAAATGGTCGGTCTACATATTTGGGCGGATACTATACCGCAAATGAAAATGGTGATTTGTTTTTTAAAACACCGGATTTGTCTGGTTGTAATTCCTCGGGTATAGGTTCTGATTTTTATTCAGAAAATGATCTTGATTTATCTATAAATTTATTTTACAAAGGCGCTTATAGCGAAATCATAGTATCTGAACCAAAAGTACCTATTTCATCATCTTTATTAACAAAGGATATTCGATATAATCCGGACGACAATGAGCTGAAGGTTTATTTTGATACATTCAAAGTAGATAAATCAAAAATCTTATCATGTTATCTTTCTGTAGTAAACAAAAGTATTGTTTCAAGCTCGGAAGTAAAGACACTTCAAGGTGTCCGTGCAAATCTTGTTACTACGAATTTGAAAAAAGAAGAATTTACATTCCCAACATTAACAAAGCCATTTTTGTCTGGCGGAAAATCCTTTATATCCGATGAGGAATCAAAGTTATATATAACTTCTTATTATTCTAAAGTGAATTCTTACTTTGATATAGATGAGCTTGTTGGAAATGATAATTTAGATATTCCTGCATCTGGTCTTTCTTCATCAAATTATCTTGGGGTCAAAAATCGACCAGACATTTTGTTATCCCGAGGAATTGATAGCTTAAGCCATACAGAAAATGATCGAGCTTATTTTTCTGATCTCTCCCCAGCAACTTATTATTTGCTTAGTTCCATTATGCCAAAAGTTTGCGGTGATTTTAAGCCAAACGCTTGGATTAAAAGTAGTTCTATAGGGCAAGATGATGTTGGCATTTATGCATTATTTTCTTTATCTGATGTTGTAAAAAAACTTAAGAAGTCTGATTCGAAGTTAGACGTATCTATGTTTGCATTGGATGATGGTCAGATTTCTTTTTCATTATATGTTGAAGATGGTTATCGTCAAATTAGTCGATCTTATGGCGAAAATTTATTATTCAAAAACTCAATTCCCACAGTAACTCTGGTTGCTCCTTCTGGGTATTCTGATTCTGTTCGTATTGATTTAACGGACAATACATTGAATCAAATAACCCTTACCGGATCTGGGTTGTCAGAAGTTACCTCGATTGATTTGGTAAATGCTGATGGTCAAGTAGTTTTGACCGCAAGAGAAGGCGATTCTTTTTATACAACACTGCTATCAGTACAAGATTCTACGGTTTATTGGTCATTTATTCCAATATTTTTGGCATTATCATTAAACCTATCTGTCTCGTCTGAGTTTTTCGTAGTTGTAAATACAAGAGGCAGGCGGGGAGTCAGAACAGATGCTAGAATCAACTTTTCTCCAAACTCAGAGGTTCCTCTTCCCGAAAAGATTTTTATAGATCTTGATTTGAGTGTTGATCAGTTTTCGGCAAATGTGACAAACAATATCCCTATTGGAATAAATTCTTCAAAAATAAAGTTAACATCAAAAAACAATCAGTTTTCGGGTGATTTGTTTTGCTACGTAGCGACAAAGGATAAAGAATCTTATTCGTCTTTTCTTAGAGATGAAAATACACTTACTTTAAATCATGAGGGAAAACAGCTTTACGTTCTTGATCATATGGAGTTTGAGCTTACAAGATCTAGGGCTGATGATTTTTATAGAAAAAATGACGAAACAGCAATTCTTAGTTTTCCAGGAAAGTATTCAAAATACAATCTTTCTTCATTGGTAGATAAAGATTTTTGCTTAGTATTTACAAGAAAACATATCCGAGAGTATTCTGTTGATAACGTTTTAAATCAAGAAAGTATTTCGAACAAATATTCTCTTATTGATTTTGGTAATTCAACGCAAGGATTACCTGGGTTTGTGGGTGATCCAAAAATACTTGGTTTTGCGGCATCTTATGGCTCTGGAATTGATGTAAAGTTAATCAAAGACCCAATTCTTTCAAATGAGTTTGAGGAGTTGAAGACATTTCAAAATGTTGTATCAAAAGATATCAATATATCAAAAAAGGCAGATGTATTTTATATTTTATTTTCAGGACCAAATTATAGTGATAAACGTATTGAATATTCGTTTTTCTTTGGAGGCAAAAATATAACACCAAAATTAACTAGCACTTTGGATTCGAGCGGTAAAGGTTCTGCCGTTTCGGGTTTGAGAGAGAGAAATATTTATGTAGCTAAATTTGAAAATATTGATTACAAAGAAGAATCCATTGCGAATGTTTATATAACAATCAATGATAAACGAACAGATCATAAGGCATCATCAAGTGTTGTGTCGCTAAAAGCAACGTATTTTATTCCATGTGTATCAGATGATGAGTCAAATCCAGTTTGCAATAATTTTAGTGTGGATGATGATTCTGGAAACCTTATCATAACCGAGAGTGTTTCGACAACAGAATATGATTCGTTCTTTAAAAATTGCGGAGTGATTTATAAAGACGTACAAGATAGTCAATTGGGTGATTTGACTTGGTTTGAATTTTATAACGCAGTATCTTTATCCACTTCGGTGAAATTATCCGCTTATCTCCAGACAAAAGGGGGCTCAGAATCTGATGTGATTTTATCGCCATCACAAAGTCTGGATGATGTAGTTAAAATAAGGGCTAACCCATCTACATTTTCAGTTGCTGCAGGATCTTTGTTTTCACCAAGTGAATATGTAAAAGTTTCTGGCGGGTATCTTGTATTTTCAAACGTTACTGTGAGCAATCCTAGTACTGTTAAATTTGATTATCCGGCAATTATATCTGTGAATGGTATAGCCACAAGTGGCAATGAGGTTTTGTTTTCAGCTGACTCTTTGGCATCTGGAAATACAATCATGATTGAAGCAGAAAATACAGGTGAAGAATTCATTGTAATGATTGGCGATACTGAATTTACTGCAATTTCCGTAGAAGATAAGAATGGAAAAAAGCAATTTTCAATACAAATTCCAGATGAAAAGCTTTCGTTGTCGCTGGATTGTCAGAAGATATGCATATCAAAAGCAAATGTTTCATACAATAGCTCGCTTGTATCTTTGGGCAATGAGGCTTTGGCATTTCTCGGAACAAACATCGTTGAGCAATTGGGAGGATATTCCAGGAACCTACCGGATGCTGGCGAAGAAAAAGATAAATTGGCAAGTGCGCCAGTAAGGTTCTTTAATACTGTATTTCGTGATGCGAATGTTCAGCCTGAAATTTTCAATTCTTTTTGTGATTTATCTTATGCAATAACCGCAAATTTACAATTATCATTATCAACTTTCAAAACTTATTTAGTCCCAGTAAAAGTTATTTTTTGTATTATCGATGTTATTTGTTCTCTCGTTAATCCCGTAAAACTAGCCAGAGCAGTAATTCGATTGTTCCAATGCATTATTGACTTAATCGCATTGTTACCGCAAGTATCTGTTCCAATTATGTTCCTACAGTTGGCATTGCACCTGCTTGAATTGTTAGGCTGTGTAGTTCCAAAGATCATGGGCTATATATTAACCATTAACAACATTATTTCTGCAATTGAAATTGCGGTTGTATCTAAGAAGTATCAGGCGTTAGCCTCCTTAGAGGGAAGTCTTGATACTTACATTAAAAATGTCGAAATAGACTTACAATTTATAGATCCCATAACTCAATGCCTGGGTATTTTCTTAGAATTATTGGAGCTTGTGTTTAGCTTTTCTTGTATTACGAGCAATGGCGAGGACGTTGAGTATGCCTGCGGTATTGACCCTACATTGTTGGCGGGAATTGTTGGCGGCACAATTGCTCCAGAAGATGATATTCTTCCGAATGCATTAATTCCTGTAGCACAGCCTTATACAACAGAAAGTATTGAAGATGCATCCGCAAGCAGTGATGGTAGTAAGCCTTTTGAAATGCCAGATGATTATGCTGGAAATACAGTGGCTACATTGGGCAGCGATGGAACTTATTTGAGCAGCATGGATGTGGATCTTGACTCTCTTCGAAATGTAAGTCCTGATTTTAGCTTTCCAGTTACATTTGCTCCCACAATTACTCGTAGCAGAAAGCGAAGAAAAAATATTGTTCGTTTCTTGTTCAATCAGCGTGGTGATGGTGGAAAAAGAATTATTGACCCTGATCAAACTCTTGATGCTCCATTGGTTTTGCTATCAGAAGGTGAAAGTAATGCGGGTAAAACATTAAAAATTAGAGAATCTGGATCCACTGGAAGTTTTAGATCTCCGTTGGACGGATTTTCATTCACATCTTTTGTGGATGGTGCAGGGTCTGTAAAGCCATTAGAGCTAACTTTTGAGTTACCAGAATATTCGTTTAATGAGACTACTGGGGAATTAATTCAAACAGGAACAACCATTGTCAACAGAACCTTTGATGACATTCCTAGCATGTGCATTATGGATGAAGAATTCAATATGTATTTTATTGAGCCTGAAGGAATAACACTAAAGGAAGATGGCGGTTTTTATTATGTAGATAATATTTTAACCAAACTTGTAAACCTTCCAGCTGCTACAAAGTTGAAGTTTTCAAAAGAAGAAGTTGTTATTGATACGGATGAAGATGGAACTCTTGAAGAAGGTGGAGATGATGATACGATAAATATTTATGATTTTCCACAGATTTATTTTGTCGATATGCGGCAATGTAAAGATCAGATCCAGCAAGCATGCTTTAACACATCAATCAATAGCTTTATGCTTGAAAATCAAACGGACGACATCCGAGATATTGTTCAGGAATCAAAAGAGTGTGTGGATAG
>SXGR01400234.1_pt1 | contig 22510 bp, 22 predicted proteins | sample 3174711 | NCBI WGS metagenome assembly SXGR01 (sample SAMN11356860, study PRJNA531348) | freshwater metagenome | isolation source: freshwater sample F1-60 | place: China: Fuxian Lake, Yuxi | collected 2017-12-25 | reverse complement strand
CCAGCGTCCTGTTGATGGATGAAGCACTTGGCGCACTCGACCTTCAACTGCGCGAGTCGATGCAGATCGAGGTGCGCCGGATCCAGCGCGAGCTGGCGACGACCACCATTCATGTGACGCATGATCAGACTGAAGCGTTGACGATGTCCGATCGCATCATCGTCCTGAACGCCGGTAGCATCGCTCAGATAGGGACACCGGAAGAGCTGCGCCTGCGGCCGGCCAACCGCTTCGTCGCCGAGTTCGTGGGCGCCAATAACGTGCTGCCGGTCTCCATCGTCTCGTCGTCGCGTAGCGGGACGACGGGTATCATCACCGGTGTCGGTGGCGAACACACTCTCTGCTCCCAAGCAGCTCCGGCCGAGGCGGAAGAGGGTGCCTTTCTGGTGATCCGTCCGGAGGACATCAAGATTTCCTCGAATCATATGCCGCAGGGGATTCAAGGGCGCGTGGTTGCGACAAAATACGTTGGGACCAGTCGCTGCGCCGTGGTCGAAGTCGGGCCGCAGGTCCAGATGGTCGTGCTCGATCAGAACGCCGACATCAACATTGGGGACCAGCTGCGCCTTCGCTGGTCGACGGATCGCGCCTTTCTCGTCACGGAGACCGGCTCCGCTCCGATCCCCCTGATGAGCCAAGCCGCGGTCCGGGTTGCCGCGGGATGAAGTCGCATTCCTGGACCCTGCTCGGGATTCCGCTGGCACTCTTCTACGTGCTGGCGTTCATCCTGCCCATGGCGGCGTTTCTGGCGAGCAGCCTGTACGAGCCGATGGGCCCGGCGGCGCTGGGCGACGAACTGACGCTGGTCAACTACGAGTATGTGCTGACCGACAGCTATTACCTCGAGGCGTTCGGCCGCTCGCTCTATATTTCTGCGCTGGTCGCGATTATCGGCTTGCCGTTCGCCTACCCGATGGCGTTCTTCATCGCGCGTTCGAAGTCCAGCTTTGGCTTCGTGGTTCTCCTCATCGTGGTCGGCATGCTGTTCAGTAACGCGGTGATCCGAAGCCTGGGTTGGCGCGTTCTGCTGTCGACCGTGGGTCCGGTCAATCAGTTCTTTCTCGACATCGGCCTCATCGCAGAGCCTCTGGCATTGATGGACAACTACATCGCTGTAGTCGTCGGTTTGATCCATGCACTGCTGCCGATCTATGTCGTTACCTTGATCCCGATCTGCCAAGCCGTTCCGCAGAATCTGATCCGCGCCTCGGCTGGCCTGGGCGCATCCGCCTGGCAGACCTTCTGGCAGGTGATCTTTCCGCTTACACGGCACGGCGTGGTGGCGAGCATGCTGCTCATCTTCGCCAACTCGATCGGCGCGTTTACCACGCCGGTTCTACTCGGCGGCGGACGAACCCTTCTGCTGCCCGTACTCATCCGAGAGAAGGTCCTGATGCAGCTGAACTGGGCGATCGGCGCTACGCTGGCCACCATGCTTGCCGCGGTGGTTCTGGGTATCTCGGTCCTGGTGGCTCGCCAGGCTTCGGGTCGCGAGAAAGTGACAACGCGTGAGGCGGTGGCATGACCACGATCCCGCTCGGCGCAGTACCCCCGCAGACGTCGGCGCGCATCTATAGCGGCATCGGCGATGTCTTGTGGACCGGCCTGTATTGGGCAGCCGTCGCGTTTGGCCTGGTGTTCCTGCTGGCGCCGGTCGTCGTCATCTTCATCATCTCGCTCTCGTCGGCGGCATCGGTGGTCTTTCCGCCGCCCGGTTACACGCTCTCCCAATACGCGGAGATCCCGGAGGAGATATATTCGGCCTTCAAACGCAGCATTTTCCTCGGTGTGAGCGTCGCCCTCATCGATGTCGTGCTGTGCGTACCGGCGGCCTTCGCCTTGGCCCGCGGCCGTATTCCGGCTCTGCGGCTGGTCGAGGCCGTCTTCCGCAGTCCGCTGCAAATTCCCGGTATCGTCCTCGCCGTCAGCTTCTTCCTTGGCTACTCGCAGTTCATGAAGCTGACAGGAATCAGCCTGCGCAACGACATTAAGGGCCTGGTCATCGCACACGTCATCATGACGGCGCCTTACATGCTGACCATCCTTACCGTCCGTATCGCCGCCCTGAACCGCCATTACGAGGAGGCCTCGGAGGGCCTAGGCGCGGGCTTCCTGCGCACGATGTGGCGCGTGATCCTGCCGCAGCTCAAGCCTGCGCTTCTCACGGGCTGCTTCCTCAGCTTCGTCATTTCCTTCGAAGACGTACCGGTGACGCTCTTCCTGGCTCCGGGCGCCTCGTCGACGACCATTCCGGTCGTCCTGTTCAGTCTTGCCATCGACTCGCTGTCTCCAGCCCTATTCGCGGCCGCGATTCTGGTGCTGGCCTTTTCGTTCGCCCTGGTCGTCGCGCTGGAATTTCTGGTCGGCGTCCGGCGTGTCGTGTCTGGCAAGTAGTCGCTTTCGCCTCTTCCACCAAAGGTTTGTATTTGTCATGAGCACGGTTGCTGTCGGCTGCAAGGTTCGGGTTACGGCAGTTAACAATGAAGCGGAGGGTATTAAGTCGTTCGAGCTTTCTCCGGTCGACGCCACGCCTCTTCCCGCTTTCACCGCTGGCGCCCATGTGGACCTCTACCTGCAGAACGATCTGACCCGCAGCTACTCGCTGATCAATCCGCAGGGAGAGCTCCATCGCTATGTCGTCGCCATCAACCGGGACGAGGCAAGCCGGGGCGGCTCCGTTTTCATTCATGACAGCCTCCGTGTGGGCAGCGAGCTGATCGTTGGCGCTCCGCGCAACAATTTCCCGCTGGTCGAGGATGCCGGCCATATTGTTTTCATTGCGGGCGGGATCGGCATCACGCCGCTCTGGTGCATGATCCAGCGGCTCGAGGCGATAGGGCAGCCCTGGACGCTCTATTACAGCGCGCGGAACCGTAAGAACGCAGCTTTTCTGGGGGCCTTGCTGCAGCTCGCGGAGAAGCACAAAGGCCGGGTTCACTTGAACTTCGACAGGGAGCCGGGTGGCCGGATGCTCGATCTGGCGGCTATTGTCGCCACTCAGCCGGCGGATGCTCATTTCTACTGCTGTGGTCCTGTGCCCATGCTGGAGGCTTTCGAGCGCGCCTGTGCCGAAAGACCGGCAGAAAATGTGCATGTCGAGTATTTCTCGGCAAAAGCAGACGCGGCTGCCGACATCGGCGGGTTCGAGGTCGTGCTCGCAAAGTCCGGTCGTCGCCTCGCCGTACCCGTGGGAGAGTCGATTCTCAATACCCTCCTCGAGAATGATATCGATGCACCTTATTCATGCACGGAAGGCGTCTGCGGTGCGTGCAAGACTTCCGTGATTGAGGGCGTGCCGGATCATCGCGATCATGTGCTGACCGAAGCCGAGCAGCAGACCAATCAGCTGGTTATGATCTGCTGCTCGGGCAGCCGGACTCCCAGCCTTGTAATAGATCTGTAGTGGCAGATCGCTTAGGCCGGATAAGCGATTTCCGGCGTACTAGTGGGCTGGCTGATCCGACGCCCACCTACATAGCTAGAGGTCCGCTCCACACCTCAAGGGACGGCGCTATCTAGCTTGGACTGGGTTTGGGAATCCGTTTCTCATCCAGTGCCGTTAAAGGGCGGATATACCGCTTAATGTGGGCTGTTAGCCGCTATTCAGGTAGCGGTGAACCAGAGCGATGGCCATCGCTCCCTCGTCAACCGCCGAGGCGACGCGCTTGGTTGCGCCGTGGCGGACAGCGCCGGCGGCAAACACGCCGGGAATGTTGGTCTCGAGATAGTAGGGCTCCCGGTTGAGCGTCCAGCCGGGTGGTCGAGTCCGCATGGGCGTGCCGGAGGATGTGGGCGAATTGCGACCTTCCTGGCCTCCCACGTTCGTCGTACGTCACCGGCAGACGCTCCGCCTGGTGGCGGCCTGGTGACCACCACTTTCTGCAAAGGGCGAGAGCCGTGGAGAATGGTGGTGAGCTACCCCCGGATCGTCCTCGCATTAAAGTTCGATTAGTTTGGGCACCAGGTCGAAGGGGCGGGTCTTCGACCGTTCGTGGGCTGAGCTGGGTGCCTTTAGGCTCTGAACTCCCTATCGTGTGCTCGAAGTCGTTGCAGATAGATCATTCCACGACGTACCTTGGCCGCGACATTAAGGGGCAGCCGGTGAAGAAATCCGCCTTGAAAACTCGGATGATGGACGTCGCGCGTCTGGCGAACGTGTCCGTCATCACCGTGTCGCGTGCACTCAGCCAGCCTGAAAAGGTCTCGGATGAGGCGCGCGAGCGGATTCAGTGGGCGATCGACAGCATCGGCTACGTTCATAACCGGGTCGCCTCAAGCCTGTCGTCGAGCCGGACCGGCATCGTCGCGGCAGTGGTGCCGCGTATCGACAATCCGCTCTACGGCAGCACCCTCCAGGGGCTGTCGGACGTCCTGCGCAAAGGGAATTACCGCCTGATGCTCTCCGACAGCGGCTTCTATGCGGAGGACCTGGAGGCACTGGTGCGTACCCTGCTGGGGCACAGGCCGGAGGCCATGTTCCTGCAGAGCGTCACGGTGACGGAGAGCACGCGCGCCCTGCTTAAACGCATCGATATTCCGGTCGTCCAGGCCGGCGACCTGACGCGAACCCCGGTCGACGTGGTGGTGAGCTATTCGAACTACGCCTCCGCCAAGGCGATGACGCTGCATCTCGGCAAGCGCGGATATCGCAAGATCGCCTTCGTGTGCAACGACGTGACACTCAATCCGCGCGCCCTGCAGCGCAAGCGCGGCTACCTGACGGCCCTCAAGGAGCTAGGCATCGAGCCGGACGAGACGCTGATCCTGGAAACCACTCACGGCTTCCGCGAAGGCGAGGAAGCCATGGCTACGCTTGCCGAACGACGGCCGGATATCGAGGCGGTGTTCTTCGGGGCGGAGCTCTGGGCCGTCGGCGCCATAGCCGAGTGCCATCGCCGCGGCTGGAAGGTGCCGGAGCGCTTCGCCATCGCCGGCTATGACCACGGCGGCATCGCGCCGCAGGTGACGCCGTCCCTGACCGCCGTCTGGATTCCCCGCAACGAGATCGGCCGCGTCGCTGGCGAGATCCTGCTGAGGCGTCTGCGCGGGGAGAAGGTGGATAACTCGATCGTCGACCTCGGCTTCCGCATCGTCGAAGGCGAAAGCGCCTAACGCCTAGAAAAAGGCTGCATTTCTTCTCGAAAGGCGGATGCCGAACCCCGGTTTATGTTATCGATATCATTTTGGCGGTGAGAGCGGAAGCAGGCACAAGCATTCAATCCGTTTAAAATATCTGTTTAAAATCAATATTATAACTGATTTCATGTGTAGTTATCTCCGAATTTGGGCGCGGAGACTGGCGCATCGGCGATGTTGATGTTACGGATAACATCATGTCAGGCCGAACGCCTGAGCCCGTGAGGAGGAAGCGTCCGCGATGCGGACTAGCGATCTGGTGATCAGCGGCATCCTGGCGGTGATCGGCGTGATGACCATCGTCGAGAGTGTGCGTGTCGTGGCCGCGCAAGGCGCGAACGTGGTGGTCGATGTGATCGGCCCCGGCCCCTACCTGCTCGGCCTCGGCGTGCTGCTGGTGGTGAGCGCTTCCGCCCATATCCTCACGAGCCTCCGCGCTGCTCCGACGGCAGCGGGCGAGCCGGTGGTCGACGACAGCGAGGCCTCCCAGCGCAAGGTCTTCATTAGTGTCCTCACCCTGGCCGTCTATGTCGCCCTGATCGACGTTCTCGGCTACGCGCTGCCGACCCTGTTGTTCTTTTTTGCCCAGCTGCGGCTCTTTGGGCGCTCGTCGGTCCTCGCCAGCGGCGCGATCGCGGCGTGTCTCACCGCGGGCTTCTATCTGCTGTTCGTCGAGTTTGCCGGGATGAGCTTCCCGCGCGGACTCCTGTGACCCGGCCGCTGGAAGACAGGAGCGCCCCTTGGAGCTGATTGCCGGCCTGATCAACGTCTTCGAGCCGCTCTACCTCTTCTACTGCTTCGCAGGCGTGTTGTTGGGAACGCTGGTCGGAGTCCTGCCCGGCCTCGGCCCGGCATCGACCTTGGCCATCCTTCTGCCCGTGACGCTCTACATGGACGCGACGGGCTCGATCATCATGCTCGCCGGCCTCTACTACGGCGCGGCCTATGGCGGGTCGACGACCAGCATCCTGGCCAACATCCCGGGCGAAGTATCGTCCGTGCCGACGACATTCGACGGCTACGCGATGACGCGCAAGGGTCGGGCGGGCGAAGCTCTGTGGATTTCGGTGATCGGCTCGTTCATCGCGGGCACGATCGGCGTCGTCGTTATTTCCATCGCGGGGCCTGAGGTGGCGAAACTGGCACTGCGCTTCGGCCCGCCGGAGTATTTCGCGCTGATCCTGTTCAGCCTGATCGCCATGGTCACGCTGTCCTCGACCTCCGTCTCGAAATCTGTCGCCGCCGTGGCGCTGGGGCTCGTTTTGAGCGCTGCGGGCATCGACCCCATGACAGGCGTCACGCGCTTCAGCTTCGGCTCGATCGACATGATGCGCGGCTTCGACATCGTACCCGTCGTCGTCGGCCTCTTCGGCATCGGCGAGGTATTCACCAATGCCGGCGCTGGGCTGGTCCGGATCTACGAGGGCAAGCTCGGCCCGATGGTGCCCAAAGGTAAGGAGATGAGGCGCGGCCTCATGGGCTGCCTGCGCGGCACGCTGCTCGGTCTGCCACTGGGATTGCTGCCGGGAATGGTCCCGGCGGTCGGCTCCTTTCTCGCGTACGACCTCGAGAAGCGCGTTTCGAAGCATCCGGAGGAGTTCGGGCACGGCGCTATCGAGGGTGTGGCGGCCCCGGAGGCGGCAAACAACGCGGTCGCAACGACCAACTTCCTGCCGCTGCTGGCACTCGGCATACCGACGGTGCCGGCCCTCGCCATTATCATGGCGGCCTTGATGATGTACGGCATCACGCCGGGGCCAATGCTGTTCGTGACGAACAAGGAGTTCGCCTGGACCGTGATCGCCAGCATGTACGTGGGCAACGTGCTCCTGCTCATCCTCAACTTGCCGCTGGTCGGGCTGTGGGCCCGCCTGAGCCAGATTCCCTATAAATACGTCGGTCCAGTGGTGCTAGGAATCTGCGTCATTGGCGCCTACTCGACGCGCAACACCCTATTCGATGTCTGGGTGGCGCTGGGGGCGGGTGTTATCGGCTACCTGATGCGCCGCTTCCACTGGCCGCTCGCCCCCGTCGTTGTCGGCTTCATTCTCGGCCCCATGCTCGAATTCGCGTTGCGCCAGTCGATGTCGATCGGCGGCGTAGAAATCCTGCTCAGCAGGCCGATCGCGCTGGTGTTCTACGGGCTTGCCGTCGTGGCAATCGCCGTGACGGTGGTCGCGCGGCGGCGGGCTCCAGAAACTGTGCGGAAACTGACCGCTTAGCCGGCCGGCCCGCCGTGAAACATGTTTTTCAAGCAAGGGATGAGGAGAACAACATGACGATGGTGCGATGGAAGAGGCTGCTGGTGGCCGGGCTCGGCTCGGCAGTGGCGGCGATGCTCTTTGCTGCTGGGCCGGCCGCAGCTCAGGTCAAATACCCCTCGAAGCCTATCGAGATCGTGGTCCCGCTCTTGGCGGGTGGCGGTACCGATCTTCTGGCTCGCCAGACCGCAGCGTATCTCAGCAAGCGCTGGGGCGTGCCGGTCAACGTCGTCAACAAGCCGGGTGGCCAGACGATTCCGGCGCAGCTCGAGGTCTACAAGGCGTCGAAGGACGGCTACACAATCCTTGGGGACGGTTTCACCACGTCGTCGGTGGTGGAGCTCACGGCGCCCAACCTGCCGTTCAAGGTCCTCGACCGCACCTTCCTCGGCGTCACTTACACGACGCCGATGCTGTTCATGGTGAATCCGCAATCGCCGCTGCAGAGCCTGGCCGCTGTAGTGGAGGATGCCAAACGCAACCCGCAGGGCTTCACCTGGGTCTCCTACGGCGGCATAAGCATCCAGGACTTCCACATGCGGAAGTTCTTTAAGGCCATCGGCATGGATATCCGGCAGACCAAGCCGGTGCTGGCGCGCGGTGGTGCCGAGGTCACGACGCTGATCGCCGGCAACCATGTGAAGATCGGCTCCAACTCGCCAGCCTCGATTGTGGCAGCGCACCAGGCCGGCCTCATCAAGCCGATCGTCATCAGCGGCGCGCAGCGGCTGCCGACCCTGCCGGACGTACCGACCTTCACCGAGGTCAGCTATGCGGCAGTTGACGCGTCGGACTGGAAGGGCTTCTCGGGCCCTCCGGGCATGCCGCGGGAGGCTGTGCTGGCCTGGGAGCAGGCGCTGGAGGCGATGCTCTCCGATCCGAACTCGATCAAGGAGGCGGCGAAGCTGGGCGGCCTCCCCAATTTCCGAAACTCGAAAGACATGGAAGCCCAGGTGAAGGCGGAGATGGAGATCGCCGCCGAACTCTGGAAGCAGCAGTAACCGGCGCCCCCGGCAGGCGGTCGGCGCGGGCGGGCTTGTCCCGCTCGCGCGACGCCCGTCGGTTAATCCTCAGTACACCCTGCCTCAACACCGGCGTTGCCTCGGGCGACCTCGAAGGACCAACATGCCAGTTCTCAAACAGATCCTGCGCACGAACAGGGTGATCCTGCCCGAGCGGCACCCGGCCGTGACCGCCAATGGCGGTTTGACCGCGCCGCTCCATTCGCAGGCCGTCCGCACGCCGCGCCTGCTGTTCATCGGCGGCTTGGTAGGCACGAAGGGGCAGTCGGCCGAGTTGGCCGACCCCGATATCGAAACGCAGACCGAGCAGCTGTTGGAGAACATGAATGCCGTTCTAAATGAGGCCGGCCTGAACCTAGCGGATGTAGTCCGCATCATGGTGCTGATCCGCGAGCGCGGCGAGTTCCAGCGCATGAATAACGTCTATGTGCGCTACTTCCCCAAGGATCCGCCATCGCGCACCTGCTCGACCGTGGCGGACATGTATCCCGGCGCGCGGGTGCAGATGGCCGCGATCGCCAGCTATGAGCCCAAGACCTCGGTCCAGCCGAAGAGCGTCACGGCACCCGAACTTCATCCGGCGCTGATCAACCTGCCGCCCAGCCAGCGGCGGCCGTTCTACTCGCAGGCTCTGCGCACGCCGAGTTTCATGTTCCTGAGCGGCATCGTCGGCACGGACCCGGACCGCAGCCACATCACTGATACGACCTTCGAGGGACAGGCCCGCAAGGCTATGGCTAACGTGCAGCGCATCCTCGAGGCGGGCGGGCTTGGCACGGACAACATCGTGAACGTTCTGGCGCTGCTGCAGGACCAGGGCGATGCGGGGCACCTGCGGGAGATCTACGCCGATTCATTTGCGCGCGGCCGGCCGCCGCAATGCGCTGTCACCGAGGGCGAGCATTTTCCGGCGTCCAAGGTGGAGATCATCAGCATCGCGGCCGACGATCCGCAGGCCGAAGTTATCGTAGGCGATCCGGAGGGCAAGTCACTGACGCGCTCCCTTCGATCGTCCTTCGCCGGTGGCCGCCAGGCTCAGCTACGGGCGATCAAGGCCCATGGTCTGCTCTTCGTGAATGGGTTGACCGGATCGGAGGCGGGCGACGGATCGATAGAGGATCACACGCGCCGGGCTCTCGACGCGCTCACCCGAATCCTCGCGGCGGCTGGGGCGTCGATGGCCGATGTTGTGAACACCACTGTTTTCCTCAGGTCCAGCGCGGATGTGGACGGTATGAACCGTGTCTACGCCGGGTATTTCCCGAACGACCCGCCAGCCCGCGCGAGTGCGACGATGTTCGATTTGCAGCCGGGTGCCAAGCTCGAGATTATGGCCATCGCTTCGTCCGCGGAGTGATATGCCGACAGCACAGACCGATCGGATCCGCTTCTGGCACGAAGCAGACATCGGGCGAGTAGCAGCCCGTGCAAAACGGCCAAATCGCGTGACCAAAAAGACGTTCTGGATCTAGTTCGATCTGTCGGGGTTTTTGAAGCAAAACTCACTGAGTTCGGCGGTTAGACAAAAAGGCTTGATGTCGAAACTGGCAAAGAGCTCGGCTTGGCCGCCCGCTCGAGCACCCCCGGAGCAGGGGAGTCCGAGACCTCTTTCTCCGATCGTGCGGGCAATTGCCCGCAGTGCCGAAACCCGAGGCGCCGAAGCTCCGGCAAAGTCGTTAAACTATTGATATAAATAGTATATTGACGCCGCTCAGATGTTCATGTTATGTTCTAAGCTGCCACACATGCAACTGAAGAAGAGGCAGCCATGGCCGGCCGACAAGCCAAGATTCTCACAAACTCACAGCTTCAACTCGCTCTGCGCGAAGCGAGCCGCAGCCGGTACCCGCTTCGCGACCGCGCCATCATCTTGTTGTCCAGCAAGGCCGGGCTCAGGGCCGGCGAGATCGCCAACCTGACCTGGCCGATGGTGATGACAGCCAACCGCCAGATCGGCGACCACATCGCCTTAGCCGACTGCGCGGCCAAGAAGCGGTCCGGGCGCACCATCCCGATGCATCCCGAGATCCGCAGCGCGCTCATCGCCCTGCGGAGAAGGTCAAGGGACTCTCTCCACGTCATCCGCAGCGAGCGCGGCGACAAGCTGCGGCCGACCAGCGTCGTCAACTGGTTTGCCGCTCTCTACGCCAGGCTCGGCTTTGAAGGCTGCTCGTCGCATTCCGGGCGCAGAACTTTCGTCACGCGCGCGGCTCGGCTGATCTTCCGCGCCGGCGGCAGCCTTCGCGACGTCCAGCAGCTCGCGGGCCACAAAAGCCTTAACCACCTACAGTTGTATATCGAGGGTGACACGGCCGCGAAGCGTCGCGTCGTCGCGCTGCTCTAGCCGCCAGCCTACCCCGACGTCTCTTGCCGGTTCGCTGCCGCGGCAAAAGATCGACCCTTAGGCAGTCCTTAGACCTCACATTGTGGAGCTACCCATGCGACGACCCTCACGGTCGGCCCGCCTCGTCAGCGTTTGCCTGGCGGGAACCACGGCCGAGCACGTTTCTGAGAACCGGCAGCGTATTGCCCTGCTGCAGGAGATCATCGGCGTCATCCGCGCCAAGGCCAAATGGCACCCGATCGACGCCATCGTCTTCCCGGGCGGCCTATTCCGTCTCGACGTGCCGATTGCCCGCAAGTCCCACGCCGAGCGCGTCAAGGTCATCGAGGCGAGCCGGTTCGGGCGGGCGGCGATGGAGGGGCTCGAACTGGCCGAGATGCCTTCTGATACGACCCTGGTGTTCGGGATCCTGGCCGACGGGCGAGGGGCCAACGAGCGGCCGGACCAGGCCTGCGTCGCGCTCAACGCCAGGGGCGTCGTCGGCCTGGCGCGCAAGATATTCCCCACGGACCTCGAAACCAGCGGAAAAAGGATCCTGCTGCAGTCCGTCGCCGACTTTGGCTCGAATGACCGGTTCCTCAAGCTTGCCAATGGCAACGTCGCCATCCTGTCGGCTTGCTACGATCTGTTCGGCCTCGCCGATGGCAAGGACGTGTCGCCGGCCAGGACGAAGACCATTCGGCATCTTTGGGACGGCACTCGCATCGTCCGGCAGGGCGACGAGGGGTTCCGCAAGCTGAGATCCCAGTGCCTCGCTGACTGGCGCCGGCAGATGCAGGAACGGGCGCCGGCCATCGCCATCGCCACTATCCACGGCTTCGACCGTCCGGGCCGCGACGGCTATTGGCAGCGCCACGGCATAGCGGCAGCGTCGGCCGCTCTCAAGGGCGGACTGGTAGTCGGTGCGGCCAACTTCATTGCACGCCTGCCGGATGCCGAGACGTCGACCCTCGCCGCCAAGCGTGTTCCCAAAGCCCATCTCGACGATGCGCTGCGCCGGACAGCGCGCGCGCTGCAGCCGGTAGACGCCGCCGAGCTGCCGGGCCCCAAGTCGCGCGCCCTGATGCGGTTCTTCACGAGCTGACGCGTCTTAACCACAGCGTGGCGCTCGGCGCCAACGATTCAAGGGAGCTGTTATGTCAAAGCAACAGATGATCATCGATTGCGTTTTGGACGAAGGCACGATCGTCCAGCTGATCGGCCGCTTGGTCGAAGGCAACCGGCCAGCAATTGTGAACTTCGACCACCGGCCATTTTCCGCGTTCTGGGAAGGCTGGCGCCTGGCGGGCAAGCCGCAGCCCGTCACCTTCGACGCCGACCGCGGGACCATCAACTTCGACGGAAAGGTCTGCCCATGATGTCTACGCACTGCCGCTGTGACGCGGCGCTCGCCTTGGCCGACGCGGCGTCCGACGTGACACTGAGCGAAGGCGAGGGACTCACGGCCGCTATGAAGATACTCGGCGATGCCTTGCAGGCCTTTGGCATGACCTACGCTCAGCAGGCCGCCTGCTGCCCGCTCGGTAACGATGGCTTGCCAGGGGCCATCCTACGACAGGCCGAAACCTGCGCTACGCGAAACGACCCGCCACCGCGCGTCGCCGAGGCCCTGGCGATAACCCGGCCTGGCGCCTGCAATCCCTCCGGTATCGCCCTGGCGATCGTGGAAGCCTGCCGTCAGATCCGCGCTGAGGGAGGCGCTCCCGCCAAGGATGCGGCGGTGCGCCTTATGGCGAGCCAGCTGGCCTGGGTTTGCGAGACCGACACCATGCTGGCGGAAGAGTACTAACCATTCGAGTTGGCTGCGCCGCCTCCTCGATCTAGACCACTCCGGAGCAACCCGAAGGGCATCGGGCCGGTGCGGCGAATGTCTGGGGAGCCACTGCCGGGCCTTGTCCGGTTTGCCCCCACCAGTGGGGCGGCGATGCCAGGGCCGGGTACCGGTGCCCGGCCCATCCTTCAGCGGCTCCCGCTATCGCCGGGGATGTCGGCCCTTGGGTAGGAGCTTTGGAGCTGGCTCCCCCGCCTTTGGCGGTACGAAAAGCTCACGGATATCCGTGCCAAGCGCGTCAGCGAGACGGGCTAGAACCACTACTGTAGGGTTCTCAATACCTCGCTCAATGCGGCTGACGTGCGTTCGATCAACGGTCGCGTCGACGGCAAGAGCCTCCTGCGAGAGTCCTTTGCGAACCCTTATTCGCCGGACGTTTCTTGCGACAAGCTTTCGGACATCCATGCCCGAAAGCCAACAGGTTGTAGGCTACTAAACCACGGCATATGCTCACGTATTAACAGCCGTTATGTGATGCTGGTCACTGCGCCCAAGCACAAAAGCAACTAAGTACTTCCTTAAATAGGGGACATTCATGACGACCAAATCGCTCTGCGCGGCCGCATTAATCGCGGCTGCGAGTCTTTCGGCGTGCAACCCTGACCAAAGGCCCACTGTCAGCTTGGACCGGGCGCGAACGGCGTCACCTCAATTCGAGGGCCAAGGTTTCATCCCGCCCCCTCGAACCATTTCTGACATCACGGCTATACTAGATCAGCAGAAGCCGGACCCCGAAAAGACCGCCCGACAGAAGCAGATTGCCGATAGCGAACCTCCTTCAAACTTACCGAGGGCCGACCTTGGTCGCCGGTATTTCGAGCGCAGTCTGGCAGCCGATGGGATCGGCCGAGTTCAGCAGCGAATCTCTGATCTGAGACGGGCCGAGGAGCTTCTTAGAGGAACGCCTGGCCCCCTAAGCATTCGGTCGCTTCAGGAATTATCTGTTGCCGAGCTACGGGCAGGGTTGGTCAAGTCGGCACTCGAGAATCGCCAGCGGCTCATAACAACGCTCGAGGCCCGTAGGGCACCTTCCGGCGTGCTGCTCGTCTCCTACTGCTACATGGCATCAGTTCTTTCGTACGCTGGCGAAGTAGAGAAGGCGCAAGGGCTGCTGGCAAGAGCTGAAAAGCAGCTTGCCGAGCTACAGATCGCCGACAAGGCGATATTCGACATCTATCGAAACGACTGGCTTGCGAACATTCTCAGCGCCAAGGGCGCAATATCCGAAAACTCGGGGCGCTACGATGAAGCCGAAAAGGCTTTCCGGGAGACGCTCGACCAACTGAGTCAGGCGGAAGCCCTGTATCCGCGGATGCTTCGGTTGGGCGGCAACCCGCCGCCCGCTGGCACTTATGAAAACTTCCGCTACGTCGGCCATCGTCTGTTGGCGGCCACGCTGCTGCGCTCAGGGCGGCCAGTAGAGGCGGAGATCGAGGCTCGGCGGTCGCTCCTCGGGATGCTCAAACTGCGCGGCCGCTACGCCGTCGAAACGGCAGATGCAGTCGGCATTCTTGCGCAGTCGCTTATTGAGCAAGGCCGTCATGTCGAGGTCGAGCGGCTAGCTGCCATAGCGGTCGAAATTCTCGAAACTACCGGACACGGTGACAGTTCGTTTCGGCTGGGCAACGCCCGACGCGATCTAGCTCAAGCCCAATCTAATCTCGGGCGCTATGACCAAGCCGTACAGACATACAAAGCGGCCGAACGCATTCTTTCGCAGCAGCCGTCCGAGGTCTACGAATCAATGCTTGGTACAAACCTCGGCTACGGAGTTTCCTTGCTCCAGGCTGGAAACGCTGACGCCGCTTTGAAGGTCTTCAGTGCGGCCGCTAACCGGAGCGCGCGCCTCTCCGGCGACAATCATCTGACGACGGCCGAATCGCGAGGTTTCGTAGGTGCTGCACTCGTGCGCCAAGGCAAGCTGCAGGAGGGTATAGAGGAACTGCGTCAAGCCGTACCGGCTATCCTTTCGGCACGAAGCTCCGAGGAGGATGGTGATTCAGCTGGACGGGATAGGCGCCTAAAGCTGGTTCTTGAGAGCTATATGGGAGCCTTGGTCGACGCCCAGCGTGCCGGAATGCGGCTCGGCTTCGACGTGTCGGCGGAGACCTTCCGTATTGCCGAGGCAGCCCGCTCACGGTCAGTGCAGCGAGCACTGACGGCGTCTTCCGCACGTGCAGCGGCAGCTGACCCGGCACTGGCTGAGTTGGTCCGACGCGACCAAGACAACCAGAAGCGCATCGATTCTTTCCAGCGTGTTCTCACATTCGTACTGTCGACGCCTGCTGACCAACAAGAACCTGACGCTCTAGCATCATTGCGCAGGCAAGTTAATGAGCTGCGGGAAGCGCGAGCCACAACCCGGCAGGAGATCGAGATGCGCTTTCCCGACTACGCCAACCTCGTTGACCCAGCACCGACCACCTTGGAGCAGGCGCGGGCGGCACTACAGCCGGGCGAAGCATTGATTGCTACCTACGTCGGGGATGCCAAGACTTTCGTCTGGGCGGTCCCGAAGCAAGGCCGTGTGGCTTTCGCTGCCATATCCGTCAGCAGCGCTACCATCGCCCAAATGGTTACGGAACTGCGCAAGTCGTTAGATCCCAATGCGCGGTCCCTTGGTGAGATTCCGCCCTTCGATGCCGGTGCGGCGTACATTCTGTACTCTTCTTTGTTGGCGCCTGTCGAAGCAGGCTGGCGCGACGCGAAAAGCTTGCTGATTGTCCCGCATGGCCCGCTTGGGCAGTTACCGTTTTCGCTACTGGTCTCGGCACCGATACAGGTGTCGCCCGATACGGACGGCCAGGCCCTTTTTGCGAATTACAAAGCAGTACCTTTCTTGGCCCGCAAGGCCGCCATAACGCAGCTACCGTCCGTGGCGTCCCTAAGAGCCCTAAGGTCGACACCATTGCCGCGCGGTGAACGGCGGGCGTTTATTGGTTTCGGTGATCCATGGTTCAGCCCGGAGCAGGCCGCCGAGGCTGTCCGCGAGCAGCAAGCCGGGCTATTTGTGACCCAGGGCGCAAGCACGCTCGTTGCGATGCGCAACTTGCCATTGGTTCGCCGGAACGCACCGGCTACCCAGTCGGCCGCCTCAGCAGACCTGGCCGCGTTGCCGCGCCTCCCGGATACGGCCGACGAGGTAAGGAGTATTGCTGCCGTACTCAACGCCGATCCGAAAAAGGACGTATTGGTCGGCCGAGATGCCAATGAGCGGCGCGTCCGGTCCATGGACCTTGCGGACCGCAAGGTGGTGATGTTCGCCACGCACGGCCTCGTACCTGGCGATCTCAACGGTCTTACCCAGCCTGCTCTCGCCTTGTCGGCACCGAACGTTGCCGATGTCGACGGGGATGGCCTCCTTACGGTCGACGAAATCCTGTCGCTCAAGCTGAATGCCGATTGGGTTGTCCTCTCTGCCTGCAATACGGCAAGCGCGGATGGCAGCGGAGCGGAGGCTGTGTCCGGTCTTGGCCGTGCCTTCTTCTATGCAGGAACCCGAGCGCTGCTCGTAACGAACTGGCCTGTCGAAACCACGTCGGCACGAACTATGACAACAGACTTGTTCAGACGGCAGGCTCAGAACGTGACGTTGAGCCGGGCCGAAGCGCTTCGCCAGGCCATGCTGGCCTTGATCGATGGTCCAGGCTTCGTCGACCCGGGAACCAAGCAGCCGCTGTTCTCGTATGCGCACCCGATCTTTTGGGCGCCGTTCTCGCTGGTGGGGGACGGCGGGTGACAGCCCATGCGTATTCAGGTCGCGTCGGTACTCGCCAGTTTACTGGCGGCCTGCGCCACGCCGCAGGTGGAAGCTACGCTGGGCGACGAAAGGTTTTCAGAGCAGCAACTGAGGTTTGGCTCAAAGTCCGAGCGAACTATCTGCGAAGCCCTACCAACTGCAGCATGGGTAGTCGTTGAGGGTGAAGGCGATTGCATACGCTACTACAAATCGGGCAACTGGCAGGACGCTCGAGAACTAGTCGTCTACCTACATGGAGATATAATTGGTGGGCTTGGCGCGCGGACGCGCGTGTCGAATACCGATTACACGCCGAATCGCCTGGTATCCATAGCTGCCTCCGACGCAAAACTAACGGGCAAGCCAGCAATATACCTTGCTCGCCCAGGCGCCTTCGGGTCTTCAGGCTTTCACACGAACCGCCGCCGCATTCGTGAATTCCTCCTCATCAATGGCGCAATCGATCAGATCAAGTCACGACATCGCGTAGAGCGCTTCCATCTGTATGGCCATTCCGGGGGATCCACGGCGATAGCCGCCCTGCTCACCATGCCGAGAACAGATATCGGATGCATTGCCATGTCCTCTCCGGCGGCTGCTTTGCGCCTGCGTTCAGTCGAACAGGCGCTCGGTGGACAGGACACCACGGGTCATTTCGATTACTACGACCCAGTTCAGCACGTCGATAAAATGGTCAACGTTCCGGGATTGAAAATCGTCGTGCTATCCGATCCCCGAGATTACGATGTCTCAATCACTAGCCAGACCTATTACGTCAGTGCGGTGAAGCGCCTCGGCTTTAACATTCGCCACTATGTGGGATTGGACGCGCCAGCCCCACGGTTCCACAATATGTGGGCGAAGGCTCGGGAAGCGATGCGTGGCTGTCTCAGCTAGATTTCGATGCGGCGCTTTAGCGCGTACTCCAGGGGGCCAAGTCGGTTGATGCAGTGCTTGAGTTGAGAATCCGGCAAACGGATCCAGAGAAATCACCGACCACCTGCGTGACGTCGAATCAAAAGGCGTAATTGAGCGCGCACGATGGATGTACAAGGCGCCGCGCGCTGCTGGAATCGGTGATTTTCATCCGTAGAGAATCGTAGTTTTCTACTGAGTTGCGGTTTCTAAGCCGATTAGTCTCTATTTTTGCAGATCGAGCGCCTCTTTCTCCATGAGCGCCGAGCACTATGCGCCCCTCGAATCCTAGAAGTTTGATCAAGCACCGCAGATGGGATCTTGTGTTGCTATCTCACTCGGACCAGGCGAAACCCGCTGCCGTTTTAGCGATACGGCGCGGCCACGTGCTGAACACCTGTCCGTTAGAATTGACCTCCAATGCGACAACGCCGTGCGAGGGCGTCGCGGGACCTCCGGGGCGCGGCCAGCGAAGGCCGCGCCCCGCAAGGCTTGCGTCTGTCTCTCTGCCACCTATTAACGCGATCTCTCCATGTGCCTCCCGCTCTCGATGAAATCCCTGGTCAACTCGGTCGCGGCCAGCTGTGTCGCTAATTGATAGATCGCTTTCTTCACTGCCGCCTTGTTCTGTACTGTAATGCCTGTAATCTCTGCGAGTTTTCGCATCAGGAGCCGGTTTCCGGAGATAGCCTTAACGCAATCGTTCATCGCCCAACGAATGCCAGGCGTCCGTTCATCTGCTATCCACGCGAAGCTATCGACGTCACGAATTGCCATTTCGAGTTCTTTTAACAATATGTCTACGAGGACTGCTTTTTGGGGAGCAGCGGCTTCGCTGCGACCAGGGGGCCGCTTCTTCATAGTCCAACTCCTATAGCTGTACTTGTTTCCGGGATCTGCTCGGCCGCATTCTTTGCAAGACCGCGCGGTGTCGCCTGATTGCCTAGACCAGCGTTGAGTAGAGGAAGCGTCAAACGCGACAAAGGAAGGATTCCGGCCGCCAAATGTACCGTTCGAGCTCCCCGCTTCCCTCAGCCCAGAAGCCGCCCATACAGCTTTTCCATCCGCTGCTGGTAGGCGGCGTTAGTTCCGTTGCGTCCAAGGTCACGCCGCCTCCTAACGAGGTTTTGGGGGCTTGCGAGGTTGATCAGACATTGAGGTGATCTACCGCTGAGATCGATCACCTTGTGATGGAGGGCGGCCATGATTGCGTTAGAGGGCACGCTCTTGTCTCGCGTCAGGCCGATGCGCCCAGCCCAACCATTGCGCTTAATTGCCTCGTGAGCGTCTGAGAAACCGGCAAATAACAGGCCAAGATGCCACAGATGGAAATCCCTTATCGTGTCCGTCAGAGCTGCCTGTCGGCGCAGCGCGAGGAGCAGTTCTTCGGTGTAATGGGCAGCCTTAATTGATTCCCTTACAGTCTGGTCGCCATAGGCGATTGAGAACATATTGCTCATGATTGTTTCCCGTCTTTAGACAGCGATATTGCTGTCCTCGTTCTTTACAACAGGCTCGACGGGTAGCTGATTTGCCAATCAGAGGCTCAGAACAGCGAATCAGCGTCAATTTGAAAGTACGTGGGAGAACGCTGAAATGTGCCCGGGATTGAGCGGCGGAGGCGACCAGGGGGCTAAGGGCGCGGCCAGGTGTGACTACAATCACGGAAGCGCGCGGAGTGATCGTTTAAAACGAGAAAAATTCGTGCTGCGATTACTTTGATGCCGAAGTGAGCTTGCTGATTGGCCAATCAGAGGCTTCGATCGGCGAATCAGAGCCGGTTTGAAGTACGCCCGGGTGCGCCGGGGTTCGCCCAGGGGTGGGCGGCGAGGACAATAACGGGTCAGGAATTCGCCTAGGTTCGTCAGGGTGCGCTGTGAAACCGCTACCAATCACGGAAGCGCGCTGGAGGTTTCTTCGAGTTGAAGCCTTCCGCCTCGTTGTCAGCCGATATGCGCTCCAGCCATCGCATGGCGGCGCTTCGCTTGATGCGGACGGCGCGGCCGATCTTGATCGTGTCCGGGCCGAGTTCCAGCCCTTGTAGAGCGAAATAGGTCGTTCGGCTGATATTCATAAGCTGGCAGAATTGTTTGATGCTGAGCAGCAGCGGCAGTTGGCGTTTTTTCATGAGAGTGTCCTTGCGTCTCCGGGCGCGTCCAGCAAGTGCACTCACAAATTAGCTAGGTTGAGACCTGTGATTTGAATGCCGGATTGAGCGCCACCGTTGGCGTATGCCGCTCCGGTCCCAAGGCAAAAGTGGCCAAAAGCACTGAGTGACTGAACTCGAGGCTGGCGAGGCCGGCCGCCACGGTGAACAAGCAGCCGGCCTCGCTGACAGAGTTACAGCTCGTAATAAGGGCGGATCTCGTCCGCCGGGCGTTCCTCGATATTCGCGGCTATCTCGCGGAAGAGAGTGGCCGCATTCTTGCCCCCCAATTCGCCGCACAGCTGGTCGACGGTTTTGCACAACCGAGGCCAATCGACTTCGGACTCACGTACGAGATGATGCTCTAAAAGACACCGGTGGACGGCCAGGCGCCGGTTCAAGCGCGCGGCGTCGCTGTTTCTTGTGCTCATAGTGGACTCCTGTGTGGCGCGCCCGAGATTGAGCGGCATGTCGCTTTACAAGACGCGACAGGGCTCTCCGGGAGTTGCCCACTGGTGCAGGGGAGGCACCGGCGGACGGCATCGCAAAGCGGATGCTGGGCAAGCCGAAACATCTCAGACGGCGGCCGGCAGTCCACTGGCGTGCCTAGCCGATGACTAGTTTACAGACAGTAGGCTTGGCCACGAACGACAACGCACGCTGTGCTCTTGGCCTGTGTACAGGCATGTAGTGATATGATGCCGCCGTCTCTGCCGTCATGCCGACGTATCGTTGAGCCGTGAGAAATCGAGAGTCCCCCGGAGTCCACCGAGGTCGTCCATCATCCGAGCGTAGAACCTCAGCTCCGCGTCGTCGTAGCGTCCACGGCGGGCTGCCGTTGGCGTCGTGCCCGAAACACTCGGGTGGACGGCCGATGATTCCGGTAAATCTGCTTTGAGGGCGTACCCAGCCATGTTCCGCAGATTTGTCTCGACGGTCTTGTTGCGGTGCTGTCGCTTGAAGACGACCTGATAGCTCGCCTTGAATTCGCGCCTGAGACAGTACTCAAGCCTCTCCGGCGCGATTTCGCCTAGAGACACCGCCGCATGAAGATGGGGTATCAGCCAGGGGGTACGAGGCTCGTCCCGCCAGCCGAGTTCTGTCAGGCATTTGCGCTTGTTCTTCTTGAGCTGTGCACTGCCGCGTAGGAGGTCGACCTCGAATCGGCCCCGCCAACGGATCTCTCGGAAGGCCGGGTCGTGGCTGGACGCCGTTTCAAGGGCTGCACTCCAGCGATGGCGGGCGCAGCCGATCAGTTCCTCGACCGGGGGCGTGCCGCCGTCGGTGACGCCGGCGATCACCGTGACCCAGATGATGCCAGACCGCTGGTTCTCTCCGCACAGGCTCTCAATATCGCCCAAGAAATGACGCAGGTGGCGATAAGCGCAGACAACGCAGAACAGGCTTTGGCAGCGCCTAGATCGTTGGCATAGCGCCATCCGTAAACCCAGCCGGACCTCCGGGGCATAGCTCGAGGCCACCAGCGCCCGGACGATCTTGATGTTCTTGGCCTGGTCTCGACCCAGGAAAGGCTCATATCCGGCCGCCAGCTGCTCGATATTCACGCATTCGTGCGGATAGACATGGGTTCCGTTCAAGATCCCTTGGACGGTGAGTTCATCCTGGCGCGACAATATGGGGGTATTGATAGGCATGGCGGGAGCATCGGGCGAAATCGATCTAACCTCGCCCGATGCTGTCCTTGGCGCTTATGAGGCCTCCGTCGTTTTCTTGTTGAAGTCGGCCGCGTCTCCGCGCTCCATCCGCTTCCGCCAGCGCTTCCCCGCAAGCTTTGAGATGCGGATTGTCGCTCCCATCTGCATGGTTTTTGGACCAAGGCCGGCCTTAGCTAATTTGTAGAAGAAAGACCGTGAGATTTCGTGCCGCTTGCAGAAACGCTCGATGGTCGTGGCGTCGCGCCAGTCTTTGGCAGTCGGTTGCTTGGGTTTTGGCTGCTCGTTGGCAGGCATATGTACGCTCCCTTGGTTCGTCGTCTCGCCAATCGAGGCGACGGGAGCTTCTAAATACAGCCAGTATTTCTCGTAGCAAGCGGTGCGAATTTTTAGAACCGCTAGCGGGTGTCAACGCCTTCGTGCACGCGGAGGGGGGCGAGAAGCCTGCAGCTTCTTGGGCGCCCATCGGTTCAGCCGCCACTGGAGCGCGCGTATCACCACAGGCTCTTTGGTCTTTGGGGGTTTGATCGTTGGTAGTACGCGCTGAAGCCGCCGCGCGGCCCGGAAGAACCCCGGTAGATCGGAGGCCATGGCGTTGATGAGATTGGACAGCTTGGTACTTCCAGACTTGTCCATGAGCGGTACGATCGTGGCTACCAGGTGCGCGCTGGCGCGATATTGCTTCCAGACAAGCAAGATGGGTTTGCGCTGCGAGATGTAGCTCTTCTTTTCCGGGCTGTTGCGTATCGCTTTCACGGCCGAATTCAGGCTGGGCAGACGCTTGGTGGTTTGGGCTGGCTGGATGTCATCGTTTTCGCTGCCAGGCGCCGCTACGGCTGGCGAGGCACCTGCGGCAGCCGCGGCATCGAGGAGTTCGCGTGCTACGGCCGCCACCGTGCGTAGTCTCTGCCCAAAGCGCTCCAAAAGCCCATTTTCGTAGAAGTCGGCGTTTTGATCGTTCTTTGGGCGTTTTGGGCCGCCGGAGCGTCGATGCAGGACGCGTTCCGCCTTAGCGAGGCGCTTGGTCGGCACCGGGCCAAGCTTGCCGCCTTCTAATAGAAGCCAGAGGCGTTCGGCAAGCAGCTGCGCAAAGTATTGGTCTCGCTCGCTCGACAGACCGGTGTCGTCGCCCGGAAATAAGGCATAGCCGAGGATCCGGACCGCGACATGGCGCCTTTCGGCTGGGTTGAGCTTGGCCCGCTGCCCCGGGTTGAAGCCGAGCCGGATACGCCGCTTGGGATCGGCAACGTCAGAGGGCTTGGTAGGTCGGAGACGGTCCATGGGAGTGCATGGAAACACGGAGCGTGGTCGGACGTCAGCCGCCAATAGCTGTGATGCATAGGCGATGCATGAGAGGACCTTTTGGGCCGTGATGCATGGCAAACTAAAAAAACGCCGGCCCTATTGAGGGGCCGGCGAGTTGAACAGGGAGGCTTCACGTCT
>SXGR01297236.1_pt1 | contig 22512 bp, 17 predicted proteins | sample 3174711 | NCBI WGS metagenome assembly SXGR01 (sample SAMN11356860, study PRJNA531348) | freshwater metagenome | isolation source: freshwater sample F1-60 | place: China: Fuxian Lake, Yuxi | collected 2017-12-25 | reverse complement strand
GCGAGCGGACTACCTTAAAACGCTTACAATCGGATGCCGCCGGACACGTCGAGCCACGTGCCCGTGACCCACCGAGAGTCGTCCGACGCGAGAAACGCGGCCGCGTCAGCGATGTCGTTCGGTTCCCCGATCCGCCGCAACGCGGTCGCCTGTTCTTCCTGCCGCTCTTCTTCCTTCGTCTTGCCGCTCTTCTCGCTGTTCATGTCGGTGCGCGTCGAGCCGGGCGCCAGCACGTTCACGCGAATGCCGTTCGGCCCCAACTCTGCCGCCAGCACGCGCGTCATGAGATCGACCGCGCCCTTCGTGGCGGTGTACACGACCGCGCCGGGGTACGCCATGCGGCTGATCGCGCTGCCCACGTTGATGATGCTGCCGCCCGCGGTCATCACCTCGGACGCGTGCTTCACGCACAGTAGATAGCCGCGGACGTTCACGTTGAAGTGCGCGTCGATGGATTCGGCGGTCACGTCCGCCAGGAACGTACGCTGCATGATCGCGGCGTTGTTCACGAGGATGTCGAGTTTGCCGAACGCGTTCATCGTGGCCGCGAACAAGGGCGGTATCTCCGCGGGATTGCCTACGTCGGCCTTCACCGCGACCGCACTACCCCCCGCAGCGGTGATCTTCGCGACCACCTCGTTCGCTTCCTTCTGGCTGCGCGCGTAGTTGACGACGACCTTCGCGCCGTCGGCGGCGAACCGGGCGGCGATGGCAGCGCCGATTCCGCGTGATCCCCCGGTGATGAGTGCGACCTTCCCGGCGAGTGGCATGTTCGACATGGGTACTCCTGTGGTTGCGTGTTGAGATTGACCCGGACCTCCTACTCGACCAGCGAGGCGACGTGCGCGACGGTCAGCTCCTCAAGCGACGCGACGACCACGTCCGCGCCTGCGGCGCGAAGTATGTCGGACGGGTGGTGCCCGACGAACGTGACCGCGACGCACTTCATGCTACCGGCCTTTGCGGCTTCCACGCCCGCGACCGCGTCCTCGAACACCACGCACCGGTTCGGATTCGCGCCCAGTTTCGCGGCACCGATGAGGAACACTTCCGGGTCCGGCTTCCCGCGGGTCACATCGTCACCCGTGACCACCGCGTCGAAGTATCGCTGTGTGTTGGTGACGTTCAGAAGCAGATCGAGGTTGCCGCGCGGCGCTGAAGAACCGACCGCTTGCGGCCAACCGCGGTCCGCGAACTCTTTCAACAACCGTACCACGCCGGGAAGCAATTGCGTACCCTCGTCGCGCACCGCCTTGCGGTAGTGATTCTCTTTCTGCTCGCCCCACTTTGCGCAAAGCGCGTCGTCGGCGTCCGGCCGGTACAACCTGCGGAGAATCTCCGGGTTCCGCATTCCGAAGGTCGCTGCGAAGTCGGCTCGCGTGAACGGCTTCCCGATCTCCTCCGCGAACCGCTTCCACGCGCTGAAGTGGTGTTCTGCGGTATCGACGAGGGTGCCGTCCACGTCCCAGATGATCACTGGTGTTGTCATGCGGTGTGTTGTATTACCGTAGTGATCTGGGAAACACGTTGACTCTTCCACCACGCCAGAGGAAACTGTTATTTATCCCACCAGCGTTCTCCCACCAAACGCGAGCCGAACCATGCCCATTCCGCACACACTCCCGCGACGCGAGTTCCTCAAGATCGGTGGGCTGACACTTGGCGGACTCACGCTCCCAAACCTCCTCCGCGCCGAAGCGAAAGCCGGTATTCGCTCGGCGCACAAGTCGGTCATCCTCATTTACTTGGTCGGTGGGCCGCCGCACCAGGATATGTTCGACCTGAAGCCCAACGCTCCGAAGGAGATCGCGGGGCCATGGAAGCCCATTGCCACCAACGTGAACGGCATCCAGATTTGCGAGGCGCTGCCGCAACTTGCGAAGATCATGGATAAGCTCGTGGTCGTGCGATCGCTCGTCGGGAACCAGGCCGACCACGACGCGATTCAGGTCTACAACGGGCACCATCCCAAGAAGCCCACGCCTGCGGGCGGCTGGCCACAGTTCGGTTCGACGGTCGCGAAGTTGCAAGGTCCGGTCGATGCCAGCGTGCCGCCGTTCGTGAGCGTGTGTTACACCTGCACGCACGGCCCTTACAACGAACCCGGTCCCGGGTTCCTCGGGCAATCGCTCAATCCGTTCCGCGTGATGGGACCGGCGAAGGATGACATGGTTCTTCGCGGGGTCACTGTGAACCAACTCGCGGAGCGCAAGACACTCCTGAAAGGCTTCGACGACATGCGACGCGACGCGGACTCGTCCGGCGCGGTGAAGGCAATGGACGCCTTCACGGAACAAGCGTTCGGGTTGCTCACCTCATCGCGCATGGCCGAAGCGCTCGACATCTCAAAAGAGCCGGTGAAGGTGGTCGAGCGGTACGGCACCGGGAACCCGAAAATCTTCATGGACGGCAACGGCGCGCCGCGGGTTCCGCAAAGTCTTCTCATGGCGCGGCGGCTCATCGAAGCCGGGGCGCGTGTCGTCACGCTCAACTACAGCAAATGGGACTTTCACGGCGGCATGAACGCCGAGGGCCGGAAGAACAACTCCATCTTCTTGCGTGAAGAGGAGGACTTCCCGCCGTTCGACAAGTGCGTCAGCGCGCTGGTCGAAGACCTGCACGACCGCGGGTTGGACAAGGACTGCACCGTCGTGATTATGGGTGAGTTCGGACGCACGCCGAAGATTAGCGCACAGACTGGCCGCGACCACTGGCCGCAGGTGAACTGTGCGCTGATGGCTGGCGGCGGGATGCCGACGGGACAAGTCATCGGCAGCACGGACAAGATCGCGGGCGAAGCCGCGTCGCGCCCGGTCACGTTCGGCGAACTTTACGCGACGCTCTACAAGAACCTCGGCATTGAGGTGGACAAGGCCACGCTCCCGGACTTCACCGGGCGCCCGCACTACCTCGTTGAAGACGGAGCGCAACCGCTGAAGGAACTCGCGTAGGCGCGAGCGGAAGAGTGTCGTGGGCTTTAACGAGCCGCGACTGCAAGGGAGCGGCCAACGTCAACCGCTCCCTTGCGGTCGCGGCTCGTTAAAGCGCTTCGTGGACCTGAACTGCCGAGCCGTTTTCACGTCACGCGGAACGTCCGATGCAAACGCGCCTGAAAGTCCAACTCGCGGTGTTCATGTTCCTCCAGTACTACATCTGGGGGTCGTGGTACGCGAGCATGGGCGCGTACCTCAACGCACTGAAGTTTGGCGGCCAGGAGATCGGCGCCGCGTACGGCGCGTTCGCTATTGGTGCCATGATCTCACCGTTCTTCGTCGGGTTGATTGCCGACCGCTACTTCGCTTCCGAGAAGTTGATCGGCGTCCTCGGATTGCTAGGCGGGGTGCTGCTCTGCCTGCTGCCGGGGTTCACGAGCTTCGGCGAGTTCTACCCGATGCTCATCCTGTACTGCGCGACGTTCGTGCCCACGCTCGCCCTCGGGAACTCGCTCGCCCTCCACCACCTCAAAGACGCGAAGCGCGACTTCCCGCAGGTGAAGATCCTGTCCGCGGTCGGGTGGATCGCGGGCGGGGTGACACTCAGTCTGATCGAAGGGGAGAAGACCGCGGTCCAGTTCTACCTCGCGGGCGGGCTGTCGATTGTGTTCGGGCTGTTCGCGTTCATGCTCCCGCACACGCCGCCGAAGAAGACCGGGGCGAACGTTTCGATCGGTGAAATCCTCGGCCTCGACGCGCTCTCGCTGCTCAAGAAACGGTCGTTCGCGGTGTTCATCGGGTGCATGTTCCTGATCTGCATCCCGCTGTACTTCTACTTCGTGAACATGGCGGTTTACCTCGGTCAGTTGGAGTGGCCGAACTTCGCGGCCCGGATGACGCTCGCGCAAGTCTCGGACGTGATCTTCCTGTTCCTCTTGCCGGTGATGCTCAAGCGTCTCGGGTACAAGCGGACGATCGCCATCGGCATCCTGGCGTGGGCCACGCGGTACTACTTCCTCACGCAAAGCGCGAACTCGGGCCCCGCGACGCAGACGATGCTGATCTTCGCTGCGATTCTGCTCCACGGTGTCTGCTACGACTTCCTGTTCATCGCGGGGCAACTCTACGTGGACGACGAAGCCAACGAGCGGATGCGTGGCGCAGCGCAGGGCTTGATCGCGTTCATCCTGTGGGGCGTCGGCGCATTTGTTGGGACGATGCTAGCGGGCGCCGTGATGCAGGCACACAAACTATCCGAACCGGTTGGGAAGATCGAACACGACTGGACCGGGATCTGGCTTCAGCCCGCGTTCGGGGCCATCGCAGTGCTGGCCGTGTTCGCACTGTTGTTCCGTGACCCGTCCAGGCCAGCCGCGACAGCGGAGAAGATGCGGTGAGTAGTTATCGCGTCGGGATGGCGCAGCTTTTGGTCGAAGGCGGGCGCCCGGAAGCGAACCTGCGCCGGGCGGTGGACGCGATTCGAGTCGCGGCGGAGCAGGGGTGCCGGCTCGTCGTGCTGCCGGAATGTCTCGATCTGGGTTGGACCGATCCGAGCGCCAGAACGCTTGCGGTGCCGATTCCCGGTGTGCACACCGAAATCCTCGCCCAAGCCGCGCGCGAACACGGCGTTTACGTTGTCGCGGGACTGGTGGAACGAGCCGGTGAGCGACTCTACAACGCGGCGGTTCTCCTTTCGCCGACCGGTGACATTCTTCTGCATCACCGCAAGATCAACGAACTCGACATCGGCCTCGATCTGTATTCCGTGGGCGACCGAATGGGCGTTGTCGAAACCGAACTCGGCACCCTCGGGCTTTCCATCTGCGCCGACAACTTTTGCTCGTCGCTCGCCATCGCGCACGTGCTGGCGCGAATGGGCGCGCAACTGGTCCTCTCACCGTCGGCGTGGGCAGTCATCGCTGATCACGACAATACAAACCACGACAACACCGGCGAGCGCTACGGCAAGCGCTGGCGCGACTCTTACACGGAGTTAGCGAAGCTCTACGACATGACCGTGATCGGTGTGAGCAACGTTGGCCCGATTACAGCGGGTCCGTGGGCCGGGCGGAAGTGTATCGGGTGTTCGCTCGCGGTTGGACCGGGCGGTGAGATCCTTGCCGAAGCACCCTACGGCGAGTTCGCCGAAACGCTGGTCGTAGTCGAGGTGCGACCGCGTGCGCCGATTGCGTGCGGCACCGACTTTGCGCCAGCGCTGGCCGCTCGCGGCTATCGCGGGGCTTAGCTACCTCGCGGCCTTGTCGAACACCGCGAACACGTCCGCGAGCGCCTCGCGCACAATCACCATGTGCTCGATGTCCGCGTACTCCTTGTAGGTCACGTTCTTCGCGCCGCCCGCGGTCAGCGTCTTGTTGAGCGCGCGGGCACCGGCGAGCGCGAAGTCTTTGTCTCCGACACCGATGAACACCGGCAATGTAGCGAACGGTTTCGCGTCCTTCACGGTGCCGCTGCCGCCCAGCGCCGCGGCAGCCGCGAACCGATCCGGGTGCTTCTGCACCAAGTCAATCGTTTGCGTCACGCCCATCGAGTGACCCACCACGAACGTGCGTTTCGGGTCGAGTGGGTAGCGCTTGCTGAGTTGGTCGAGAATCGCGGGCACCGGGGGCGAACCGGTGAAGTTCAGGCCGCTGCGCGGAGCGACGAGGACCCAGCCGCGCTCGCGGCACTCGGTCACGATTCGCCCGCCGCCGTAGCCCTCGAAGAACAGGTTCTCCGAGCCGCCGGCACCGTGCAACGCGACCACCACCGGCACCGGCTTCGTCGGGTCCAGACCTTTGGGAATGAAGACGCGAACCGGTGTGGACCTCTTCGCGTCGGTCGGCACCGAGAGCCAGAACTGCCCGTGCTTCGCGGCGGTGTAGAACTCCTTGCCGTCGAGCATCCGCTCCGCGTTCGCGAGCAGGTCGGCCGCAGGCAAATCGGTTTCGGAGATCGTCCCACCTGCCAACTCCGTAAGCAACTCGGCGCGGTCGCGTGCTGTGGCCTTCTCGATGGTGTCGATCACGTCAGACGTCGCGACGGTCTTCTTCAGCGCCGCGAGTCTTGCGTCGAGGTCCGCGACCTGTGAGATACCGATCGCGGAGCGGCGGATCTCCTTTCCGCTCTCGACCATGAAGTACAGACGGCGGTCCAGTCCCTTGAACTCACCGAGCGGCGGAAGCGGAATCTTCTCTGTGTGCGGAAACCTGTTGGGCTTGATCGTGGTGATCTGCTTTTCGGTGAACCAGAGTTGCACTTCGAGGCTCTTTGGTACGTCACCTTTCACGGTGAAGAACTGGTGGATCGTGACCGTCAGTTCCTTAGCTTTCCCATCGACCACGCGCAGATTTGGCACCGCGTAGAGACTCCACGCCCACAGGCGCGTCGTGCTCGGTTCGTCGTCGGAGAGCAGCGCGAACCCGGCGAGGTCGAGTGAGCGCCCGGCATCGCCGAACTGGAATGCGAAGAACTGTTGCGTGAGTTTCTGGATGTGGGTCAGAGAGCGTTTGCGTGCCGCGGTGCCGTCGTGCTTCTCCCACTCCTGTTCAAACCGCTTGAGGCGCTGGCCGAGTTCGTATCGTTGCGCAAGCGCGTCGGCCGCTTTGGGTGGCTGTGCGAACGCGGAGGTCGCGCCGAGCAGGATCGCCGCGACCGCCAAACCGAACCGCTTCATTTCCGTGCCCTCATACATGAACTCGCTGAGGATGTCGCATTCTAACGATCCGCGACCGCAAGGGAGCGGCTAACGGCGGCCGCTCCCTTGCGGTCGCGGATCGTTCCAAAAGCACTACCACCGGGTTCCTGGATCAGAAGTCGGGTTGCATCGTACACACTGAAAAAGTTACAACTTGTGTTCCGCGAGGATAGACAACGGAAAGGAATCCGCCGTGAAGCGTCAACTCTGCTTGGGCGCGCTGTTCGCGCTAGTGGTGGTCCCGGACTGGGCGTCGGCGTGCTGGCCACGTGGGGGCGAACCGGTTTACTACTACCACGCACCGGTCTACTACGCCCCGCCCGTGTACTGCCAGCCGGTGTACGTGTCACCATGCATCCCATCTGCGCCGATGTTCCCTCCGCCGCGAATCGAGCCGGTGCCGCGCCCGGGTTCCTCCCTCGGTGCTCCTCGCCCTATCTTGCCCCCGCGTTTGGCACAGATCGAACCTGTGATTCGCCCGAACGCGAACGTCGAAGTGCCCAGGCCGATGATGACAGAACCAACGCCCGCGATCCTGATTCCGGACCCGAAGGTCCCCGTGCCCGAGGTTCCCACGATCGTGCCCGAACCCAAACAACCGGTCATCGAACTTCCGAAGGTCGATACCGACCCGATGTTGCCGCCGCTCGAACCTCCGATGAGTGCGAAGGAACCGAAACGGTCACCGCCGGAGTTGCCGAAAGACACCGGACCCAACCACCCCGCGATCGAACAACCGAAACTCGTACCGAACCCGAAGTTGTCGGGGTTGGAGTTGCCCGGCGTGCTCGCGGTGCCGGTCCCCGCGCCGGCGCCTGACGTACTCATCCCGCCTTCAGGCGTGCCAGTACCGAAGAACCCAGACGCACTGCCGCCACTGACGCTGCCGCCGGACGCGCCCGTTGTGCCAGACGCGAAGCCAGTGGAAGCGAAGTCCAGCCCGCTCGCAGCGGTCGCGCGCGAACTGAAGGTGAGCGTGTTTCCTGCCTCCGGTGTCCTGGCCGTGAATGGTCTGCGCAAGGTCGGGTTCTACAACCACACCGACCGTGACCTGTCCTTAACCATCGAGGGCAAAGCGGTGATGCTCCCGGGGAAGACGTACATTTTGGCGCAACTGCCCGTGACGTTCACTTGGAAGCACGGCGACAAACCGGCTGCAAAGCAGACCGTGCCCGCCGACGCGACCGGGATCGATGTGCTGTTCCGCGAGTGAAGTGCGAGTGAAGAGAAGGGGAGAAGGAATCGGGCAGGTTATCGTTTTTAGCCCCGGAGGGGCGTGGGGTGGTAGCCAGGGGTGGAGCGAGTCTTCGAGCGCAACCCCTGGTCCACCTCGAGAGAAACCCCAGAAGCTGCGTAGGGGCGACGGCGGCGCGTTCCGTCGCCCCTAGGCGGATTCGATCCATTTTCCCGCATTTGTTCCAGGGGTTGCGCTCGCGAAGCGTGAACTTCACCCCTTGGCTACCATCCGTCGCCCCTCTGGGGCATCAACCCTACCTGTGCTCCCCTTCTCCCTCCTCCGCTTCTCCCTTCTCCCCTTCGCTCACTCCATCGGTTCGTCCTCGCCGGTCCCCTTGTCGCCGTTGTCGTCGGCTGGGAGGTATTCCGCGACGCCGGGCTTCGCCGGCGGGATGTCGTGGTATTCTTCAACCTTCGGGCATTCGTCGGCTCGGCCGAGCAGGTCGCCGCACACTTGGTACTTGAAGTTCCCGATTTGCAGTTCATCACCGGGCCGCAACTTCCCCTCCGCGACACGCTCACCATTGACGCGCACGCCGTTGGTGCTGCCGAGATCGCGGATCACGAGGTAGTCGTGTACCTGCGCGAGCACGCAATGGCGGCGCGACACTTTCTTCGAGTTCAACTGCACGTCGCACTCCTCGTGCCGCCCGAACAGCAGAATCGGCTTATCGAAGAGGATGCTCGGGCCGTCGGCGAGTGAGAGCAAGTGTGCGGGCACGGGCTAGCTCCGGTGGAATCACTCTTTTATACCACGCGAGCGCCGTGTGCAGCAACAGGCTGACGCGGACACGGATCAGTGCTTGGGGTGAAGTGAACCGGCTCACCTGCTAAAACAGCAGACATGACCGAACTAGTTTTCCAACAGTGCCTCAACCCCCAGTGCAGCGGCACCGCCAGTCTCGCGGACACCGCGTTCCGATGCGCACGTTGCGGTGGGCTACTCGATGTTGCCTACGACTGGGACAGGCTTCCCATTCCGAAGACGCTGAAACACTTCGAGGGCAAGTGGGCGAACCGCACGAACCCGCTCGACTTCTCCGGCGTGTGGCGGTTCCGCGAACTCCTCCCATTCGCGCCCGATGACGCCATCATCACCGTCGGTGAAGGGCAGACGCTCTGTCAAAGGGCCGACGCGGTCGCGGCCTACGCGGGTCTGAAGCCTGGGCGGTTGTTCCTTCAGTATGAGGGCATGAACCCGTCAGGTAGTTTCAAGGATAACGGCATGAGCGCGGCGTTCACGCACGCGCGCATGACCGGTGCGACGCGGGCCGCGTGTGCCAGCACTGGGAACACCAGCGCGAGCCTCGCGATCTACTGCGCCGCCACGCAACTGATGCGCGGCATCATCTTCATTGGAAGCGGCAAGATCAGTTTCGGGAAGTTGTCGCAGGCGCTAGAACACGGCGCTCTCACGTTGCAGATTCAAGGCGACTTCGACGACGCGCTACGCCGTGTACAGGAAGTGAGCCGGCAACTCGGTATCTACCTCGTGAACAGCGTGAACCCGTTCCGCCTCGAAGGGCAAAAGACGATCATGTATCGCGTGCTCGAAGCACTGCGGTGGGAAGTGCCGGACTGGATCGTCGTGCCGGGTGGGAACCTCGGCAACGTATCCAGTTTTGCGAAAGCGTTTAGCGAACTCGTGGAGCTGGGCCTGATTTCGCGCGTGCCGCGACTCGCGGTCATCAACGCGACCGGTGCGGACACGTTCCACCGGCTCTATAACGAACACCACCTCCGTTGGAACGGCGGGCGGTTCGACCAGTCGAAGATCGACAGCTACTATGCGTCGCTGGATGCGAACAACCGCAAGGCCGACACGCTCGCGAGTGCGATTGAGATCAGCCGCCCGGTGAACCTGCCGAAGGCGCTCCGTGCGCTCGACTGCTGTAACGGCGTGGTGCGTGCGGTTCCCGACGCGGAGATTCTCGACGCGAAAGCCAAGATCGGCGCCGGCGGTCTGGGCTGCGAACCGGCCAGCGCCGCGAGCGTCGCCGGTTTGCGAACACTTGTGCGCGAAGGTGTGATCGACAAGGATGAACGTGTGGTGTGTATTTTAACTGGGCACGTGCTGAAGGATGCGGACGAAACGGTCGCCTACCACTCCACAGACCCGGCCACGTCCGCGAAGCTCACAACACGGGGCGTGAAGCAGGTCGCGTTCGCGAACCGTGCCGTCCAGGTGCCAAATGATTTGGCGGCCATCGTGAAGATAATCGAGTTGAATGGGTGATTGGCGAACCCCGCCCGCAAGGGCGGGGGTGTTGTCACCCTCACTCCCGCCCTTGCGGGCGGGGTTCGCCGGAGACACTACACATGAAAATTCACATTGCGATCAACGGAGCGTGCGGGCGGATGGGTCAGCGGCTGGTCGCGCTAGCGAAGGAAGATCCGCAGTTGGTGCTCGTCGCGGCCATCGACGCAGCTACCAATCCGCTTCAGGGGAAGGACGCGGGCGAGGTGGCCGGCGTCGGTACCCTCGGCGTGCCGATCCGTTATGACATCCCCCTTGGGCTTCGCGTCGACACGCTCATCGACTTCTCCGCACCTTCCGGCACGATGGCCGTGCTGCCGGTGTGCGTGGACCGGGCGATTCCCATTGTGGTTGCCACCACCGGCCACACCGACGCGCAGAAGGCCGAGATTGAAGCCGCCGCGCACATGACAGCGGTACTCTTCGCTCCGAACATGAGTCTCGTTGTGAACCTGTTGTTCAAGCTCGTCAAGCTCACGGCGGAGACGCTCAAGGGAAAGGGCTTCGATGCGGAGATCGTTGAGCGCCACCACCGGTTCAAGAAGGACTCGCCGAGCGGCACCGCGATGCGGTTCGCGGAGATCATTCAGGAATCGCAGGGTGGTGAGTTCGTTCATGGACGTGAGGGGATCGTCGGCGAGCGCACGGACACCGAGATCGGGATTCACGCGGTCCGCGGCGGCGACAACGTCGGCGAACACACGATCATCTTCACCACGATTGGCGAAACCCTGGAACTGGTTCACAAGGGTCACAACCGCGACAGCTACGCAAAGGGTGCGATCCTGGCCGCGAAGTGGATGGCGAACCGCCCGGCCGGGCGTTACTCGATGAACGACGTGCTGGGGCTGTGAACGATTACCACGCCACGGGACCAGGGGTTTCAACCCCTGGTTGGTGTGCCTCGCCGCTATAATCACTTCCTCCCTCCCCCCCAGCACCGGAGACCCGCCATGTTGCTCCGCGTTCGGTCCGCAGTCGCGGTCGCACTGTTCGCCGCGTATGCCTTAGCCATCACGGCGCCAGGCCCCGCGCCCGCCCAGGACAAAGAACTGGTGGCGAAGGCGAAAACGACCGCCGCCGCGAATCTGAAGAAGGCCAACATCGATAAGCCGACGGTCGTGGAAACCACCAACTATCTGGTCGTGGGATCGATGCCCGAGGAGAAGGCGAAGGCGCTCGGCGAGATGTTGGAGAAGACGACGACGCTGACCCGCAAGACGTTGAAGTTCGATGAGAAAGAATCGCCGTGGAAGGGGAAACTCATCGTGTACTTCATGCACGATAACGCGGAGTTCAAGGCGCTGATGCGGCGGGCGTTCCAGATTCCGCCTGAAGGCGTCCACGCCGACCTCCGCGCCGAGCCGGCATTCATCGTCGATCCGGCCGAGGTATCGGGCAAGCAGACCGACGCGGATCTCTACGCGAACACCGCGGCGCGCCTCGCGGGCGAACATCTGAAGGCGAAGGGCACCGGCACGCAGAAAATCCCCGACTGGTTGCGCGACGGGTTTGGCTACGCCACCGTGGCGCGGGCCGAGGGTACAGCCTCGAAGCGTTACGCCGCCTATCGGGCGCAAGCGCGGACAGCGATCCTCGGGCCGAAGGGCGGGAAGTCGCCTGCGCTCGCGGACGTGTGGGGTGACGCGAAGATCGCGAACGGCGATATCCTCGCGGCGAGCTTCGCGGACTATCTCGCCTACAGCACCGCCGCCGCGCCGAAGTTCCCAATGCTCATTGACGGGTTGAAACCGAACGAGAACAATGCGGCCCCGACCATCCCACAAGGACTGGACGCCGCCGGGTGGAAGGCCGCCGACCTGCCGATGCTCGAAGCCGCGTGGAAACGGTGGGCGGCGGGGAAGTGAGCGGGATGTAGCGCGTAACGGGTAGCGAGTGACGAGCAAAGACAGAAGACCACGAGCAATGATTTGCTTGGTCTTCTGTCTTTGCTCGTCACTCGCTACCCGTTACGCGCTACTATTTCAGGCGTGACGAGCCAGTGAAGTTTCCCGCCGGTTTTGACCGGGTCGCCCTTGAACTCGATGCACGCGGCGGCACCCTTCGCGAGTTGGATGCTGCCGTCTGTAGCGCCGAGCAGCCATTCAGCGTAGGCGCCGAGGTTCGGCATGTGGCCGACCGCCGCGACCGCGTCACCCGGCACTTCGACCAGGAATTCGGAGAGCTTGCCGGGCTTCAGATACTCGGGGCTGAGGGCGTCGCAGGTGACGGGCCGCGCGCCGGGTTGCCACACGTTCAGCAGCCCCACCGCGGTTTGGTGCGCGCGAACAAGGGGGCTGGCGATCACCGCGTCGATCGTGATCTTGAGCCGGACGAACGCCTCGGCAATTGCGAGTGTTTGGGCGTGTCCGTGGGCCGTGAGGACGCGGTCGAAGTCGCGGGCCGCGCCGGGCGAACCGAGTTCCACCGCTTCGGCGTGCCGGATCAGATACAGAAGCATCGCGGCCTCCCCCAACTCCGACGCGGGCGGAGTTCACCGAATCCACACGTCATCTGCCCTTCCGCGCGACCCTCGTAACTTCTACATTACAGGGAGCGCGCTTGACTCCACCAGACCAAAGGGAAGTCGCGAGTGGCGAGTTTCGAGTAGCGAGTTGAAGGCATAAGTCCCAAGCGGCTTCGTTTTCAACTCGCGACTCGCGACTCGCGACTCGCAACTCGAAACGAAATGAAGCGGACTGACATTCGAAACGTCGCAGTAATTGCGCACGTTGACCACGGCAAAACAACACTCGTTGACCAGATGCTCAGGCAGTCGGGCCAGTTCCGCACGGAGGAACTGGACAAACTGGTCGGGGGGCAACACGGCCTCATCATGGACTCCAACGACCAGGAACGCGAGCGTGGCATCACGATCCTGGCGAAAAACTGCGGCATCCGTATCGGCGATGTGAAGGTCAACTTGATCGACACGCCGGGCCACGCCGACTTCGGTGGCGAGGTCGAGCGTATCCTCAAGATGGCCGACGGCGCATTCGTACTGGTGGACGCGGCCGAGGGGCCACTTCCGCAGACGCGGTTCGTGCTCAAGAAGGCGTTCGCCTCCGGCCTTCGGCCGATCGTCATCATCAACAAGATCGACCGGCCGGACGCCCGCATCGCGGACGTTCATGCGCTCATGTTCGACCTGTTCATCGAACTCGGTGCCGACGACGAGACGGCCGTCTTCCCCGTTATCTACGCGAGTGGTCGCGCCGGGATCGCCACCACCGATTTGGACGTGGAGCCGAAGGATCTCAGCCCGCTGTTCGACGCCATTCTCAACAAAGTGCCCGCTCCAGACGTGGACGAGAACGCCCCACTCCAGATGCAGGTGGCTGCACTCCAGTACAGCGAGTTCGTCGGCAAGATCGCCATCGGTAAGGTGTTCGCTGGCAAGATTCGCAAGAACCAGAAGGTGTCGGTGGTGAAGCAGAAGGACGGGTCCGTGTTCCTGGATACTGTCGTTCAGGTGCTGGAGTTCGACAGACTCGCGAAGCGGGAAGTAGAAGAGATCCGTGCCGGCGATGTGTGCGCCATCATCGGCATTGACGACGCCGACATCGGCGACACCATCTGCGAGGTCGACAAGCCGAAAGCCCTCCCGCCGCTGACCATCGACGAACCGACGCTCGACATGGTGTTCAAGGTGAATGACAGTCCGTTCGCGGGGAAAGAGGGCAAGCCGCTGACCAGTCGCGAACTGCGCGACCGGCTCGACCGCGAACTTCAGCACAACGTCGCGCTGCGAGTTCAGCCGGGCGCCCGCGAGAGCGAGTTCATCGTCAGCGGGCGCGGGTTGTTGCACCTCGGCGTGCTGCTCGAAACGATTCGCCGCGAGGGCGGCGAGGTCGCCGTCGGCAAGCCGCGGGTGATCGTGAAGGAGATCGACGGTCAGAAATTCGAACCCTACGAGCATCTGGTGGTTGAGGTGCCCAACGACAACCAGAACACGGTCATGCGGCTGGTACTGGAACGGCAGGGCGAGTTCCAGCGTATGGAGAGCCACCGCGGGAGTACGCAGGTCGAGTTCCATATTCCGGCGCGGTCGCTGATCGGGCTGCGCACCCGAATGCTGACCGGCACACAGGGCACCGCGATCATGCACCACAACTTTCTCGACTACCGGCCTCTGAAGGGCGCTCAGGCCGGGCGTGCCACCGGCGTGTTCATCTCTAAGGACACCGGGAAGGTGACCGCATACGCGGCCGAGGATCTGTCGGGCAACCTGTTCATTGCCCCGCAGGACGCCGTGTACGAAGGGCAAATCGTCGGCGAACACGGTCGCGACAATGACATGGTGGTGAACGTGACGCGTCCGAAGCCGCTAACCAACATGCGCGCGTCCGGCAGCGACAAGGCCGCCGTGCTGAAACCGCCGACGGTGTTCTCGTTGGAGATGGCGCTGGAGTTCATCGAGGACGATGAGTTGGTGGAAATCACGCCGGCCGCGGTGCGGATGCGGAAGTTGTTCTTGAAGGAAGGCGACCGCAAACGTCTGTCACGCAACCAGTCGTGACAGATGACGCTGGGGAGATGCAGCTGTGTTGGTTCAGCGTGAAATGGAATTGGTCGGGACGGCGGGGTTGTAAACCTTGCGAGGTCATTGGAGCGATTCCGAGTTCAACAGACCTCCGGGGGGAGATTACTGTACGCCCTCCCGCGTTCTTCGAGTTCCGACTGAGCCATAACACTGGGAAGCACAAGAAACCGGGCCGGACGGTCTACCGGCCCACGCATAATTCAGACTCGGCCTCCAGCCAGTATGCAACGCCATCCCCTTCTGGCCGCCCCGCCCACTCCCACTTTTGGTAGGCTCTTACCCGGATCGTCTCTTCAAGACTCATCCCGCCGTGGGGCGACCGTTTCTGGATGGTGTCGGTCTTCTCAACGGGTGGTGCGACGACCCGGTCCGGAAGAGTTGTGGTTGCAGACTTCCTGTTTTGCTTGCTCATCGTCCCGCCCTCCACCTGTTTGAGTGATATTGCTGTCGGTTCCGCACGCTCTGCCTCTCGCTCGACCCGTCGTGTCTCCAACGTCACTTCTCCATCAGGTGAGCCGACGGTCAACCAAGCATCGGCATTTACCCACTACCACGCCCCGTGGCGTTTCCCCATCGCACCGAAATGGGCGCACGGCAAGAAGGCCATTGTCGAACCGGATCAGTTGCTCTCGGTCGCTGAGGTTCCAGACCCACGCGCGCGACTACTACGGATGCGAACACCTGGAGTTTTTCACACAACTATCCACCTCAAAATGCACTAACTCGCAAAGCCAATGCCAATCATTCCGCGAGACTTCTCGCTGGACGCGACAGGGCTTGACGTAAATTCATAATCGCCCGCAACTTCGGTGCGATCTGTGGGCCTGTGTTGGGAACTCGACCAGAGGCACACCCAAAAGTTGCCGGACACGGCGGAAAACCCGGTTCACGAACAGCAGCGATGGAGATACGCACCTGTCGCGTCCAGCGAAAAGTCTCCATTCCGCCACCGTATTCCACCGTCGCGGCACAAGGATCGCGGAGGGCCGGTGTCGGTTCGGGTGGTTGTCTGTGCCGATTCGGTCATGTGTCTCCAGGTAGTGAGCCGGATTCGCACACACGACCCGTTCCGGCGTCAAGGATCGCCCGCCACCACCTCGGCACTCGGGTTGCTGTATCCACAGCCAAAAAAACCGTTCGTGTCCAAATCCGGAGCCTGCTCATGTTGTCGATCCACACGATTTTGCACCCGACAGACCTGTCCGAGGAATCCGCCGCCGCGTTCCGGCTCGCCAACGCACTGGCACGGGACTACACTGCGCGGCTCGTCCTCCTGACGGCCTACCCACCACTCCTGAACTGGGCCGAGGCGGTGGACCGTACCCGATCTGACGGGGTCGAAGAAGTTCTCCTCGCCAAACTCCAAGCGTTGAACCCGGACCCGTCCGTCCCGGTCGAGTACTTGGTCGAGGAGGGGAAACCAGCGGACATGATCCTGGTCGTGGCCGAAGAGACCCACGCCGACCTGATCGTGATGGGAACGCACGGCCGAGGTGGTCTGTCCCGTGCGCTGATGGGGAGCGTGGCCGAAGCGGTGAACCGCGCCGCCGCTTGCCCCGTGGTGACTGTCCGCGGGCAACTCCGCATCGATACCGGACAGGCTCACGACGATTACACGCCTGGAGGCGACCCATGTCCATCGCACGGAACGTTCTGACGGCCGCAGTTCCCGTTGTCCTCGTCGCCGGGATGGTTCTGGTCGTTGTCCTGCGGCCCCACGGAAAGACGGACGAGGCTGCCCCGCATGGCGAGTGGACCTGCTCGATGCACCCGCAAGTCCGGCTCCCCGGTCTGGGTAAGTGCCCAATCTGCGCGATGGATCTGGTCCCGGTCGCGCGGTTGGCGTCCGAGCGTGTGTGGATCGAACAGACCGGTGGGGTGGAGACTGAGCCGGTCAGTTACCGTGAGTTGTCAAAGGGGGTCCGAACGGTTGGGAAGTTCGACTACAACGAGGGCCGGGTCGCGTACATCACCGCCCGGGTCGCCGGTCGGGTGGACCGCGTCCACGCCGATTTCACTGGCATCCAGGTGAAGAAGGGCGACCACCTCGTGGACGTCTACTCGCCCGACCTCTATCTGACCCAGTCCGAACTGATCCGTGCGGTCGAAACGCTGGACACGGCCACGGGGGACAAGACGTTCGCGGAGGCCAGCGTGGAGGCGGCCCGGACAAAACTCCGGCTCCTCGGCATCCTCCCCGCGCAGATCGCCGAGATCGAGAAGTCCAAGCAGGTGAAGACGCACTTGACCGTCTACGCCCCGATCGGCGGGACGGTGATCGAGAAGACGGTTCGCCCCGGCCAGTACGTCAAGGAGGGCGACCCGCTCTACCGGATCGCTGACCTCGATCCCATCTGGCTGTATCTGGACGTCTACGAATACGATCTGGCCTGGGTCCGGTACGGCCAGCATGTGGACGTGATCCTGGAGGCGTACCCGGGTGAACAGTTCCAGGGGACGGTCACGTTCATCGACCCGTTCCTCGACGATAAGACCCGCGCGGTTCGGGTGCGTGTGAACCTGAGGAACCCGGAGCGGAAGCTGATGCCGGCGATGTACGCAGCGGCCGTGATCCGCGCCCGCCTCCGGCCAGACGGGTCAGCGGAACCGACAGGGCTGGAGGGAAAGTACATCTGCCCGATGCACCCGGAAATAGTCCGGGACGCGCCGGGCGAGTGCCCGGTTTGCGAGATGGATCTGGAGCGGGTTCCCGACCTACGGTCCGTGCGCCCGCCCGCGAAGGATGACTACCCACACCACGGGCACGACCACTATGCCTTCCCATCCGACACTGCCAAGCCTCCGGCCGGTCAGGTTCTCGCCATCAGGGCCACCGCGGTGCTGAATACCGGACGCCGGATGATCGCTTACCGGAAGCGACCCGACCTCGCGTTCGAGTTGGCCGAACTGGTGGTCGGCCCGCTGGCCGAGGGAAAGGACGATGCGGGCCGCGTGACCACGTACTACCCGGTGCTGAAGGGGTTGAAATCGGGCGAGTGGGTCGTGGTCCGGGGTGGGTTCCTGCTCGACAGCCAGCGGCAGATCGAGGGGATGCCGAGCCTACTTTTCCCGGAAGGACAGGGCGGAACCAATCGGCACGTAGAGCACAGCGGCCCGCCACCCGCCGCACCCGAAACTCCACCACATGGCGGGGAACACAAGCACTGATCCGTCCCGTGGCAGCCGGAGTAACGTCATGGTCACGGTGGTCATCGGTTGGTGCCTGAGCCACCGCTTCCTGGTCCTGCTGATCGCCAGCGTGGCGGTGATGGCCGGGTACTACGCCATTCGCGAAACGCCGGTGGACGCCATCCCCGACATCGGAGAGAAGCAGGTCATCGTTTTCGCCGACTGGCCCGGCCGCTCGCCCGAAGATGTCGAAAACCAAGTCACCTACCCGCTGACGGTCAGCCTCCAGGGTACACCTGGCGCCAAGACCGTCCGGTCCATGTCGGGCTTTGGGTTCTCGATGGTCTTCGTCATTTTCCGCGACGACGTCGATTACTACTGGGCACGATCCCGCGTTCTGGAGCGGATGAACGGCGCGGCGCCGATGCTCCCGGCCGGAGTCACGCCTGTTCTCGGCCCGGACGCCACCGCACTGGGTCAGGTGTTCTGGTACACGCTGGAAGCGGACGGCGCCGACCTCGCGCAACTCCGCTCGCTCCAGGACTGGTACGTTCGCTACCAACTCCAGTCGGTCGAGGGCGTCTCCGAGGTCGCGAGCGTCGGCGGGTTCGTCAAGCAGTACCAGGTGGACGTGGATCCGAACAAGCTGCGGGCGCACCGGGTCAGTTTGTCCGAGGTGTCCGAGGCCGTCCGCAAGAGCAACATCGACGTCGGGGCCAAGGTCGTCGAAAACAACGGGTTCGAGTTCTTCGTCCGCGGGGTCGGGTTCGTCAAGAGCGTCGAAGACCTGGAGAACGTCGTTATCCGCCAAGAGGGTGGAACGCCGATCTTCATCAAGAACGTGGCGGCGGTGACGCTCGGACCGGAGTTCCGCCGGGGTGCCCTCGACAACGCCGGCCGGGAGGCGGTCGGCGGGGTCGTGGTCATGCGGTACGGCGAAAACCCGCTCCGGGTAATCGAGCGGGTCAAGGCGAAGATCGCGGAGATCGAGCCGGGGCTGAAGGTGACGCGCACCGACGGCCGACAGGTACCGATCAAGGTGACCTCGTTCTACGACCGAACGGTGATCGTCAACGAGACAACCGCCACGCTGCGAGAGGCGCTGACGGAGGAACTGCTGGTCGTCGCGGTGGTGGTTCTGATCTTCCTGTTGCATGTCCGCAGTTCGCTGACCGTCCTCCCGACCCTCCCACTGTCGGTCGCCCTGAGTTTCGTGGTCATGTACCTGCTCGGGGTTGACAGCAACATCATGTCGCTGGCCGGGATCGCCATCGCCATCGGCGACGTGAGCGACATGGGCATCCTGATGACCGAGAACATCTACCGCCGGCTGGCTCTGGAGCCGAACCGGCCACGGCGCGACGTCATTTACGAGGCCGCAGTCGAGGTCGGCCGGCCGATGCTGACCTCGGTGTCGAACACCATCGTCGCGTTCATTCCTGTGTTCGCCCTGATGGAGGCCGAGGGGAAATTGTTCAAGCCGCTGGCATACACCAAGACCTGCGCCATTGCCGCGTCGATCATCCTCGCCCTCACCTTGGTCCCCGTCCTGTGCCACTACCTCCTGACCGAGTCGCGGTGGTCCCGCAGGAGGTCGCTCATAGTCGGTCTCGCCGCGGGTGTGGCGGCGACATTGGTGACGTACTTCGTGCTGGATTGGAACTTCGGGGCGGCTCGCCGGTGGAGCGGATGGCCGACCGCCAGCGGAGTCGGACTCATGATCGCCGCGGCGGTCTACCGGATCGGCCGGGAACGGATGACGAGCCTGGAGCAGAACCCGATCGGGCGGGCCATCACCGCCGTCTTCCGCCCGCTCCTCCGGTTCGTCGTGAACCACAAGGTCGCGTTCCTGAGCACGCCGGCCGCACTCATCGTCCTCGGGCTGACCATTTGGCTCGGGTTCACACGGGTTGCCTACCCCGTTCAGGCCAGTCTCCGGGCGATCGGACTCGACCCCGCCGGAACGACCGGCTGGGAGCGGATGCGGAAGACATTCCCCGGGATCGGGCGTGAGTTTATGCCCCCGCTCGACGAGGGCTCAATCCTGTACATGCCGTCGCTGCTCCCGTCAGCATCGCTCACCCAGACGCAGGAGGTGATGGCCCGGCAGAACGCGGCGATCCGCGAAGGCCCCGAGGTGACCAGCGTGGTTGGGAAGATCGGCCGGGCAGAGTCCGCGCTGGACCCGGCCCCGATCAGCATGATCGAGACGATCATCCTTCTGAAGCCGGAGAAGCAGTGGCGACAGGTAGACGACGGCAAGGGCGGGAAGCGCCGCATCACGAAGAAGGAGATTCTCGCCGAACTTCAGGCGAAGGCCGCGGTCGATGGCGTGCTGCCGACCTGGCTCCAGCCGATCCAGACCCGGCTCGTCATGCTCCAGAGTGGGTTCCGCGCGATGATGGGGGTGAAGGTTTTCGGGTCAGACCCGACGGAAATCGAGCGGGTTGGCCTCCAGATCGAGAAGATCCTCAAACGCGTGCCCGGCACGACCGATGTGGTCGCCGATAGGATCGTGGGAAAGCCGTACATCCGCTACGAGATCGACCGGGTGGCGATCGCCCGCCACGGGGTGAACATCCGGGACGTGCAAGACGTGATCGAGATCGCCATCGGCGGGGAGAACCTGACGACTTCGGTCGAGGGCCGCGAGCGTTACCCGATCCGGGTCCGCTACCCGCGGGAATTGCGGGAGCGGTTCGACGACCTGGAACGCGTGCTGGTCCCCACCTCCCACGGTGGCCAGGTGCCGATTGGTCAGGTGGCGAAAATCCGCTACGTCACCGGCCCACAGGAGTTGAAGAGCGAGAGCGGTCTGCTGGTGGGGTACGTCACGATGAACACCCGCGACCGGGACGAGGTTAGTGTGGTGGAGGACGCCGAGCGGTTACTTCAGGAGGAGAAGCAGAAGAGCGACGAGTTGATCGCGGCGGGACGGCACGAGGAGGCGACACTGGTCCTCCCGCCCGGTTACTACTGGAAGTGGGCCGGTCAGTTCGAGAACCAGCGGCGGGCGATGGACCGGCTGTCGGTGATCGTCCCGCTGGTCTTGCTGACCATGTTCGTGATGCTCGGCGTCGGGCTGGGGAGGTGGTGGCTGGCGCTGGTCGTATTCTTCGGCATCCTGGTGAGCGCGTCGGGCGGGTTCATCATGCTCTACTGGTTCGGGGTCAACCTGAGCGTGGCCGTGTGGGTTGGGTTCATCGCGCTCTTCGGCGTGGCCGACGACGCGAGCGTGGTGATCCTGAGCTTCCTGGAAGACCGCCACAAGGAGGCGAAGCCCGTCGATACGACGGCGCTGCGAGAACTGGTGATCGAGGCGACGCTCACCCGCATCCGGCCGCTGTTAATGATGACTGCGACGACGGTGTTCGGACTGCTGCCGCTGTTCCTGACCTACGGCCGGGGGTCGGACGTCATGCAGCCGATGGCGATACCGAGCGTCGGCGGAATGGCGGTGCAACTCATCACCTTCCTGACCGCCCCGTGCCTGTACTGCTTGGTCATGGAGTGGAAGCTCCGCCGTGGCTTGACCGCTACGGGTTCGTTGGTGCCGGCATCAGGCGAGTTGGGGCCGGTTGGCTCGGTGGCGTGAGCGGACCGGAGCCGCCGATGACTCGTTCGAGCGTGGCCCGACGGCGGGCGGTCTCGGCCTGCGCCTCGTAGTAGCGGTCCCTGAGCATGACCCGGTTCCGCTGGGCTTCGATGAGGTTCAGGAACGGGATCTTCGTGGCCGCGTACCCAGCCTGAGCCTCCTTCACGTTCGCGTCGGCCGCCTTCAGCACCTTCTCCTCGTACAGCCGCACGACGTCCTCGCTCTCCCGGAGTTGCTCGAACGCCTCCTGCACCTCGAAGTTCACCCTGTCGGTCAGCCGAGCCAGTTCGGCCCGCCGCTGGGCAACCTTTGCCCGCGCCTCGTCCACCGCACCGCCCCGACGTGCGTACCGGACCGGCAGGTTGACCCGCGCCCCGATTTGCCACTGGAGGGGCGGCCCGCCCGGCCCCTGCCAGAACCCGTCGTAGGCGGCCATCACCTCGATGTCCGGGTTGTACTCCTTGGCCGCCAGCGCCAGCGCCGCCTCCTCGGCAGCGACCCGCGCGACGACCGCTCGCACATCCGGGCGGGTCGTGACCCCCCGTTCCCGCAGTTCGGCCACGTTCGGAAGGGGAAGAGCGGCCCGGACGTCGGCCGGGGGCGGCAGCGGGGAGTCGGGTGGGAAATGCATGAGCGTGTTCAACCGCGCGGCGGCCACAGCCTTCGCTCGCCGCAGCCCGACAAGGCGCTCCTCCTGCCGAGCGATCTCGATCTCCGCCTGTAGAATGTCCTGCTGCGGGCCTTGGCCGACCTTGTAGCGGTCCGCAGCGGTCTTCTGGAACTGCCGCAACAGGTCGAGATTCTCAGCGACCACCTCTCTCGCCTTCGTCGCCAGGTAGTAGTCGGCCAGCGCCGACACCGCGGTCTCCGCCAGTTCGAGCCGGGTCGCGTCCACGTCCGCGACGGCCGCGGAGGTCTCGGCCCGCACGGCCGCCCCCTTCAGTCCACGCTTGCCGGGGAAGAGGAGCTTCTGGCTGACTTCGACACGCGCGGCATAGTTGGCGTGCGGGGAACCGATCGAACCCGGCGCGGTCGAGAAGGCGAGGTTCGGGTCGTCGAGCGAAGTGACCTGCGGGTAGCGTGCCGCGACTGCCGCCGCGGCGGCCCGCATCTGGTCGAGCGTCG
>SXGR01259695.1_pt1 | contig 22512 bp, 19 predicted proteins | sample 3174711 | NCBI WGS metagenome assembly SXGR01 (sample SAMN11356860, study PRJNA531348) | freshwater metagenome | isolation source: freshwater sample F1-60 | place: China: Fuxian Lake, Yuxi | collected 2017-12-25 | reverse complement strand
CCGCAGAGGTAAGGCCAAATACCGGTAGGAATGACCACCGAATCCCCGGTCCAGGCCGAACGGCCCGCATTGAATGAAGCCGAATTCTTGGAACTGGGGTCCGTTGCAATGGGCCCGTAGGCTTCAACCACCCCTCCGTTATAACGTTGGCGCCATCCCATTTCCAAACTTTGGCGATGACCTGGACGGCGAGGGTCTCCGGGGGCCGTACGAATCCAATACCCATGAAGGGTACCGCCATTGACAGGACCCAAACGTTCAAATCGCCTCCAATTCAAACCCACGGTCCATTTGGGCCCATAGGATTGCTGGGGAAACCAATGGTAGTCGATTTTGGTAGAACCGCTCCAAGCACGACTGCGCATTCCCCATTGGAGCAACCCACGGTATTGTAAATTGGTGGGCAAGATGAGTGGACTCATGAAAACTAGTCCTGGGGTCCAGCCCTCGGTTTCCATATAATTAACCCATGGAATCCAGGAAAAGCGACCACCCTCTCCATCCAAGGGCAGGGACGGTTTCCAAGCTGATCGTTTGTTGTTATGCGATGAAGAACGCCAATACAAAGGCAGGCTTTGGGTAGGATCCAAAATCAAGCGTTGAGGTTCCACGGACAAATCCCAGCGCAGGGTTTTGGCCCCATGGAAACCCTCCAACCATTCTTGACGAATGAGCGAACCTGCTGTATCTATAATGCCTACCAGGAGCGGTGTTGCGGTCCCCAGTCCCTTCAATTTGGCTTCAAGTGCCCATCCTTTTGGCGTAGATCGAACTCGTTGCCTGACCAAACGATAATCCAGCGGAATCGCTTTGCGCAGACGTTCTTCAAACCACCAATCCACCGACTTAGATACGTTGATGACGCGTTCCATATCATCGGGCGCAGGGTGTTTGAATTTCCAAGTATAGTAATAGGATTGCATTCGTTGATCAAATTCCTCCTTACCCAGGTAGGCTTCTAAGTAGAGCAATTCCATCGCCGTTTTCTTGTAGGCCAGGGTTCCGTAGGTTTCTCCATCGTAATCCATGGTATGCGAATGCCAGAGGGAGCGGTCTTTACCCCTGCGCAGGGAGATCAAAAGGGAAAGGCTGTTCAGATCCGGCCAAGGTTCCAATAGCCGTTTCAAGGCTTTGGGGGCTTTTTCGAATTGGGCGCTTAGCTCGTTTTGTCCAGGATACCGTGTACGGAGGTAACGGGTTTCGTAAAAGGAATTAAAACCTTCGTCCATAAAGGGATGATCCCTTTCGTTGGAGGCCAGGATTCCGTAAAACCAATTGTGGCCCACTTCGTGAGCAATGATCAAATCCAAAAGCAAGGGTGAGCCGCCCCCCGCGGAGATGACCGTGATGGTGGGGTATTCCATGCCACCACCGGCCCGTAAAGCGCCTTCGACTGCCGTGCACGTATAATAGGGATACGGACCTAGCCATTTGGAATAATAATATACCGAGGAATCCACGAAGAGGGCCGCGTCCTTCCATGGTTTGTTACGACCGGTAAAAAAGGCATAGGTCTTGACGGTGCGGTCCTCGATTTGGATTTGGCTTTGACGCACATAATAATCCGGTGCGCAGAACCAGGCAAAATCATGGGCCTGTTCCAAAGTATATCGAAGCGTTTTGGTAGAACCCGTAGCAGGGTTCATGGAATCTTGGGGGGATCTGATGGGTGGAAAAGAGTCCAGTCCTGCGGCATAACTCGCCAGGGAATCCAACCAGATCTGTTCAGAGGGGGTTTGTAAATCCCCCGAAGATGCCACCCGATAATGTTCCGGCACTGTAATTTCCACCTCAAATGAACCAAATTCACTGAAAAACTCGCCTTGATCCAAGTAAGGCAAAGGATGCCAACCCTTGGTATCGTACACAGCAGGTTTGGGATACCATTGGGTTATTTGGTACTGGTTACCGACATGACCCATTCTCGAAAAATCGCCAGGAATACGTACCCTAAAAGGCGTTTCCAAACGAAGCGTAGCTCCCGGTAACAACGGTTGATTCAAATAAACCGTCGCAATATCCGGGGTATCGGTATGCCAATATTCCCATCGCAAGGATCGTCCTTCGCTCCAGAAGTCCAAGGAATCCATACCTCCACGGAGGCCGTCCGGAGCATAACGAAAACGGGTACTCCCCCCTGCAATCTGTTGTTGACCAAAGGCCGTTCGATAGTTAGAATAGGCATTTGGATGCAAATGCATCACCAAGCGGTCCAAGGAATGAGGGGATTGGTTGGTGTAATCCATACGCAAATGTCCGTGTAAGGTGTGTTTTACTGGGTCCAAGCGAACCTGCATGCGGTAGTGTACCTTCTGCTGAAAATAATCCACCTGAGCAAAGGACGTTAGGCTATTTATTCCAACGAAGAGCGCAACGAAGAGAAATTTTCTTAACATGAAATAAACTTAAAAGGGATAATGATAAACGCAGAAGGTAACCAAATTCTATTGGTTACCAAAAATAAGTGATGCAGGACAGGATGCTTTGTCAATTCTCGCTAATTTTCGAATTCAAAATCAAGAGTCTCTCTCAGTGACCAAGCCTGACCAAGCCTTTGTAGGTAATCATGCAAAGATGACCCGCCAAGGACGAATAGGGTAAATCCCCAACAAAATCCGTTTCTTCGAGGTATGGCGCCAATTCCGGGTCAATTCGGAGGCTTTGACCAACCGGAATCAGCAGGTCCATTCCACCCTTTGCATACGAAATCCATTCTTGTTGAGAAAATTCAAACCCTCGGCCAAGGCAATGCGCCCGCTGCCATGGCACACGCAAACGGTTTGGACCTAAACCGAACGGCTCCTGGCCCTGGAATTGGTTTTCCCCCTTGCCCATACCTTGGATTCCAAGAGGGCTTTACCATACATTGGGAAGACGCGACCCCCCATGAGGCTTACATAGGCCTGCTGCTGGGTCATGCTCCAAGCAGTCGCCTCCGTGTTGGAGTCGTAATCTTCAACCTTCCCTCCAACAACAGCAGATCCGCCTTGCGGAGATTGACCCGCAAATCGCTTGCATAGGCCTCAGCGCAACCCAAAACCCGTAATATGCAGAGCTTCAGGACGCTTTTGCACATCTGTGCATTTACATTTTCCCTGTTCACGGGGCAAACAAACAAATTGTATGGTACTATGCTATACCGAGTGCTATTTTATATTTTTACTCAATCGGACAGTTCCCCTCGCTATCCACCACCTTTTGTTCAAAAAAACCTTTGCTCGAAGCCGTACGTTATCACCAAATGCCAACGTCATGGCCTAAATTTGAACAAACCCTAAGCCATTGTCCGACTGGTCTGATTCCTGGGAGAACCAGGATGCCGAGATGAAAGAGAGCGTGGAGCGCTTCGAACGCATGCTGAACCAGCAGATGACTTGGTTTTTTGATGCAGAAGAGTTGGAGCAATTGTTCGATTATTACCAAGACCGCGGGAATATGGCCCATGCGGAGATCGCCCTCGCCAAAGGGATGGAACAATCGCCCGATCATTCGGGGTTCATGCTCCGCAAAGCCCAATTGCTCATCGGACGAGGGGAGATTCGGCAGGCCGAGGAACTTCTGGAGAAAGCCCTCAAGCAAGATCCCTCCACCGTGGAGCTTCACCTCACCCGCTCCTCGTTGTACGATTACCGTAACCAAACCAATCGAGCCCTGCATCATCTTCGCAAAGCAGAACAATTTGCCGATCAGGAACAAATGCCATCCGTCAATCTTGCTTTTGGTATGGTTTACCTTAACGCAGGCCGGTATCGTTCAGCTTTGGATTATCTTCAACAATGTGTTGGTTTTGATCAAATCGATCAAGAGCACCTGCTCTATGACCTATGTTACTGTTATCATCATCTTGAACTTCTCGACGAAGGAATAGCATTTTTTGAAAAACAAATTTCAGCCAATCCCTATTCGGATACCGCATGGTACAATCAAGGGGTTTTGCTTAACCAAGCCGGTCTTTTTGAAAAAGCGATTCAAGCCTTTGATTATGCTTTAATCATACAGCCTGCCTTGTCCATGGCCCATTTCAACATGGCCAATACCCTGATTAACCTCGAAAAATTTGAGGATGCCTTGGCGAGCATGACCCTGGCGGTGGAAGCAGAGCCCGAACATTCCATTTTTATCAACGGTTTGGGAGTATGTTACGAAAAACTGGGTCGATATCCCGAAGCTTTGCTTCGCTACGAGGAGGCATCCCGAGTAGATCCATTGTTATCGGACGCTTGGTTTGGACAGGCCACCTGCAAAGCCTACCTGGAACAATGGCCAACAGCTCTGGCTTTGATCAACAAAGCCATTGAGATTACCGATGATCACGAAGAATATTGGTACGAGAAAGCCCGTATCCTGATGGCTCTAGGTTGCTTTCGGGATGCCGAATCGGCCCTAAACGAGGCCCTTCGATTGGACGAATCCTTCTGGGAAGCTCGTATTCTCAAAATCTCTTTGTTTTTGGCAGAAGATTCTCTCGAACAGGCCATGCAATGCATTCAAGATGGACAAGAGCCCCATCAGGAGGAAGCAGCCTATTTCTTTGAATTATCAGGTTTGTTATACGCCTTCGACATGCCCGAACTGGTGGAATTGGCGGCAACCTGTCTTCGATGGGCGCTTGCGATTGATCCTGCAGAGGCCCATCATTTATTGACTTTCTGCCCCGAAGCGCATGACAATCCCGTGGTGCTTGGCATCCTGAAAGAAGGCGGCGCTCTTCGTTAAGGCCACCTTTATTGTGATGGACCAAGCTCATTCTACCCACCCGGCACTGCAACTTCTTGAGGAGTTACCGCAACGCTTTGCCAAACCGCGTTCTGCCGGACTTACCATGGTCATGGACAAAGGCCTTTCGTTTGCGGATGCGGAATCTTTCATTGAAAATGCGTCACCCTTCACCGATTTTGTCAAGTTTGGGTGGTCCACCGGGCTGTTCAATCGTCGCCTCAAGGACAAAATCAAATTGTATAAGGATGCAGATATTCGCTGTTATTTGGGAGGAACCCTCTTTGAGATATATGCAGTTCGTCAACAAGTCACTGAATTCAAGCTTCTTGTTGAAAGTCTTGAATTGGATACAGTAGAAATATCGGATGGTTCCTTGGACATGCCCCACGATCGCAAATGCGAATTCATTGCAGATTTTAGAAGAGACTTCAACGTATTGTCCGAAGTGGGGTCCAAAGATGCCGATAAAATTATCGCTCCCTACCGATGGATTGCCATGATGAAGGCTGAATTAAGCGCGGGATCCGAATTGGTGATCGCCGAAGCAAGGGAAGCAGGCAACGTCGGTATCTTTCGCAGTACCGGGGAGGTAAGATCCGGGTTGGTCGAAGAAATTCTTACCCAAATTCCATCGGAGAAAATTCTATGGGAGGCGCCGAACAAAGCTCAACAAACCTGGTTTATCCGAATGCAGGGGGCCAATGTCAGCCTTGGCAACATAGCCCCCTCGGAAGTCATTCCGCTCGAAACATTGAGACTAGGCTTGCGCAGCGATACCTTTGAGAAATTCCTGGGTCGCTAATATCCTATTGGTGGACTGACCCTCGATTTTTAGCCTATGACTAAACATTTAATCCTTTACTTCAAAGGCGTGGCCATGGGTGCCGCCGACGTCGTCCCCGGAGTTTCGGGGGGGACCATCGCCTTCATCTCTGGAATTTACGAGACCCTGTTAAACGCCCTGCGATCCTTCGACGGGCAGCTCTTGAAACTGGTGTTTCAAGGGGAATGGTCCGCCTCTTGGCGTAAAATCAACGGTACTTTTTTGCTTTTTCTGCTCTCGGGCATAGGCACCAGCATTCTCGCTCTGTCCAAATTGATGTTGTACTTGCTCGAGTTTCACCCTGTGCCTACCTGGTCCTTTTTCCTGGGTCTGATACTAGCGAGTATTGTCGGAGTATGCAGGGATTTGAATTTGCGTAATCCTCGCTTCTGGACAAGTTTTGTGGTGGGTAGCGTTCTTGCCTACGCCATCACAGTGATGTCACCCACTCAGACACCTGAAGCATTGTGGTTCATTTTTGTGAGTGGCGCCATTGCCATCTGCGCGATGATTCTTCCCGGAATTTCCGGCTCCTTTATTCTGCTCTTGATGGGCAAATACCGTTTTATTCTCCAAGCTCTTCACGAGCTGAACATCCCGATCATCGTGGTCTTCATCATGGGGGCTGCAATAGGCCTCTTGTCTTTTTCACATGTCTTGTCTTGGTTATTACGGCGTCATCATCTCACCACGGTATCCCTGCTCGCTGGTTTTATGTTAGGTTCCTTGAATAAGGTATGGCCTTGGAAGCAAACGCTTACCTACTACACCGACAGCAAGGGGGAAAGTCACCCACTAACGGAACAAAACTTGCTTCCCGGCGATTTCGAAACAATCACGGGAAACCCCTCCCAATGGGGCCTTGCCATTGCCCTTATGGCCTTTGGTGCTATACTGATCTTGGGCTTGGAGGCTTGGGGCCGTCAATTGAATCAAGGTACGGATCCCATGGCAGATTCCACAGAAACTGGCGCTGCATCTAGAGCGTAGTCCAAGGGAAATCGCCTTCAATCAACCATGCCTTCGGAGGATTGTTACGGAGTTCTTGGATGGCCTTTGGGGCATTCTGCATCCCCTATTTTGATGGGACGCCTGTTTGCTGAGCGTCAATTAACGTGTCAATATGAATTGTTGGCATATCCTGATTACCCAGGTATTTTGGGCTTGGACAGAGAGCATCGCCAATTGATGGGATTCAATGTTACCTTACCCTATAAAATCAAAGTTTACGAAGAGATTTTCTTCGAATCCAGGAAGAATGCGGCTTGGTCCCTCAGTCCAGAGGCCCTGGCTTGTGGCGCGGTGAATTGCGTTCGTTTGCATCGGGATAAGTTCGGGTCAGTTACAGGCGTCAGAGGCCACAATACCGATGCCCAAGGCTTTGCCGCAGCTTTAGCCGTGCTTGAACCGAGCCGCTTAGCAGGTCCAGCCCTCCTCATGGGCGATGGAGGGGCTTCGAAAGCGGTTGGGCATATCCTCCAAACTATGGGGATTCCATTCTCCCAACTCAGCAGGAAGGCAACGAATCGTCCGATTCCAACAGCATCAGGGCAAACCTTGATTGCATGGGAACATGCTGATGACGATCTCATCCATGGTCATCCCCTTATCATCCAATGCACCCCCATCGGCATGTGGCCATTGGCGACCGCAGTCCCCCCATTGCCCCCGAAAGCCATGGGAGGAATAGGCCCGCATCATCGGGTGATGGACCTGATTTACCGACCTGAACGAACACTTTTTCTGGAACAATGCGAAGCTCGCGGAGCCCATGTCCTTGGAGGTTGGACCATGTTGAAGGAACAAGCCATCGCCTCGTTGGAATTCTGGTTGGCTTAATTCTGTTGAGGTTTACCTGAAACGCGGCTACGGAGATACCTTCGCGATAACCTACCTGATTATCCAGCACCTATGCCATTTCGCGTTGTATCGGAGTTTGAACCGTCCGGTGACCAACCCACGGCCATCGCTCAGTTAAGCGAAGGGATTTGTCGTGGGGACAACGCCCAGGTCTTGTTGGGCGTGACTGGCTCTGGCAAAACCTTCACCATGGCCAAAGTGGTTGAAACCGTCCAAAAGCCCACCTTGGTTCTCACCCATAACAAAACCCTGGTAGCCCAATTGTACGGTGAATTTCGTCAATTTTTTCCAGAGAATGCGGTGGAGTAGTTCGTGTCCTATTACGATTATTACCAACCCGAAGCCTATTTGCCAACCACCAACACCTACATTGAAAAGGACCTTTCCATCAACGATGAAATAGAGAAATTACGACTACGCACCACCTCTTCCCTGATGTCAGGTCGTCGCGATGTGCTGGTCGTGGCCTCTGTATCCTGTATCTACGGCATGGGCAATCCTGCTGATTATACCGACAAGGTGATTCGGCTCATCCTTGGAGAAACCACGACCCAAGAAAGATTAATGAACAAGCTGGTGGATATTATGTACTCCAGAGCGCTCCATGAATTAACCCGCGGGACCTTCAGGGTTCGTGGCGAGGTCATGGATATTTTTCCGGCCTACACCGATTATGCTTACCGCATTACCTGGGATGGCCATTGCATTATTTCCTTCCACCAACTGGACCCCATAAGCGGACGTAACGGCGAAAGTTTGGATCATCTCGCTTTGTTCCCCGCCTCCAATTACGTTACATCGCGCCATGAGCTCAGCGATATTCTTTTGGAAATCCAGCAAGACATGGTCGGTCAGGTGGAGCATTTCAAGCAAGAAAGCAAAATGGAAGAAGCCAGGCGCATCGAAGATCGGGTCACCTTCGACGTGGAAATGATCCGCGAGCTTGGGTATTGTTCCGGAATCGAAAACTATTCCCGCTACATGGACCGTCGAAACCCGGGAGAACGTCCGTTCTGTTTATTGGATTATTTCCCTTCTGATTTTCTGTTGTTGGTGGACGAAAGCCATCAATCGTTGCCACAAGTCCGGGCAATGTACGGAGGAGACCGGAGCCGTAAATTGAATTTGGTGGAATACGGATTCCGACTTCCAGCCGCCTTGGACAATAGGCCATTGACCTTCGGAGAATTCGAAAACATTATTCCGCAGGTCGTTTACGTCAGCGCAACCCCCGGCGATTTTGAATTACAACAAAGCCAAGGCATCATTGTAGAACAATTGGTTCGCCCCACAGGCCTACTGGACCCCCCTATCGAAATTCGACCGGTCTCCAACCAAGTGGATGACTTGATGGAAGAGATACAAAAATCATGTTCCAAGGGACATAGGGTCCTGGTCACCACCTTAACCAAAAGAATGGCCGAAGAACTGGCCAAATACCTAACCCGCGCAGGCGTTTTGTGTACCTATTTGCACAGCGGAGTCGAAACCCTCGAAAGGGTGGAAATCCTAAGGGATCTGCGCCTTGGCCGAATCGAAGTTTTGATTGGCGTGAATTTGTTACGAGAAGGCTTGGACCTTCCGGAAGTTGCCTTGGTCGCCATCATGGACGCGGACAAAGAGGGCTTTCTACGCAATTACAAATCCCTAACCCAAACCGCGGGTCGAGCGGCAAGACACGAGGAAGGGCGTGTCATCTTTTATGCAGACCGCCTAACAGGGTCCATGGATGCCACCATCAAGGAATGCAATCGCCGGCGTGAAAAGCAAATGGCCTATAACACTGAACACGGTATCATCCCACGCAGTATCCGCAAAAGTCCGGAGGACATCATTCAGCAAAGCGCCCTCCTGGATATACGGCAAGCCGTGGCAAAACCAGCAGTCTATCGCGACGATTTTGGTATTGCCCATGCCGCTGAGGATTTTGTCCAACCCCTCCTTCGTGAAACCAGCCCACTAAATCTGGCTGGTTCGGAGGGAATACCCATATCTTCAAATACAGGGACTGTTCGAAAATCTATTGTGATAACCAAGCAAAACCTTCGTGACCTTCGTAAACAAATGAACCAGGCAGCCAAAGACATGGATTTTCTGCTTGCAGCCAAGCTTAGGGATCAAATCAAAGCACTTGAGAACTCAACTCAATAACTCAGCAAGGTAACCCCCAAATCCACACGGTTTATACTAGGACCGTAACCATTTCGAAACATTGAATTGACAGAATACTGGGTGAACATACGGAAACGTCCGTAACCAATTTCGGAACGTAGGGATAAAGAAAATGGATTAAGGTAAAAATTACCGGTCCGGTACATTTCCACCTGTCCACCATCGTCGCGATAACGATTCAGTGACCTGGTCCACAGGCGAATTCCCGGCACGATACCACCACCCACATGCCAGCCTTTGTCAGGCCGTTTAGCTTTATGCAAACTAATCATCAAAGGAACCTGAAACTGCATATTCTCCAAGCGAGATCGATCAAAGCGAGGACTTCCCAGAGAATCCACGAGACCGACTTGAAGACTAAATTCTCCACCACTGTTTCTGACCTTACCCATCACTAGATTATCCTCAAATCGAAAATTCTGGTAAGACAGAACCAAAGCTCCTCTTACCCAAATGGATACACCCCTTTGAATTACCTTTCGCTGACCTTCGGTAGAGCAATTTAAGCAGCTCTGAAACTGCAACGGTGTGGCCCAATTCAAGAACCACGATTTGTCGGTCTCCGCTGAAAAAACACTGTAGGGATCAGGGGATGAATTCCATTGATTTTTCAGAGATCCTTCAGCCCGATTCACCCAATGAGCTAAACCTAATTCCATGAATGGCAATCGGGGTTCATGAATACGGCGGCCAGCCCAAAAATCTCCTCCTAATCCCTTGGAATTAAATTTATTACGACTTTTTGAATCTTGATTGGGTGATTCTTGAGAGGAGGTTAAGGAATCCATTACCTTTTTTGAATCATCCTTTTCACTCGCTGAACTATCGTCATTAAACGCGGCCATGGATCCTAAGCCTGAAATCCGGTTAACTAGATATGGTGGCTCTTTTTCATACCGTATGCTTCCTCCCCCGCTAATGTCCGCATAAAGAGAATCTGTTACGTTCAATTTACAAAGTCCAAGACCATCAATAAAGACCTTGGCATAGCGTGTTTTTAACGCTTTGGCGTCAATGATTCCAGGGCCGTTGATTTCAAATCTTGTCTTGGGTGCGTCCCCTTTGAGAACCAATCGGCCAACTCCGTTTACATCGGCAAGAATTTCATCTGCATCCAAATTAAGATTTAAATTTCCTAGGCCGCTAATACCAATTCTCAATATTTCACATTGCAGAAGGCCTTCACTCTGAAGGGTAACCGCACCCTTGATATGAATTTCTTGAAGTTGAGGTTGCTGAATTTTGATTTCCTTTGCTGAATATTTACGGATCCGCAGCCATTCTCCATCCACCTCGCAAACCTTTTCAGCTTTGGTGAGGCTGTCCCCGGTATTTAAAGAAAATTCCTTGCCATCAATCCAAACAGCACATGGTTCGCCTTGGGCTATGGTAACTCGAGAAACACTCGAAATTTCGATTCGTTGCCATTTGATTCCCTCTGGCCTCTGGGCCTTGGACAAATAAGGCAAAAAGATTACCAACAGAAAATATAGCATGCCGGCCATTTGCTTTGGACCCCTTCTTTGCAAAGGCAGTCCATTTTTATTCAACTTTGGCACTGATTTTTGAATCACTTTTAGTATAGCCATTTTCATTGTTTTCTCTAAAACGTAAAAAAAATCATTATCGTTCAAGGTCTGAACTTAACTTGTAACGCATAATGCGGTTATTGCCTTTGTCCGCCACATAAATGGTACGTCGGAAATAGGCCACTCCGCTAGGAGTGTTGAATTGGAAAGGTCCGGAGCCTCTTCCGCCAAAGGAGGCCCTCACCTGACGGGTCAAACCAGAACTAGGAGGCGGGTTTACACCTTCGTAACCCTTGGAAGTAAATTGGTACAAGGAGTCCCTAACCGCATCCACCACAAACAGATACCCCGTCTCATCAGGAGCCACGCAAACATCGGCAGGGGCCGTAAAACGAAAGGGCTCGTAGAGGAAACGACTCGCCTTGGTCCGGTCGAATTGAACCAAAGTTTGATTTTCGGAATACAAAGTCCCCACCTCGGGATTTTCAGTAGAGCGAATCCAAAGAGACTTGTATTCGGCTTGGGTCGCGGACTGCAACAAAATGAAATCTCTGGAGGGATTCATGCCAAAAACAAGCTGCGGTGGCCCCATCAATCCGCATAGACCGGAAGGCGCCATTGCTGATTTCAGTCCAGACAAAGAGGGATTAAGCCCAGGCACGTAGCCGTTATTGGATAGGTCAGGCCTGAACACCAACACCGCATGATCCGGAGCCGCGGCAGATAGGGTATTGTTCGATGGACCTCTTCTGGCCAAATAGAATCCGTGATCCCCCAAGCAGGCAATCCCGGTATATTGAACCTGTTCATCAAACCTGCCACGGAAATTGGTATTGCTACGGCTCAAATCATTGAAAGGGTGTACCAAAGTATCCAGAAAAACAGGCTGCGCAGTAGCACTGCGCTCAAGCACATAAACCGCCGCAAGATTGCGGCGCACCGGAATTCCTGCACTATCGATCAACGTATCCAAACGACCTAACACGTAGGTATGGAGACGTAAGTCTTGGGTGACTTTGGTGGCTCCCGGTATGGGAATGGTTTGGAATCGTTCTCCCTTGAGGTCCAAAACATGGACTCCTTGGGCATCCGTCACATACACCATTTCATCGTAACCCACCCAAACATCCGTTGGAGACATGAACTGATCCCAAACCGGCAAGACCGGGACATAACCGACCACGCTTTGGACCGCAGTAGGGTCGATGGCCCCTTGTTCAAAAATTTCATCCACCGTATCGTTCTGCCTGGTCCCCAACATGAAATCACAAGCGCTCAGAAAAATTAGGGCTCCTGTTAACCCAGTACATAGCAAACTCGCTCGGAGGACCGCTCGCAGGGAACAGGGGAAAGGCATTGACTTCAGCATATATGGTCCACGAAGGTCTTCAAGAGTTCCCAATTCGCCAAAAATTGTGGCCTCTTTTCTGAAAACACGGAAATTATGTTCCTGTAAAAACCAACGGCAAAATGTAGCTCAATGATAGACTCATATGGCGCAAATCAAAGCATATTTGAGCTTAATTTTAAACATAATTGAGCTTAAAGTGCCCCGCATGCGACCCAAAGACCCTTCTGAATTCGAGGATATATTCTTGCTTCTGCAAAAGAAGCCACTCCTCTTATCCAAAGAAATTCATGATCTCCTTAATCATGGCACAGCTTACGCCACCCTTTAGAGGACCTTGCAGTTTCACCTGGCCCAGAATCTGGTCGTAACCGCAGGCAAAGGCAAAAGCACCAAATAAAGCCTAAGCAGCGCCTACGATTTACTGCGGCGCGTGGATGTCGAGGCTTATTTCCAACAAGAAATCGATGAACGAATAATTAAGGGGCGATATAACCGAGCCTTGATTGGTGAAAAACTCAACTTAGCGCTCATCGTAGATTTGCATGGAATCCTTGTCCAAGATTTAGGTATTGATCGAAATATTCGAAAGTGGAAAGTTGGGATTTCCGGCAGCAATTATCTACCATTGGATAATGATTTTCAAATCAGAGAGGCGTTGGAAGAAATAGTCGTTTTAATCAATAACGAGTCTAATGTTATAAGTAAATCATTGTTGGCATTGGTTTTGATATCGTACATTCAGCCTTTTGCTGACGGCAACAAAAGGACTGCGAGGATGATTAGCAACGCAATCCTCATGCACCATCTTTATCGTCCGCTTTCGTACCGAACCGTGGATGCGATGGATTACAAAAAGGTTATGCTGGTTTTTTATGAAAAAAACAACATTTCCCCAATGAAGAGTTTGTTTATTCGCAATTTGAATTTGCCGTAAAAACCTATTTCTGAGGAACATGATGCTCGCTGTTGTCCCCAAGCCACAAGGTTACTGTTGTCCCCAAGCCACCATCACCCCCAGCCTATGGACGGGACCTAAGCCCTGCCGGCCCGCAAAGGCATAATCAAGTCGCAGGTTTCCAAAGGAACGAGGCAGGCTCCAGCCCAATCCCCAGGAAGGCCATTGTCCCACCCCAGATTGATATTCGTAACCGCAACGCACAGACATCAAATCCCGGTAACTGTATTCCATAGCAGCGCCCAGACTCTCGGCCTGGTCGGTAGGGTGATTCAATTGAACGACACCATCTATCTTGTGTTCTCCTTCGCGGTATACCAATCCGGATAAACCAAGGCGTAAGACCGTAGGCGGTGCCAGGGACTCAAAGGTGCTGAGGGTGTCTGTGCGCGACAGGGAAGGTCGGAGCAAGCGACCTTGAGGAGTCACATTCATCCCAAAGTGATTTATTCCCACGGCGAGACGCATTTCACGCCAACCTATATCGTAGCGAAATCCCATATCCACCGTAGCATTATGAACACGCCAATCCGGCATCTGCTCGTAAATCCAGTTCAAGGATAGCCCCAAGGCAAATCGATCCGTCAATGGCCGAGCATAGGCCAATCCCATGCTGGTGTTGGTGGCGTTGAAGGTCTGCCCCGTGCCCATCGGTTGAAATTCCGTGGTCACCGGCATAGCCCCTGTCTGCAAATGCCTGAGCCCAAAAGCCATTACATCTCCGGAGCTCATGCGCCTCGCCAAGGCAGCCGATTGCATCCTAATACCTGACCAATAGGACAGATGATTGACCTGGCCTGCCCAAGGGCGATCTGCGCCATGCACCAATCCAGCTGGGTTCCAAAACATAACCCCAGGTTCGTTGACCAAATTGATCGCATTACCCGCCATGGCAGCTGATCGAGCATCGGGCTGAATTTTGAGAAATTGAAAGCCAGCCGTTCCAATGCGACTTCGACCAAAGGCCGGTAACCATTGGGCTTCTGCAAGGCACGATACGCCCATAACCAAGGCCGATACCAGCCCCCATCGAAGTCCCCATCGCATTACCGACGCTATGCTCCATATATATTTCAAAACAATACTCATTACCTCAGGGTCAATGCAATTGGTTTTGGAGCTTATGCATAGCGACGCGCGCCGGAATCCCTTCATAGAGTATGCTGTACACCGTAGCCGCTATAGGAATGGAACATTTGTGCAATTTGTTGAGTTCATGTACTGCACGGGCACTGTAATACCCTTCGGCCACCATATTCATTTCTAGCTGAGCGGAACGCACGGAATACCCTTTGCCCAACATTGTTCCGAAAGATCGGTTCCGTGAAAACTGGGAATAGGCAGTCACTAACAAATCACCTAAGTAAGCAGACCCCTTGATGTCTCTGCGTTTGGGATAAACCGCTCTCAGGAAGGATTTGAGCTCGATAATGGCATTGGAGACCAAAACAGCCAAAAAATTATCCCCGTAGCCTGAACCATGGGCAATTCCAACCGCAATGGCATAAATATTCTTCATGACCGATGCGTATTCGCTACCTGAAGGATCGTCCGAAACCTGCATGTTCATATAGCGATTCTTGAACATCGAAACCAATGGCCGAGCTAGTTCCGGATAGGAAGCAGCCAAGGTCAGAAAAGATAATTTCTCTGCCGCGACTTCTTCCGCATGGCATGGACCTGTAATCACCATGAAACGCTGCTCGCTTACGCAAAAATATTTTTGCAAAAATTGACCTACCAGGAGATTCTCGCCAGGGACCATGCCCTTGACTGCCGATAACACTATTTTGCCATCCAAATCATGCTCGGACAAGGGAGAAAGTGCATCCCTAAGGAAAGCTGCAGGAACTGCCAAGATAACCACCGAAGCCGTAACGATAGCCTTACGCAGATCCTCTTGCAGGGACCCTCGTTTCAATTGCAAATTCGCGTCACTCAAATAGCGCGGATTTCGTTGATGTTGCTGAATATACGACATCGCTTCCTTGTCCCTCATCCACCATGCCAAGGGTACCTGGTTGTCTGACAAAACCTTAACCAAAGCGGTAGCCCATGAGCCTCCTCCCACGACCGCAACCTTCATGAGCCTTTTGTCACTCATCTTCCCCTGATCGTCCAACGGTTAATCTTTACTTTGGAACAACTGATCCTGAGAAACCACTTTGATTTTGCGGCCCTTGGTCAAGTCCCTGGATATGGCCGAATAAGGAGCCACCACCACTTCTTCGCCCGCTTTGAGCCCATTCACAATTTGGATATAACGATCATCTTGGATTCCTGTGACCACCGTGCGTTGTTCCACCGTATCCCCTTGACGCACAAAGACCACTTCACGATCTATCCCTCCGGTGGACCCGACGGATTCGTTGTCGCCGACTTGACCCTGGGCGTTACCCTGTGCATTGCCTTCCGAATCACGTTCCTCGGCATTCTCGGTCCCTGAATCGCTCCCTGAACCCACAGGTTGTCCTTCCGAATCCCTCAAGGTCACCGCATTGATGGGCAGGGACAATGCTCCTGCCACACGACGGGTAGTTATCTCCGCCGATGCGCTCATTCCCGGCCTAAACAGAAAATTAGGACCTTGGTTATCGCCTAACATAGAAATTTTGACCATGAAATTGGTCACCTGATCAGCGCCCCCAGTTCCGGGCAAAGCCGAAGCACTGCTGCTGTTCGCAATTTCACGGACCACACCCCCAAAAGTCCGACCGGGATAAGCGTCCACTTCCACTTTGACCGAATCTCCGTTTTTGACCCTCACCACGTCACTTTCGCTCACATCCACCCTTACCTCCATACGCGTCAAATCCGCAATGCGAATCATTTCGGTACCTGCCATTTGGATAGTACCCACAACCCTCTCTCCTAGTTCCACCGACAATTTGGTCACGATACCGTCCATGGGGGACAATATATTGGTTCTTGCCAATTGCTCTCGCATTTCTTTCTGGCTTGCTTGAGCGGATTGCACCATAAATTCCGCCCCTTCCACGGTCTGTTGGGCGGATTCGATATCCTGCTGGGCGGACTCGTATTGAGAACGAGCAGCTTCCCATTCCGCCTGAGTGGCGACCTTGTCTTCGTACAGCTTGGCCGTGCGCTTGTAGGCGGGCTCTACAGTGATACGCAAAATGTTCTGAAGTTGCCGCAAACGAACTTTGGCTGAGGCTAATCCGGATTTGGCATTATTCACCGCTGCCTCATTGCGGTCCAAAGCGGCGGCCATCATTTCCGGATTGATTTTGGCTAGAAGTTGACCTTTGCGAACCGCATCCCCCTCTTTGATGTTGAGGACCACGATTTCCCCCGAAACTTCCGAGGAGATTTTGACCTCGGTAATCGGTTGAATTTTACCACTAGCCAAAACGGTTTCTACCAAGCTTCTCACCATAACTTTTTCTACAGCGACCTCCAACGGAGGTGTTTGACCCCACCAACCTTGCCGACGACCCACTGCAGCCAATACCGCCATAAGAATTACCACAACAGCAATCCATCGTATTCTTTTGTTTGAAATTACAGGCATTGTTCTAAGAGGTTCAGGGGGTTTTCCAAGAGAAATTTCCTTCGTAAAAGGCCAATACTTTGAGCCGGAAAATTTCTTCGTAATAAGCTTGTAACCAAGAGGACTCAGCGATTTGAAGGCGATTTTTGGCGTTGAGGTAATCTGCCAAAGGCAACAAACCCTCCTCGTAACGTTTGGCAGCCAAGGTATAATTAGCCTTTTGGGCATCCAAATTGATTTGGTTCGTACTCAAACGTGATGCTGCGGCTCGGTAATCGGTGACAGCCCGAGTAATATCGCTGTACAAAGTATTCCGAGATTGTTCGCTTTGAAGCCTTGCGAGTTCAATGGCATTGCGCGATCGCTGTTCGGCAATCCGAACCTGCCCGTTGTTCCACAAGGGTATGCTCAAGCTTAGCCCCATTCCGCTACCTAAATTGTTACGAAACTGCTCACCGCGAGGTACCAGGCTCGTTCTGTATTTGGGAATAGGTTGCACCACAATTTGGCTTGGATCATTCTGCAGGTATCCGATGGTCTGCAAACGATCAAGTTCAGGCAACATCACGAATTGCTGACTAGTCGACGCAAAGAGGGTGCTCAAATTAACAAAAGCTCCAACCCTTGGATAGCGAAGGGCCTTGGTGGCTTTGAGGTTGAACAACGATTGATTCAACCGTAAATCGGCCGCGATGACCTGGGGTTGCTTGCCGACAGCGTCACGGTACAGGGCGTTCGCAGAGCCAGCCATCCATGCTGCGCCTCTTAAACTTGCTGTGTCCGGGACTGCCACCTCGAAGCGTTCAGGGTCTCGGACTTGGAGTAGCAAAGCCAGTCCAATGCGGGCGTTCATTGCGCTGTTGACTGCGTTGGTCAAGGTGACTTCGTCCGAAGCCAACTGAGCCTCTAGGTTGTACAGATTGTCCACCTGCATGGAACCGGCCTTGACCAATTGGCGTATTCTGGTCATTTGGTTGGCCGTTGAAGCCTTCTGCTGTTCGGCAACCGTGGTTAATTGCCGGGAAAGCAAAACCTGCAGGTAGGCATTGGCGATACTGAGGGCGATATTGTTCCGCAAGGCCTCTTGTTCTTGAACCGACGCTCCTTGCCCCAATCTCGCCGCACTAAGTTGATATTGTAGCTGAGAACCCTGGTAGATCAACCAAGAGCCACTGATTCCCAATTGATTGGACTCCACGGTCCTTTCGATGAAAGTATTGGTGAAAGGGTCAATCGCACGACCGCTGTTGAAAGCGAGGCCTGCCGAAGCGTTGAGCGTTGGGGTCATCGCCAAACGCGCCGCTTGCAAGTCCAAATGGGCCCCGTTCACTTGCAAGTCCCCTTGGCGTAGCGACAAATTATGCTCCAAGGCATAGCGCACGCATTCCTCCAAGCTCCATCCCGAATCAATGGTCTTGGTCGTATCGGACGCATACCCCTGTGCAAAACCCATGAACAGAACCCCCAGGCATAGGGTAATTCCGCCCATCCATCGACGCAAGGCAAGGGTATAGGTCACCATAGAAGTCCCAAAAATCGGCATAAATCAACTAGTTGATATAATTTTTAATTGATTTTCCAATCCGCCCCGCATACCCCCTCCTCAGGACTCCGCTTACGTTTCTTTGGGTTTAGTCGAATCCAAGGGTAAATTTGAGCTTTCTGTGTGATAAAATAATATTATGAAAATTGCTATTGTCGGTACCGGCTATGTAGGCCTGGTGACCGGAACTTGTTTTGCCGAAGTCGGCATTGACGTCCAATGCATTGATATCGATCAACGCAAAATCGATGGCCTCAAGGCCGGAAAAATGCCGATTTACGAGCCAGGGCTCGAAGAAATGGTGTTACGCAATTATCACAACGGGCGCCTGCATTTTAGCACCAACCTGGGGGAGGCCATCCAAGGTGCCGAAGCCATCTTTATCGCAGTGGGAACCCCCCCCGGCGAAGACGGGAGCGCCGACCTCAAGTATGTGCTGGGTGTCGCCACCGAGATCGGCAAAAACCTCCAGCACTACGCCGTGGTCGTCACCAAATCCACCGTGCCGGTCAGTACCAGCCGCAAGGTCCACGAAGCCGTCCGGCATGCCATGCAGGAACGGGGCGCCGAAATCCCTTTTGATGTGGCCTCCAACCCCGAGTTCCTCAAGGAAGGCGCTGCCATTGAGGACTTTCTCAAACCGGACCGCATTGTGGTGGGCTGCGAGAGCGCGCAGGCCCAGGATACCCTGTCCCGCCTCTACAAACCCTTTACCCTCAACGGCCACCCCATCCTTTTTATGGATATTCCCTCGGCCGAAATGACCAAATACGCCGCGAACGCGATGCTTGCCACCAAAATCAGCTTCATGAACGATGTGGCATTGCTCTGCGATATCATGGGAGCCAGCGTGGACCAAGTCCGTAAGGGCATCGGAAGCGATCCCCGCATTGGTAACAAATTTATTTATCCCGGGGTAGGTTACGGGGGTTCCTGTTTCCCCAAAGACGTCAAAGCCCTCATCCGGACCGCCAAAGAAAACGGTCACCGCATGCGCATTTTGGAAGCGGTCGAAGAAGTCAACGAAGACCAAAAGAAAGTCATGGGCCGCATGATCCGGGATTATTTCGGGGCCGATTTGCGGGGCCTGGTTTTTGGGATTTGGGGCCTGAGCTTCAAGCCCAAAACGGATGATATGCGCGAGGCCCCATCGGTGGTCATCATCGAAGAATTGCTGGCCGTCGGAGCCAAGGTGCAGGCCTACGATCCGGTAGCCATGCACGAAGCCAAGCATCAATTGGGGGAACGCATTACCTACGCTTCTGATCCATATTCCGCCATTCAAGGCGCTGATGCCTTAGTGCTTATCACCGAATGGCCTGAATTCCGCATCCCTGAATGGGACCGCGTTGAGTCGTTGTTACGACGCAAAGTTATTTTTGATGGTCGAAACCAATACCAGGCTTCCGAGATGAGGGAGAGGGGCTTTCATTACCGTAACATTGGGAACCCCTGATTCCGAAACCATGAGCAACCGACCCCCTGTCACCATTGTTACCGGAGCCGCCGGTTTTCTCGGATCCCATCTCTGCGATCGCTTTCTAGCCGAAGGCCACAAGGTCATCGGCATGGATAATCTCATCACCGGGGATATGCGTAACCTGGCGCACTTGATGTCTTCGCCCTCCTTTGAGTTTTATCACCAAGATGTTTCGCGCTTTGTCCATGTTCCCGGACCTGTGGATAACATTTTGCATTTTGCCTCCCCGGCATCCCCCATCGATTATCTAAAGATACCCATCCAGACCCTCAAAGTTGGATCGCTGGGAACCCATAATTTGTTGGGCTTGGCCCGCGACAAAAAAGCCCGCATTCTGGTAGCCTCCACCTCGGAGGTTTACGGCGATCCGTTGGTCCATCCGCAGACCGAGTCTTATTGGGGGAATGTGAACCCGGTAGGACCGCGGGGGGTTTACGACGAAGCCAAACGCTTTCAAGAGGCCATCACCATGGCTTACCACACCTACCACGGGCTGGAAACCCGGATTGTTCGGATTTTTAATACCTACGGCCCCCGGATGCGACTCAACGACGGTCGAGCTCTGCCAGCTTTTATTGGGCAAGCGCTTCGCGGTGAACCCCTGACCGTCTTTGGGGATGGAAGCCAAACGAGGTCTTTTTGTTATGTGGACGACTTGATTGAGGGTATTTACCGTCTTTTGAACAGTGATTACGCCAGTCCGCTCAATATCGGCAACCCCCACGAAATCACGATTCGGGAATTTGCGGAGGAAATCCAGGCCCTGACCGGAACGGATCAGCCCATCATCTACCTGCCTTTGCCGCAAGACGATCCCAAGCAAAGAAGGCCGGACATCACCCTGGCCCGTGATTTGCTGGGCTGGGAGCCCGAAGTCCACCGAGCCGACGGGTTGAGGCAAACCTTGGATTATTTCCGGTCCCTGCCGCAGGAGGAGTGGTTCAAAGAAGCGCATGGCCGAGAATTCTAAGGCCCCCCAATGGCATGTAGTCTATACCTTGCCACGACACGAAAAGAAAGCCGCCCGGGAATTGGAGCTGCAAGGCTTGGAGTACTGGCTACCCCTCCACAAGGTCCGCAAGCAATGGTCGGACCGCCGCAAATGGGTCGAAGAACCGCTCTTTAGGTCTTACCTCTTCGTTTTGGTGACCCCAAAAAACTATTTCGACATCCTCAACACCTACGGTATCGTTCGTTACCTTTTTCACGAAGGCAAACCTGCCATATTGCGGGATTCCGAAATGGAAACCCTCCGGCGACTTTTGGATTCAACCTACGAAATGGAAGTGACCCCCCTGCAATTGACCCCAGGGCAACGTGTCCGTGTCGAACAAGGACCGTTGATGGGTCAAACCGGGATTCTCATCAAGCAAAACAGCAATCAAAGTGTCCGGGTTGACTTTGACATCCTCCAAAGGTCGGTCATCGTCACCGTCCCCCTCAAATTCATCCGCCCTGTTGACGAAGGCTAGGCTCCCGTTCTTAACTTCGCCTCACTTCTGCCGATAGGCCCTTGAAACCGGAAATTCCGGGTTTCATTCAACCGAGGGGCCTCTATCTATTCATCCGCAGACGGGCCCTTAGCTCAGCCGGTTAGAGCGTCTGACTCATAATCAGGTGGTCGTTGGTTCGAACCCAACAGGGCCCACTTGAAAATCAGGAGGTTACGAGGAGAGGGAGAGAAATCTCCCCCTCCTTCCACCCAAAAAGTCCCAAAAAAAGTCCCAAATTTGTCGAGGTCATAACAAGCCATTCTGGACGCCTACCTATTCAACTATATCCGGGATTCAGAGCCCTCACCGAAGAATGGATCGAAGAATACAACGAACGAAGACCCCATGAAGCACTACAGAACCGAACACCCTCCGAATGGAAACAACAAATTCAACCTTAACTTAACAATTAAACCTGTCTGGAAAAAGGGGTACTTACATATTTTGACCGACTTAACGATTTTTTAATCTGACCCGACCCAAAATCAAGCATCGATTTTGATCCCTTTGACCTGGGATGTCAAATTAGCGTACCCAAAGACCGGCGGAGAACACCTACATGGTGTCGAATAAATCACCCGGAAATGAATCAAGACCGCCTAAGGCTTCTCGACCTTACGATCCAACCCCTCCCCTGCTCGAATCAAACTTGAATTACCATCAATGTACAGAATGAGTATGACTACCCCCCCAATACCCCCGAATACCAAAGTACCGGTGGCTCCCAAGGTTGGGGTTAGGACACCAAGACCTATCCCCATTGCCAATATAGCATTAAAGGATCTCCCTGCATTTGCCAAATGCTGTCCGGGGGTTTTCGGTTCCTTCATCTTACTTCGAGAAGAACCCTGAATGCTTTGAAGGGAATCCTGAACAAAGTTTGAAAATTCAATTGAGGAAGTAGCCCGGCTCAGAATTGATGTGTCCCCATATCGAAATTCAGAAATAAAAAATCGACTACTAATTCGCCTCTTCATTTCCTTTAGCACTTGACGTTCATAGTCTTTTCGATAGGTCTTAAGAGAACCGTTAAATTCAGGATCATAGAAATAAGTATCCACATTAAAGTTCAAACT
>SXGR01284519.1_pt1:5000-20000 | contig 22515 bp, 13 predicted proteins | sample 3174711 | NCBI WGS metagenome assembly SXGR01 (sample SAMN11356860, study PRJNA531348) | freshwater metagenome | isolation source: freshwater sample F1-60 | place: China: Fuxian Lake, Yuxi | collected 2017-12-25 | reverse complement strand
GTGTATTCCTGAATAATCTCATTATTCAATTATTCAACCATTTCATTTTACCAAGTTCAATGTTAGCCAGATTAGTCAACATCTATATGTTTCGATGCAACAACAATATGTTATTTGTAACAAGTAGTTTTGTTGGTTGGTTAATTGGTCATATTTTATTGATGAAATGGGTTGGGTTGGTATTAGTCTGGATACAACAAAATAATTTAATTAGGTCTAATGTACTTATTCGATCTAATAAGTATCTTGTATCAGAATTTAGAAATTCTATGGCTCGAATCTTTAGTATTCTGTTATTTATTACCTGTGTTTACTATTTAGGCAGAATACCGTCACCCATTCTAACTAAGAAACTGAAAGGAATTTCCGAAACGGAAGAAGTGGGGGAAAGTGAGGAAGAAAGAAACATAGAAATAGAAACTATTTCCGAAGGGGGAGGGGCTAACCAGAAACAGGGGACCGAAGAAAATACTTCTTCTTACCTTTTTTCGGAGGAAGAGGTGGATCCGAGCAAAATGGACGAAACAGAAAAGCTACGAGTGACTGGAAAGAAAAAAAAAAAAAGAAAGGGCGAACTCCACTTTGGTTTTAAAGAGACATACTCTAAAAATAGACCGGTTTATGAAACTTCTTATCCGGATGGGAATCAAGAAAGTTCGAAGTTAGAAATATTAAAAAAAAAAGAAGATAAATATTTATTATGGATTGAAAAACCTCTTGTGACACTTCTTTTTGATTCTAAACGATGGAATCGACCTTTGCGATATATAAAAAATGACCGGGTTGAAAATGCTATAAAAAATGAAATGTCACAATATTTTTTTTATACATGTCAAAGTGATGGAAAAGAAAAAATATCTTTTACGTATCCACCCAGTTTAGCAACTTTTGGGGAAATGATACAAAAAAAAATATATTTTTTCACACCAGAAAAATGGTTTTCTGATGAATTGTATACTGATTGGAGTTTTATCAATGAACTAAAAAGAAGAAATTTTAGTAAAGAGTTTATAAAAAGAGTCGAATCTTTAGATAAGGAATCTTTTGATCTGGGCATACTTGAAAAAAGGACTCGATTCTCTAATAATGAAACTAAAAGAGAATACTTGCCTAAACTATATGATCCTTTCTTGCATGGACCCTACCGCGGAAGAATCAAAAAATGGGGTTCTCCTTTAAGCATAAATCAAACTTATAAAAAAAAAAACACAGATCCATTTTGGATAAATAAGATTCATGCTCTACTTCTTACTACTGATTATCACGAACTTGAACAGACACTAGATACACTCAATATAAAATCATTAGCAACAGAAAAAGAACTCTCTTTATTGACATTGACAGAAGATGAACAGGGAAATATCGATTCCGAGGATCGAGTCAAAATTTTGAAATTTTTATTCAATATAGTTATAACTAATCCCAACAATCAAACAATTAGAAAAAAATCTATTGGAATAAAAGAAATAAGTAAAAAAGTTCCTCGATGGTCATACAAATTAATCGACGATTTAGAACAACAGGAGGGCGAAAACGAGGAAAATGTAACAGCAGAGCATGAAATTCGTTCAAGAAAATCCAAGCGCGTCGTGATTTTTACTAATAACCAGGCAAACGCCGATACTTATACTAATACCAAGGATGCTAATGATCCTGATCAAACAGACGAAGTGGCTTTGATACGCTATTCGCAACAATCGGATTTTCGGCGCGACATAATAAAAGGTTCCATGCGTGCCCAAAGGCGTAAAACAATTACTTGGGAGCTGTTTCAAGCAAATGTACATTCCCCCCTTTTTTTGGACAGAGTAGACAAACCACTCTTTTTTTCTTTTGATATTTCTGGACCGCTGAAACGAATATCTCGAAATTGGATATGTAAAAACAAAGAATCAAAAATTTCTGATTATACAGAAAAAAAGATCGAGAAAAAAGACGAGGCCAAAAGAGAAAAATACAAAAGAGAAGAGAAAATGAGGATAGAAATAGCAGAAGCTTGGGATAGTCTTTTACTTGCTCAAGTAATAAGGGGCTCCGTGTTAATAACCCAATCAATTCTTAGAAAATATATTATATTACCTTCACTGATAATAGTTAAAAACATTGCCCGTATGTTATTATTTCAATTTCCTGAGTGGTCTGAGGATTTAACGGATTGGAATCGAGAAATGCATGTTAAATGCACTTATAATGGTGTTCAATTATCCGAAACAGAATTTCCAAAAAACTGGTTAACAGACGGTATTCAGATAAAGATCCTATTTCCTTTTTGCCTGAAACCTTGGCACAGATTTAAACTACAACCCTCTCATAAAGATCCAATGAAAAAAAAGAAAGGTCAAAAGAATGATTTTTGCTTTTTAACAGTTTGGGGAATGGAAACTGAACTACCTTTCGGCTCTCCTCGAAAACGGCGTTCGTTTTTTGAGCCTATTTTTAAAGAACTAAAAAAAAAAATAAAAAAATGGAAAACGAAATGTTTTATAGCTTTAACAATTTTAAAAGAAAAAACTAAATTGTTTCGAAAAGCTTCAAAAGAAACAAAAAAATGGATCACTCAAAGCATTCTATTTCTAAAGGGACTAATAAAAGAACTTTCAAAAATAAATCCAATTCCATTTTTTGGGTTGAGAGAACCATATGAATTGGGCGAAACTAAAAAGGATTCGATAATCAGTAATAAGATGATTCACAAATCATCCCTTCAAATTCAATCTATGGCGTGGACAAATTATTCATTAACAGAAAAAAAAATAAAAGATCTGACTAAGAGAACAAACACAATCAAAAATCAAATACAAAAAATTCTAATTATAAAAGAGAAGAAAAACGAATTTATAACTCAAGAAATAAATAGTAGTTCTAACAAAATAAGTTATCAGGATAAAATAGTAGAATCAGCAAAAAAATTTTGGCAAATAGTAAAAAGAAGAAATATTCGATTAATCCGGAAATTCAATTTTTTTATAAAATTTTTCATTGAAAAGATATACATGGATATTCTTCTATATATCATTAATATTCCAAGAACCAATACCCAACTTTTTCTTGAATCAACAAAAAAAATGATTGAGAACTTCATTCACAATAATGAAGCAAATCAAGAAAGAATTAATAAAACAACTAAAAATACAACTCATTTTATTTCAACTATAAAAACCTCACTTTCTTCACTTTCTAATATTAGTATTAGAAATAAAAATGAAAAAGCTTTTTGTGACTTATCCTCCCTCTCACAAGCATATGTATTTTACAAATTATCACAAACCCAAGTTATTAGTTTTTATAAATTCAAACCTATCCTTCAATATCATGGAACATCTCTTTTTCTTAAAAATGAAATAAAAAATTATTTTGAAGAACAGGGAGTATCTCATTCCAGATTAAGACATCATTATGGGTTAAGACAGAAAATCGTTTGGCATTCTGGAATGAATGAATGGAAAAACTGGTTAAGGAGTCGTTATCAATACGATTTAGTTCAGAATAGATGGCTAAAATTAGTACCAAGACAATGGCGAAATAGAGTCAATCAACACTATCTGGCTCAAAATAAAGATTTAACAAAATGGGATTCAGATGAAAAAGAAAGATTAATTCATTACGAAAAAAAAAATGATTTTCAAGCGAACTCATTATTGACTCAAGAATATAAACTGAATCAAGAACAAAAATATAAAAAATCGAATTTTAAAAAACACTATGGATATGATTTTTTATCATATAAATCTATTAATTATCAAGATAAGAGGGACCCGTATGCTTATAGATCACCATTCCAAGTAAATAAGAGGGAAGAGAGTTCTTATCATTACAACATGGATAAACAAAATTTTTTTGATACATTGAGGGATATCCCTATCCATAATTATCTAGGAGAAGGCGATATCCTAGATGCTATGGGGAATTTTTCGCACAGAAAGTTTTTTAATTGGAGAATTCTTCATTTTTGTCTTAGAAATAAGGTCGATATTGAGTCCTGGGTCGATACCAGTACAAAGAGTAACAAAAATATTAAGACTGTGGTTAAGAATTATCAAATAATTGATAAAATGGACCTTTTTTATTTCACAATTTATCAAGATCAAGAAAGCAACCCATCCAATAAAAAAGGAAACCATTTTGATTGGATGGGACTGAATGAAGAAATACTAAGTCATCCTATACCGAATCTAGAACTTTGGTTCTTCCCAGAATTTGTGCTGCTATATAATGCATATAAGGTTAAACCATGGATCATACCAATAAAATTACTTCTTTTCAATTTTAATGGAAATAGGAACATTAATAAAAATATTATTGAAAATAAAAAAAGGGACTCCCTTATAGCACCAAACGAAAAACAAATTATTGGATTAGAGAATCGAAATCAAGAAGAAAAAGAACCCATAGGTGAAGGGGGTCTTGTATCAGATGCACAAAAACAAGGAAATTTTAAATCCGTTCTCTCAAACCAAGAAAAAGATGTTGAAGAAGATTATGATAAATCAGACAAAAAAAAACGTAGAAAGAAAAAGCAATACAAGAGCAACACGGAAGCAGAGCTTGATTTCTTCCTAAAAAGGTATTTGCGTTTTCAATTGAGATGGGATGATTCTTTAAATCAAAGAATAATCAATAATATCAAAGTATATTGCCTCCTGCTTAGACTGATAAATCCAAACGAAATTGTTATATCCTCTATTCAACGGGGAGAAATGAATCTGGATATTTTGATGATTCAGAAGGATTTAACTCTTAGAGAACTAATGAAAAAAGGAATATTGATTATCGATCCAGTTCGTCTGTCGGTCAAAAATGATGGACAATTTATTCTATATCAAACTATAAGTATTTTGTTGGTTCATAAAAATAAACACCAAATTAATCAAAGATACCAAGAAAAAAACTATATTGATAAAAATCATTTTTATGAATTTATTGCAAGACATCAAAAAATGACTGAAAATAAAGACAAAAATAATTATGATTTGTTTGTTCCTGAAAATATTTTATCCCTTAACCACCGGCGAGAATTGCGAATTCGAATTTCTTTCAATTCAAGGGATAAAAATGGTATGCATAGAAATGCAGTATTTTTAAATAATGTAAAAAACTGTGATCAAGTTTTGACTAAAAATAAACATCTTGGTAGTGATAAAAAGAAACTAATTAAATTAAAGTTCTTTCTTTGGCCCAATTATCGATTAGAAGATTTAGCTTGTATGAATCGATATTGGTTTAATACTAATAACGGCAGTCGTTTCAGTATGATAAGGATCCGTATGTATCCGCGTCTGAAAATTCGTTAATGGTCCATTTTAATGGTACATTTTCCCCTATATTATGTATGTATCGTGCCGGGAAAACAAATAGATGGTCACAAGGATTGTCTTACATTTTATTCTGATACACGATACTAATTTAATGACATACATATCAATTAGATCGACAAATGAATCAACAAAATCCTCTTATTTGAACTCTCAAATTTTCTCTTTTGTAGAAATCTCTCACTCTTTTGTATCCCTATACGAATCAAATCGAAACCCGGATTGATTAATTTTATTTGAAAAAAAAATGATAAAGTTCATAACGAACTTAAAATCATCGTGTATATCAAAATGACTGGTATTATTATTACTGATCCGTAAAATTCACATTCAAAAAAAGGGGGAAATTTTTTGGTTTTATGGTAAAAAATTCATTCATCTCAGTTATTTTTCAAGAAAAAAAAGAAGAAAACAGGGGGTCTGTTGAATTTCAAATAGTTAGTTTCACCAATAAGATACGAAGACTTACTTCACATTTGGAATTGCACAAAAAAGACTATTTATCTCAGAGAGGTCTACGTAAAATTCTAGGAAAACGTCAACGACTGCTATCTTATTTATCAAAGACAAATAAAATACGTTATAAAGAATTAATTGGTGAGTTGGATATTCGGGAATCAAAAAATCGTTAATTTGCAAATTTTGAATTAGTCGATTTATTAGATTTTCATTTTGATGTACTTGTTTTCGTTTTCAACAATTCATGTAAGAATGAATCGAGGAAAAACTTATGAATCTATCAGCTACAGAAAAAGACCTTATGATAGTCAATATGGGACCTCACCACCCATCAATGCATGGTGTTCTTCGTCTCATCGTTACTCTAGATGGTGAAGATGTTGTTGACTGTGAACCAATATTAGGTTATTTACACAGAGGAATGGAAAAAATTGCGGAAAACCGAACAATTATACAATATTTGCCGTATGTAACGCGTTGGGATTATTTAGCCACTATGTTCACGGAAGCAATAACCGTAAATGGACCAGAACAGTTGGGGAATATTCAAGTCCCTAAAAGGGCCAGCTATATCAGAGTAATTATGTTGGAGTTGAGTCGTATAGCTTCTCATCTATTATGGCTTGGACCTTTTATGGCAGATATTGGTGCACAGACCCCCTTTTTCTATATTTTCAGAGAAAGAGAATTAGTATATGATCTATTCGAAGCTGCCACCGGTATGAGAATGATGCATAATTATTTTCGTATCGGAGGAGTGGCGGCCGATCTACCTTACGGCTGGATAGATAAATGTTTGGATTTCTGTGATTATTTTTTAACAGGAATTGTTGAATATCAAAAACTTATTACGCGAAATCCTATTTTTTTAGAACGAGTTGAAGGGATAGGCGTTATTGGTGGAGAAGAAGCAATAAATTGGGGTTTATCCGGCCCAATGCTACGAGCATCTGGAATCAAATGGGATCTTCGGAAAGTTGATCATTATGAGTGTTACGACGAATTTGATTGGGAAATCCAGTGGCAAAAAGAAGGAGATTCATTAGCTCGTTATTTAGTCCGAATCAGTGAAATGACGGAATCTATAAAAATAATTCAACAGGCCCTGGAAGGAATTCCGGGTGGTCCCTATGAGAATTTAGAAATCCGATGCTTTGATCGAGAAAGGGATCCAGAATGGAATGATTTTGAATATCGATTCATTAGTAAAAAACCTTCTCCCACATTTGAATTACCGAGACAAGAACTTTATGCGAGAATGGAAGCCCCAAAGGGAGAATTAGGAATTTTTCTGATAGGGGATCAAAGCGGTTTTCCTTGGAGATGGAAAATTCGCCCGCCGGGTTTTATCAATTTGCAAATTCTTCCTCAGTTAGTTAAAAGAATGAAATTGGCTGATATTATGACGATACTAGGTAGCATAGATATCATTATGGGAGAAGTGGATCGTTGAAATGATAATTTATACGACAGAAGTAGAAGATATCAATTCCTTTTACACATTGGAATCTTTAAAAGAGGTCTATGGGATCATATGGATGTTGGTCCCTATTTTGACTCTTGTTTTGGGAATCACAATAGGTGTACTAGTAATTGTATGGTTAGAAAGAGAAATATCTGCAGCAATACAACAACGTATTGGGCCTGAATACGCCGGTCCTTTGGGCATTCTTCAAGCGCTAGCAGATGGAACAAAACTGCTTTTCAAAGAAAATATTCTTCCATCTAGAGGCAATACTCGTTTATTTAGTATTGGACCGGCTATAGCAGTCATATCAATTTTACTAAGTTTTTCAGTAATTCCTTTTAGCTCTCGCCTTATTTTAGCCGATCTCAATATCGGTATTTTTTTATGGATTGCCATTTCAAGTATTGCTCCCGTTGGACTTCTTATGTCAGGATACGGATCAAATAATAAATATTCCTTTTTAGGTGGTCTGCGAGCTGCTGCTCAATCGATTAGTTATGAAATACCATTAACTCTATGTGTTTTATCAATATCTCTACGTGCGATTCGTTGAAATAGAAACTTTTATTTTACCTATTCCTTTCGTTCTAGAAAATAAGTTGAGTTGATAAACTAAATTAGATAGTTATATATGAGTGAAAGAAAGCAGCTTATAAATTCGCAGTAAATTAAACAAAAAAATGGAATCTCATTTCCTATGTACAAGAGGTAAGTGGAAGAAAACGTAAGCGGAAGAAGTCTTTACCCCAAGACGGGTTGATTAGTCAATCTAGCTTGAAGCGGGCTCAAAAGATCAACCGTATAGAGTTTTCGCTATCCTTTGTATGGATTCCCATACATGTATTGCTAAACAAACGGGGGATTGAACAAAAAACGAGTGGATGGTTAGGAACACCAAAATACATAAAGGATTGGTAATGGAGATTATGTAAATTATATAAAAAGAGACTTCTGGATAACATAAGAAAGAATACTAATTGGGGCTTTAAATTCGTAGAAATGACTAGGCAGTACTCCCCATGATTCCGGTCCAGAGTATCCTCCTATCCGCCGATTAAAGTAATGACTATCAGGAACGAAATAATCCTTTACTATTTTTTAGTTTAAGCCCCATTCGTGGTTTTATCAGATCCGAAAGCAGAATAGGAACGAAAAAGAAACAATAAAGAATAAAAAAGAAATCTTTTTTTTTTCTTTCTTTCATAGATATAGAGAGATCTAATCCGTGTCATGATTTATGAGCTAATGGAATGTTTCATTTTTTTCGTAATAGAAAACAATGGGTTGAAATATCTATTGATATTCTACAAGAAGTATTTTATTGAAGGCTTAAGTTATTACTCAACTTGAAATTATGAACGGGCGAGATCAATTCAGAAGCACTTATTTTATATTCTTCAGAATATAGCAGACAGAATTCCATTGGTATAATTTTGGACCTTCCAATCTATATTTTTCTCTATCTATTCTACAACCATACGAAGATAAATAATACTGATTCGGTCCTAAAATTTATTTGTGACCCACGAGGAGCCGTATGAGGTGAAAATCTCATGTACGGTTTTGGACTAGCGATGTAAACAGTGATGTTATCATCGACTATAATTATCTAACAGTTCAAGTACAGTTGATATAGTTGAGGCGCAATCAAAATATGGTTTTTGGGGATGGAATTTGTGGCGTCAGCCAATAGGGTTTATCGTTTTTCTAATTTCTTCTCTAGCAGAATGTGAGAGATTACCTTTTGATTTACCAGAAGCGGAGGAAGAATTAGTAGCAGGGTATCAAACCGAATATTCAGGTATCAAATTTGGTTTATTTTACGTTGCTTCCTATCTAAATCTATTACTTTCTTCGTTATTTGTAACAGTTCTTTACTTGGGGGGTTGGAATATTTCCATTCCGTACGTATTCGTCCCTGAGCTATTTGAAATAAATAAAATAAATGGAATCATTGGAACGACAATTGGTATCTTTATTACATTAGCTAAAACTTATTTGTTTTTGTTTATTTCTATCGCAACACGATGGACTTTACCTAGGTTAAGAATGGACCAATTATTAAATCTCGGGTGGAAATTTCTTTTACCCATTTCTCTGGGTAATCTATTATTAACAACTTCTTTCCAACTTCTTTCACTGTAAAGAAAAAAAGAATATGAGATTCATGACTTGGTTCAAACAAGAGAAAGAAACAAACATAAAATTATTCATAGATATTCACGATATGTTCTCTATGGTAACTGGGTTCATGAATTATGGCCACCAAACAGTCCGAGCAGCAAGGTACATTGGTCAAGGTTTCATGATTACCTTATCCCACGCAAATCGTTTACCCGTAACTATTCAATATCCTTATGAAAAATTAATCACATCAGAGCGTTTCCGCGGACGAATCCATTTTGAATTTGATAAATGCATTGCTTGTGAAGTATGTGTTCGTGTATGCCCTATAGATCTACCCGTTGTTGATTGGAAATTTGAAACGGATATTCGAAAAAAACGATTGCTTAATTACAGTATTGATTTCGGAATTTGTATATTTTGTGGTAACTGCGTTGAGTATTGTCCAACAAATTGTTTATCAATGACTGAAGAATATGAACTTTCTACTTACGACCGTCACGAATTGAATTATAATCAAATTGCTTTGGGCCGTTTACCAATGTCAGTAATTGACGATTATACAATTCGAACAATTTTGAATTCAATTCAAAGAAAAACTCAGTAAGTAAACCATTAAAGTAAAGAGAAATTTCCCATTCATTCTTTTAAGGTTCCGTTTTGGTTTAAGTTAAAAGACTGGTTGGTTTGAATTAAAAAAAGAATGAGGCCTTTGGTCAATAAATAAAAATTCAATTACAAATTAACTGGTTGATAAGAATTTCGGATTCCTTTTTATTGAAAATAAAAATATATTAATATATTCGTAATTATTTCGAAATATATAGTTTCAAAAAACAAAATACCCTTTTCTTTTGAACAAACAAAAAAGAATCAAAAACGAAACTGTCCAATAATTGTGCTTAGAGCAATTCACGCCTAATAGATTAGGATTTTATTCAATTAGGAACGTATCATAAAAAAAAAATTCCTGGTCGGGTCAATAAGATCATGAAAAGCATTTCGATTTATTTATCTCTTATTTTACACAGAATGGATTTGCCTGGACCAATACACGATTTTCTTTTAGTTTTTCTGGGATCGGGTCTTATATTAGGAGGCCTGGGAGTGGTATTACTTACCAATCCAATTTATTCTGCCTTTTCATTGGGATTGGTTCTTGTTTGTATATCCTTATTTTATATTCTCTCAAATTCTCATTTTGTAGCTGCTGCCCAGCTCCTTATTTATGTGGGAGCCATAAATGTTTTAATCCTATTTGCTGTGATGTTCATGAATGGTTCAGAATATTATAAAGATTTTAATCTGTGGACCATTGGGAATGGCCTTACTTCGTTGGTTTGTACAAGTATTCTTGTTTCGCTAATTACTACTATATTAGATACATCATGGTACGGGATTATTTGGACTACAAGATCAAATCAAATTATAGAACAAGATTTGATAAGTAATAGTCAACAAATTGGAATTCATTTAGCAACCGATTTTTTTCTTCCATTTGAATTCATTTCAATAATTCTTTTAGTTGCTTTGATAGGTGCAATTGCTGTGGCTCGTCAGTAATAAATCTTTCTAACTAGGAATAGCAAGCAATCAAAATGAAACCTTTTTCTGTTTTTTCTGTCTTATCGCATCCATTTTCTTTGAATTCTATTTGAATATTGCTCGTGTATAAAATAGAAATTCGTTTATTCGATATATTTCCAATAGATTCTTTTTTTTTGTTATACTCTAGTCAATCAAATCTGTTGAATTATTGTTCATATTAATAATGAATCGAAATTGATAAGGAGTTGGTCAATGATGCTCGAACATATACTTGTTTTGAGTGCCTATTTATTTTCTATCGGTATTTATGGATTGATCACGAGTCGAAATATGGTTAGGGCCCTTATGTGTCTTGAACTTATACTGAATGCGGTTAATATAAATTTTGTAACATTTTCTGATTTTTTTGATAGTCGGCAATTAAAAGGAAATATTTTCTCAATTTTTGTTATAGCTATTGCAGCCGCTGAAGCAGCTATTGGATCAGCTATTGTGTCCTCGATTTATCGTAACAGAAAATCAACGCGTATCAATCAATCAACTTTGTTGAATAAGTAATATTAATAATATTAAATTATAAGATTCACCAATTTGAATTAGCATGTACAATATGTTGGAATCTACATCATGTTTTCGAAAACGTAAGAAATCAAAGTATCTTGGTCCTTTCTTATGAGTTGATCCCGAAGGAAATTGATTAGAAAATTTCTGGTAAATCGTTGATTCATCTGGTGTTTAACTATATTTATTTACAAGTTTACTAGATTGAAATTTTATGATGTTCAAAAATTTATCGATCCCATGTCACATTCAGTAAAAATTTATGATACATGTATTGGGTGTACTCAATGTGTCCGAGCCTGCCCCACCGATGTGTTAGAAATGATACCTTGGGATGGATGTAAAGCTAAGCAAATTGCTTCCGCTCCAAGAACAGAAGATTGTGTTGGTTGTAAGAGATGTGAATCCGCTTGTCCAACGGATTTCTTGAGCGTTCGAGTTTATTTATGGCATGAAACAACTCGAAGTATGGGTCTAGCTTATTGATACGGTCCAGAAAACCCTAGTTGAATACATTTTGAATCCATTTGATTTTTTTTACTGAAAAAACCCGTGCTCAAAAAGTTTTTTTTTGAGCACGGGTTTTTCTGGTCCAAGTGTATCTTGTCTTTACCACGAATTATTTTCCTTGGTTAACAATAATTGTATTTTTACCAATATCTGCAGGTTCTTTACTTTTCTTTCTTCCTCATAAAGGAAATAAGCTAATTAAGTGGTATACAATATGTATATGCATTTTCGAACTCCTTCTAACAACCTATGCATTTTGTTATCATTTCCGATTGGACGATCCATTAATCCAGCTGGCGGAAGATTATAAATGGATCAATTTTTTTGATTTTTACTGGAGATTGGGAATAGATGGACTTTCTATAGGGCCCATTTTACTGACAGGATTTATCACCACTTTAGCGACTTTGGCGGCTTGGCCAGTTACTCGAGATTCGCGATTATTTCATTTCCTGATGCTAGCAATGTACAGTGGTCAAATAGGATCATTTTCTTCTCGAGACCTTTTACTTTTTTTCATCATGTGGGAGTTCGAATTAATTCCCGTTTATCTACTTCTATCCATGTGGGGGGGAAAGAAACGTCTGTACTCGGCTACAAAATTTATTTTGTACACTGCAGGGGGTTCCGTTTTTCTATTAATAGGAGTTTTGGGTCTCGGTTTATACGGTTCTAATGAACCAACATTAAATTTTGAAACATTAGCTAATCAATCATATCCTGTCGCACTGGAAATAATATTCTATATTGGATTTCTTATTGCTTTTGCTGTCAAATCGCCGATTATACCCTTACATACGTGGTTACCGGATACCCACGGGGAGGCCCATTACAGTACTTGTATGCTTCTAGCCGGAATTTTATTAAAAATGGGAGCATATGGATTAGTTCGGATCAATATGGAATTATTACCCCATGCGCATTCCATATTTTCTCCCTGGTTGATAATAGTGGGTACAATGCAAATAATTTATGCAGCTTCAACATCTCTTGGTCAACGGAATTTAAAAAAAAGAATAGCCTATTCCTCCGTATCTCATATGGGTTTCATAATTATAGGAATTGGTTCGATAACTGATACGGGACTCAACGGAGCTATTTTACAAATAATATCTCATGGCTTTATCGGTGCTGCACTTTTTTTCTTGGCAGGAACGAGTTATGATAGAATGCGTCTTGTTTATCTCGACGAAATGGGCGGAATGGCCGTTTCGATTCCCAAAATATTTACGATGTTCAGTATCTTATCCATGGCTTCTCTTGCATTACCGGGCATGAGTGGTTTTGTTGCAGAATTGATAGTCTTTTTTGGAATAATTACCAGCCAAAAATATTTTTTAATGCCAAAAATACTAATTACTTTCGTAATGGCAATTGGAATGATATTAACTCCTATTTATTCATTATCTATGTCACGTCAAATGTTCTATGGATACAAGCTATTTAATGCTCCAAGTTCTGATTTTTTTGATTCTGGACCACGAGAGTTATTTGTTTCGATCTCTATCTTTCTACCAGTACTAGGTATTGGTATTTATCCGGATTTCGTCCTCTCATTATCAGGTGAGAAGGTCGAAACTATTCTATATAATTATTTTTATAGATAGTTTTCATGAATAAAAAAAATAAAAAAGGAATCCTATGGTTTTTAAAATTGGTCGTTGTACAATGAAAAAGAAAAAAAAGAAGTCTTTTTTCTTCTCTTAAGTTTAAGTTAAGTAAAAAAGGTAAAAGCATTAAATTGAATTTTAATCAGACATCTTTGGCTTTTGTTAGAACCTTTTGAATCAAGTAGTGGAGCGATTCAAAAGGTTCTTGACAGCTTACAATAAGTTTTCTTATACTTATATATAATATATACGCCGTCCTGCGTCCTGTGTTAGTATTTGTTAGGCCTAGCCTCTTTATTCAATTCAATTAGATGTTAATTTAATGTAAATGAACCATAACTATGTAAACCTATTCCTAATAGATTGACCCCAAAATAGCATATCCAAATTATAAGAAATCCCATAGAAGCCACAAGTGCGGAATTTACACCTTCCAAATTTGTATTTGTTCGGGTATGGAAATAAATCGCGAATACGGTCCAAGTAATAAACGCCCAAGTTTCCTTTGGGTCCCAATTCCAATATGATCCCCACGCCTCATTAGCCCATACGGCTCCCGAAAGAATTCCTATGGTTAAAAAGATAAACCCGAGACTAATAATACGATAACTCCAACGATCCAATTGTTGAGTCAATTGATATCTGTAATAATTTTTAGAAGAAAGAAAATAAGTGTTTAGTAAAACATTGCTTCTTTCATTCATGTATTGGATTTTCCCAAACGAAAATGCAAAATTATTGTTTTCACCAATAATCTTTATGGCCTTTCGAAATGTAATGACTAGAAGAGCTACTGATAATAATGATCCACATAAAAGAGCTGCATAGCCTAATACCATCATACTTACGTGCATCATTAACCACTGGGATTGGAGAGCAGGTGCTAATATTGCGGATTGATGCATTTTGGTTAAAAGACCCGAAGTGGCAAAGCCTTGGGTAAAAATAGCACTTGGTGCGGTTATTGCACTTAAATTATTTTTGCGCTTTTTAAATTTGAAATAGGAAACCATATGAATAAGGGAGAAACCCCATGAAAGAAAGATTAATGATTCATATAAATCACTTAATGGGAAATGTCCTGAATAAATCCAACGAGTGACTAATAATCCTGTTATACAGAAAAAGGTGACTATCATGCCCTTTTCTGATGAATCATATAGTCCTACGACTTCATCTACTAATAAGAATAAGGTTAAAAAATGAATTGTAATTACAATTGAAACGACTGAAAAAGATATATGAGTTAATATATGCTCTAAAGTTGAAAAAATCATAAAAATTATGAAAAAAGCCTGGGTTTCTCGATTTTATGGAATGGAAATCAGGAATGAAATTCATTTTCATTATAGGACTTATTCTATCTCTTTTAGAAGATACTATGCCGCCACTCGGACTCGAACCGAGA
>SXGR01235448.1_pt1 | contig 22516 bp, 22 predicted proteins | sample 3174711 | NCBI WGS metagenome assembly SXGR01 (sample SAMN11356860, study PRJNA531348) | freshwater metagenome | isolation source: freshwater sample F1-60 | place: China: Fuxian Lake, Yuxi | collected 2017-12-25 | reverse complement strand
GGAAAAAGAGTGGAGGATGCCACCACGTGAGTGGACCATGGCCAAGGCACAGTTCGCCGTCATCTTCGGCGAACGCTTCATCAGGGCCATGGCGGCGTAATGTTCAGCCGCCCGCCCGCACACGAAATTCCTGACACTCCCGGGTGGCGGAAGCGCAACGCTCCGCAGGGTGAAGACGAAAGAACTCGCGGGGCGCATCACCGACGCAACCACGAGGACAATGACTTGACCAACTACCGTACCGCCAACCCCCAGCCTGTCGTCAGGAGCCGCTGACATGGCGGACTATACGCCTGAGCGCGGTGCGCTGCCCGCCGGCATCGATCTGACCCACGGCATCATCGGGCGCACCTATAAGGATCGCGCGACTACGGTCGGCGCGGCGATCTCGCGTCGCCTCGCGCCGCACGGCGGCCGGGAGATCAGCGCCTATGATCAGGAATTGCTGCTGCCCATCACGGCGCCCGACCTACTCCGAAAGCTGCACGTGCTAGTCGAGCTGTACGATAGCCAGCTGCTTCCTGGGCAAGAAGACCTCCTCGGCATCACCACCGTGCGATTCGACCATGATCTTCCCGCTCACCGGCAATGGGAACTCGCGCGAGGCTGGGCGCATGTCGCCTTTACCGCTCGTGGGCTGGCGGTGGAACTCGTTCACCATCTGCCGGGCCTCGCCGGTCGCAAGCACAAGCCGCACTGCCACCTGCTCTGGCCAGTTCGCGTCCTGCATGGATCGTCGACCTTCGGTCAGTTCAGCGACCTCACGAAGCCAGGGGCCAAGGCGATCCTCGCCGCCGAATGGGCGGCGTGGCTCTCGAAGGAGGGATGAGGCGGATGCTCCTGTTCAATCACAGGAGATGAAAATGGCCCACACTATCGTGCTCGACATCGAGACGATCGCAGACCTCGACGCCTGCCAACGCGCAGGCGTCGATCCGGCGGAAGGTTTCCCGGCCTGGCCGCTGCACCAGTTGCTGTGCGTATCGCTGCTCAGCATCGACCGGGACGCGGACCGTCGGCACCGCTTTACGATTGAAACCTTCTCGCGATCGACCATGTCGGAACGGGCGATCGTCGCGGAGGTCGAGCGGCGGGTCGAACAGGCGCGCGCCCTCCTTACCTACAATGGGCGTGGCTTCGATATTCCTGTGCTGCTCGCCCGCGCAGCGATGACGGGCGAGCACGTGCCCAGCTTGTTGCGGGCTGGCATTCGCTCGCACGCCGGATTTCACAACGATTTGATGGATGAGATCACCGGCAACGGGGCCGCCGTCCGTCCTCGCCTGGTTGATATCTGTGCGGGGTTCGGGATCCCGGCCAAGCTCGACATCGCCGGGAGCAGCGTGGCGGCGCTGGCCGCGGACGGCGATATTGCCAGAATCGAAAAGTATTGCGAGACCGACGTGGTCGCGACTTGGCTCGCCGCGCAGATGTGGCGGTCGGTCCATGCACCGGGGAGCGGCCTCGATCACTGGCGCGAGCTCGCGGGCTGGGTCTTCGCGAACCAGCCGCGGCTCGCGCATCTGTTGCCATATGTACCTGCGCCCACAGTGCCTGGTGGCGGCTCGGCGCTCAATCCGCACGCAAGCGATCTGATCAGCTTTTGACCGCATCGCCCACCGGGCGACCGCATGGCGCCCGGCGTCGGCAGCAAGCCGACGGATAAACGACTTCAGGAAAGCGAAGTGAATGGCCTCCGTAGGAGGAAATTCAAGAGCGCCTGAAGGCGATTATAGAAAGGCTCAGATTTAGAAATGACTACCAAAAATACTTACCAGGAAAAAGATTCCAAGGTGGTGCGCGAAGGACGCAACCGCGTCATCTCCGCCATTCGCGGCCTGATGCCGCCGTCAACGATCACCAACGGTATTGAGCCCATCATGCTCATGGGGACGGCCCCGCTTGGCAATCCGGCTGAGGATGCGTGCGTTCGGTTCGCCATGGAATTTATCGGCCGAACGGGCGGCGACGTTGTTTGCGTCGCCTTCGACGAAGGCAAGGCAGAATTACGCCCACATAGCGTCAATGTTATCGTGATTTACGGCGGCGTCGTGCACGTCGTCCAGAACCAAGATTTCTGGGTCGACCACGATAACGAGACATTGGCGATGGTCCCGCGCGTTGGCAGTGGCTACTTTCTCATCGAACGTGACCAGCTGACTCTGCGTGCCGGCAAGCTGGCTCGGACATGGCGACCGGGTATTGCTCGCGCTCATAAACTGATCAAGGCACGTGCCGCTGAAGTCACGGAAAAAGCCGCCAAAGCATACTTTGCTCCATTCGCTAACCTGGCATCATGACGGCGTTCGGGGAGCGGCCTGCCCCGCCGCTCCCCAACCTAGCGCTGAGAGAACTTACGCGGAACGGTCTGAGATTCCGCGCCGACGCGGCAACCAATATCCCGGCACCAACGCTCCGAGCCTCTCACGTTGCTCAATTTCAGCGCCCAGGACCGTTAACATGAGCGAAAAGGGCGTATGTTGGGCCTTCCCCCGCGCGTTTAAGAACCGCACCCTGCCTTGCAGAAGATAGATATCGGCATCGCCGCTCAGCGTCTGATGAAACCAGCTCGAATCGGTTCGAACAGGCCCGAGACAGACAATCGTCTCCACATTACCGGCACGCCACTGATGATGCGCGCGGCGCAGCCACTTCAAGTATTCTGAAAATGGCGGATTGACGAACGCAAACCGCCCCGACCATTCATCCTGTAATCCGTCACCACCCTCGGATAGCAGTATGCGCTGCCGTGCAACCACCGGACTGTGGACGTCCCCGCAGGGATCCAGATCGATTTCCCCAAAGGCCGCGCAAATCGTGGCCAAAAAGTCTGGTGGCGTGAAGCGGCTGTCTCTGTCCGCCTTGTCGCCCGAGCCCCAATAGGCCCTCTCGGGTGCCCTTCGCCGCGCTTTGGGCGCCAGCGCAGCCATCAAGCGCAGGAGGCTCGCAACTGTGCCGCCACCTCGTTCCAGACCAGCGATTGTGGTGCGCGACAACCCCGTGCTCTTGGCCATCTGCCCTAGAGAGATCGATCGTTTACGCCGGCGTGCTCGAAGCTGGTCGCACAACGTCTTCCCCGGCCCCAAGCCCGTGAGACGAAAGTCCAGCGCATCCATCACTGCGATCAGTGTGGCCACCGATCCGACACCATTCTCCAGCCGCTTAATGGTCTGGGCGTCCACTCCGACCCGTTCCGCCAACGTTTGTCGCGACCAGCCCAGTGAGCGCCTGCCGGCCGTCAGTTCCTCGATCAGATTCCGACCCCAAAATAGTTCACATTCTGATCAATTTTTTGCCGATCGAAGGCTACCGGTCAATCGCGGCTTCGCAACTCAATCTCAGCACTTCGATCCTCACCAAACTGATCCCGAAAACCGACAATCGTTCAGCGAGGCTCGATGGACCGAAATTGGTGGTAAGCTGCCAGTCTGCTTTCGGGTGGCTAGCCGCGGTAGGCTGCCGCTCGTTCAGGCGTGCCCGGGGGCGGGACGTCGAGCGGCCATGAAATGAGGTAAGCGGACTGACCGCTCTCAGGCGACTGTTGAAGTAGGCGGCTTTTCATTCCTACGTCGAGTAGGTGCATGTCTTCTCTACCGACTGAGGGTTGCTTGCAGAAACCGGCCGAGTCTTGCCCAATACGTCCGGAGCTCGTTCTCCATCGGCGCGAAATCGGGCGAGTGGATGTATCGCTGCATGCTGGCGACCGAGATGAGCTGGTCGGCCATCCTGATCCGCTCGAGCTCGTCGAAGTAGGCGCGGTCGATGATTTGGCGTTGCAGCAGGTGGCTCGCAACGGCACCGACCTTGCGGGAGAGATTGTCGGCGACGACCAAGCCGTGCTCGGCGATGTAGCTTTCCACAGACAGCTCGACGAGTATGCGCATCAGCGCAGAGACCGCGTTCGGGTGCTCGCGCAATGTCAGCGATTGAAGCTCTTCCCAAACAGCACGCACCCTGTGCTGGGCGGCTGTCCATTGTATTCTCGGCGCGTGCTCAGGTATGAAGGTGGTCTGAGGCGGCCGCGGCGGCGGTTGGTTGCGGCGCGGCCCACGGACGGCGCCGGAGGTCTCCACCGGCTGCGCGAGCAGCTCGTTCTCGGCAGGTAGGACGCCCTCATCCTGCAGGCGGTTCAGGTAGGCGCGCTTCCCCTCGTTGTTCCACAGGTCCCCGAGGGTCACGACCTGCCCGGCGAGGTCGCCCGCGATCCTGTGGAGCGCGTCCGTCACCGCGGCGTGGTCATGGGTGAGACGAAACCTGCGGCCGGACGTGCTGATGCCCGCGCGGTTCCTGAACTCCTCCGACGAGAGCAGCCGCGTGAGCGTCGACCAGGGAATGTTCCCCTCCGGCAGACGCTCGGCATCTGTCAGAAGTCGCTCGATCTCGGCGGCAACGTTGATACCGCTCCCCTGGCCGGTCCGCTCGACGAAGTTCAACTTGGCGCGGTCGTTCCAATCGAGCCGTCCAACTCCGCGCTGCGAACCCGTGTGACGGCGGAAAAGGATGCTGTCGATGAGGTTGCGGTCCGTCTCAAGCTGGCAGACCAGACGGTCTGGAACGCCGGCCGCTCCCTCGCGCAGACCTTCGAAGTGCGCCCGCAGTTCAGCCGTCGGAGCCCGCGACGGGTCTCGAAGGAGCTTCAGGCAGGTGACTCGGCGATTGCCGTCGAAGACGACGAATGAGCCTTCTTCCTGCATCACGAGCGGAGGATCATATACCGCTGCGACGGTGGCGATGTCGGCAGCGAGATTTCGCATCTGGACATCGTGAAGACGAAACAGTTCCGCGATCGCCATATCCTCGCTGCCGATCTCGCCATGGCGGTCGTTGGCCTGGTTCACCCGCAGGTCGTCCACGCTCAGTTCTTCAAATGACAAGCTACCCCCTCCCTGCCGAGACTATGCCCTGCACAATCCAATCCTGGGAGTCGGTATCTAGTCTGTTGATGCTTTGGCCGTAGTCACCGAACGTAATCGGTCGGCAGCCGAGCCAGTCCGACCTTCGAGCGCCTCCTGAACGAGTGGCCTCTCTGATAGCGAGTAAGCGCCCACAAGCGGCCGACTTTCGGTCGCCGCTGACCAAAGATTAGCGAGGGGGCGATGCTAGTTACCGAACTTGGCAGGCTTTCGGAACCGGAGGCCGTCGAAACTGCCAGGTTGCAGACGCTTGACGTCGACACGATGCGCTTGATCCAGCAATCTTGCGTCTGCGGCGAACAGATTTGAGAGGCAGAATGAAGCTGGTACGAGACGCTCGAACGCTCAAAACCAAGGCCATCGAGTCGCTTCGGACTGCAATGGCGGCGTTCAACAGTTACGACGAAACCGGACGGATCACCACGGTCCTGATGCATACCCAGCACGCCTGCGAGATGCTGCTCAAGGCTGTCCTCGTCCAGAGTAAGGCGAAGGTTTTCGACAAAGACAGCGGTAAATCAATTGGCTTTGAAAAGTGCCTTGGCCTTTGCCAGTCGCACCACGACCTCACGGCCGACGAGGCCGGCATAATGCGGGCGATCGCCGCCCAACGGGACGCGGCGCAGCACTGGTTCGTCTTCGTGTCGGAGGACTTGCTTTACATGCAACTACGGGCGCTGATCACCGCGTTCGACGCCTATCTGAAGCGCAAGCTGGACGCGGCCCTGCAGGAGCACATCCCGCCCCGGGTCCTGCCGATCTCAACTAAGCCGCCGGGCGATTTCGAGTTCCTGGTCGATAAGGAATTCAACTACGTCAACGAGCTGTTGCAGCCCGGTCGTCGCGCGCGCGACGAGGCGCGTGCCCGAATCCGCGCTATGCTTGCGATGGAGGCAATCGTGACCGACGAAGTTGAGATCTCCGAACGCGACATTGACCGGATCGAGAAGGCAATGCGTGGCGGCGCTAAATTCACCGCGGTGTTCCCGCGCCTAGCAACGGTTGGCACCACCACGGAGGGTGAGGGAGTCAACTTGGTCGTTCATTTCACGAAGAAGCAGGGTGCGCCGGTTCACTACGTCGGCGGCGACGATCCGGCGGCAGCGGCAGCCGTCCGCGAAGTTGATCTGCGTAAGAAGTTTCACCTTCAGCGGAACGAGCTTGCCACCAAGGTCGGGCTCAGCCCGCCTAAAGCCAAGGTACTTCGCGCCCATCTCGGCATCGATGACGACCCGAGTTGCTGTCACGTCTTTGAGTTCGGAGCGCAGAAGATTCCCTGCTTCTCCGATAACGCCAGGCGACGGATGGAGGAGGCGCTACCGGATATCGACATGGCCGAGCTCTGGGCCAACCGGAACGGCTGACGGGCCTGAACAGGCTGACTGTCGCCAGAAGCCGCCGATGACAGAGGTGAACGAACGGCGGAAGATGGGACGTAGGTAGGACGCTCCGAGTGTCGCCTTCTGGGTCGAAGCCGCCGATCACAGCCTTTCATAACGGCGGTAGACTGGCTCGCCAGCTCGGCGCAGCAAGTCAGCGCATTCTGTTTGCGTTTAAGCGTTGGACGTAAGCGCTTGCTTGGCTCTTCTCGGGCTGTATGTGACGATTGCATGACATCTCTCTCGCCGGATCGATCACGGGATCGCCGGATCGAGGATCCTACTAATCTCTGGATCATACACCCAACGGCGCATGCCCTGCTGCGGTGGTTCATCGCCTGGGGTATATCGGCCAACATGGTCTCTATTGGAGGCTTGGCGCTGGGCTCAGCTGCCGCAATGGCCTACGCTCATTGGGACCGGTGGCCTTTCGCAGCGCTGGGTCTTCTGCTCTCGGTCGCATGGCTTATAGCCGATGGGCTCGATGGCATGATCGCGCGTGCCACGGGCTCGGCCAGCCCTCTTGGCCGGGCGCTCGATGGTCTCTGCGACCACGGCGTGTTCGTCCTGATCTATGTCGCGCTGGCCATCTCCATCGGTTCGGCTGGAGCTTGGCTGTTGGCTGTCACAGCAGGGGCGGCACACGCACTGCAGTCGAACCTCTACGAGAGTGAGCGCGCGCGATTTCGCCGCCGGTGCAAAGGCCTAGGGGCGCCGCAGGTAGAGGAGCCGAGTCGGAACCCGCTGGTGCGGTTCTACGACCACGTGGCCCGCGAGCTGGGAAGGCCCGCTGATCGCTTCGATGCGGCTACGGCGGGCTGCCGCGCCTCGACCGCGCTCGCATCGGCCTACGGAGCGGCGGCAACGCCCCCGATGCGATTGTTGTCGCTGCTCAGCGCCAACGTCCGGGTCTACGCGATTTTCGCCGCTTGTATGGTCGGTGATCCTCGCTGGTTCTGGTGGTTCGAGCTCGGTCCGCTCACCGCGATCCTATTGGCGGGCTTGGCGTGGCACCGTCGGGTCGAGCGCCGCTTGGTCGCCGATCTTTTGCAATAGACAGCCAACATTCTGATCAGAGGACACGGATACGCAATGGCGAACATCAACGTCGCGGTCATCGGCATCGGCAATTGCGCCAGCTCGCTGGTGCAGGGCCTGTCCTACTACCGCGAAGGCGCGAACGACACCGTCGGGCTGATGCACTACGAGCTCGGCGGCTATCGCCCGAGCGACATCAAGGTCGTCGCCGCCTGGGACGTCGACACGCGCAAGGTCGGCCGCGACGTGGCGGAGGCGATCTTCGCCAAGCCGAACTGCACCGCGGTGTTCTGCGAGAGCGTCGACCCGACCGGCGCGACCGTCCGGATGGGCCGCGTGCTCGACGGTGTTGCCGAGCACATGAGCGACCACAAGGACGACCGCACCTTCGTCGTCGCCGGTGAGGCCGAGGCCACGAAGGAGAGCGTCGTCGCCGCGCTGCGCGAGAGCGGCGCCGACGTGCTGATGAACTACCTGCCGGTCGGGTCGCAGGCGGCCAGCGAGTTCTACGCCGAGTGCGCGCTCGAGGCGGGCGTGGCGTTCGTCAACAACATTCCCGTGTTCATCGCCAGCGACCCGGCATGGGCGCAGCGCTTCACCGATGCCGGCGTGCCGATCATCGGCGACGACATCAAAGCGCAGCTCGGCGCGACGATCGTCCACCGCGTGCTGACCGACCTGTTCGCCAAGCGCGGCGTCAAGCTTGAGCGGACGTACCAGCTCAACACCGGCGGCAATACCGACTTCCTCAACATGTCGAACCACCGCCGGCTCGCGTCCAAGAAGATCAGCAAGACCGAAGCGGTGCAGTCGGTCGCCGCCGAGCGGCTCGACGACGACAACGTCCACATCGGCCCGTCGGACTATGTGCCGTGGCAGAACGACAACAAGGTCTGCTTCCTGCGCATGGAAGGATCGATGTTCGGCGGCGTGCCGATGAACCTCGAACTGCGGCTGTCGGTCGAGGACTCGCCCAACAGCGCAGGCGTCGCGATTGACATGATCCGCTGCGCCAAGCTGGCCAACGACCGCGGCATCGCCGGGCCGATCGACGCCGCGTCAGCCTATTTCTGCAAGCACCCGCGCACCCAGATGACCGACGACGTGGCGCACAGCGCGCTCGAAACCTTCATCGCCACCAAGTGAGATGATCGACACCGCGATCCTGCTGGCCGCGGGCGAAGGCAGTCGACTGCGTGATACTGCCCCGCTCAAGCCGCTCTGCCTGGTGGGATCCCGGCCGTTGATTGACCACGCGATCGCTGGTCTCGCAGCCGCCGGTCTCGAGCGGGTGATCGTGGTGCTCGGCTATGGTGCCGAGCGGATAGACGCTCACCTCGCGGCAACCTCATGGCCGGTGACGATCGAAACGGTGCGGTCTCCAGACTACCTTCAGCCAAATGGAGTTTCCGTGTTGGCGGCCGAGCCATGCGTCGGCGGCAGCGAGGCCGTCCTCGCGATGTGCGATCATCTCGTCGAAGCGGAATTGTACCACCGCATCGCCGAGTCGGGTGCCGCGGATGGAGCGCGGCTCGCCATCGATCGTCGCCTCGACAATGATTGGGTCGACTTGGACGATGTCACCTGCGTCCAAACCGACGGCGCACGCATTGTCGCAATCGGTAAGCAGCTCGCCGACTATGACTCGTTCGACATGGGCGTCTTCGCTATCGGTCCCGACCTATTCGCTACGCTACGCAGGCTGCAACACCCATCGCTGACCGAAGGTATGCGTAGCCTGGCTGCACAACGACGCGCTTCAAGTCTGGATTGCAGCGGGCTCGCCTGGATCGACGTCGACGATAATGTCGCGCTACAAAAGGCAGAGGCTTGGCTCCGACACGCTAGTCCGCTGTGACATCCGAATTGCTAGTCTGAGACGACGTCGGTAGCCACACCGCAACCAGCTGGACGGACGTCCGAAGCTGGCGAGGTCACGAAGCTATTTGAATGATCGGAATTGGGCTAGTGACCACTGCCTCATCGCCCCCGTCAACGGCCTGCGGATCGAAGACGGGGGCGTCGGAGCGGGTGCAGCCAGATACGCGGCGCAGCACTCACGAAGCCGCCACAACAGCTTGTCGCATTCGAGGTTCCACGCCTTTTAGCGATTCCTGGAAAGCAGCTTTTCGCCATCGGCTGCCTGCCCCAGCTTCGGCGGGAACTAAACAAACGACGGGTTTCGGCGTGCGCTCTGGCTGCCTCGTAGGTCGCCTTTTGGGTCTACAGGAGCGCTGCCAAACGGACATCGCGTATGCGTAATGGTTGGCGCCTATGCGCTCACCGGCAGCCATTCAGCACAACCGATACGGGACCCCAAAGCAGCCGTTGGTCCGCCCTCATCCGCCAAGACACGTCCGGTCTTTTCCGCGAGGCATTGAAAGGCAGGCTGGGTCATTGCGGAAATGTTCGGTTCCGCAGGCCGGCACAGGAACCTTCCCTGGTATGCGTAGTGGATTAGGATATTTCGCGGTCTCCTCACAATGAGTATCGACGTGATGCTCGTTCGTTCAATCCGTTCGCTCAGGCTCCACCTCGCGTATCGATCCGGGCGACCACAGACAGGCCGGGACGCAGGCGATTAAGCAAAGGCTGATCCGGGTCCAACAGGATCTTGACCGGCACGCGCTGGGGCACCTTCGTGAAATTGCCGTTGGAATTGTCGGTGCGGATGACGCTGAACTCCGACCCGGTCGCTGGCGCGATCTCGCTCACCTTGCCGGTCAACTCCTCGCCGCCGAGCGCATCGACCGACAGGATCGCACGCTGGCCGATCCGGATACCCTTCATCTGGGTTTCCTTCAGGTTGGCGACGATCCATAGGCGCTCGGGCACCAGCGCCATCAGCTGCGTGCCCGTGGCGACCTGTTGCCCCTGCCGTACGCTGATCTCCCCCAATTTGCCATCGGCGGGAGCGACGATGCGGGTATTGTCGAGGTCGATCTGGGCGAGCCGCACTTGTGCCTGCGCATTCTCCACCGCAGCGGCGAGCGATTCACGCCCCACCACGGCCGAGGTGACGCCGGTCTGCGCGATCCCCTGCTGCGCACGCGCCTGAGCCACCGCGGCCTCGGCCGCCTGCATCGCAGCGCGCGCCGCATCGACCTGGGCCTTTGTCACCCATCCCCGCGGGGCCAGTTGCTGGATACGTTGATTATCGGCCCGGGCTTTGGCAAGCTGCGCCTCGGCGCCCTGTACGCTGGCAGAGCTCTGCGCTACCGAGCCGCGCGCGGACTGCCGCGTCTGTGCGGAATTCGCGAGAGCGGCTTGCGCCGCATGCAGCGTGGCGCGGGCCTGTTCGAGCCGCTGGCGATAGATGCGATCGTCGATCGTGACGAGCAGCTCGCCTGCCTTCACGGCCTGATAGTCCTGCACCAGCACGCGCGTCACATAGCCCGAGACCTGGGGCGAGACGATCGTCACCTGCCCGCGCACATACGCGTTTTCGGTGCGCTGCACGGCGTTCGAGAACGGCGGCAGCCGCCAGGCATGGAGGACCAGCAGCACGCCCGCGACGGCTACGGCTCCGAGGATGATGGTCCACATCAGGGCGCGCCGAGGAGCCGCGAGCGGGGCGGGCGCATCCTGAGGCGGTGCCGCCACCGGAGCGGACGAGGGTGGGGGCGCGGCCGTGTCCAGCGCAGGTGTTGCGGCTTTGGCGCCCTGGTCGGTGATGGAGGTGCGCGGGTCGGTCATTGCTGTGGTCCGTCAATCGATGGCGTGGGCAGCAGCTTCGATTGCTGCGGTCTGGGCAGCTCTGCGCTGCTGAACGATATTCTTGGCGTGGACGATCGCGACCCACAGGGCGCCGATGAGCGCCGCAAGCGCGATCCACTGGAAGACGTCGTTATAGGCAAGGACGTGCGCCTGCTGTGTGATCTGCTGCTGGAGCAGCCGCATTCCTTCGACCTCGCGCAGGTGCGGGTCGCCCAGTGTGCGCGCGTAGGCACCCCCGAGCTGCTGAAGACGCAGCACGACGTTCGGATCGCCGAGGTTGATCGATTGGCTCAGATTGGAGGAATGCTCGCGGAAGCGCAGCGTCTCGGCGGTGCCGACGATCGCAGACCCCGCGAGCCCCCCGACATTCTGGCCGACGCCAAACACGACGATGAAGCTGATGAGATTTTGCGCGCCCTTCTGGAGCACTTGGACCACGCCGATCATCATCGCTGGGCCGATGAACAGCGCTGAGGCGAAGGCGAGCACCGATTGGCTGAAGAACAGGTTGACCGGGCGCGTGAGCGCCGTGGCGTGGCTGTCGATGAACGCGCCAACCGCGATCAGCAGCAACGAGATGGCGATCGGCAGATAGAGCCGCGAGACATCAAGCGTGAAGGCGCTCGTCAGCGTACCCGCGACGGTGCCGAGCAGGATCGCCAGAAACAGGCCGTGGAGCTGGTCCGGCCCCAACCCCATCTGCTGCAGGAAGCCCACCGCGCCTGAGGTCTGCTCGGACAAAACGATGCGTACCAGCAGGATCGACAGCGCCAATCGGATGATGTCGGCATTGGCCATCCAGCGCAGGTTGATGAGCGGCGTCTCGCGGCGATGCTCCACCATCAGGGCCGCCGCGAGCAGCACGATTGCACCGGCAAGCGCCCAGCCAACCCAGGGCGCATCGGTCCACCAGACTATCCGCCCGAGGCCCAGTACCGAGCTGAGCAGCGCAATTCCGGGCGCGAATAATGCGAAGGTGACGAAATCGATCTTTTGGAAGACATTGATCCGCTCGGACGGCGGCAGTCTCAGGCTAAAAACCGCGCTCAGGGAAGCAAGCGCCAGCCCCAACTCCATCAGATGATAGCTGCGCCACCCGTCGATATCGAAGAGGTCCGTACCGACGATACGTGCCACAGGGGCGGTAAAGCTGGCGAGCCCGATGCCGATCACCAGCCCCTTTAGCCGGTGCGCTGCGGGGAAGGCTTGGATCAGATAGAGGATGCCCAGGGACGAGAGGCCCGCGCCGCACATGCCGGCGACCGCGCGGACTGCCAGCGCTGACCCGAAATCATCGACGAACAGATGCGCGATCGCAGTCGCCACGAACACGGTGAGGACGATCTCGGTGAATAGCCGCAGTCCATATTGCTGACGGAACTTGATCAGCAGCAGGTTCATGCACGCGTTGGTCATCACAAAAATCACCGGCAGCCATGCCGCGTCCGTGGTCGTGATGCCCAGATCGCCTGCGAGGTTCTGGACATTCGCCGTAACCATCGCATTGCCGAGACCGCCCGTAAGCGCCACCAGAACGCCAACGGCGGCGTAGGCCGCGCGCAGGCGGCCCGGGTGTTCGGGTGTTGCTGGCGAGCCCGGCATCATCGGCCGCTCGTGCGGCTGCAGCGTCTCGACGAACTGATGCCAGGGCAAATCCCAGTTTCGGTTCATGACCGATGCCTTAAGCCGTCAAGGATCAGTGTGCGCGTGCGGCGGCTTATCGCTTCTCGCTCGTCGGCCTCCGCGGTTTCAAGTCCTGCGCCCAAAAGCGCGGCGATGATGCGGATGTCCTCCACGTCCAAGTCGCTGCGCACCCTGCCGGCGGCTTGGGATCGGGACAAGGCGAGCGCGCCGGCGGCGATGATCTTCTGGCGCAACCCGATTAACGCCTCGCGCGAACGCTCGGCGCGCAGTACGACGGAGAGCGCCACGTTCCCAAGCACCAGTTCAGCGAGCTCCTCCACGAAGTCAAAGAAGGCGTCGGAACCCTCGTTGCGTCGCATCCGGTCGCCAAGATCGTCCACCAATCCCGCGAATACCGCGAGCACCAGCTCGTCGCGATCAGCGAAGTTACGATAGAGCGTGGCGCGCCCAACCCCGGCGCGCTCCGCAATCGCGTCCAGCGGTACGTCGAGCCCGTGCTCGGCAAATGTCGTTGCCGCGGCTTCTCGCAAAGCATCGCGCCGCTGGGCGGCATCCTTTCGCATCGGCCGAGTCATTCCTAAGCAAAGTGGACATTGGTGTCCACTTACGCAAGGCCGGCGAGAACAAGTCGCCAACCGTTGTTGACATCCTTTGGAGGTCGCTCCGTCAGCAACTGTGGATATGATCTTTGGCTGCCTCACCGTAGCACGACTGCAACCCGATCGACTTTGTCCGATCCTTCCAACAAAGTTGAAGCACCTCATGACCACCACGCCGATGCGTCGGACTCATCGGCCCCGCGCTCTCGCTAAGGATTCATCGAGTGCGAGACGGCCAGCCGCCATCCTCGTAAATCCCGGCAGTCTCCGATACTAATTGCCATCAAACGGCAACTTTCTCGCCTCCGTTTTGTCCACCGAAATGGCAGCTAACGACTCAGGTTTTGACTGTTGGGCGTCGTCTGAATGGATGTCCGCTTTAAGGCTGCGGCTAGAACGCTGGGGATGTCCACCTCTGGGTCTACACCGGCGCAGCGCGGCGATCGGCTATCGGCTATCGCGCGATGGAACTTAGCTGCGAGCAAGCTGTATCGACGTTGGAGGCGGCAGCCCCACGTCCTCGAGCCTGGGCCCTGATTAGTAACAGGGCGGCTAGCGTGCGACCCGACTCCTCGATCATCGGCAGGTGCCCCGAGTTCTCAAACCAGCATAATGTCCGGCTTGGTGCCGCGAGCCGGCCCAGGCAGCCAGCGGCGATGTTGGAAGGGGTAGTGTTGTCGCGGCGGCCGAGCAGGAAGGCGACGGGAACATTCAGCCGTCGCACTGATGCGAACGATACGTCGGCCAGCCTGGGCCAAAGCGTCGTCACGGTGAAGCCACTGCCTTTCGCCCATGCTGCCCGGTCCGCCGGGGTGTAGAGGGGCGATAGTCTGGTCGAGTTGAAGTAGAAGTCAGCATCGGGACGCCGTCCAGCGAGCGAGCCATAGCGGTTGGCATACCGGCGCCAGGCGTCCGCCTGCACGATTGTGAACGGGCCCCGATCGGGGTAGGGCCGCAAGGCAGTAATGGTGCGTACCGCCTCTGTATCCCCCCGCTCCCGCGCGATTGCCAGCGTCTGCCGCATGCCAACCCGCTCGTTCTCGCGAAAGTCGATGAGCTGACCCATGCCGATGTAGGCGTGGAGCAGGTCGGGTCGCGCCTGCGCAACGGCGAGGCCGACCGCCGAGCCGAAGCTGTGGCCGAGCACGAACACCTTGCGCTGTTCAAGCTGAGCGCCAAGCTGTTCAATGAGCGCGATCGCGTCGTCGCGATACCGCTCCAGCCGTAGCGTTGGCGCGATGACGGCTGGGTCGTTGAGTGGATAGGAACGGCCGGCGCCTCGCTGGTCCCACTGGACCACGGTGAAGAATTCCTCCCAGGGATGCTGGAAGCTCCAGGCCATCGGCATTTCGACCGAACCAGGTCCACCGTGAATATAGATCAAGATTGGATTGGAGCGGGCGCGCCGCGGATGTTTACAACCTGCCGTGCGCCGCCGAGCTCGAGAATTAACGTCTCGTCGATACCGTTGGAGGTCACGATCTTCTGGACGTCAGCAATGATCGCACGAGCGGGCTCGAACCCGTCGGACGGAACAGGCGCGACCGGTGCCTGTTGCGCAAGGACGGGCTGGCAGAGCGAGGCCGCGAGCAGAAGCGTTGCGGCGCATATCCGGATCGTCACGAAGCCTTCTCCTTCGACAGCCGGACAGCCGTACGCCAGATACTCGAACTTGAAATCAGAAACGCATCGATCAGCCGACGTACTGGAAACGCGCAGCGAGACATAAACCAAAGGCTGGTTCCGGTAAGCACCATTGATCGCCTCAACGTCCGCTTTTGGGTCTTAGCCGCTCCGCCACCGAGCGAAGCCGATGTCCGCTTTGCGGGATTTGGCTCGTAAGCTCCATGCTGCAACCTGCCCAACACCTACAGAATTGACGAGAGGAATTGAGGCCTTCGGAATTAACCGAAGGAGAGGAAAACATGTCCATGGATCACACGGTGCGGTGGGTTGGCCCGGCCGGCGCTGTTCGCGGATGGCGGTACCAAGGGGTGCCTGGACGTGTGTGGGGGTTGGACGCGCTTGGGCCGCTCGACCGTTTCGGTGTCCGGCAGGTGGCCGATGGGCGATGGGTGTTCGTCGCGCCCGACGGCACCACGCATCTGACCATGCGCAACCTATTCGCCACATTCCGGCTTCGGCATAACTGGAACAGCGACGAGACAAGCCAGCTCGAGATCATGCGCCATGCGCTTGCTCTGCTGAGCCATGAAATCCATTGTATCGACCTCGTCGGCTTCGTGATCGGCGGCTTCGGCGGAAACCGCGCATTCGCGGACCATTATGTCCATTACCTTCGTCTGGAGAAACTGGTCACGCAGGACGATGAACATACCTGCGCGGTTCGGCTGAGCGAGGAAGGATACGCGGCACTGCGCATGCTAGACATGACAGCTTCTAGCTCTTGTATCGACGCCTCGCCGATCTCCGCGTTCGAGCGGTTCTCACACCTCTTTCCCGGCCGCCTGTAAAAGGCGATCAGCATTCTTGGCGTCGCCCAACCTGAATCCGCCAGTCTACATCGAATAACTAATTTTATTTCAGCGGGTTATTGCCATCTTCCGCTAACGCCCGACATGATATTGTCGAAGGGGCGTCCTGATGAGTCTGGAATACTTCAGCCAGTTTACCGCGCTGCCGGATTCGCCGTCCGGCATCGATGACGCGATCGCGCGAGAACTCGACGGTATTGCTCACGGCCCGGCGACATCAATGCAGCGCTTGCAGGCGTTGCTTAGCGGCAACCGCCTGAGCCCATCTGCAATCAAGAACGCGACGATTGTGGAGGAGTTCGTCGATGCACGGCACGTCGAGCGGTCACCTGTCGGCATCGCCTTCCACCTCGGTCGGCTTATCCTACCGGACGCCGCTGCCAACCTGCGCGATCGGGTTGCCGATCTGGTAGGAATGACCGAGCCCGATGAGTTGGGAGCTGAGATCGCCGGGCTCAACGAGCTGGCCCCGGAGGTGGCGACCGCGTTGCTCGAACTTAGGCCGGGCTTGGCCTGGGCGCTGCTGAAGACTCGGACCGCCTACGATGCGGCCGATCCCGAGCTTCATCACTATGAGCCTCTGATCACGGAGATCGCCCGGCTGAGGGTGCTGTATCGTCTTCAGTTAGACGCCGACGCCTGCTCCGCCCCTCTTCATGCTCCCTTTGGTTGGGCAGGCCTCGATGGTCTGGCGCAGCAAGGCACGCTTCGAATGCACGAGGCTCTGGGCGCCTTCCGCGCCGAACTCAAATTAATCGAACGGGCATTCGACCTCTATCTCGACCACGAACGGCGACCCCTGTCGCCGTCGTCGATCGCGCTGGTCCCGCCGGTCGCGAGCATGACAAGCGTGTTCGGGCTCGCCGCGATCAATCTGCCAGTCAGCAATCGCCACGCCGCATCGTTTCGTATCCACGATCTCGAAGATCGTGCGCGCGTCCAATTGGCCATCTGGCGCCGACTTCATGGCCCTAACCTCGAATACTTCCTTGGCTGCGAGATCCGCCACCGTAAGAAGCAACTTGTCAGGTTGAGTCGGGCGATCGAGGCTAAAGCGCGACGCCTTGGCCCCAACGCCGTGCTAGGGAATGCCGATAGCGAAAATGCGGGCCTGATCTTGTGGTTCGCGATCGTAGCGTCCGTAGCGTGGACCGCAGAACAGGTGCTCCACGCAGACCGTGACGAGGTGCAGGCAACCAGCGATGCACTGGTCGATGACCCTGTTGGTCCCGGCGCCGCGATCGGCAAGGCGGTACGAATGATGCAGGCGGCGTCCGGGAAGATGGCGGACGTCTTTCGACCGGCCAGCCATCCCGATCACGCCTTCATTGTGGCGGAGTTGTTCGACATCTATCGCGTCATCTACTTGAGAGATGACGAGATGCTGCCGGGTTCGCTGCGACAGGTTCGCGATCGTGTAACGGGCGAACCGATCACGGTCCGGAGTCACGCGACTGCGGCCGAGCACCTTGGCAGGCCATATACTCACGATGAAATCTTGGCCGCCTATGAGGCCGATCGCCAGCAGAAGCTGAATCCCACGATTCCTTGGCCGGAGCATCAGCGCGAGGCCAAGCGGGCCCAAGCGACAACCCGACGCACCGAGTATCGCGACAAGGCGAGCGAGTTCGCGACCACGGCTTCACGAAAGCGCCGGGCGCGCATGGAGGCGCGGAAGCGCGCATTTCACGAGTTTGTGGTGCGGGGACTAACTGCCGTCTGACCGCTACGTGGGGGTAGCTCCCCAAGCTGCTCACCGCGAGCCGGCCACCTTGCTGGCATGGCATGCGAACCGGAATTTCAGAAGGAGCTTAAAGCTGCGGCGGCGAAGCTGCTGGCGACACTCGATGCGCCGTCGACACTCGCGGCACGCGCGGGCGAACTGGACGCGCTGATCCATGAAGCCGAGGCTCGCGAGCATCGTCGCGCGGCATTCAATGCACGCGATGCGGCGTGTTACCGACTCGGCGCAGCCTTCGAGCCGCTCGAAGGTCTCGACCTCGATCCGGTCGCGCTGACCGGTTGGCTAGCGCTGTCCAGCGCTGGCATCCTGCTCCTCGCCCGCCAGGCGCTAGCGATGCCAGAGACCTCGCTGATCGCGCAATTACGCGCGCTTTTCGCGTCATCGGCTGGGCGAAAGATCAGGGAGCTTGGCGTCTGGGTCCGCTGGCATTGGCTTAAGACCCTTTACGACTCTGAGGTCGCGTCGTTTCTGAAGAGCAAGGCCGGCAGGAACCCGGCAGCTTGGCGTCCGACGCTACCCACCGCCCGCCAGCGTCATCTGATCGCCGAGATCTGCCTGCTGGTCCAGAAACAGCCGCAACAGTTCGAGACCAAAGCCGAGGCTTTCGCCTGGATCGTAGCAGAGGGCGGTAATCCAAGGTTCCGCAACGCCCCCCCGCGCCCGGCGACCTCCGACATCGTCGAGGCGTTCAAGTGACGCCGTTCGGCACCCTGGTCAACATGGTGCGGATGCTCCAAGCGGGCACGCACCGCCTCGAAGTTCTCGCCGTCAAACGTGCGGCGCTGGCTGCGGCATTCGACACGACGATAGTCGATATCGATGCAGCACACATGGCTGGGGAGTCCGTGGCTGGGCTCATCCAACGCGCGGGTAGGCTCGACCGTTTGATCGCTCTGATCGACAAGCGCTCGTTGGTGATCGTCCGGGCGTTGCATGCTCAACTGGCGGATCAACACGATGCCAGCTGAGCGGCCCTCACGGGCTGATCTTCGCGCAACCTGTGCGGAACGACAGCGTCCATCCGGACAGGTCCATGAAGGGCCGCTTCCGATCGAAGCCCGTCTTCTCGACCGGTTCTTGCGCGAGGAACTCCTCGTTCTGTTCGATGCCGGATCCGAACCTGTCGGCACGAAGGAAAGGTGGCAGGATCGCGGTTGCGATTCGCCTGATGAGGAAAAATCACCATGATCAAGTCCGCGCCGCGCGCCGCGGCCTATATCCGGGTCAGCACCAAGGGCCAGGCCGATCATCGAACCAGCCTCGCCGATCAGCAGAATGCGATCGAACGCTTCTGCGCGGCGGAGCGGCTCGAACTCGTCAAGGTCTATATCGAAGCGGGGGCGAGCGCGACCGACGAGAACCGGCCGGTATTTCAGGAGATGATCCAGGAAGCGGCCGGAACCGACCGACCGTTCGATACGATCGTAGTCCACTCCGCCTCTCGCTTCTTCCGAGATGCGTTCCAGTTCGAATCCTACCGCCGCCGCCTCAAACGAAACAAGGTCAGCCTGAAGGCGGTCACCCAGTCGATCGATGGCGACGATCCTATGACCGAGATGACCCGGCATATCCTGACCGGATTCGACCAATACCAGTCCGCCGAGACGGGCAAGCACACCAGCCGGACGATGGTGGCCAATGCTCGCAACGGCTATTGGAACGGTGGGCGCGCGCCTTTCGGGTATCGCGCCTATGTGGCCGAGCTTCATGGCGACAAGGCCAAGATGAAGCTTGAACCGCACCCCGACGAAGCACCGGTGGTGCAGATAATCTTCGACCTCTACCTGAATGGCGATGGTCGCAGCGGCCCGATGGGGCTCCGCCGCCTGATCGATCACCTGCACGGGAGCGGCCTGACCCACCGGGGAACGCCGTTTCATGTATCGACCATGCAGACCATCCTGCGCCGCGAAGCCTATGTCGGCCGGTTTCACTACAATCGCCTATGCGTGAAAAGCGGGGAGAAGCGCGAACGTGACGACTGGATCGTGATTCCGATCCCAGCGCTGGTCGATGAAGCGACGTTCGCATCGGTGCAGCGCCAACTCACCGTCCGGCGGCGGAGCGTGAGTGCACCCCGGCACGTCAACGGTCCATCGCTGCTTAGTGCAATTGGACGGTGTGGGCAGCCGGGATGCGATCGCCACCTGACGCGCCTGACCGGCAAGAGCGGACAATACGCCTACTACGCCTGCGCCGGCCGTGCCTATCGCGCCACCGCCACGTGCGAGGGGGTCCGCATGCGCGCCGAAGCGCTCGATGATCTCGTGCTAAGCGCGGTTGAAGAGCAAGTGCTAGAATCCGAACGCCTGACGATGCTGCTCGCCAACTTCCTTGACCTGTCCGAGGATGGGGTCGAGCGCAAGCGGGCCGATCTCGCGCTGTTTCGTGCCGAGCGCACGCGGGCCGAAAAGGCGATCGCCGGCCTTTACGAGCTGGTGGAGGCCGGCCTCGACGGCCCGTCGAACCGCACGTTCGCCGAGCGACTTGCGACGCATCAGCGTCGGCTGGCGGCACTGGAAGCCGACATCGCCAAGTTGGAACGGCAGGTCGAGAGCCGACAGCGCCGGATCACGCCGCAGATCGTAGAGGATGCTGCTCACATCATCAGGCAGCGCCTGCGTGGGAACGATCCGGCTTTCCGGAGAGCTTACGTTCTGGCCTTGATCGACGAGGTCGTGCTCACACCGGATGAGGTCCGCATCCGCGGCCCAAAGGCCGCCCTCGAACGGCTCGTCACCGTCGGCACTTCGATGCCTACAATGGTGCCCGCTTTTGATCGGGAATGGTGCCGCCTACAGGACTCGAACCTGTGACCCCCGCATTACGAATGCGATGCTCTACCAACTGAGCTAAGGCGGCACGGACACCGAACCGGCGTCGAGGCGGGGCGCTTAGCAGGGGCCGGGCGGGCTGACAAGCGGGCTTGATCGCGTTCGTTCGCCGCCGCCGGCTTTACGCATCGTTTACCAAGCAGCGTGCAGAACGGGTCCAAGGATCACGGGGCGTTTCGTGCCCGAACGAGGATGGGCGCATGAACATGGTGAAGGGCGCAGAGGGCGAAGCGTCCGCAAAGACCGGCGGCGCGGGGCACCCGCTCGACATCGGCACCGACGAGCGCCGGATGCACGTGCGCGCCTACAACTACTGGGTGTCGCTGCTGGGTGGGCGCGCCTATCCCTCGATCGAGGATCTCGACCCCACGAACATCGCCGATTTCGGCGCCAACAGCGTGCTGCTCGATTTCTCGAAAGGGATCGAGGATCCCGCGATCCAGTATCTCGGGCGATCGCTGCGCGAGGAGTGCGGCGTCGAGGCGAGCATCCGCCGGATCGGCGAAGTGCCCAGCCGCTCGCTCCTGTCGCGACTGACCGATCATTATCTTCAGATCATCGCCAACCGCGCGCCGATCGGGTTCGAGGCCGAGTTCATCGGGCAGAAGGGGTTCAACACCCTCTATCGCGGCATCCTGATGCCGTTCTCGTCCGATGGCGACACGATCGACTTCATCTATGGCGTCATCAACTGGAAGGTGACGGTCGACGACGAGACGCAGGCGCGCCTGGCCGCAGAGGTCGAGGCCGCGCGCCGCGAGCTGCCGCGGATCGACGCGCCCGTCCCGGCCGCCTGGGCCGACGGCCCCTCCGCCGGTTTCGCATCGCCGCCGGTGGACGAGGCGCCGGTCGCCGCCGACCTGCTCGACGCCGATGCCGGGCTTGCCGATCTGCTCGACCATGCCCGTGCCTGTGCCGCCGATGTGGTCCAGGCGGATCAGCGCACGCGCGCCGCCCTCTATCGCGCGCTCGACCGCGCCTATGCCTTTGCAGAGGCGGCGGCGAGCGATCCCGAGGGCTATGCCGAACTGCTCGACGATGCCGGGCTCAAGCCCCAGGCGCGCGCGCCGATGACGCCGATCGTCAAGCTCGTCTTCGGCATCACCCACGACAAGACGCGGCTGACCGAATATGCCGCGGTGCTGACCCACGCCCGCCGACAGGGAATCCCCGCCGAAGGCTTCGCGGCGTTCCTGTCGGGTGCCGAGGGCGGCATCAAGGGCATCGTCGCGGCCGAGCGGGCCGCGCGCCGGCCCGAGCCGCGCCCCGACACGCTCGCCGCCGCCGCCAGCACGCTGCGCGCGCGCGCGCCGATCGCCTCGCTGCCGATCGCGGCGGGGGACGAGGAATTCGTGCTGCTGCTCGCCCGCGCCGGCCTGGACGGGATGCTCGAGATCGTGGCCCGCGTCGAAGGTGAGGCAGGCCTGACCGAAAAGGCGATTCGCAGCGCCGGCGGCTGATCGTTCGGCCCGATCGTATGGCTTGAGACTATCCGGCATTGGGCGCATAGGCCCGCCCATGCTGAGCAAGAAAGGCACGACGCCGGCCAAGGCGATCGCAGCGCGCTTCTTTGATGGAGCGCTTCCGGGAGAGACTGAAGGCCTGGACAAGGCCGAGCGCGCCGATGCGGCGGGCTTCGTGGCGGAGGCGGCGGCGATGCGTCCGCCCGGCCGCCCCGCGATCGCCATCGACACCTTTGCCCGCGACGAGCGACGGCGGATGCGCCTCGCCGTCATCAACGACGACATGCCGTTCCTGGTCGATTCGATCGCCGCGACGATCGGCGCGGCGGGCGCCCCGATCGAGCGGCTGGTCCACCCCGTCCTGCGCGTCGTGCGCGACAAGGGCGGCGCGCTGACCGCGATCGACGACGATGCCGGCACGCCCGAATCGATGGTCTATATCGAGATGGACCGCCTCGACGCCAAGGAGCGGCGCGAGGTGGTCGAGGACCTTGAACGCAATCTTGGCCATGTTCGCCGCGCCGTCGCCGACTGGCCCAAGCTTCAGGCCGCGTTGTCGGCCGACGCCGACCGGACCGAGGACGACGAAGGCGCGGCGCTGCTGCGCTGGTTCCTCGACGGTCACATGACGCTGCTCGGCCATGAGTGCTGGGACGTCGAGGGCGGCGTGCGCGATGCGATCGGCATCGC
>SXGR01624516.1_pt1 | contig 22531 bp, 21 predicted proteins | sample 3174711 | NCBI WGS metagenome assembly SXGR01 (sample SAMN11356860, study PRJNA531348) | freshwater metagenome | isolation source: freshwater sample F1-60 | place: China: Fuxian Lake, Yuxi | collected 2017-12-25 | reverse complement strand
TATTATCCCCGGCGTACATGATCCAAGCCAACTGGAGTTGCTTGAGGTTGTTCAGGCAGGAAATCCCCTGGGCCTTGGTCTTGGCTTTGCTCAAGGCCGGCAGGAGCATGGCCGCCAAGATTGCGATGATGGCGATCACCACCAGCAGTTCGATGAGGGTAAAGCCGCGTCGCAGGCGCGGATCAGTTGTTAGCATGAGGCTATTGTTACTCCCAACCCCGGCCAGGGTCTTGAACGATTAGATCAAAGATTTGAATGAAGTCGTCACCCCCGCTAATCTCCGCCCGCCCGCCCGCGCTTCGTAGGTGAATCCGTACGGAGTAAAGTCGGGGCGTGAAGGATTGAAAGTGGCCCGAATCAAACTTCCCGAGCACCCATTTTATCAACGGCCACCACCACGAGGATGACGACGCCTTTGATGACTTGTTGCCAGAAGGGCGACACCTCCAGCAGCACCAGTCCGTTGTTCAGCACGCCGATGATCAGACAGCCCAGCACCGTGCCCATGATGGTGCCGCGTCCGCCGTTGAGCGATGTTCCTCCGATGATGACCGCCGCAATCGAATCGAGTTCGTAACTCAGCCCCGCATTCGGTGTGGCCGAATCCAATCGCGCGGTGACCAACAATCCCGCGACACCGGACAGACATCGCACAGTCAAAGGCCAGGAAGCCCGATAGCGTGGTTCGGGCGTTGCCAGCCTTCGGACAAAAAATAATGGTTCAGTCCGCCAGACGCGCTTGCGCCAGGGTCGGTCATGCCGGGAAGCCTGAATCACGGCAGCGACCACCACGAGTTGCGCCCCTTCCTGCATCTCATAAACAATCCGATAGGGAAACCGTTTGGGATGACGCCAGCGGATGTCTTTCTGCGGATGCCGGCGGGAGTAGAGCAAGGGATTCTGCGCTTGCGCGCGGCGGAAAACGAGACGACGATGCGGCTGCAGAAAATGAACACCATTGTCGCTCAACAACACGACGCCCTCCGGGAACTGTGCCGGCGCTTTCGGGTGGGCCAGTTGTATCTGTTTGGTTCGGCCAGCGACGGGCGCTTTCAAGCGGAACGCAGCGACCTGGATTTTCTGGTCACCCTCGAGCAACGTCCCTCCGGCGACTACGCCGATGATTACCTCGGTCTCGCTGCGGCTTTGGAAAAGCTCTTTAGCCGTCCCGTTGATCTGGTCACGGAACGTTCCATCCGCAATCCCTATCTGCGCGAAACCATCCTGCGCACCCGCCAGCTGCTCTATGACGGTCGAGACGAAAAAGTTGCTGCTTGATGTCCGGGAAGCGGGCCAGAGCATTCTCGACCACACGGCGAGCAAGTCCCTCGCGGAGTATGCGGCTGACCGGTTCTTCCGACGGGCGGTTGAGCGGGAGTTTGAGATCATCGGCGAAGCCTTAAATCGCCTGGCCCGGCTCGACCCCGCCACCGCCGGGCACATCACGGAGATCCGGCGCATTGTCGACTTCCGCAACCGATTGATTCACGGCTACGATTCGATTGATGATGAAGTGGTCTGGGGCGTCAGCGAAAAACATCTCCCGCAACTCGTGCAGGAGGTCTCCGCTTTGTTAGCCGCAGCCGAATCAGGACAATAGCCCCCGGTCACTCAAACTGCGGCAGCTGGAACAGCTCTTTGCTCCGAGGGTAGATTTCCAGACACCGCTGCCGCGCTTCCAGCAGCTGCACCGACCGGATCACCGCTTCAGCTGCGGTGTCCGGTTCCAGCGGTTCATCCGTAAGCCCAGGCGGAATCGAAGCTCACTTCGACCATGCGGTTGGATTTCCCGGCGGCGGCGAATCCGGCCATTGAGAAGCTGAGGGAGGGACATTAATGCGGAGGGAGTGAGAATGGCGCTGAGATTGGAAATGCGTCACCAATACCGAAGAAAAGGGCGCATCGTCATTTTTCCGGATCAAAAACGCGCACCCTCAGCGGGTTTGGGTTAACCTGGCCCGATGCTGACTGGGCGTGCGGCCAAAGGTCCGCCGAAAGCGGCGGTCGAAATGGCTCTGGTCGCTGAACCCAAGGCGCAAAGCAATCTCGGCGATGGACGCGCCGGATTCCTCCAACAACGCCACGGCGTGCGTCATGCGGACCTGGTTGAGGTAGTTGCCCAGCGCCATGCCCGCGGCCGTTTTGAAGGCACGGCCAAATACGGCTTTGCTCATCCCACACATTTTGGCCGCGGCCGCCAGCGAAACCCGGCTCGCGTAATGTTCGCGCACGTGGTCGAATGCGGGCTTGAGACGAGCCACCTGTTCCTCGCGCCGCAGGAGTTCGACTCGTTCGAGCGTGGAGTCCTGAAACTCCTGGATCAGCACGTGCAACAGCACGAGGAGCCAGGTTTTGCAGCCGGCTTCCCGATGAAATTCACGCCGCTCAAAATAGCATTCCAGTAAACGTCCAATGGCCTCGTGCGCTTCGCTCGACCGCGCGGAACTTGATCGCAACACGCGGGGCTGCCCTTCGACTTTGCGATGAAAGGGGAGCAGAAAGGCGTAATCGGTCGGCGGGGAACCGGGGGTGAACACGCATTTGGGCATGAAGGTGATGATCACGGCGCGCGTATTCAGTCCGGGGGCATCCACCGCTTGATGCGGTTTCAGATGGTCCACCACCAGCACGTCACCAGGCTGCAGTTCCACAACGAGATCGCCCATGCGCTCCCGCACCGGTCCATCCAGCGGCACCAACAGTTCCAGTCGCTGATGCCAGGTCAGGCGTTGGGTGATGACCCCCGCACGATAGTGAAACAAGCTGACTGCAAAGGGAAAGCCCTCCGGCAATTTCAAATCATGCCGCCCCTTTTCATCCAGCAGATGGCTGATGCGATGCGGCAGGAATTTCAGCCGCTCCGCAACGGCCAGCAACTTCCGGAATGCTGCACTGGTCCGGGATTCACTCACGGGTGACAGCGTACTGCACCGTTACCACAAAGCAAGCCATGCTGAGCCGCTCAAGCGATCTTGACGGTGGTTCCGCTGGCGGCCGATTCGTAAGCGCCGAACACCAACTCGAGCGTCCTGAGGTTGTCCTCGCCGGTGGTTTCCGCCGGTCGTTCGCCGCTCAGGGCGCCCAGCAGATTCGCGTTGCAGGCGACGCCGGCCGTTTGCGCCAAGGCATAGCGCGGATCGGCCCAGGCGTAATACGGCGGGGGACAGCGCCGGGCGTGCGTCCCGGCAGAGGTGGTGACGCGAATCCAAAAATCCGGTCCCAACTCCACCGACCCTTGTTCGCCTTCAACGAGCACGTAGGTCTCCGGAAAGCGATCGTGTTCAACCCGGCTGGCGTAGCTCAATTCACAGGTCACCGTGGCGCCCGAGGCCATGCCTAGCATCACGGTCGCCACGTCTTCCCCGCGGATGTCCGGATGCACACGAGCCGTGCGACAGAAAAGGGTTGTCGCTTCGCCGAAGAGCATACGAGTCGCATCCAAGACGTGCGTGCCGATGTCGGTGAGGATGAATTGCTCCAGCTCTTTCAGGAACGGCTGGTTGTCGAAGACGGGGAAACTGTTCGAATACGTCACCCGCGCCCGGAAGACGCGGCCAACGGGGGCGGTGTTCAAGACGTTCTTCAGTTCCCGGAGCGGCGTCTGCCAGCGCCAGTTCTCGTGGACGAACAGCGGAACTCCGGCTTGCTGGCAGGTCGCGAGCATGGCCCGGGCATCGGCGAGCGTGGAGGCGAGCGGCTTCTGACAGATAACAGGAGTCTGGTGCGTCGCGGCCAACTCCACAAACCCGCGATGCGTGTTCACGTCGGTGATGATGTCAACGAAGTCGGGTTTCTCCCGGCGGATGAGTTCCTCGGCGTTCTCGTAAACCGCAGGCACTCCAAATTCCTGCGCCAGTTTTTCCGCCTTGGCGCGGGTGCGGTTGTAGAGGGCCACGCAGCGCGCGCCCGGCAATTCGCGCCAGGCGGCGAGTTGATAGCGCGCCCAAAACCCGGTGCCGATGACGGCAAAACGCAATTCTTTCATAAAAACAGCTTTCTTCTTACCACTGCGGGTGTTTTGACGAAAGAACATCCGCAGCCATTTCTTGGACAAAATTTCTCGGACAAAGTGTGCAAGGCATCCAAGCGTTGCACGAGTTTGCCGCGACCTTGCTCACGGCCAATCAACGCACGCCAGCGCGTAGGGCAGCAGGGTGAGCTTCACTCCGCCCGACGGAAGCGGGAAAACGTTTTCTTTCTGAGCCAGAAGCGCTCCTGGCTGATGGCGCGCGGCTTTCAGGCTCGTGGCATCCAGCAGGCCAACCCGGGCAGCTTCACCGCAACCGGCCAGTTGGATTTCCAGCGGAGCGTGGGTGAGGTTCGCCAGGAGCAGCCGGCAACCACGGGCGGGATTGAACAGCGCCAGCGCCACCAGCCGGGAGTCGCTCGTGGCGGGCGCCACGCGGTCGAACCCGGACATGGCGGCGAAGGCTTGGAACACGGGAAAGACTTTGCGTGGCTCGGAGGGGAACTTCCGCGACAAAGGCGAGCCGCTCTTCGTCTCCATCACCCCCCGCCAGCCGGTGGTTTCGTAGAAGGTGGCGCTCTCCACCCCGGCTGTCGCCAGTGCGGCAAGACTGCCGAGCGTCCAGGCGGCGCCGAAGAGGCTGAGCTGCCGGGGATCAACCTGAGGTGGCAATTCGCCGGGCGGCGGTTCGGGTTCGGGACTTGTGGCCACGGGATTGAACCGCTGCTTCAGCGTGACGGGCGTGACCACCAAGGGCCGCCCAGCCGCGAAGGCGCGCGCGGAGTTCGCGGTTGCAATCTGAGCCTCCAACGTCTCGACGATGGAGAGGTGATCGAAGGCATGCACCTGCGGATTGATGGACCAGAAAAGGAAATCCGCCTCGCTCCGCGCGAGCCGCCCGAGCGCGTGTTCGCGGTTGAGTTCACAGAAATTGCAGTCACTTCCCGCGCCGATGGGTGCGGCGAGTGCGCTGAAAAGTTTTCGCACCGTCGCGAGGGTCGCCGGCGTGGTCGCCGCTTCGCCTTCGCGGAGGGCAAGGATGCGCGCGACGCGCACGCCACTCGATTTCACCACGCGCACGAGTTCCGCAGCTTCTGCTTCGCCCTGGCGCGGCAAATGGATCGCCAGTTCGAGTGCGGCATCCAGGGCGACCGCTTCACGTGCGGCGCGGGAGAGTGCGGCAACACAATCCGCATTCGCCGTTCGCACATCCACCCGCAGGTGAGCAGGTTTCAGTTCGCGCAACGCGGCAATTTCCTCCGCGCACAGCTCAGCGCCATGACTCGCGACGCACAGCCCGATGTCTGGCAAGCGATGCGCCTCTGCGTTCGGCAACGCGACCGTGATCTCGGTGGGGCGCGGCACTCCGTGCGCGCCGTCCGCTACCTGGCAGCCGCCGACGTGAGTCGGCTCACTCTTCCCAAGGCACGGAGAAGCGAGAGCGGACTCATGTCCGCTGCTCCGGATCAGCTTGAGGGTCACCGCTTGATGTATGCGGGTGCCGGCTTGGACTTCCACAGGAAAAGCCCGCGCCAGCGGGGTGCAGTAGGTTTTGAAGCTGGCATCCGTCCAATTGCGTTGATCCTCCATCTCGAAGGTGTCGCCCTCGAACTCCAGTTCCGCCCACAGCCCTGCCGCGACTTCATGGGCGACTGCCCGCAAGTCGCGAAAGCTGCTTTGGCCGAAAATCTGCGGTTCGATCAAGTCAGGAAAGCGGCTTGCGACTTCGGCCCCATCAATGCGGATTTGTTTGGCGGGCATTCCAGCGCACTCGCGAATGGGATGTAGGACGCAGAAACCGATGCGATTACGAAGGAAAGTCGTCCTGGCCTCACCGGCGAATTCATAGCGGAGTGTGCCGTTCGCCTCACCCAGAAAGCTTCCCCGCCAGACAAAATGGAGGCCAGCTTGCTCATGGACCGACTCGAATTCGATGCGGAAGCGTTCCGGTTCAATGCAACGCGTGATTTCCCGGAGAGTGGCCGGCACGGTGCCCCAATTGCGGTCCCGCACTGCGGCATAGATGCCCCGCAGCACTTCAATTTCGCCGTTCTTGATTCGCCGCACCATGCCGGTCGTCGGATCGTAAAGCAACGTGAGCGGCCCGGCTCGCAGCGGAAGCAGTTCCGCCGGCGGTTTGGGCTGACCGTAGATTTGAAACGTATTCGTGAGCATGGACAATGAATCGAGACGGATTGGTGACATGATCATTGCTGCCCTCTGTGTCCTCCCAAACTCTGTGCTAAAAAAGCGGCCCGGAGTTCTAGCACAGAGTTTGGGAGGACACAGAGGAAGGCAGGGCTTGTGCGTAGGATGATCATGGTTCGACAAAGATCCGCCGGCGGTTCACGCGGGCCAGCACGCGGCTGCGCACGGCATCGAGCAGCACCGCCACGAAGATCACGCCGCTGGTGATGAGGGGGTAAAGATACGGATTCACGTTGAGAATGTTCAGGCCGTTCTCGATGGTCTGGATCAGCACGGCGCCGAGGACCGTCCCGGGCAGCACCGCTCCGCGGCCCCCAAACAAACTGGTCCCGCCCAGCACCGCCGCTGCGATGGCCATGAACTCGCGGTTGTTGCCAAAACCCGGGGAGACCGTGGGGGCTTGCGACAGGGACACAATGCCCGCCACCGCCGCGCAAAAACCGCAAATGACATAAACGGTGAACAGGACCGTGCGGGTCTTGATACCCGCCTTGCGCGCGGCCTCCTCGTCGGCGCCCACGGCGTAAATCTGCCGGCCGAAGGGGGTGCGCGTCAGCGTGACATGGGCCACCAGCACCACAGCGCCAAAAATCAACACGGGCAGCGGCACGCCCGCAATCGGCGCGGCACCCAATTCGTAAAAAGCTTCCGGCAGGTTCATCGCTCGCGTTTCCGTGAGGTGCAGGCCAAGCCCTCGTCCGAAATAGCGCGTCGCCAGGGTGACGATGAACGCCAGAATGGCCAGCCGGGTGATGAACAGCGCGTTCAACGCGCCGTACAATCCGCCGATGCCCAGCATCACCAACAAAACCGGCGGCAGCGACCAGCCGCCGAGAATCAGTTTGCCGCCCACGGCCGCCGCGACGAACATGATCGAGCCCACCGACAGATCCACGCCAGCCGTGAGCAAGACGAAGGTCATGCCGACCGCGAGGATGCCGGTGGACGAGGTCTGAATCAGGATGTTGACGGCGTTGGCGGGCTGAAAAAAGACGGGTGACATCAGGCCGAAGAGCAGCAACACCCCGGCGAAGAGAATCAACGACGACTGGTTCAGCAGGCGCAGTCCCCATTTGTTGGCGGCGAGCTTACTCATGTCAGGGCACCATCATGAAGGGCGGCGCGGAGGATCCGTTCCCGGTCAAATTGGTGCGGTTCGACGGTGTCGCGAATTGCGCCGCCGCCCATCACGAGAATCCGATCGCACATCCCGATGAGTTCCTCAACCTCGGAGGAAATCATCAGGACGGCCGCGCCGCGGGCGGCGAGTTCGTTGATCAGCCGATAAATTTCGTGCTTCGCGCCCACATCAATCCCCCGTGTTGGCTCATCCAGAATGAAGACCTTCGGTTCGTTCAAGAGCCACTTCGCCAGGACGACTTTTTGCTGGTTGCCCCCGCTCAACGTTTTCACCGCTTGTTGGTCCCGGGCGGACGGGGTCAGCTTCACGGCCTGCCGGATGGTGCCGACCGCGGCGCGGACAGCAGCCGCGTTTACGAAGTGGGCCCAAGTGCGCACGAAGCGCGGCCACGCGACGAGCGCGACATTATCGCCAATGGCGGCTTCCATGCAGAGTCCCTCGGCGCGGCGATCTTCGGTGAGAAAGGCGAGCCCGCGCGCGATGCGGTCCCGGGGCGTCAGGCCATTGAGCAACTGGCCGTTCAAGCGGATCTCACCCGCAGCGCAGGGGTCGAGCCCGAAAAGAATCCGCGCGAGTTCCGAGCGGCCCGAGCCCATCAGGCCGGACACACCGAGGATTTCGCCGCGGCGCAATTGAAAGGTGATGGCGCGCGCGATCCCCGGTTGCGCCAAACCGCGAACATCCAGCGCCACCGCGTCCGTTGGCTGGGTGTCGCGCCGGGGATACAATTGCGTAATGGCGCGGCCCACCATCAAGGACACCATGCGTTCCAGGGTGAACTGGGAAGCTGGTTCATTGCCCACCACCGCGCCGTCGCGCAAGACCACGACGGCATCACAAAGCTTCAGCACGTGGCCGAGGCTGTGCGAGATGTAAACCATGGAAATGCCGCGCGCGCGGAGTTGTCCCATGATGGCGAAGAGCCGCTCGGTTTCGCGGGCGGTGAGCGACGTGGTCGGTTCGTCAAAGATGATGAGCCGGGCGTCGCCCGCGAGCGCCTTGGCGATCTCGACCAGTTGGCGTTCGCCGGCGGAGAGCCGTTCGATGGGCGTATCCGGGGACTGCGCCAGGTTCACTTCCTGCAGCAGTTCGCGGGTGCGCTCGCGCATTTTCCGGCGGTCAATGAACGGCAGCCAGCGGGCGCGGCGGGGAAAGCCCCCAATGAAAATGTTCTCGGCGATGGTGAGGTTGGCGAACAGGTTTAACTCCTGATGGATAAATGCCACGCCCGCGAGCTCGGCTGCACGCGGTGATGGCGGCGCGTACGGTTGGCCATTCAAACGCAGCTCGCCAGCGTCGGGGCGCAGGTTGCCGCCCAGAATATTCCTCAGCGTGGATTTACCCGCGCCGTTTTCACCGACGATGCCGACCGTCTGGCCGGGTTTCACGGCGAAGCTGACGCCCTTCAGCACTTTTACGCCGAAGAAACTTTTCTCGATGTTGATGAATTCGATCATCGGCTCGTGAGCAGCTTGTTCCGCAGCGCGTCGGTTAACGCCGCCGCCAGGATGACGCCGCCTTTGATCATCGTGATGGTGTAAAAATGCAACCCCAGCAGATTGAGGCTGTTGTCCACCAGGGCGAGAAACAGCACGCCGAACACCGTGCCGAGGACGCGGCCCTTGCCGCCATAGAGGCTCGTACCGCCGATGACCACGGCGCCCACGATATCGAGCAGGTTGTCGCGCGCCATTTCAGGATTGCCGGTTTCCAAGCCGGCGGTGAGGAGGATGGCCGCCAGGCCCGCAAACAGCCCGCTCAAGATGTAGGTGAAAAAAATGACCCGTTGGACGGGGACACCCGAGACCAGGGCAGCCCGCGCATTATGGCCGATGGCGTAAAGCCAGCGGCCGTACAGCGTTCGCGCCAGCGCAACGTGCGCGAGTCCGGTGGCGGCGCCGGTGATCGCGGCCACGATCCAGAGCTGCTGGCCAAGCAACAGGAAGTGAGGCGGCAGCCCGCCGATTTTGCGCGACAGCGTGAACCAGATCGCCAGGCCGCTGACGAACATCATCGTCGTGAGCGTGGCGATGAACGCCGGAATCCGACAGACCGTGACCGCGAATCCGTTCACGGCCCCGAGGGTCGCGCCCACGAGGAGCATGGCGAGCAGGCCGACGGGAAGGGCGAGCGCGCTGCCGGCGAGCCAGCCCTCGTCGGCGCTCATGATTTTGCCACCCACGACACTGGCCAGGGCAATGATGGACGTTACCGACAGATCAATTCCGCCGATGATCAATACGAGGGTCAAACCAACGGAGACGACCAGAATCGGCAGCGCATAGGCGAGAATGGTTTGCAGGTTGGAGGCCGAGGCGAATCCCGTCGCGAACGGCGCGAGCGCTGCGAAGTAGGCAAAGCACAGCCCGAGGACGAGGTTTTCGGAAAGAAAAAGACGAACGACACGGTTCGTGGTTCGTGGTTCGTGGTTCGTTGAAGCCGCAGGCGTCATTCGGCCTCTGCGGGAAAGCGGCCGATGGATTTCAAATACGCGTTCAGCCGCGGAGCTAATTCCTCAACGACAGGCTTCAGAGCCTTAACTTGAGCGGTGGTGAGCAGCTGGCGACGATAGGCGCGCCGGAGGAAGTGTTGGGTCTCATTCAAAGAACCTCGGGCCGTGCGGACAAAGCGCTTGTTATCAGGATGGCTTCCGCGCCCGGTTCCCTCCGCGATATTCGCACCAATGCTGTCTGCAGCCCGCACGATCTGCCGGCCGATGGTGTCTTTGGCAAAAATATTCGATCCCAGCACCACATCCCAGATGCCGTCCGCCAGGCGTTCAGACAACTGATAGACTTCCAGTTTTTCAAAATTCGTTTTGGACATGTGTTGGTTGTTCGTTGATTGTAGTTCGTGGTTGGTTGTTGGTAGATCGCGGTCCAAGGCTAGTCAGCAACGAACCACGAACTACACACAACTCACTTCTTCCCCACATTCGCGCCCCACATGCGCGACTTTTTTTCCGCCAGATTGCCCTGGTGGATGACAAAGCCGGGATCCAGGATCAAAGGGGACACTTCCTTCTTCGCCATTTGATCCAGCAATGCCTGCACGGATTGTTCCGCCTCGAAATAGACATCCTGCACTCCGGTCGCGTCGAGATAACCCTCGGTCAGCATTTGATAGGCGGTCGCATCCCCGTCGAAACCGCCGAGGAAGACGTGGCCGGGTTCGCCGATTTTGTGGTATTTGCTGGCCGACTTGAGCGCCGCGACAATGGACGGGAAGAGAAAATCCGAAGACGAGAAGATGAAGGAAATATCGGGATTGGCTTGCAGCGCGTTCACCACGCCCGCGCGGGCCTTCTCCTGGTTCCATTCGGAAGGAACTTCGGCCACGACCTCCAGGACCGCGTCTTGTCCCTTCACTGCATCGTAGAAGCCATCTTTGCGGCCAATGGCGTTGATGTCGCCCAGATCCCCGACGATGACCAGGGCCTTGTGTTTCTTGCCGGTTTTGCGCGCCTGTTCGATCATGAACGTCACTGTTTCGCGGGTGAGTTTCCGGTTGTCGGCCACGATGGCGGTGGACTTCACCCCGGGGGCCTCGGCGGCGGGGCGGTTGAACAGCACGATGGGAATGCCGGCTTCGTTCGCAGCTTTGATCGCCGGGATGCAAGTTTGCGCGTCCTTGGGCACCATCACGATGCCATCCACCTTGCGGGTGATGAAGGTGCGGATCTGCTGAAGTTGGCGGTTCGCGTCGCCGTCGGCGATCGCTTCCACGACCTTGATGTTGCGTTTCTGGAGTTCCGCTTTGAGGGCTTCAAAGCCCGCGACCCAGTATTCCGTCTGCAAGGTTTCAAAGGCGACGCCGACAGTGAGTGGCTTGGCCCTGTCGTCCACTGCGGGGTCGGAGTTTTTGCCGCAACCGGCGAGGAACACGAGGGGCAGCAAACACAGGCCGAGCAGGGTGGTGCCGAGTGAGTTCTTGGATTTCTTGGTGATCATAGTTGGTTGTAGTTATGGGAAATTTATTTGGCAATCAAACCGCGCAGATAACGGACCCCGGCTTCGGTCCAGGCCCGTTCGCGGGCGATGGTTTCAGCCAGATTTTCGCAGGGCGGCACCCAGGTTTCAAGGATGGCGTTGAAGGGTTGCGGGCCCTGGCCGGCGGGGCAACCCTCCAGCACAAACCCCATGCGGTGACTAACGCGGCGGATGGTGAAATCTTTCACGTGCAGCGAAAGGGTGTGGCGCCCGAGCGTTGCCACCACGACCGCCGGACCTTCCAGGGCGCCGAAAGAATTCACCGTGTCCAAACAGATGCCAACCGATTGCGTTCCCAGTTGTTCGACCATTTGCGCCAGATCGCCACTGCGAAAGCGGTCGTGATTTTCAAGGGCCAGACGAACGCCGGCAGCGGCAAACTCCGGCAGCAGCGGACGCAGCCGGGCGACCACCTGCTCGGGCGTCGGCTCATCGCCTTTCGCATCCACCACCACGCGCACGAAGGAACTGCCAAAGCGATGGGCAAGTTGGAGATAGGCGCGGAGGTTTTGCGGCTCGAGGCCCAGCGTGCCCACTTCCACCTGGAGGTTCAATTCGTCTGCGCGCGCGGCGAAACGGTCGAGTTCCACCGGGGACAATCTTGTGAGCGGGAGATTGTCGCAGATTTGCACGAGCGCCACCTCGAGGCGCGCGGCTTCCTCCAGCAAATCGAAGGCGGTCATCGGACGCGCGGGTGGATGACCCGGCACGCCGATGGCCCAGGCGAAGGTGTAACTGCCGAGACCCAGTGTCATCGTAAGGCAATGGGATGTCCGCTGCCGTTGGTTGGGGGCAACTGGCCGGAAACGATGGCGCGCACCTGTTCGCGCACGCTCTCCGGTTCAAACAGCTTCTTCCAGTCCGGCTTGAGCAGATGCGGCCGGCCAAAATCAGCGATGAGCTTCGCGCCATCGCTGAACGGGAAGTTCACCCGGCTGAAGGCAATCCCCAGTTCGACCTTGACGTGGCCAAACATGAAATCCTCTGCGGCAGCGCGCGGGACGCCGCGGCGCACGGCCTCCTCCAGCGCCTCGCGCAGGGCCATGTTCAGACAGATGGCCACCGTCTCGGCCATGGCCGGTTCGAGGATCGCCATTTGCTCGACGGTGATCCGGTGCGCCCGCGTGACCGGAGCGTAGATGTCGCGGGCGACGCGCTCGCCCAGGGCGTAATGTGCCTCCGGCCCTTGCATCAAGGCGCACACGATCGCCTGCCGGGCGTGTTTGCCGCCAAAGAAGTCGTTGATTTCGGCGTCGGTCTGGAAGTGGTCGAACACGCTGGGGTGACAGGGATGGCTGACAAAGTACGTGATGTCCGGCCTCGCCGGGAACTCCCCGGCGTGCGCCGCGGCCGGATCGAGCGTGAACACCAGCGTCCCCGGCCTGAGTTTCGGAACGACTTCCCGGGCCACCGCCCCAAGCAGGCGATCCGGCAGGGCGAGGATGACCACCTCGGCATTGGCCAGCGCCTGATCGGGCGGGGTGGGCTTCTGTCCGCGCTCGGCCAGGTTGGCGAGTCCGCGTTCGCCGTTCTCGATGCAGGTCAAGGCGTAGCCGGGGTTCCCGGCCAGGTGGTCAATGACGCGGCAGCCCATTTTGCCGCCGGCGCCGAAGAGGGTGAGTTTGATCTTTGTATTCATGGTTTTGTTAATTTCCGGGTTGTTCGAGTTCTACTTGCCTCCGATGCAATAAAGGTTTTCCGCCGTGCGGACAAAAAGGCGTTGCTGGGAGATCGCCAACGAAGCCTGGACTTTCTCTCCGAGCGGGTTCTTGGCGAGGACTTTGAACTCCGGCCCGGCCGCAATCACCGTGGTCTCACCATTGTCACCCAGAAAATAGATGCGGCTTTCGGCGGCGACCGGTGAAGCCGAAAAATTGCCGCCGACTCGTTCCTGCCAGATGAGCTCGCCGGTGTCGGCTTGCAGACATGCGGCCACGCCGCCGTCAGTGAGGGCGAAGAGAAACGGTTTGAGGTAGAGCAATGAGGGCACCTTGGGCATGTTTTTTTTCTGCTCCCAGACCAGCCGGGTCTCTTTGAGATCGCCCTGGCCGCCGAGCCGGAAGGCTTTGATGGTGTCCTTGCCGCCCCAGCCGCCCGCCGTGAAGACGAGTCCGTCGCCCAGGACCGTCGAAGGGACTTTGCCTTCCCCAATGACCTCGCTCGACCAGAGCCGCGCGCCGGTTTCCGCATCGAAGCCTTGGACCACATCGCCGGCTTCGCTGACGACTTCAGCCTTGCCGTCGTGTTCCCAGATCGCGGGAACGCCGTGCGCAATGCGCGAAAGCCCGCGCTTGCCCTGCCAGCGCTCTTTCCCAGTCCGGGCGTCCAGCGCCAGCACGCGAGCCTGATCCCACGGCGTCAGCCAGCCGAGTTTATTATCCGCCCCATCGCTGCTGCCGTCGCGCGCCATGATCAGCAGGCCCCGATGGAGAATGGGCGATGAAGCCAGTCCATGCTGGCCGTAAAACTGGTAATTGCGATTCGTCCACACGATTTCGCCGGCGAAGTTAAGGGCCACAAAACTGCCATCGCCGAAGCAGGCATAAACCCGCTCACCATCGGTCGCGGGCGTGGCGGTGGCGTAGCTGTTGCGGCCTTCCTTGTGCCGCGGTGTCTGTTGGAAAACCACCTTGTCCCAGAGCAGATCTCCTGATGCCGTGTCCAACGACAATACGCGGCAGGTTTGGCCGCCTTCGGTGGCCGTCGTCACGAAGACGCGGTCGTTCCAAACAATCGGCGACGACCACGCCTCGCCGGGGATCGGAGTTTTCCACACGACATTGCTCGTCGCGCTCCAGTGCAACGGCAGCCCGGTTGCCGCGGAACGGCCCTGATGCGTCGGACCGCGAAACTGCGGCCAGTTCTCGGCTTGCAGTGCGGCTGCCGAGAGCAAGAGGCCAGTTAGCAAATGGAAAAGTCTTTTCACTTGGCGGGAACGTTCCGCGTGCCCGGCGGCGGATAATTTTTGGCCACATCATCCAGGACGAGCACCCAATCGAGCATTTCACCCTTGTCGGGCGGAGTGAACTCGCGCTCACCCTTGTTTTCAAATGTGCCGATGGCGGTGGCCTTGCCGTCCCGCGGATTGAACCACCACGCCTTCACTTTCGCGCCGGTGATCTTGGCCATGCGCACCTTGAAGCTGCGTCCGACCGGGGCGTAAACCATCGCGTAACTGCCATTCGCATCGTGCGTCGCGGCGAAATGATAGCGGCCGGCGCCCGGCATGGCGGTCGGAATCGGATTGGGGGCGAGAACCTCCTGGTCGGGCACCCGGGTTAAATAGGGCCGCGACTCCATCAAGGCGCGGCCGTACTGCATCTGGGCGGCGCCGGGTTGTTTGATGGCTTCGGACCAGGGCAGTAGTGGATTGTTGATCGGACCTTTGCCGGGCGACCACATCTGCCAAACGGAATGATGGCCGTAAGTGTGGCCGCACGCGCCGCTGAACAAATCCCAGTACAGCGGGCGGCGCACGTCCGCCGCGATGGAGTGGCCGAGTTTCTTGGCATCGAAGGAAACCGGGTGATCTTCGTAGATCGGCTCACCATCGAGCACCGGCTTGACGGGCGTGCGGTCGTAATCCACCCGCGTCTGATCATAGCGGCCGGTGAATTCGGCGACGTGCCCGTTCTGGCGCATGTTGAAATCGAGCCACTCTGCGTCGTGGAACCATTGCGCCGAGCCGGCACCGCCGGGGGGATGGAACGTGTGCAGGTGCGCGCCGCCGTCGCCTTTGTGCAGGCCCAGGGCCATGCGGCGGGTAATCTCGCGATGGGTGTCATTCTCGATGGGCCGGTCGCCGCCGAGGATCCAAACCAGCCCTGCGTCCTTGTAACGGCGCCCGAGCCACTCGCCGTAAACCTCCGCATTGTCGGGTGTGAAGATCTCCGGACCGGCGCCCCACTTCTTGTTCCACTTGTCGCCCCACGTCGGCAGCAGGCCAATGTATAGACCGAGCGAGTTTGCCTTCGCGACGACCCAGTCCACGTGCTTGAAGTAATCCTCGTTCGGCTTGGTGGGATCATTGCCTTCGAGCGGCGTGTGGCCGTAGGGATTCGGGTCTTTGAGACCGTCGAGTTCCGCCAGCACGACGGCTTGAATGACAGTGAAGTGCCGTTCCGCGCGGTTCTTGAGATACCGCTCCGCTTCTTCGCGGTTCAAGCGGTGAAACAACTCCCACGCCGTGTCGCCCAGCCAGAAGAAGGGCTGGCCGTCCGCGGTGACGAGAAAGCGGTGGTTGTCGCTGACTTGGAGCTTGGGTAGTGGAGCGGCAACCAAGGGAGCGCTGGAAGCAACCAGGCCGAGCGTTACAACGGCGAATAAGGTTTGAGTGAGTCTGGTTTGAGTTTTCATTTTGAGTTGGTGTTCCTGTCAACGAGGTCGCGGAAAAAGGAATCACGGCCGACCTGGCCGCCTTTGAAAACAACTTCGCAGCCGTGAGCGAGCCGACCGGGTGCATGCACCCGGCAGAGCGGGCCACCGGGCGCCAGCGGGGCGATGAACTCCAAAGCGACAATCCCGAGCGCCCGGGCCACGGAGGTGGAGGAGTCGCCGCCGCAGACGATGGCGCGCCGGGCACCGGTGGTCCGCAACGCGGCCTCGAGGATGAAGGCCAGTCCCCGTCCCAATGTTTCTCCGGCCGTCGCAAATTTCTCCGCGCGGGTCCGGCCGGGACATCGTTTGGCGGCGCGCGCGAATTCTTCCCGCCGTTTATCCAGGGGGCCGCGCGCAGTCTGGAAGATGAGGTTGCGGCCTGCGTCCAGGGCCGGTCGGGCGCGTGACAGGGCATCCGCAATGGCCGCTTTGGTCCCTTTGGGGTCAGCCAATAATCCCGTATCACAGGCGATTTCGACAAAGGCATGCTTGGCGGCCAGTCCAATCTGCCGATCCGTCACGGGCGAGCAACTGCCGGACACGGTGATGATCTGTTCGCGTGTGGTTGCGGGGCGTTGATCGGTGAGTGCGGTGCGCGCAATTTTCCCCGTTTCGCGCCAGTGAGCAACCAGCGCGTATTCCACGCCGCTCGATCCGGCGCAGAAGAGTTGGCCGCTGGCCCGACGTTGACTCGATATCCAACGGCCAATGACCGGCAAATCCGTCTCGAGCAACGTGTCAAAGAGCAAGATGGGTGAAGGTTGCTTTGGGCCCGTGAGCGCCACCGAATTTGGCCGGGTATTGCGAGCGGTGGCCAGCTGCAATACATCCACCAACTCGATCGGCAGGTTCGTTTGCCGCGCGAGATGCAGCCGGATATCCGCTTCATCCATCGGCGTCACGGGATGGCGGCTCATGGTCGGGTGCCGATCCAATCGCACCGGCTCGGCATCGAGCCCCGAACGGGCGAACAGGTTGCCAAACACAACATGCCGCCCCAACACCGGCACCCCAACGACGAGCGGCGTGACACCTTTGCCAAACACGCGCCGCCCCAGTTCAATGGCTTTGCCGATGGAGCCGACCGTCGGTGAGGAATCCAAGGTGGAACAGATCTTGTAGTGAATGAAGGCGGCGCCACTGGCCTTGAGCGCGCGGAACGCGGGTGGCAGTTCGCGCTGCATTTGCACGGGCGACAGCATCCGCGAACCGCCGGCGATGCCGAATGCGCGCAGGCCGGGGAATTTTGAGAGTTGGGTGGGCGTAGGGGGACGGAGAAACAAGACGGTGCGCAGCCCGGCCCGCGCCAAGGATTCCATCACATCGGTCGAGCCGGTGAAGTCATCGCCGTAGTAGGCCAGTAGCAGTGATTTGCCAGTCTTGCCGCTCATGATTTCAATTTGCCGAATTTCGTGAGGGTTTCCTTCAACTCGGGATGCGTCGTTGCATACTCCACGAGCGGGATGCCTTTTATCGCCGCTTCCCAGGCTTGCTGCAACGCCCGCAGCCCCGCCGCCGGCCCCATCGGATGCGCCATGATACCGCCGCCCGCGACGTACATGAGATCGGTGGTGTCGGTGAGGCGATAGGTCTCCGGTGCCTGGCCGCCCCATTGCCCGGAGCTGATCACGGGCATAGCGGTGTCGTCCGGCCGGAACATCGGCGTGCGGCAGGCCTGGATGCTGCGCACGACCGAGTCGTCCGGCTCCCAGAACTTGTTTTTCAAACCATTGACGTGCAGGTGATCAGCACCCGCCAGTCGCCAGAGCTTCTGCCAAGCGGGATATTCGACGCCCAGCAGCGGGTGCCGGCCATACATGCCCCAGCCGTTACGATGCCCGTGAATCGGCAGCGCAGAGCGTTTCCGCAACTCCAGCAACCCAGGCAGACCCACGCTGTGCAGGCTCACCATCACGCAGGTGCCCCCGGCCGCGACCACGGTGTCGTGATGCCGGAGCATCGCGTCGAGATCGTCGGTGATGTTGAAGGCGAACATCACTTTCTTGCCCGTGCGGTCCGCGAGATCATTGATCACGCGCATCACGGCGGCGACACGCTCCTTCAGCGGGCAATGCGGCCCGTCGGCCTGAAGCTCGTCATCCTTGATGAAGTCAATGCCCGCCTCGCCGAGCTCGCGGACGAGCGCGGCGGTCTGTTCCGGGTTGAAGCCCACGCTCGGCTTGACGATCGTGCCGATGATGGGCCGGTCGTAAACGCCCGCGAGCTTGCGCGTGCCCGCGACGCCGAATTGCGGACCGGGATACTTCTCGCCGAACGCGGCCGGCAGTTCGAGATCGAGCAATTTGCACCCGGTGTGGTCGGAGAGTTCATAGAGATTGCCGCAGACCGTGGCCAGGAGCGTCGGCAGGTTCGCGCCGACGTTGGCGAACGGGAATGCGAGCGTGATCTCCGCGCGCTGATACTTGAGCGGGTCGGCGCCGGCCTTGGGCTTTCGTCCGCCAGGCAGGCTCGGTTGATCCACCGCGTCGAGCAGTTCAATGCGTGTCACCCTTGCCCGTGAACGAGCCTTGAGCTCCTCGGTCTCGCCGGGCACGGGAAGAAACGTGCCGGACGATTGCTCGCCGGCAATCGTCTCCGCCACCTGCTCGATGGGCAGGCAAGTCTCGATGCGATAACGAGCAATAATGTCGGTCATGGCTTTCGTCCTGGCGCGGGTAATTCCTTCAGCGCGGCTCCAAGCACCAACACCCAGTCCTGATCCGCAACGGGCGGTTTGAACTCCGTGGTCTTCCGGGGCGCGATCTGGAGTAGAGCGAAGCCCGCAACCACCAACGACACCATCACTATGGTGGCAGCCGGCAGTTGGCATTTGTGTGAACGAGACATCTGACAGAGGCTACCCGATCGCCCGGAGATCGCATTGAACAAAAACCTCGATTCCTAGCACGAAACCGTCGGGCCGTTCGGTCCTCAAAAACGTTGAGCCAGCAGAACGGGAGCGAACTTCAGCCCGCATATTCGGGGGGATGCGGAGGTGGGGGCGGAGGGGTGGCGGGGAAAGTGATGCGGAACTCCCGACCTTGGTTTGTCACTTGGATGAGTTGTGGTCGCGGGTTGTTGGTGTTGCGTTTGATCCAGAAACGTAAGCCGGTGAATCTACTGTTACAGCAATGCCTTTGAGCGAGTTCAATCCCCGGCGGCCATGGTCCACATGCCATTGGGATTTGCCAGCGTGCCACTCCCGACGGTTTCCGTTGTCCGGTGCAGGCCCACGTGACCGTCGTGAAACAAATAGTTGAACCGCTGGGAATGTAGGCCATAGGAAAGCGCGCCGTAGGTATGGTCGGTCCCGGTGACTTTGGAAACGGGAGTGGATTGAATGCAGTCCTCACTCACGCCGCCCGGCACCGTGGGCCCGGGGCCGGCACAAAAACACGGCCAATCGTTGCCCGCCATGTTGCGGCCATTGGCCAGTTCCGTGAGGAGAATCGTGCCGGCTTGATCGGGCACGCTGGCGACTTTGAATCCGCGCAGGTTGTAAAAAACCCCGATGCCTTTGACGCCCGAGGTGGGCAAGGGCGCATTGGCGGTGCTCATCGATCCGGCCATAATCTACCGCCTGGGAAACACTTTGTAACCATCCAATCGGAGGGGGAGGCGAACCCGTCCGTCCGGTCGAAGTGCAGCCATGGGCTCTGCGACCTAGGGTTGCCAGTGATAGCGGGTTATTGCGGCACGAGCCAGCCTTGAGTGCGCAACCACTCTGCACAGCGCGCCGGCCAGTCATTCACCGGCTTGCCTTGCCTCAGCATGCCGAAGCCATGGCCGCCTTGCTGGAAAACGTGCAGTTCACCGGACCCGCCGGCCTTTTTCAGCGCGAGGAACAATTCGATGCTGTTCTCCGGCCCGAGCTTGTCGTCGGCGGCATGGACGAAGAAGACGGGGCCGGGCTTTTCCTCGGCGCGAATGACCGGTTGCTCGCGCTCGCGTTCGCCCGCGGTGCTCGCGAGATAGGCAGGATAAATCAAAACTCCAAAGTCCGGCCGGCAGGACGGTTCGTCGGTCAGGGCCGGGTAGCCTTGCGCGCGGCGATTGCCATCGCACAGCAACCAGGCCGCCAGATGGCCGCCGGCGGAAAAGCCGAGCACGCCCACTCGGTTGGGGTCCACACCCCAGTCCTTGGCGTGGGCGCGGATGAGCGACATGGCGCGCTGTGCGTCGAGCAGCGGGCGAAGTTGGGCGGGTTCGCCTTTCGGCGCCGGCACACGGTATTTCAGCACCACGGCGGTCACGCCGAGTGAGTTCAACCACTCCGCCACTTGCGTGCCTTCGTGCTTCATCGCCAGAATATGGTAGCCGCCCCCCGGGCAAATGAGGACGCACGCGCCGTTACGCTTGGCGGCCGGCGGGTGATACACCGTCAACGACGGTTCGGAGACGTTTCCGAGGCGGGTGATGTCCGGGTCCATGCCGGCATCCAGCGGCAAGTAAGCTTCCGGTTTGTCGTTGGGCGTGGCCAATGGTGCGGCTCCGTTCCAGAGCTTGAGCGTTTGGGTTTCACCCGCGAGTGCGGATGCGGCCAGAGAAAACGCGAGCAACCAGACGGTGAATTTTTTCATGAAAAAAGGATAGGTCAGGGGCGGAGCCGGGCAAGCTTGCAAAGCTCAAGGCCATTTCAGCCGGAAGTTCAGCAAGCCGCCCGCCGGGGTCACGGCCACACTCTTATTAGTTCCATCATCGGCGGGGAATTGGGAAACGGATGACCAATTCGTGCCGGGGAAGAGATTGCTGGTTGATTGCAGAATGAGGCCGCCCGTGGATTCGGAAGGCCAGGAGATCAGCACGGCGTTGCTTTGGGTGTTGGTGATGGAAACTTTGACCTTGGGCGGGGCCGCGGGGGCGTCCGGGCCGGGGGCGCATAGAAAACCGAAGAGGGCCGCGGAGGGCGCGATGTTCTGGTGGATGGTGAACTCGCTGCTCATGGGCGACCAACGGTTGTCATGCCAGCGCTCGTTGCCCGGCCAATTGCCGACCGACGGATAGACGGTCAGATTGGCGAAGTCGTGGTCGGTGACCCAGGTGGGATTGTTATTCTCGGTGCGCCACGGGCCGTAAGGGATCATGCCGGGATGGTAGCCAACGCACCACGAGTCAATGTGGAAAACTTGATTCGGGTGGCGTGATCCCAAGCCGGTCGCCCAAGTCATGTTCAACGAGTTGCCACCCAGAAAGTAATCGGCGGTCGTGTAAAGGACGCCGAGGTATTGGGCGGGGCGAGAAGGGCAGCGCACTATTTTCCTTGATATTACGCCTACCTGTGGACCGCCCACAACTGCGACATCGGTAGTCCGTGCAGATTGGCGCCAAATGGGATGACTTCAGTGCCGGTGTAAAGCACCACGCCGCGAATCCAACGTTTGCCCGCCGCATTGGCCATCGCCTGCAACCCCCGAACGTCGCTTCCGCCCAATGTGGCTCCGGCTTTAATTTCAATTCCCACCAACCGCCCCGCACTATCTTCGAGCACGATGTCCACTTCCTGTCCAGCAGCCGTGCGCCAGAAGAAAAACTCCGGCTGAGTCTCACTCCAAGCTGATTGTTTGCGCAGTTCCATCAACACAAAATTCTCCAGCGCCCCGCCAGCCAGTGTCCCGTCCACCTCCAGCCGTTCCACCGTCAATCCCAACAAGTGGGCCAGCAATCCGGTGTCGTCCAAATAAACCTTCGGGGTTTGGATGAGCCGCTGCCCTAGGTTGCTCGACCAGGGTCTCAACAATTGCACCAGAAACGTCGCTTCCAACAGGGCGAAGTATCGTTTCAAAGTTGTTTGCGGCAACCCAAGGGTTCGCGATAGATCAGCGAAATTCAACAGGCCACCAACCCGGCTGGCGACGACCGAAAGCAGACGCGGTACGGCTGTCACATCCGCGACATTCGTCAGGTCACGAACATCCCGCTGGAGAATCGTCGTCAAGTAGGACTGAAACCAGGCCTTGCGTCTGGCGCTGGTGTTGCGGGCAACCACCAACGGATAGCCACCGACCAGGATTTTCTCAAGCAGTTCTTCGCGACGAATCTCGCTTTTCTTTTCTGAAGACCAGATCAGGTGCTTGGAAAATAATGCGTCAATGAAGCCCTCTCTAACGCCTTTCATTTCGCCCTGCGAAAACGGCCAGAGCGTCAGCAACTCCATGCGTCCCGCCAAAGACTCGGACAATCTCGGCAGGAGCATCACGTTCGCGGAACCCGTGAGTAAAAACCGGCCCGCTTCCCGCTTCCGGTCAATGGCCACTTTGATGACGGGAAAGAGTTCGGGCACATGCTGCACTTCATCCAGGGTGACGGGCGTGTTCAAACCGGCAATGAAGCCATTGGGATCGCGCTTGGCCGCCGCCAAAACCCCGGGATCGTCGAACGTCAAGTACTGGCGGCCTGGTTTCGTCAACTCCGCCGATTGCACCAAAGTGCTTTTGCCGGTTTGCCGGGCGCCGTTGACGAGGACGGCCGGCGTGTCCGCCAAAGCTTCGAGGATGAGTTCGGTCAGGTGACGACGAATCATGGCTGAATAATCAACCACAACACGGATGATAATCAACCACAATCTGGAGGCAGCGCCGACCGTCGTGATAGAGGGCCTCTGACTAGACCTGCCCAGCGCGCCCACGAACTCGGCACCAATCAGTGAGCAAAAAGTGCCAGCAAGAGTGCCAGCACAGACCGTTTTGGGAGGGCTAAAACGGATAAAAAAAGGTAGCGTAAAGAATATTGTGTAAAAGGTTAAAGCGGGCGTGAACTCCAGTGGGTGTTCATTCGATTAAAAACGCTGAAAAGGATTCTTTCACAGGACTGACGGGTCGTAAAGCTGCACATGGTTCTGATGCGTCTCCT
>SXGR01088525.1_pt1 | contig 22537 bp, 21 predicted proteins | sample 3174711 | NCBI WGS metagenome assembly SXGR01 (sample SAMN11356860, study PRJNA531348) | freshwater metagenome | isolation source: freshwater sample F1-60 | place: China: Fuxian Lake, Yuxi | collected 2017-12-25 | reverse complement strand
GTCCGAGCCATTGCATTCGTCGTGAACGCGCGCGGTGAGTTCAACCGCCGGGTTAGCGAGGTCGCTCACGCGACCAAACAGATAGACGGTTTGGCCACCGATGGGCGGCAGGAATACCTCAAGGTCATTGCGGGTGATCAGCTCGGGGTACATACCGCCGGTCTGTTCGAACAGGGTGCGGCGCAGCGTGTTGCGATCAACGCCGAAACGTTTGGCGACCCCCGGCAGCCACCAGACCGGCTCGATCGCAATTTTGGTGACCGCCGCAGAGCCGTCATCAAACAGGATCTGACCGTCTGCTTTCAGCCGACCGAATGCACAGGCCTGCCTGATCTCGGGAAGATGCACACGGGCTTCGGTGATGGCAATCGTCGGGCGGATATCGAGGCCGCTTGCAATCTGCTCGGCAAAGTCGATCTGGACCGATGCGCCCCACGGATCGATCGAAACGATCCGCTCGGCGTCGGCCCATTGCGGATACGGGCCGATGCTGCGGGTGGGGCGGGTATCGGTGAGATCGGGGCGGTGCCGGCGGTCCAGTCTTCCTGCGGCCACCGCCAGCGCCCGATAGACGCCGTAGGAACCGCTGTGTGCACCGATTGCGTTCCTTTGCTGCGGCGCTGAGGTGGACCCAACGACTGGACCGCGCTCCGCCGGGTCGGGGTGTGCCCAGCGGATGGGCGATGCGCCCCCTGAGCCCTGACCGGGATGAGACGTCAGTCGGATGTGCGTGCTGGCGCGCTCATTGTTCGCCTCGCCGCTGCGGGGATCGGCACTCATGAAATCACTCCGTCGGTCAATCTGCATGCAAGCATCCTCCGGGTGGGGCCCTCGCACCAGCGAAAGGTTTTCTGTGAGCTATGAAAAAAATCGAATGCTCATGCACTTTGCGATAACATTGCCAGATGGCCAAGCCTGTATCGCTGTCCGCTTTCATTCGCAGGGTAGACGTGTCGACGCTCGACCTGTTTGTGAGCATCTGCGCAAGCGGCAGCATCGCGGCGGCGGCGTTGCGCGGGCAGCTTGCCGTATCGTCGCTCAGTAAACGGATCACACTCCTCGAAGAGGCGGCGGGCTGCGCGCTTCTGGAACGTCACGCACGTGGCGTGCGTCCGACCGCGGCGGGTGAGGCGCTGCTTCGCCATGCGCGCAGTCTGATCGCAGGCGTAGGCGACCTTTACGAGGACATGCGGGCGTTCGCGCAGGGTCGTCTGGGAAGCGTGCACATTGCCGCCAGTGCCTCGGCGGTTGAACTCTACCTGCCGGAAGAAATTGCCCGCTTTGCCGCCTCCCACCCAGATATTTCGATTGACCTGATCCAGCGGACCAGCACCGAGGTGTTGCTGGCGGTGCGCGACGGGCGTGCCGATTTCGGTTTGTGCGGATCAAGCGACGGGGGGGAGGGGCTGGAACGCCGTCCTTACCGAATGGACCATCTGGTGCTGCTTACTCCGCCAGCGCACCCGCTGGCCCGCGAGGGGTCTGCCGGTTTCTCACAGGCGCTTGATCATGAACAGATCGGTTTGCTCGGAAGCAGTCAGGTTCAGGCGATGCTCGAGACGGCCGCCGCCGAGGCGGGCCGGAGCCTGCGCCAGCGCATTCGCGTGGCAAGCATCAGCTCGATGTGTCGAATGGTTGAATCGGGCCTTGGAATTGCGGTGCTACCGCGCGGTATGGTGGCGCTTGCCGCGCGGCGAAATCGCAGCCGAATCGTTGCGCTCACGGATTCCTGGGCCAAGTTGCAGTTGTTTGTGTATGCGCGGCGATTCGAACACCTGTCAGGCCCCGCCGCCATGATGCTTTCGCACCTGGGCCGCACGCGGGAGCGGCGCGTAGCGCGCTGAAAGACGGTTGTTCGTCAGTTGAACTTGAGGCCCAGTGTCTTCACGGTCTTCTGCCACTGAGCGGCCTGCGGCGGCAGCATCACGGCACATGCCGCTGGCGTATTCAATCTGCCTCACCAGATTGCCGCTGACCGAAAAATTGAGATTGAGTCAAGGCCAAACCGGCTGAACCACGTGCCCCCTCACCACCGTCGCGGCGATATTTCGGTCGTCTCCCAGGACGATCAAAGAGAAGGGTCTCGCATCGTCTGATTCCGCCTGGTTCCAGCGGCGAGCCAGAAGCGGCTTGGCCCGAGGATCGATCACAATCCAATCAGCGTCAAAGCCGGGTTGGATGCGGCCCAGCTGATCGCCCAGGCCCAACGCGTCGGCGCTGCCTGTGCTGGCATGTCACCAGAGCGTGGACGGCGAGAGGTACTGGCCGCCCAGTCGGGCGACCTCGGATGCGGCCATCATGGTCCTGAAGGGCGAAAGCGACGAACCTCCACCGATATCACTCGCAAGCGTCCAGGGATGATTTGCCGCTGCAAAGTTGAATAGCCCGCTTCCGAGGAACAGATTGGAGGTGGGGCACACGGTGGCCACTGCCTGGCGGTCGCGAAGCAGGGCCCGATCATCCGGGTCGAGATGAATGCAGTGCCCCCAGAGCGAGTGCAGTCGAATCAGGCCGAAGCGGTCATAGACCGAGAGATAACTGTGGTCGTTGGGAAAGAGTCTTCCCACCCAGGGCAGCAGCCCCTCGGCGGGCGAGCCGATCACATCCAGCTGCGGGAAGTGAACATGACTGTCGATAAAGCCGGGTGCGATCAGCATGTCCCGGTAGTCGTGTTCCACCTGTTCGCCCGGAAGCGAAGCGCGGACAGCGTGTACGATGCCCTGCGCGTTCACCTCGATGATCTAGTCGGCAAGGATTCGTGCCTGCTGTGGCACGTCGAATCGCAGGAGGTTGCCGCGCCACCGCACAGTGGAGGTTGATCAGCGATTGATCATCGTCGCGATGATCGGCCTGACCGCCGCGGATCATGCGATTCACAGGATCTGATCGTGGCTACTCCGCCGGCGTGATGACTTCTCGGTACACTTCGCCGGAAAACAATTCGGAGAAAACCGTGGGCTTATCCTGTCGATCAATCACATGGGTTTTCCGTTTCGGGATTGGCGTCATGTCAATGACGTCGGTCTGGTCAGTCGGAGCCCACGGCCCAGGCCATCACGGTCGGAGTGAGTCCGCCCGTTCCGCGGCCGCTGCCGACCAAAAGCCATGGGGCGTGGCAGGCGTACTGTCGGCGGCTCGGCGAACCCTTGAAGTCAGCATGGGCGATGACATGCGCTTTCAACCCTCCCACCTCGATGTCCGGCTCGGCGAGACGGTTCGTCTCGTCATTCGTAACCGCGGTGCGCTCATGCACGAAATGGTGATTGGTACCCGTGATGAGCTCGACTCGCACGCCGCACTGATGCTCAAGCACCCGAATATGGAGCATGACGAGCCCTGGATGGCGCATGTGGAGCCTGGCAAGTCGGGTGACCTGATCTGGGCCTTCAATCGCGCGGGTGATTTCGAGTTTGCCTGCCTGCTGCCCGGCCACTATCAGGCAGGGATGCGGGGCTCCATCCGCGTGCGCTAGCGCTCGGAGCAGAGGGTGCCACACCAGGCCGAACGCGGTTCGAAATGAAGTCAGACACCAGAGGTCGCCCGCGGTTACCATCGCGGGAACCTCATGAGCCGGAGTTGTCGATGAAACCCTCGCGTCGCGCATTGAGCGCCAGCCTGTTTGGTCTTGCTACCGGTATCACCGGATGGCCGTCTCCTGCGCGCGCGCAGGTCTGGCCGCAGCGCACGATCAGGTTTGTAGTCCCCTTTCCTGCGGGTAGTTCGCCTGACGTGACGGCCCGCATCATCGCAAGCAAACTCTCCGACAGCCTCGGACAAACGGTCATCATCGAAAACCGAACGGGCGCTGCAGGCATCATTGGCGCTGATCTGGTTGCCAAGGCGCAGCCCGACGGCTACACCCTGCTCTATCCGGTCAACTCGGTGATTTGCGCCAACCCGCATCTGTACTCCAGGCTGCCTTATGATGGCCTCAAGAGCTTTGTACCGGTCACCATGACCGTGCGCTTTGGTTATGTGCTGCTAGCTCGCCCCGATTTCCCCGCCAACGATATCCCGGGCCTGATCGCAGCAGCCAAGGCGCAGCCCGGCAAGTTCAATTTCGGTTCAGCCGGAATCGGTGCGGGCAATCACATCGTCATGGAGATGTTGCTCGACGCCACCGGCATGCGCATGGTGCATGTTCCGCATCGGGATAGCGCGCTATCGGTCGTGACGGGCGAATCGGACCTGTCGATGGTGCCCGCGACCACGGCGGTACCCCTCGTGGCAAGTGGAAAGGTAAAGCCGCTGGGTGTCACGCTCCCACAGCGACTTGTTGCACTTCCCAATGTGCCGGCCATTGCCGAGACCGTTCCCGGCTTTTCGGGCGACGCCTGGCACGGTCTGCTCGCGCCGACAGGTACGCCGCCCGAGGTGGTATCGCGACTGGCGGCCGAAACCGCCAAGGTGCTGGAGATGCCCGACGTTCGTAAGCGCCTGACCGACATCGGCCTCACGCCGATCGGAGATACGCCATCGCAGTTTTCAGCCACGGTCAAGTCCGATTTCGATCGCTGGGGAGCTGCCATCCGTAAAGCCAACATCAAACTCGACTGACCATGAAGCTGGTGACCTTTGAAGCCGCTGCCGGTGTGCGTCGGGTGGGTGCAGTGGTGGGCGACCACAGCGAACGGGTGATCGACCTCACCGCCGCCGCCTCGGCTACGCCGCAGGCGGCCTTGTTCGCTGACATGCTGAGCCTGATCGATGGCGGTGAGGTAGCGCTCGATCAGGCGAGGAATCTCATTCGCGCTGCGCGCCAGACGGCTCCCATGTCCGGAGTGCGGCTGCTCTCGCCCATTCCGGTGCCGCGACGGTTTCGTGACTTTCTCAGTTTCGAGCTGCATGTGCGGCAGTCGCGCGCCAACCGCCACCTGTTCGGCATTGAAACCGAACCCCGAGACCCAGCGAAAATTCAAATTCCCAAGGTTTGGTACGACCGACCTATCTACTACAAGAGCAATTGCTTCAGCGTGGTGGGACCTGAGGCAGAGATCCACTGGCCGTCTTATTCGCTCACGGTTGACTATGAGCTGGAGGTGGCGCTGGTGGTGGGGCGGCAAGGAAAAAATCTGAGCACGGATACCGCACCGCAGCATGTCTTCGGTTACTGCATCTTCAACGATTTTTCCGCTCGCGATGTTCAGTACGCGGAAATGCCAGGATCGCTGGGCCCCTCAAAAGGTAAGGATTTTGATACCGGTAATGCGCTCGGACCCTGGATCGCCACTGCCGATGAGGTCGACCCTCAGAACCTCACTATGATTGCGCGGGTCAATGGCGAGGAGTGGTCACGCGGACACTCGAGCACCATGTATCACCCGTTTGCGAAGCTGCTCGCCTACGCGTCACTTGAGGAAACCGTGTTTCCGGGCGAGGTGCTGGGCTCGGGTACGGTGGGTGGCGGCTGCGGTAATGAACTTGGGCGGTTCATGAAGCACGGTGATGTCATCGAACTCGAAGTCAGTGGGCTCGGGGTGCTGCGCAACCGGATCGTGGCGCCGCACGTTCCGAGGCCACCTGCGTTTCCGATCCAAATTTCTTGATCATTCGCTTGCGCTTGTTTGCCCACTTCCACCCTGGGTTTCGCCTTCACAGGACCGAGTCATGCCCACTCCATTGCCACTGCCGCGCCTCATTGTCACTGGCCATACCGATGAGGGGCGTTCCACCTTCATCTCGGATGGCGCACCGCAACGCGTAAGAACCGTGGAAGAACGGCCGGGCTATCGGGTCAGCAACCTGTGGGCGCTGTTTGATTCACCTGCCGCCATCAATGATCCTGACCGGGTAGCCGAGGTGGCTGGGCTCGCGCCGCCACCGCGGGGTAGCCTGATCCGCATCATTGATTACCCGCCGGAGCCTGCGGATCCGGTGGAGCGCGAGCGCATGTTCAAGGCGATGTTTTCAAAGCTTTTTCCGGATGGGCGACACTTGCCGCCCGATGCAGTGCATCCGGGCATGCACACCACCGAATCGGTTGACTACGCCATCGTGCTGAAAGGCGAGCTCTACGCGGTCATGGAAGAGGGAGAAAAACTGATGCGAGCGGGCGATGTCCTGATTCAGCGGGGCACGGCACACGCCTGGAGCAACCGATCCAATGAGTTCGCAAGAATTTGCTTTGTGCTGATTGACGGGCAGCGCTAAGCCTTAATCGATCTTGATCTGCGCTGCGCGAATCACCTGAGCCCAGCGCTCCGCATCATCTTTCATCCATGCCCGCATTTCGGCAGGCGTATTGCCGACCGGATTCGCCCCGGCGTCGGTAAAGCGCTTGGCCATTTCGGGCGTCCTCAGAATGTCGGTAATGGTCTGCGAGAGCTTGCCGGTGATGGCAGCCGGCGTATTCGGCGGAGCCACGATTCCGAACCACGTGACTGCAACCACCCCCGGCACATGCTCTGCGAGCGCAGGGATATCAGCCAGACCAGGGAGACGCGAGTCGCTGGTGACCGCAAGCATGCGGAGCCTGCCCTGGCGAACATAGTTCTGACCTGTCAGCACGTTGCCAAACATTACCTGGACATGACCAGCCAGCAGGTCGGTGACCGCGGGTGCGTCACCTTTATAGGGTACGTGAGTAATCTTGAGGCTGGTTCTGAGCTTAAAAAGTTCGGCGGTGAGGTGCGCCGTAGAGCCATTGCCCTGTGAGGCATAACTCAATTTGTCAGGATTGGCTTTTACATAGTCGAGAAAGTCCCGCAGCGTTGTTGCGGGCACCGAAGGATGCACCAGGAGCGCGTTGGATGAGGTGGCCATGACTGATACTGGCTCAAACCGAGTGGGATCATGATTGAGCTTGGGGTACAAACTGGGGTTCACTGTAAGCGAGGGCGGGGGGGCGGCAAGAAACACGCTGCCATCGGGCTCGGACTTGAACACATGCTCCGCGCCGATATTGCCGGCAGCGCCCGGACGATTCTCCACCACCACCGGTTGTCCAAGCCGCGACACCAGCGCTTCGGCGAGCATGCGAGGTAACGCGTCTGCGGCGCCGCCCGGGGGGTTGGGAACCACCAGTCGGATCGGTCGAGTGGGCCAGCTTTGGGCGCTGGCGGTGGCGGCAAGCACGGATAAGAGGGCGACTGCACCCCATGCGAGTCCCGACAGCGTGGCGAGCCGGCTGCGCTTGACGGCAATACGATTGGACGATCGGTCAGCAGATGTGCGGAACATGGGCCTCTCCGGAATCGGGGATCAGATGGGAATGATCATCAGCGTTTCAACCGCACGAGAATCGAAGGTCATCAGCCGATGCGCAAAGCGCGGCTCAGGACCGCTGACATCGATCAGATCGTCGCTGCGTCCACCGGCAAAGAAGATCGTATCGCCAGCCGTGACCAGCGTGCGGAACACCGCAAAAGCGGATCGCACCTGAAGAAGTCGGGTCTGCGTTTGCCCGGTTACCTGGATCGCCGACACCACATGTCGGTAGTGTTGTGGCTGGTAGATGTTTGCCACACGCATCGAGCGGATACGGTCGCGCAACTGGGCAGCGCTGTGCGTATCGATGATGGCAAGTGGCAACCCCCGGTCAGCGTTAAAGCGCGAACGAACGGTGTAGCGACCGTCTTCGCGCATCAGTTCAGCGATGCGCTCTACGCGATCGTCATCAATGGCGTGTGCCCAATCAGCGATCAGCCATGACACGGTGGTGATGTGCATGTTGTGCAGGGCAAGGTCCATGTTCAAAGCCCCATGTCCTGGCGATACACGTTCCAGAAGTTCCTGATTGCGCGTTCGGAGAGTTTGCTCGAGCCACCGCTTTCGAGGGTCTTGCCTCCCATCTCGATAAACGATGCGCCGTCTTCACCATCGGCAAATGCCCGCTGCATCATCTCGCAGACCGCGGCGTCTTCCACTGAAATCAGGCCTGCCGAACCGGCCAGATTGGTCTGGTTGAGCCGGGCGCGTGTGGTCGCTTCGTTGTCGTCGGCAAAGCCGAGATAGGTCCACACCAGATCGCATTGACGTACGCCACGCGGAATCAGTTGCCGGGTGGCGAGACTATTGGCGATCTGATGCAGCACGAACGAAGGATAGGCGTTGAGGATCTGTACGCTGATTCCGTCGCCGAACTCGTCGCGCCAGCGAAGTATGGAGGGATCCTCCAATTTCATCTGCTCATTGTGCGAGCGCAACTGGCTTGTGGTGCTTTCATAGTCACTCGATTTTTTCTCGGTACCGGCTTTGGTGTAGAAATAGACATGACGACCCGAGCCATCAAGGGTCATGGCTGATTCCTGTGACTGTCGCGATAAACCGAACGTGCCATAAAAGGTGTGCAGAATGTTCGCGTGGTAGGAGTCTCGCGGATTCTCGTGATAGGTCTTCCAGTTTGCGTGAATGCGTTGCGTGTCGTAGCCCAGCACCTTGAGCGGACGGTTCAGTAAGCGGCGAATACCGGGCGTGACTTCGCCCAGCCAATCGGTCAGCGGTTCGATGTTCTCGTGGAAACTGGCAAACACCAGCCCGCACAGCGTATCGACCCGCAGCTTTCGCAGACCATGCTTTGCCTTGTCGAAATCGGCAGGCAAACCGCCCTCACCACGAAGCCCCTGGCTGAAAGCGGCATGGCTGAGGTCGCCCGAAAGCGTATAGCTCCAAGCGTGATAGATGCAGTAGAGCTTAGAAGCTTTTCCAAAGGGCTCACGACAAATCAGATTGCCGCGGTGCGCACAGCGATTCACCACCCCGCGGAGGCTGCCATCTTCCGCGCGAGCCAGTACGACGGGGGTTTCGCCAATGAAGGTGGTTTTAAAGGTTCCGGGCTCGGGTACCTCCACTTCGAGTCCGACGTAGTGCCAGGCGCGCCCGCGAAAGATACGCTGCTGCTCGAGCGCGTAGATATCGGCGTCTGTGTAGACCCAGTACGGCGCGCGCCGATAGCCCTCTTCAGGCCACAAGCGAGAAGGGGTAGCGTGTCCCAGGCGGGCGGACGGCGCAGCCTGCGCGGGCGGTGGCAGGGGGGCGGGGATCTGCATGAGTCAGGCTGGTCTGAAATGGGTTAAGGGCAACGATCAACATCCCATCATTGCATAACGCCTGACTCCAGGCGAAGGAGCCTGCCCGTTTCAGGGTATGGTGAGGTTTGACGGTCAGCCTTGGTGTCAGTGTTCGTCAGGCTCCACCGGGCCGCGGGGTCGGGCGGGCTGGTCGCGAAGCTTGCGCCGCTTGTCCTCCTCGGCGCGCGGCCGATAGCGTGGCGTACGCACCGCACGGGCAACCGGATTACGAGGACGACGGGCAGTACCTGGGCGCTTCATGATCAAGACGAGATGAAAACCGATCCCAATTATCTCCCGACTGCGGACCTGATTGAGTCCACAATCGACAACCTGCTTGCCCGCCGTCGGCCGGACGCTACGGTCTGCCCCTCAGAGGTGGCCCGGGCGCTTGCGAGCAGCGATGACTGGCGCTCGCTGAGGGCATCTGTGCGCGAGGCGGCGAGGTCGCTCGCCCATGCTGGTCGGGTGGTGATCACCCAGCGCGGGCAGGTGCTGCTGCCCGACAAGCCGTGGCGCGGTGCGATCCGGATCGGCAAGCCGCAAGCGAAGGCAGACGATGGTCAGGCGACTTCAGCGGATGCGCGCGTGTCGGACCGGATCACACGGCCCAAGGCCTGAGCGTCAATCACGATTCGTCGATCGCCCAGGCGTCGCGTCAATCGGATCCGATCGAAAAACTCCAGGACATCAATCCCCAGATTGCGTCCGATACCCGTCGCCCGGCTGAAATCACCAGCCCGCAGTTCGCTGGTCGCGGCAATCGATATGGCTGCGGCGGCCAAAGCTCTGATCTGACTGATCGCAAGGTAGCGTTGCGGCGTGATCGCCACAGCGTAGCCCTGTAGAGCGAGGCGGTCGAGCGAAAGACGCAGCTCTCCCATCGGCATATCCAGCAGTTCAGTCAGTTCGTGTATCGAGCGTGAGCGTCGCTCGGCGAGCATGGGCAGGACGCGCAACCGGAAGGCGAGGTCGGCTGCGCTGGGCAATGGCACATGGTTCGGACTGAAGATCCGATCGCCATGTCGTATCAACGCTCCCGCTGCCTGGAGCGCGGACAGTGCGAAGCCCGCATAGTGCCGGCTATCGCGTCGGCTGAGTGTTCCCACCAATGCGGTCCAATCGATCCCCAGACTTTCCGGGTTCTGTTCCTGCCACGCCTCGACCCCGGCCAGCAGCCGGCTACGAACCTCGTCGAGTCGGGCTTGATCGAGGAGCATGTTGCCCCCGGTTTGCCGAACCATGGCTGCGCCAGCGCTCAGCCAGCGGTCATTTGCTGCTGCATGAGTCAGGGCCCAGGCCGCAGCAAACCGCTCCGGGGCGATGCCGCCTGGTAGGCGGGCGAGTGCTGAGGCGAGCCAGGATTCTGGCGATGCCAAGCGGATACTTTTTAAGAGTTCTGCTTGAGCAGAACCACGCAGTCGGTCTGAGGCCTCAACGGGCCAAACGACCTCAGCCATGCCCACTGAACGCGACCCGTCGTTACTCCGGAGGATCCATCGATCACCTACAACCGCACTCACTGGCTGTGAGAGCAGGAGTCGGACCCACCTGGGTTGAGGGCCATCCTGTTGTGTGACCTCAGGGAATGCGGAAACTCGCGCATTGAATCGGGCAGTTCCCGCATAGACCTGAATGTCGGCGGGTAGGCGGGTTGTTTGATGGGCCCCGCTGCCTTGAATCGACTCATACCCTGCGGGCGAAGGTGTGCGTGCGCCATGAAGACCGCCTGACCCATGCACTTTGACATCGACGATACGGACCGGATGATGCAACTCGCTCGACACGATCCAGTCGCCCCGCCCAGCGGAATGGCGGTCGATCCCTGAGCCCACGAGATTGATGGCGCATCGCGAACCTGAGCGCGCTTCACCGGCTGCCTGACCGGCCACTTGAAGTCCCCGGACACGGGCAGCGTGACCCGACGGGCTCACCCTCACGGTATCACCCACCCCCAGCACGCCGGAGATCAGGAGACCGGTGACCACCAAACCGTCGCCCGAGGCGATAAAGCTCTTATCCACGCAGAGCCTCACGGCGTGTCCAGTCGCCTGGTCGGTACCCTGTCCGGTCCGGCTCTGCTCGGTCAATGCGAGCGCTTCAATCCGGCTGGTGAGCAGGGCGATACCAGCTCCGGTTTGGGCGCTGACGGGGATCACCTCGGCATCGATCGCTTGGCTGGCGAGCCAAGCCTGGATCAGGGCGATACAGTCGGCGAGCTGAGCCGCGTCGAGGAGATCGGATTTGGTGAGGGCGATCACCCAATTCCGGATACCCATCAGGTGCATGATCTCGGCGTGTTCACGCGTCTGTGGCATCACGCCATCGTCAGCAGCGATGACGAGCAGCGTCGCGCGCGCGCCCTGAATGCCTGACAGCATATTTCGGATATATCGCTCGTGGCCGGGAACGTCGACGAACGACACCAGTGGCTGCGCGTCAGTCTGGGATCGGCGCCAATGAGCAAACCCTGCTTCGATGGAAATTCCGCGCTTGCGCTCTTCAGGCAGGCGGTCCGTTTCGATGCCAGTCAGCGCGCGCACCAGCGCTGTTTTACCGTGATTGACATGGCCGGCAACCGTAACGATCAGACTCATGCTTTCTCGCAGATCCAGCACCACCCTTCAAGTCAAAAAAGGCCTTGCGCTAGTCCTTGAGGGTTTGCGGTAGCCACAGGGCAAGCTCCGGCCACACCGCGAGGACGGCGATCATGAGGAGCATCAGCAGAACATAAGGAAACGAGCCTGCCGACACATCGGAGAACTTTGCGCCACCCGAGATGCCATGGATGGTGAAAAGGTTAAGCCCCACCGGCGGCGTGATCTGACCGACCTCGATGATGACCACCATCACCACGCCGAACCAGACCAGATCGAACTCCATGAACTTGATGACTGGCAGCAGCACCGGTAGCGTCATGTACATCATGGAGAGACCGTCGACGAAGCAGCCGAGTACCAGATAGAGGAACATGACAGCGGTAAAGAATGCCCACTTCGACAGACCAAGTGCGAGCATCCATTCGCTGACCTCGCGGCTTACGCCTGAAAATGTGAGGGCAGTGGAAAGAATTTGGGCGCCAATGATGACCAGCGAGACCATGCAGGAGGTTTTGACCGTCGCGGTCAGCGCTTGCCTGAACATTTTCCAGGTGAACTGGCGATAGGCGGCTGCCAGAATGATGGCGCCCAGTGCGCCGACCGCAGAGGCCTCGGTCGGCGTGGTGAACCCGCCGTAAATGCCGCCCAGCACCACCAGCAAAAGTGCAACGATGGGGATCAGATGCAGCACCGCCCGCGCGCGCTCGGCGGCGGGTATTCGGTTTGTAGTAGGGGGCGCAACCGAGGGATTCACCATCACGAGAATTGCGATGTACACGATGAAAAGGCCAGTCATCGCCAGGCCGGGTAACACCGCCGCCACAAACAGCTGGGTGATCGATTCGTCGACCAGTGCGCCATAGAGCACCAGTACGATGCTGGGGGGAATGAGAATACCCAACGTGCCGCCAGCAGCAAGCGAGCCCAGCAGCGCTCGGTCGTTGTAGCCCGCTTTGCGAAGTTCGGGAATGGCCACGGTGCCTACGCTTGCGGCGGTGGCTACGCTGGATCCACTTACTGCCGAGAACACCGCGCAGCTCGCGATGTTGGCGTGCAGCAGACCGCCAGGCAGGCGGCCGAGCAAGGCAACCACTCCCGCATAGAACTTCGAGCTCACGCCGCTTCGGAGGATGATTTCCCCCATGAGCAGGAACATCGGAATAGAAATCAGGATGTAGCTGTTGGCTGAATTCCAGACGACCGAACTGAGCGAGGTGAGACCGATCAAACCCTTGCTCAGCACCAGCACCAGAACGCCCACGGACCCTAGCGCGAATGCGGTCCACTGGCCCAGAAGCAGGCAGCCGAACAGCGTGACCAGCATGAGTATCGACAGAGCGCTCGTATCCATCACAGAAATTCGTTAGCCACGCGTTTGGGGGGGCGGAAGGTGAGCACCAGCAATTGAAGGATCAGCATCACCAGGCCGATCAGCATGAGTGACTGAGGCACGTATTCCGGCGTCTGCAGGATGCTGGTCGAGCGCGTATTCATCGAGTACGCATAGCCGATATGGAGCCAGATGAACCAGGCAAGCACGGCGGTAAATGCGAGGCTGATCAGCCCGCACAGAATATCGACTGCTCTAAGCGCAGCCCCGCCGAGCCGCTCGTAGATCGCTTCAATCCTGATGAACCCCCCTTCGCGCAGCGTGTAAGACATGCCGAGAAAGACGATGGCAGCGTTCAGATACGCGCCCAGCTCATCAGCCACCATGGTGGAGCGGTTGAAGAGCCGGAAAAAAACTTCGGCGCAGACCAGAATGAGGATCAGGACTACGCTGATTGATGCCAGGACTTCGCCGAAATCGACGAATGTGTCGATCCACGACCTTCGCGGCGTTGGGGGCAGGTCAGGTTGGGCCGAATCGGTTTGCATGGTTGGTCCAAAGAGCGGCCAGCGCCGCACCCGGGGCTCTGGCCGTGTCAAGAAGACGCCGTGCGTATCAGCGACCCAGAACCTGGCGGATCTCCTTAAGTGCGGCGACTGCGTTCGGGCCATTTTGCTGGGCCCAGGCGTCCCAGTAGGGGATCATCCTGGCTGTCATCCTTTCGATTTCCGCCGCGGGCGGGGTAAAGATCTCCACGCCGTGCTTTGTCTTCAGGATTTCGCGGTCTTTCTGCTCGTCGGCGAGATTCTGCTGAGTCATGCGCGGTCCCCAGACCGCAGCCACCTCGTCAACGACCTTGCGTACCTCTGCAGGGAGCTTGTTGTAGGCGGCCAGGTTGATGAGTATGTAGTCAGGTCCCCCTACATGAAAGCCTGGGGTAAAGCCCCACTTCACAAACTCGTACCACTTGGCGCCCACCACATTGAAGCCCGCTGTGAGAAAGCCCTCGACCACGCCACGCTCCACCGCCGCAGGCACTTCGGCCAGCGTGAGCGATACCGACGCCGCGCCAAACTGACGGAGCATTTCGGTTTGTTTGACATCGGTGGTGCGGAATTTTCGACCAGCGAAATCTTCCAGCTTCTTCACCTGCGGTCCGCGGCCCCAGAGGTTTTGATCGGGCCATTCGAAGTAGAACAGGGTTTTAACGCCCGCCTTTCGGAACTCCGGCTCGGCGTACTTGCTGATGATTGGGTAGATCTTGGTAAGTTCTTCCGAACTACGCACGAGAAACGGAAGGTTACCGATGGAGGCAATCGGTACAGCGCCAGAGATGAAGCCTGAGTATGCTTCGCCAAGCTGAACCTGACCGAGGCCCGTGGCGCGAACCACTTCGGTCGCCTTGAAGGGCAATTCGCCCTGCGGGCGCACGGTAATGGTGACATGGCCATTACTGAGCTTGCGGACCTCATCCGAAAATTCCTTCAGGCGCATGCTGATCGGGTGCGTGGCGCCGGGAAACACGAACATGTCCCATTTTTCGGCAGCCCGCGCGGGCTGGACGGAGCCAGCCACCAAAGTTGCGACAGCGAGGGCGGCACCTGCCGCAAGCCGGGTACGGCGGGATAAATGAACCATGGGTGTCTCCTGATGTTGGAATGGCGTCCGCTTTTGGGTGATAAGCGTGGATCGGTTGCCAAGCAGTATCCGCAGTCCTGCGACGCTTGACAAGCGCGATAACCATCTTCCGGAAAGCACCCAAAAGGTTGATGTCCCGCGCTGTGCTGCACCTACCATGAAATGGTGAGCCCTCATCGGCTGTGCCGACACCCCTGCCAGTCCGGTAACTTGAGGTGGGATCGCAGCCACCAAACCGAATGGGAGCATTCATGACCTTGCTCAGAGTTGGCGCAGTGTCCCGAAATTACTTCAATCTGCCGCTCTGGCTGGGTATTGAGGCGGGTTTTTTCAGTACCGAAGGATTGTCGCTCGATGTACGCCTGATCGAAGCGATCGATCAGGTGACCGAGGGGCTGGCGGGTGGGGCGCTCGACCTGGCCCTCAATGTCACCGAAAACACGCTTCTCAACCGTGAATCGGGCGGCGATCTCACGATCATCGGCGGCAATGTCAACCGGTTGCCGTTTTCTCTGATTGCTCGACCAGGCACGCGCGCGATGAGCGACCTGAGGGGTGCAAAGATCGGGGTGTCGTCGCTTCGAGCAGGCAGTTCCTCGCTTGTCATGCGGCTGCTCGCCGATGCGGGGCTTCACCACCCGACCGACTACACCCTGGTGGCGGTCGGCCCGATTCTGTCCCGCTGGGAGCATCTGCGCTCGGGCGAAATCGACGCTGGGCTGCAGGGCGCGCCCCTGAATCACATTGCGATCGACCTTGGTTTCTCCGATCTCGGTAGCCCTCGTAACCTGTTTCCGGATTTTCAGTTCACGTCGCTTGATGCCAGCCGATCCTGGCTGCGTGCAAACGCCGATACAGCGGTGCGGTTCATGCGCGCCTTCATCCGCGCGCATCGCCTGTTTTACAACGATCCGGACGCCGTTGCAGCGGTGGCCCGCCGCGAGACCGGTGTCGAGCGTCGCTATGCCGATCAGGCCTGGCATGAATACACGCACGACACAATTTTTCCGGCTGACGGTCGCCCTTCGGTGGCGGCCGTACGCTCGCTTATCGAGGTGAGCAGCCTGATCCGCGATGTACCCACCCGGGCCTCAATGCGCGCTGGCACCTACATTGATGACTCGTTTGCGGAGGCAGCCGAGCGCAGCCTGGGCCTGGCAGACTGAGCACGACTGGCGAATCAGAATTCCGACAGCAACCGGGTAAACCCCTGCATACGGTCAGTGATGCCATTGGATCGTAGCGCGTGCCAATAGGTGGCGACGTTCACGCTGATCACTGGTTTGTCGAGCCAGCGCTCGGCTTCGTCGGCGAGACGGCCCATGGGGAGATTGGCGCCGAACTGCACAATGGCCTCGATATCGTCGCCGTCGATAGATCGCATGGCGCGGATCATGTCCTGCGCGGTGAGAACGGAGTAGGAGGCGGGGTTGCTGCCGCGCATGTGATTGAAACGCAAGATATCGTAGCCGAAGCTTCCCAGGACACCCTGCAGTCGTGACTCAATCGAGGGGTAGTAGGGTTCCATCACCGCGATTCTTCGCTTGACGCCGTGCGCCTTGAGCGCCGCAACCACCGCATCGGAGGCGAGCGCCACCGGAATTTCATGACCGGCCACCTTGCGGATCCGGGCTTTCAGGTGATCGCCCCATTCCGTGTTGCCGCCCCATACTGCAAGCGCTGAAATCCCAAGTACAAATGCGTTGGGTCGCGCATCCATCACGCTTGCCACGGCTGGCTCGAGCGAGCGGTCGATATCTTCGACCAATTGATTGAAATCTTCAGAGCTGCTCACCGGTCGCTCGTGAATCACCATACGGCCAAGGTGATTGGTAACGCCTGCCGGTCGCATCTCGTCGTACTCGGGCTGAACGACGGTGTTAGTCGAGGGTGTTACAACACCGAACGCCATTCGCCAGGCGAGATAGTCACGCATGGTGGTCCTTGGGTTGATCAGGTGAACGGTGGAATGTCTCGGGTCAGGCGATCGCTCTTGCCGCCAGCTGGGCTGCAAGCGTTGCTTCGCCGATCGCGACCGCGAGCCGCCCCGAATAGCCACTGCGAAGCGCGCCCACCGCGTATACATGGGGTGTGCGTGTCTGGAGCATGGAGTCGGTGATCACGGCGCCCTGCGGGTCGCGCTCGACCAGGGCACCCAGCCAGTCTGAGCAGGGCGAAAGCCCGACGTAGGCAAATACCGCATCGCAGTTGATCCGTTCAGGGGCGTCGGCGTAGCGATCACGGATCATCACGCCTTCCAGCGCGTCAGCGCCTTCAAGCGACAGTAGTTCGCTCTCCCAACGAAACTCGATCGATTCGATATCGGCTGCGCGTGCGGCAAAGCGCTGGCGCGCACGAAGCGTATCGCCGCGCACCATGATCACGACCGAGTCGGCGTGACGGGCGAGGTGGAGTGCTTCCTGCAGGGCTGAATCCCCCCCGCCCACCACGACCACCCGCCGCCCGCGATACAGCCCAGCGTTACACCAGGCGCACTGGAGGAGCCCGCGGTTCACGAAGCGTTCCGCACCGGGAACGGAAAGCGGTTTCAGCGCAGCACCCGTTGCGGCAATCACCTGAGTCGCCTGCCAGCGATTCTGGGTGCCTGTGATTGCAAAGCCTGAGGCGGTTGGTTCAAGTACCAGTGCATCCTGGGTCACACGCTCGACGCCCGAATCGAGTCCCCGACGGCTGAGCGCGTCGATCAGTTCCGCCCCGGACACTGGGTTGGGCGAGCCGGGGTAATCATCCAATTCGCCGATATTGCCGACCAGACCGCCAGGAAGACCTGTTCCCGCCAGATGCAACACCCGTATGCCGGAGGACGCGGCCTCGAGGGCTGCCACATAGGCGGCTACGCCACTACCCACCACTGCCAGATCAACTGGGCCACTCATCCGTTTTCCTCAATGATCCGAGTGATCCGACAGGCCGGATAGCCCCAGGCCGGACACCATGCGTGCTGAGGGACCGGTACGTCGCCGCCCGCGACGACAAGCGTGAGGTCGTCTGGCGACGCGGTGACCGGAATCGAGCCGCGCGAGGCAGCTTCCTGCACCCATTGCGGCCATCTTGTCTCGTCACCCACGGTTCGATAAAGCCAGGAGTTGCGCCACTGCTCGGTAGTCCACTGTCCGCGCTCGTGCAGGATCTGGCGTACAGCCGCCTTGTCCAATCCCTGGTCGGCGAGCATTCGGGCGACCACCGGCGACATGATCACTGTGGAGATGCCGTTCCAGCGCATGGAGAAGGCTGAACTTGCGCTCGCCATCGCGCTGGCGATTTCCTCCATTCCGCCAGTCACGTTGATGAGAGTTTCCGCGCGAAGCAGCGTGACCGCGCTCGCCTCGGGTGAATGTCCGAGGTCGCTGTGCAGCGATGGCCACGGGCTCCGCGACTCATCTTCGGCGATACAGAGCGAATAGCGGGCGGCCTGGCCGAGCCCGGCGTAGGACACGGCGCCCGGCCAGCCGCCGCCGAGATTCTGCATGACGAGCCGGAGCGCGCGACCGATTGACGCGTTTGCCCGCCAACCCGGCCCGAGAAGACCGAACCCGCTGTTGATACCGAGACGCTTCACAATCGGTCCGCTCACCACCAAAAGTGGTGCCACGTTCTCGTCGGTGGTCTGCACGCCTCGTAGATTGAAAGCGGGGTCGAGCAATGCCTCCACCGCTGCGACCACCACCGGAAAATGCTCGGGGCCACACCCCGCCATCACCGCGTTGGCAGCGACTTTTTCCAGGGTGGCCTGCCCCTGAAGCGGCTCGAGTTCACCCAAAACCGTGGCCGCTGATCGTGTACTGCTCAAGAGCATGCGCTTCACGGCACCAATTTCTGGCGGAACGATGGGAAGCCCGTCGGTCCAACCGCGCCCATGGTAAAGCTCATTGACATCGACCGCGGGGTTGACCGAGTTGATCACCTCCACGCGTTGCCTCGGGAACTGACCCACGCGGGGTGAGCGGGCGAGCAGCGAATCGCGGGCCTCGCTTTCCGTGATTCGCGCCGACACCGTGTCGTCGATCCAGGCGCCGCCTGCCTGCTGGCCCACCGGGATCAGCAGCCAGTGGGATGGGGAGCGGACGTCGCTCACGGCGCTTGCGAGCCGGCGCCCTTCAAAGGGCTCCGACCCGCTGCTCCCAGCGTTCAGGCAGACGGATGGGCTTGACGGTTGTAAAGCCCAGCATGCCGTTATGCGGCATGAACAGGCAGTTGGAGCGCAGCGGATCACCACACACGGCAATGATGATGTCCTCTGGCTTGCAGACGATGGGAACTAGCCGCTCGGGGTCGCGCGACTCGCCAAAGATCTTGGGCGCTTTCCCGAGCCGGGTCATCTCGAAGAGCCCCCGTCTGCCACCTGGCACCAGATTGGTCCAGTTCGTCATGAGATTCTCGAAGCGTTTCGCCGGCATTCGGGCGCGCTCGAACAGTTGCTGCCGGAGCTCGGCCTTGGACATTCCCGCGCGCGCCAGCATCTCGGCGATCAGCGGGCTCAGCACCAGTAGCGGCTGATAGGTACCGTTTGCGATCCCCACCACGAAGATCACTTCCCAGGTGGTATGAGTGACCATGGCATCGGCCAGATAGGGCAGCACCTTGTCAGGGCTGTCGCCGAAGACCGACACGATGACATTGCGCCCAGTAAAACGCGAGATGGTGACCGCATTGCTTCCTGCCGGCTGGCCAAGGTCTTGCGCGACGCTGTGCCAGCCGATGCGGCTGAGCACCGCCTCGTTTTCGGCGAGCACCACATTCCATGTGCCACCGAACGTGCCTTTATCGTTCTGATGGAGCATGAAACCCGCAACGTTCCGGAGGTAAAGCCGCCAGAAGCGTCCGATGGCTGTGTTGGGCTGAAAGCCGTCACGCAGCGCCCCCTGCTCGGTATTGAAGCCCAGCGATCGGACGACCGGACCATTGATGATGATCTGCGTTTCTGCGCCTGGCGTGTTGCCGCTGTGTTCAACACCATAGTGTAAATCGGCCATGGCTTCAACGAGCGCAACCAGCACCGGCATGTACTCAGGGCGGCAGCCGGCGATCACACCATTGACCGCCACGTTCCAGATCGTCGCCTGGCGGTTGTCGGGCAGCAGCGTACCTAGAACTTCATCGGGGTCGCGATCAACAAAATCGAGAAAACGCTGAATACGCTCCATGGTGGGCGGGACGATGGGCAGACCGTCGCTCCAGCCATTCTCGATGTAAAAGCGGTTGATTTCATCGAAGGTACCCATGAAGACCACGTCTTGCGGAGCGGGATCCGGGCTCTGCGCAACCGTTGCCACTGGCTCGGTGAGATTTCGGATGAGATCATTCACGGTTGTGCCGAGCACGCCCGCGCGCAACTCGTCAGGCCGCTGCACGTCGACATGGCCCGGGACCTTGGCGAGTGGCAGGCTGGAATAGCCCAACCCCTCAGCGGTGGTACGGGCCTGCCCCAGGAACCCCTCGCAGCAGAGCGATGAACTCGGGATGCCGGCTTGCTCGGCGACAGCGCTCACCCGCAACACGGCGGGCGTGCAGCTGCCTCAGCAGCCCATGCCTGAGACGACGGCGTCGACCCGAAGCGTCTTCAGCTTATCCGGTAGCTCAGCGAGTACCCGGTGCTCGTCCTCGCCGTGAGTGGAGCCGAACTCGTCCCAGTCGATAAAACTGATGCCAGGGAAGCGGCTGGCGAGTTCAGACTTGAGCAGTTCCCAGATCTCGTCGCCCCGGAAGAGATAATCCCACAGGAAGGCGATACGTTTACCCTCCAGTGAATCGAGGCGTGCCGCAAGCGGACGCGAAGTGATCGTTCTGGCGCTTCGAGGCCAGAAGACCGACTCAACATGGTTCATGAATACTCCCCTTCAATCAGTCTGCCTTGAGGCCCGCCTTGCGGATGATCGGCCCCCATTTTTCGCGCTCTGTTTTCTCAAATGCCGCCAATTCAGCAGCGGTACCCCCGACGGGCTCGTGACCCAGCTGAAGGAGCCGCTGCTGCGTGTCGGGCTGCGCCAGCACCTTGGCGACTTCGGCATTCAGCCGCGTGATGATGGCGGCCGGCGTACCCTTGGGCGCATAAAGCGCGTTCCACGCTGATACGTCAAACCCCGAAAGGCCTTGTTCGGACACCGTTGGGACGCCTGGCAGAAGTGCGGAGGGCTTGGCCGAGGTGACTGCAAGCGCACGCAGCTTGCCGCTCGCGAGCCCCGGTTTGGCCGCGCTGATGGTGTCAATCAGAAGAGGCAGCTGCCCGCCCAGTACGTCGGTCGCTGCCGCAGGCGAGCCCTTGTAGGGCACGCCGAACAGACCGATACCCGTGCGCTCTTTCAGCAACTCCACCACCAGCCGTGCCGTGGTGCTGGGCATGGCGATGTCGGCTGCTTTCGGATCGGTACGCGCCGCAGCCAGGACCTCGGTCACGCTTTTGAAGGAGGCCGACGGACCAGCAGCGATCACCATGGGAAAGCGGCTCACCAGAATGATGGGCTCGAATGCTTTCTCCGCGTCGTAACCGGTGGACGCATAGAGAAAGGGATTCATGGTCTGCGTGCCCGAGGTGCCCATGGTGAGCGTGTAGCCATCGGGCGCAGCGCGCGCTGCCTCGGCGGTGCCGACGTTGCCGCCCGCACCGGCGCGGTTTTCAATGAAGAAACTCTGCCCGACGGCCTTGCTGAGTTGTTCGGCAACGAACCGGGTGGCGACGTCGGTGCCCTGTCCGGCCTGATAGGCCACACTGCTCCGGACCGGGCGGACGGGGTAGTCTTGTGCCTGAACGATGGCAGAGCAGGTTGCTGCCGATACGGCAAGCGTTACAAGCCATTTCATGCTGGGTGTCTCCGAATAAAAATTATGGGCATCACGATGCCTGAAAGGTGTCAGCGCGGCAACCGTTCGACAACTGCTCCGCTCGCTTTCAGTCTGGCCCGCTCGGCTTCATCGTAACCATGCTCGGCGAGAATGGTGTCGGTATCGGCCGCAAATGCGGGCGGCGCCTTGCCTGGGGAGCCAGGGGTCTCGGACAGTTTCAGCGGAATGCCAGTGCTCCGATAGTCGCCTTCACCCGCCACAGCCATGTTGCGGTGGCGGGTATGCTCGAGTGCAAACGCCTCGGGGATGGAATTGACCGGACCGATAGGCACACCCGCCATCATGAGTTGATCGCAGAGCGGGTAGCGAGTGAGTGCCGAGAGCGTCTTCTCGATAGTTTCCCTTAGCGCCGGCCGGTGCTGCATGCGCTGCGCGTTATTTGAAAAGCGCGGATCGGTGAGCAGATGACCCAGCCCGACGTGCTCGCAGAAGCGGCGGAACTGTCCGTCGTTGACCACGCCAAGAAAAATCTCACCGTCGGCGCAGCGGTATCGGTCGTAGGCGGCGATACTGGGATGCGAGCTTCCCAGGAGCCCTGGCGCACGGCCCGAGTGCATCCAGTTGACCGCCTGCGGCACCAGAATGCTGAGCGCGCTGTCAAAGAGCGTCGCGTCAACCCGCTGGCCGCGACCCGTTCGGGTGCGTGCAAGGACGGCCATCAGAATGCCGCTCACCGCCATATGGCCTGTAACCAGGTCGACGATTGGAACACCCACGCGAGTGGGGCCCGCAGCTGGGTCGCCATTGATGCTCATCAGCCCGCACATGGCCTGCAGGACAGCGTCGTAGCCGGGCAACCCGCCCAGCGGGCCATCGCGACCGAATCCGGAGATCGAACAGTAGATGAGACCCGGAAAACGCGGCGACAGATCGTGCTCGAAGCCCAGGCCCCAGCGCTCCATGGTGCCGGACAGGACGTTTTCCACCAGTACGTCGGCGCCATCAAGCAGGCGCAGCAGAACCTCGCGCGCTTCGGGGCGGTTGAAGTCAAGCGCGAGCGCGCGCTTGCCGCGGTTGAGGTTTCCGTAATACGCGGCCGATCCGATGGCCGTGAAGGGGGGGCCTAGATGACGGGTTTCATCGCCGCTGGGCGGCTCGAT
>SXGR01159987.1_pt1 | contig 22549 bp, 12 predicted proteins | sample 3174711 | NCBI WGS metagenome assembly SXGR01 (sample SAMN11356860, study PRJNA531348) | freshwater metagenome | isolation source: freshwater sample F1-60 | place: China: Fuxian Lake, Yuxi | collected 2017-12-25 | reverse complement strand
CAGGGCGACGACGCGTCCGAGGCGACAGAGAGGCGCGGGCATGGGGAGCGGGTGGCTGGAGCGATTTAGAAATCGGTCCGCAGGGAGAAGGCGAAGGCGCGCGGGTCCTCGCGGAAGCCGCGGCGCACGAAGACCACGTTGGAAACGCTGTCGATATCGAGCTTGGTGGCGGTGATGGTGCGATCGTCGAGAACGTTCGTGACGTTGAGCTGGTAGGTGACGCGGGCCTTGTCCGGCCAGATCCCCGCGAGCCCCTTGGTGCGGTATTGGAAAAACAGATCGCCGAGGGAGCGGGCGTTGCCGATCAACTGGCGCCCGGTCACCAGCTGCACGCCGGCCACGTTACCGCTTTGGTAGCGCCAGCCGCCGCCGACCGCGAGGCCCTTGAGGCGTCCGGAGCTGAAGGAGTAGCGCGTCCACAGGTTGGCCTTGTGCGGCCGGTTCCCATAGGACTGCTGATCCTCGAGGCGCAACCGGGCGAGCTCGGTGTCGGATTGGGCGATGCGCTGCCCGACGGTCACGGTGCCGAAGGCCTGGTTGCGATCATAGAGAGTCTGCGTGTTGATCGAGGGGCGGCCGGTGCGGGTGACATAGGCTTGGTCGAGTTCCTTCCAAATGGCGACGCGGGCGGCCCACCACGGCTCGCCTTCGTTGTAGACGTTGGTGGTGGTGCGGTCGGTATAGGCATAACCGGCGCGCAGGGTCCAGTTGCGCGTGGGGTTGGCGAAGAGCTCGAACTCGTAACCGCTGCTCTTGCGATCGCCCAGATAGGCGTCGGCCGTGCTGATGTAGGCGGTCGTGAGCTCCCGCGGCGGGGTCAGGCCGGCCTGCCGGTAGTAATAATCGTAGGACGTCATCACGTCGTTGTTCGGTTGCACGAACACCTGCTCGCCGGCTTGGCTGCGCTCGCCCTTGCTCTCCGTCTCGTAAGCCTTGATCGAGCCGCTGACCCGGTTGTCGAGGAAGCTGAAGGCGATGCCATAGTCGTAGCCCCGGCCGTTGACGGGTGGCGGAGTTTCTTCGTTGGGCAAAATCGTGCGGTTGCGGTCACCCAGCTCGACGCCGCTGGAATAGTTCGCGGTGAGCGAAAAATGATTCGTGGCGTGGAAGACGCCGCCGATCGACTTGCGCAGGCCGCTGACCGTCTCGCTCGAAAACCAGTCTTTGCCGATGGGCGCAAAGGCGGCCTTGTCGGCGGGCGTGGCGAAGCGCCAGAAACCGGTCGTGGCATCGCGGACGACACGGGGTCCCGCGGCCGTGATCGAGTCGTCGCGGACGCCGACGGTGGTCACCAGGCGGCGGCTGAAAAAGTAGTTTTGCATGACCGCCATGAGGGAGTCGGTCGTGATCTCGTCGTCGAAATCGAGCGCGTTGCGCGGGACCCACGCAGTGGTCATCGCTCCAACAGCCGGGAAAGTCGACGTGAATTTCTCGAGGTTGGCCGGATTGCCCGGCTGGTAGCCGCCGGTGTAGTCGGCCGACGGGCCGCCGATCTTGATGTAACGCCGGCGCGTGACGCGGTTGGCGGCGTCCTCGGGGAAGCCACCGAACGGCCGGTTGGCCCAGGCCTCGTGGGTGCGGAGACGCGACTCCTGGTTGATATAGCGCTCACCCATCACGGCAAAGCGGTGCAGGCCCCAACGCTCGCCCAAATCCTTTTCGTAGGAGAGCGAGGCGCGGAGGGTGTCGTTGTTGTTGGTCCGCTTGAGCCGGAGCAGATTCGACTCGCTGAAATAGTAGCCGTTTTCGAGGAAGTAGGGATTCAGCGTGCCGTTCGGCAGACGGTAATTGAGATCGGCGCGCAGCGACGGATTCTGCCCGATCATGGAATCGGTGGCCCGCTTCGAGTGGTTGTAGGCCAGTTCCATATAAACGTTCTTGGTCCAGCGATGATTGAAGATCGCGGACAGACTTTCGTAGGTCACCGCGGCAAATTCGGCCGGTCCGGTCGAGGTCACGGAGCCGAAGCGTTCGAAGGCTTCGAACACGATGGGCGCGGTCAGGGTATTGAAGACGCTGGCGTTGGTCGCGAGCGTCGTGCGGTTGACCGTGGCGGAGGCCCCTTCCCACAACAAGGGGGCGACGCTCAGGTCCGGGCCGTAGACGAGCACGTTGCGCAGATTGACGCTGCCGGTGCCGGCGACGGCCGCGTTGAGCACGGTGCCGTTGGCGTTTTCGTAACGCTCGAGGGTGGGGTTCCAGCGAATCGCACCGGAGTTACGCTGACCGATGAACCGGGAAAGGTTGTCGACGTGGTTCCAGTCGCGGCCGGCCACGCCCTCGGTCTTGTCGTGCTGATAGGACACGGTCAGATCCGTGTCGCGCCGGAAGCGGTAGGTGGCGGCGAGCGTGATGCCCTGGAAATCGGTGTATTGATGCGGCTGAGGCGCACCCTTGCGGTCCCACACACTCATCACGCGGAGTGCGAGTTTATCCTTGAGCAGGACGCGGTTTACGTCGACGGCGGCGCGCTTGGTGCTCTCGCTGGCGACCTTGAAGTCGAAGGCGGTGAGGTTCTTCGCGAGCCCCGGGGCGCGGGTGCGGAAGTTCAAGTTGCCGCCGGCACTGCCGGTGCCGAAGAGGATGGCATTGGGGCCGCGGGTGGAGCCCACGCGCTCGACGTTGTACGTGTTGGGTTCGCCGGCGGTGCGGAAGCCGTCGGTCGAAAAAGACGCGGCTAGACCGCGGGCCCGGAACGAAAATCCCTCGGCGAAATTGCTCGTCTGGTTGCCGGCGCCGCCGGCTTCGCCATCGCCGAACGACACCTCGGCGCTCAAATCATAGCGCAGAATTTCCTCCATCGTGGTCGCACCGAGATCGTCGAGCAGGTCCTTGGTGAAAATGCTGATCGCAGCGGGCGTGTCGCGCAGCGCGGTGTTGAGCCGGCTGCCTTCCAGCGTGTTGGTGGCGGCATACCCGGTGTCGGTCTGCGTCGCGACGACGAAGGGCGAGAGTTCAACGACCTCTTCTTTGGTGGCGGGCGACGCCGGGGCGACGGCGGCAAAAACGCTGCCGGGCAGGAGCGCGGCCAGGCCTGCGCCGCGCAGGAACGCGATGGGTGAGTTCATGGTAGATTTCGGGAGAGCGGGGGTTTCGGGAGTAGTGCCCCGGCGGGGCGGAGATCGGGCGCAGGTGACCGCGGGGCAGGTCAGCGGGCGGGCGCGGCGGCTTTCCAGCCGGCCCGCAGCTGGGTGGTGAGTTGCGCGACGAGCGCGGCGTGCTCGGGGCGTTTGGCGAGGTTCTGGTTTTCCTGCGGATCGGTCTGGTGGTCGTAGAGTTCGAGGGCGGCGACCTTGCCGGGGTCGTCGCGATGCAGCCAGGCGGTGAAACGGTGGCGCTCGGTGCGCATGGAATAGCCCATCAACGGCTGCCCGCCGGTGGCGGAGTTGCCGGGGCGGGGATATTGGCTGAAAGCGGCCTGCTTCCAGGGGCGCGAGGGCTGGTCGAGGACGGGTTTGAAGCTGAGGCCTTCGAGGTGGGCGGGCAGCGGGAGGCCGGCGAGGTCCGCGAGCGTGGGGTAAATATCGACGAACTCGACGAGGCCGTTGGCCTTGGCGCCGGCGTGTTTCATGCCGGGGACTGAGAGCAGCAGCGCGCCGTTGGTGTCGTTCTCGGCATTGCTGTGTTTGCACCAGGCGTCGTGCTCGCCGAGTTTCCAGCCGTGGTCGCCCCAGAGGATCACGATGGTGTTCTTGCGCAGGTCGAGGCGGTCGAGTTCGTCGAGCACGCGGCCCAGCTGGGCGTCCATGTAGGAGAGGGCGGCGTAGTAGCCGTGCTTGAGCTGGCGCGCGAGGTCGTCGGGGATCGAGCCTTCGGGGATGCCGTGGTAATTGCGGAGCTCGCCGCCGGGCTGGATGGCGTAGTCGGGCGCGTCCTTGGGGCGGAACTTGTTCGGCGCGAGCGGGAGTTTCGCGGGGTCGTAGAGGTCCCAGTATTTCTTGGGGGCCACGAACGGCAGGTGGGGTTTGGAGAAACCGACCGCGAGGAAGACCGGCTCCTGTTTCTTTGCGAGCTGGCCGAGGGTGGCGACGGCGAGCGTCGCGTTGGCGCCGTCGGTGAACGTGTCGTCGGGGACAGCGGCGCCCTCGAAGGCGGGGCCGCGGGAATTCTTGGGCGTGGCGGCCTTTCTCTTTTTGCCGGACTGCTTGGCGGTGTCGCCGGCGGGTTCCGGGGCGGCAGGTTGGCGGTTGTTGAGCGCGAGGTTCTCGGGGAGACCGTAGGCCTGACCGCGGGAGGACTGCCACGGCACGGACCAGGTCGGGGCGTCGTCGAGGCTGCCGTGGTAAATTTTGCCCATGCCTTGGACGAAGTAGCCGTGGTTTTTGAAGTGCTGGCCGAGGGTGACGACGTTGGGCAGCGCATCGCGGAAATGCGTCTCGAGGTCCCAGACCTTGGTGGTGTCGGGGCGCGTGCCGGTCATGAGGCTCGAACGCGTCGGCGAACAGACGGCCTGCTGGCAATAGGCGCGGGTGAAGGTGAGGCCGGCTTGCGCGATCCGGTCGAGGTTGGGCGATTTGACGTAGCCCGCGCCATACGCGCCGAACTCGGGGCGAAGGTCGTCGACCGCGACGAAGAGGATGTTGGGTTTCTGCGCGGCGGCGGCGGCGAGGGCCCCCCATGAAATGGCGAGAAAGCCGAGCAAGACGGAACGACAGGTGGTGCGCATGGCAGGAGGAAGGATGAAAACCAGGGAAACAGGGATAAGGCGAATGGGCGAGTGGGGAAACCAGATGGGGCGGCCCGATCAGAGCCGGTGGCGGAGGCGCAGGGAAAAATCCCGCGGGCTACCGGGGCGGATCGAAAGTCGGCCGGAGGTGGTGCGCACGTAGTCCTCATCGGTGAGATTCTGGACGTTCAGGGAGACATCCCAGGTCTTCGCCCGGTAGCTGAGCGCCGCGTCGAAGCGCACGTAAGCGGGGATGTAGAACGTGTTGGCGACGTCGCCGAAGCGGCCGCCGACGGCCACGACGCCGAGGCCGGCACCCAGTCCCTTGAGCGAGCCGTCGCCGAACTGGTAGCGGTTCCAGACGCTGTAGGTGCGGGTCGGTGTATTGGCCAACCGGTTGCCGACCGGGGTGACGAGATCCCGCGTGACGACGCCCCGGGTGAAATTCGCGGAGCCGATGACCTGCCAGCCCGCGAGGATGCGGCCGACGAAGTCGAACTCGAGGCCGCGGGTGCGCTGCTGGCCGGTCTCGATCCGAAAGCCCGGACGCAGCGGGTCGGCGTTGAGCGTGTTGGCGTTGATCAGTTCATAGAAACCACCGGTGACGGCGATCCGGCGCTGGAAAAACTCGATTCGCGCCCCGAGTTCCTTGATGGCGGATTCGACGGGCTTGAGCGTCGAGCCGTCGGGATTCACGTTGGTGGCGTTGGCGACGATGTCCGAGAAATTGGCGAAGATGGAGACGTTGTCGCGTGGCAGCCAGACCGCGCCGAAGCGGGGATTGGGGCTCGTGCCGGAGGTGTCGGTTTTGACCCCGGTGCGTTTGTTGGTCGCGTAGGAAGCGAAGCGCGCGAGCCGGGCGCCGGCGACGAGCGTGAGCTTGTCGTCGAAACAAAAAAACTGATCCTGCACGAAATACTCGTCATACCAGATGGTGGTGTCGTTCCAGCTGTTGTTGACGAAAGCGCCGGTGACGCCGCGCACGGGGTTGAGGACATTTGTCGCGGTGAGCGGCGCGAAGTTCGTGATACCGCCGTCGTAGTTGCGGCCGATTTCGAACCCGGCGAGGAGCTTGTGCCGGCCGCCGGCGCCGCGCAGCTCGTAGCTGACCTCGGTCTGGGTGTAGGCGTTGTCCACTTGCTCGGCGGCGAGCCAGCGGCGGGTGCGGGTCAGCACGAGGGTGGTGGCGTTGACGGCGTTGAACTGGGTGTCGAAGCCCTTCTCGTTCGTCTGGTTGATCCGGAAGGCGTGGCGCAGCGCGAGGCCGGAGGGTAAGGTGTGGAGCAGCTCATAGCGGCCGGCGTATTGCCACGTGCTGTTCACATCGTCGGGGTCGCCGTAGAAGGTGTGTGCGGGCACCTTAATGACGCGGTTGCCGACAGCGACGAGCCCGCCGTCACTTACGCGCCGGTCTTTGAGATACTCAAATTCGAAGTTGAGCCGGGTGCGCGGACCGAGGATCAGGCTTATCGTCGGGGTGAAGAAGAGCCGATGGATGAAGCCATGGTCGCGGAAACTGCCGGAGTCCTGCCAGGCGGCATTCACGCGGTAGAGCACCTTGTCGCTGGAGAGCGGACCGGTGACGTCGAGGGTGCCGCGATAGTAGTCGTTGCCGCCCAGAGTCGCCGTGGCCTCGGTCAAGCGGCGCCGTTGCGGCAGCTTCGTGAGAATGTTCACCGCTCCGCCGGCGGAGGTGCGGCTGAAGATGACGGAGGCCGGGCCCTTCGCGACCTCGATGCGATCGAAGTTCGCGGTGTCGCGGGGCGCGCGGCCCGAGTCGCGAAATCCGTTCTTAAAAGGGATCCCGGTGGTGAAGCCGCGGATCTCGAACCGATCGCCGCGGGAATTCTGTCCCTCGGTGAGTCCGCTGGTGTAGACGAGAGCATCGGCCACCGAGCGCGCCTGCAGGTCGTCGATAAAACTCTGGTTCACGATCTGGATCGACTGGGGCGTCTCGCGGATGGCGGTGCCGGTCTTGTTGCCGGAGGCGGAGTTGTTGGAGCGGTAGCCTTCGTCCTGCTTCGTCGAGACCTCGAAGGCGGAGAGCTGGACGGGCTCTTCTCTGGGGGCCGCGGGCGCGGGGGCGGTCGATTGGGCGAACGAGAGGGTTGCCAAGCAGGGCAGGAGGCAGAGCGGGATTTTCACGGCAAAAGCATCAAGGAGGCACGGGGGAGAGGTTTCTGGCCGGAGGAGAGATCGATTGGCCGGGGCAGGGGTTCCAGCTTCCTCCGTGAAAATGGAGCGCCGACCTCTGTCGCCGGCCACGGAAGCTGCGCGCGAAGTCGCGGTGCGCTATAGGGAATTCTCACGGTGCGGCGTTTTTCTTTTTCCGGCCGGACTTGGCGGGTGGAGCCGCCGCGTCGGTCGGGCTGGCGGTGACGGCGGGAATCTTGGCGGCCATGGCCTGTTGGATGGCGCGGTGCTCGGGCCGGCCGGCGAGGTTGGTCCATTCGTGCGGGTCGTTGGCGGAGTCGTAGAGCTCCTCGTTGCCGTCGGCGTAGCGCAGGTAGCGCCAGCGCGGACCGGTGACGGCGAAGTTGCCGGCGTCGAAGGCGGTGAGGATGTGGCGGTCACTCGCGGCCGCCGGGTTTTTCAGGAGCGGCAGGAGCGATGCCCCGGCGAGGCCGGGGCGGGCGGCGAGGCCACACGTGTCGATCAAGGTCGGATACAAATCGATCAGGCCGACGGGATCGGCGCAGGTGGCGCCGCGCGGGAAGTTCGCGGTCGCGCCGCTCCGCGGGGGCGCGATCAGCAAGGGCACACGCGTGGAGCGCTGCCAGCCGGTCCATTTGCCCCAGTGTTCCTTTTCGCCGAGGTGCCAGCCGTGGTCGCCCCAGAAGACGATGATGGTGTTGTCGGCGGCGGGACTCGCGTCGAGGGCCTCGAGGAGTTTGCCGACCTGGGCGTCGATGAACGAGACACACGCGAGATAGGCGGTGACGGCGGCTTTCCACTGGCCGTGTTTCACGACGGACGCGTGGGAGCCGGCGGTGACGGGATCGCGGGCCCACTTGCGCCCGGTGTCGCTCAGGTCGTCGAGGTCGTCGGCTTTCACGACGGGGAGCTGGATGTCGAGGCCGGCGTAGAGATCGAAATATTTTTTCGGAGCGAAGAGCGGGATGTGTGGGCGGTAGAATCCGACGGCGAGAAACCAAGGTTGCGCAGGGCTCTGCGCCTGGGTGCGGATCTGTTGCACGGCCCAGTCGGCGATCTGGCCGTCGCCCAGGTCGGAGTCGTCCACGTCAACCGGCCCCCAGTCGAAGGATTCGCCGCCGGGCGAAGCCGCGGCGCGGTCGCTCGGCATGCGGTTGAGCGGGAGGACGACGGGGCGGCCTTTGAGGACGGTGTGATGCTGGGGATTGGCGGAACCCTTCGAGGGCAATTCGGCGGCGGTGTAATTCACGGCGGCGGGGGCGAACGGACTCCAGCGCTGCTCGGGGTAGAATTCCGTTTCGCACAGGCCGGGGCCTTTTTGGTGCAGGAGTTTGCCGGTGCCGTAGGTACGGTAGCCGGCTGCCTCGAAGTGTTGGGGGAGGAGAACGGCGTCGGGCCGGGCGGTGCGGATGGCTTTCTCGTCGTTGGCGAGGACGCCGGTTTGAAACGGCTGGAGGCCGCTGAACACCGCGGCGCGCGACGGATTACAGAGCGGCGCAGCGCAGTGGGCGTTGGTGAACGTGATGCCGCGCCTGGCCAAGCGGTCGAGGTGGGGGGTCTTCACCTGGGGGTGACCGCGCAACGGCCCGATCCAGTCGTTGAGGTCGTCGACGGCGATGAAGAGAACGTTGGGGCGCGCGGGCGCGGCGGCCTGGGCCGCCAGCGTCACTGACGCGACGCCGAATGCGGCGATCAGCGTACGGAGCAGCCGGGGACGTGGGACGCGCGATCGGTTCATTTTTTCCGTTCCTTGTTCTTTTTGGCTTCGACGTTCTTGGCGTGACGGCCCGACTCGTCGCCAGTGTCCGGGATGCCGCCGGCGGGATTGAGCTGCGCGAGGGCCGCCGCCAGGCGCTGGCGGGCGGCGCGGGCGGCGGGAGTCTCGGCGCCGGCGGCGACGAGTTTCTCGGTAAACGGCGCATCGCTCATGTCGAAGAGTTCGCCTGCCTGGTTGAGTTTCCAGCCGGCCTCACGCACATACCAGTTGCGGGCGAGTTGGTTAAACACCCACGAGCGCGGTCCGCCCGTTTCCCCGCGCAACTGCGCCGCGAAACTCCGGCCGTCGATCACGGTTTTCTCCGGCAGTTTCGCTCCGGCCAGGGCGGCAAACGTCGGCAGAAAATCGCTCGAGTCCACGAGGTCGGCGGAAACCCGGCCGGCGGGTGTGACGCCCGGCCAGCTGACAATCAGCGGCACGCGTCCGCCGCCGTCGAGCATCGAGCCTTTGGCCCCGGCGAGTGGGCGACCCCCGATGGTGGCGCGGTCGGCCCGGCCGTTGGTGGTGCCGTTGTCGCCAAAGAAAACGACGAGGGTCTTCTCGCGCAGCTTCAGCCGATCAAGCTCCGCCATGAGTTTCCCCACCAGCTTGTCCATGTAGCGGACGTTGTCGCCATAGTGGTTCTGGCTGCCGGGCGCGCTGTCGGGCGTGGGCAGAATATCGGTGTGCACGTGGGACAGGGAGTAGTGCGCGTAGAACGGCCGGTCGCGATGGCGCGTCATGAAGTCGACGAGATGCCGGTGCATCAGGTCCGGCAGGTATTCCTTGTCGAGCAGGGGGCGCTTCTCGCCGTTGACCACGTAGGTCTTCACTTTTTCCTGCGTGTTCCAGTAGGCGCCGCTGCCGGCGTAGCGCAGGTAATCGTCGAAGCCAAAGTCGGACGGCTGCAGCGAGAACTGGCTCCACTTGCCGATCATCGTCGAGACGTAGCCCGCCGGCTTGAGCACGGTGGGGATCAGTTTTTCGTTTTTCGGTAAGATTTCGCCGACCGCGTCCTGATTGCTGCCGCCCGTGCGGAAGCCGTAGCGGCCGGTGAGAATCTGCGCGCGCGACGGTCCGCAGAGGGAAATCGTGTAGGCCTGCGTGTAACGCGTGCCGCTGCGCGCGAGGGCGTCGAGGTTGGGCGTCTTGTAGTGGTCGGCGCCGTAACAGCCGACCTCGCCGATCCCGTAGTCGTCGGCCAGGATGAAGATGAGGTTGGGCCGTTCTGCGGCGAGGGTCGCGGGGGCGGCGAGCAGTCCGACGCAGGCGGCCCAAAAGGTGAACGTGAGCGCAGGGAGGAGCGAAGGCTTCATGGGGAGAAAAGTGCGGAGGGCTATTTCGGCATGGCCGCAGCTTTTTTTGCGGCCGCTTCCGCCTTGATGGCCGAGCCGATCGGCCAAGGCAACACCCCGACGCGTTGTGCCCAACCGTCATACTGGGCCGCCATCGCGCGGACCCGCTCCGGATGTCGGGCGGCGAGGTCGCGCTGTTCGGCGCGATCCGTCGCGAGGTCGTAGAGCTCCCAGCCGCCGGGAAACTTTCCCACGAGTTTCCACGAGCCGACGCGCACGGCGCGGTTGCCCTCGTGCTCCCAGAACAGCGGTCGGTCGGTCGCGGGCGCGCGGCCCTCCATCGCCGCGCGGAGGCTCACGCCTTCGAGCGGGTGGATTTTCTGGCCGGCAAACTCCGCCGGGAACTTGGCGCCGGCTACGTCCAGGCAGGTGGCCATCAGATCCGTCAATTGCCCGGGGTGCGGTTCGATCCGGCCGCGCCGCGCCGCGGACACGCCGGCCGGCCAGTGCACGATGAGCGGGGTCGCGATGCCGCCCTCGTGGACCCAGTGCTTATATTCGCGGAAGGGCGTGTTGCTGACATTGGCCCAGTCGCGGCCGTAGGCGACGTAGGTGTCGGCCGGGCCGGGCATCACGCCGTAACCGCTGCGCACGGGCCAGCCGTCGCGGGTCTGGGCCGGGAGAAAACCGTATTGCTTTGCGTCGGGCGCGAGCGGCAGAAGCGAGGGCTGCGCGGCGCGCGGCATGAAGGGCCCTTCGCGGCCGTTGGTCTCCGCGCACGCGCCGTTGTCCTGCAGGTAAATGATCACGGTGCGGTCGAGCTGGCCGGTGGCCTGGAGCGCCGCGACGATGCGGCCGATGCCGTCGTCCATCGACGTGAGCATCGCGGCGTAAACCTCCATGCAGCGCGCCTCGAAGGCCTTGTTCTCGACCGTGGCCCAATCGCCCGACGTCGGCGCGAGACCCCACGCGGCGTCGGCCACGCCGAGTTGTTTTTGCTTCGCCCAACGGGCGGCGCGGATCGCGGCGTAGCCGGCGTCGTAGCGGCCTTTTTGTTTCGCGATGTCGCGCTCGCGCGCATGCATCGGCCAGTGCGGCGCGGTGTAGGGGACGTAGAGAAAGAACGGTGACCGGGCATGGTCGCGCGCGTGCTCGCGGATGAACTTGGTCGCGTGATCGCTGATCGCGTCGGTGTAGTAATACTCTTCGGGGCGATACTCGGGGTCGTTGGCGACGGTGAGGAGGGTGTTGTCGCGGACGAGGGAGCCGGGGTCCCAGAAACTGCCCGCGCCCTGGATCGTACCGTAGTAGCGGTCGAAGCCGCGCTGGAGCGGCCAGTTGTCGCGCTTCGTCTGGGCCTCGGCGGTGTAGCCGGGCGTGAGGTGCCACTTGCCCGCGATGTAATTCCGGTAGCCGGCGGGCTTGAGCGCTTCGGCCATCGTCACGCTCCGCCGGCTGAGTTCGCCGCGATAGGAGTCGACGCCGTCGTCGTTCAACATGTGGCCGATGCCGGCCTGGTGCGGGTGGAGGCCGGTGAGGAGCGAGGCGCGCGTGGGACAACAGCGCGCAGAATTGTAGAAGTTCGTGAAACGCAGGCCGCCGGCGGCGAGCGCATCGAGATTCGGCGTGGCGATCTCGCCGCCGAAGCAGCCGAGGTCGGAGTAGCCCACATCGTCGGCGAGGATGAGGACGATGTTGGGGCGCTCGGCGGCGCGAGCCACCGCGCCAGCGATCACGAGCAACGCGAGGCGGAACAGTTTCACGTTCATGCGAAGAAGCGGGAGGGCGGAGGCGTCAGAACCGCCCGTTGACCCCGAAGGTGATCGCGGTGCCAGGGATGTTGGTGCTCGCCATCTGATCGCGGATGCCGCGGTAGAAGACCTCGGGGTTGTTGTAGAGGTTGGAGACGTCGCAGGTGAGGTTGAGTGACGGACGCACCTGGTAGGCGAGGCCGAGATTGGTGATCGTGCGCTTCAGGCGATAGAGATTCCGGCCGACACTCGCGGCGGTGAAACTCGTGATGTAGTCGCCGGTGTAGTTGATGGCGTAGCGCACACTGAAGCCGCGGTAGTGCCACGAGGCGTTGACGTTGCCGGTGCGGGGGATGAAGCCGGGAACTTGGTTGGTGCTGCGGGAAACTGTGCCGCCAAAATCACCCGCGGTCTCGATCGACGTGTAGTTGCCGCCGACGCGGAAACCCTTCAGCGGGCCGGGGAGAAACGTGAACTGCTGCTGGTAGCTGAGCTCCCAGCCTTGCACGGTCGCTGTGCCGGCGTTGGCCGTGGTGAGGCGGGTGTAGCCGCCATATTCGCCGTTGAAGCCGTTGTTGGCGCCGGTGCCGACGGTGCCGGTGTTGATGCCCGTGACGATGTAATCCCGGATCGATTTGTGGAACCAGCTGACCGAAAAATTCCCCACGGGCTCAAAGTAGTAGTCGAGCGTGGCATCCCAGTTCGACGCCGTCTGCGGGAGCAAACTGGGGTTGCTGATCGTGAGCGTCTGCGTGGCGTCATTCGCCGTTTCGTTGGGCCGCAGGTTCGAGAGCGGCGGCCGGCCAAATCCGGTCGACCAGCTGAGGCGCGCCTTCAACTTGGACGTGAGGTTTTGGGTGACGTGCACGCTCGGGAACGACTTGGTGTAGCTGCCGGCCAAGTCGCGGCGGTTCCCGGCATAGTCGCGCTGGGCCGATCCGACCGGATCGGCGGCTTGTTGGGCGGCCGTGCTGGCGACGCGCGCCCGCACATAACCGGAGCTCTCCGTCTCGGTTTTTTCCGTGCGCACGCCGGCGATCAGGCCGGTGCGGCCCACTTTGGCATCGGTCATGAGGTAGGCGGAGGTGACTTTCTCGCTGACGTCGGAGGAGCCGATGTAGCGGTTTTGTTCGAAGAAATAGCGGTCCTCGTTCCAGAGCGACGGGGTCACGGGCACGCGCTCGTTGATAAAGGTGGAGGCTTCCCATTGCGGAATCCGGCGGCCGGTCTTGCGCTCGTCATACATGCGCAACGAAGTGTCGGCGGGCAGTGCGGTCGTGCCGGTGTAGTTCCACCGGCGGCCGCGGTTGTTGTCCGTGCCGGAATTTTCGCGCCACTGCGCGCCCGTCTTCAGATCTGCCTTGAGCGCGGAAAGCGGCAGCGCGTAGCGGGCGTTGAAATGGAGCTCCTTCACGGCGCGGTCGTTGTCGGCATTCGCATTGGTGAGGCCGTTGGGCGCGGGGCGGTAGTTCGCGGGATTGGTGATGTCCGGGCCTTCCGTCTGGACGAAGCGCGGGTGGAGATCGGACTGCGTGCGGTCGAGAATCCAGCCGACGTTGCTGATGCGATTGATGAGCACGGCGCCCTTGCCGTTGCCGCGGTTCACATGGGAGCGGTTCGCGGCGGCCTTGTAGTCGAGCTGCAGCGGGCCGAAGGTCTGCTCCGCACCGAGGTCGAAGCCGCGCGCGCGCACGAAGACATTGTTCGGGCCGGTCATCGTGAGATCGATGATGGAGTTGGGCGTCGCGCGCACCTGCGTGAAGCGATCCGTGTAGCCGGGCAGAATGCCCGCGGTGCCCGTGGTGCCGACGGTCTGGTTCGTGAAGGCCCGCGTCTCGTAGCGGCGCCGGAACTTCTCGTTGTTGTCGACGGCAAAGGTGTTGAGCGTGAGTTTCGTCGTGGGCGAAAGCCGGTATTCGAGCTTCACGTTGGCGCTGGCCTGATAGTGGGGGTTGTAGGTGTCGGTCGTGCGATAGTCCCAGACGTAGGCGGGCGTGTTGGTGGTGTTTTGGAAATCGCGGTTGGTGATGAACCACGCGGTGGCGTGTTCGCTGTAGAACAGGTTCACGGCCACACCGAGATTCCGCTCGCCGCCGAAGACATCGAAGATCTCCTGATAGCCGAGGTTCACGAGCGGATGCGACCGATGCCCGTCGATGAGGGGGACCTGCTGCGTGAAGGTCGGCTGCATGCGGCCGGACACATTGTAGGTGATGCGGCGTTTTTCCTTCATGCTCAGCGGCGAACGGCTCTTGAGATTGATGGTGCCGCCCAGCGAATCCGGGCTGCGATCCGGCGTGTGCCCCTTGGTCAGTTCGATCTGGTCGAACATCGCGCTCGAGTAGACATTGATCTGCGTCGCGCGGCCCAGGCCGTCGTCGCGGCTCGTGAGGAGCACGCCGTCCATCGTGACGGTGTTCAGACCCGGCGCCATCCCGCGCACAGTGAACGCGGCGACGATGCCGGCTTCATTCGGCACGGCGGCGACGCCGGGCAGATTGATCGCGACTTCGCTCGCGCTCATGTTCGGCAGATTGCCGAACGAATCCATCGCGGCGACGTTTTTGAGATTGGGGGCGTTGCGCTGCGCGGTGATGGCGGCGGCCCCGCCCTCGCGCTCGCCGGACACCTTGAAACCCTCGAGCCGGTAGATGCTCGTCGTCAGATCGAAGTTCTGCACGGCGCGCTCCCCCGCCCTCACGGTCACCGGGCGGCGCAGGGTATCGAGACCGATGTAGGAGACGACGACTTCGTGGGTGCCCGCCGGCACGCCGGTCAACACGTAGCGGCCGGTGTTGTCGGCGAGCGTGCTCAGGCCGAGCGCCACAATCTCGACGCGGCTGCCCTCGAGCAGATTGGTGGTCGCGGCGTTGCTGACCGACCCGGTGATCGTGCCGGTGGCGGCGGCCTCGGCGCCGCGGATGGACGTGAAACCGGCCAGCGCGAGGAGAAGAGCTGCATAAAAACGAACGCAGGGAAGGTGGGCTTTCATGGGGGGTTGATCATGTCGAACAGAGCGGGGCCGGGCACGATACGCTTGAACCTGGATCACGGTCCGCAGTTCAAAGCAGTCGACCCAAATCCTACCCGTGACCGCCATCGCCGTCTTTGGCTCGCCAGGCCGCTTTTTTGTCCAATCGTGCACTCCGGCCACCGTGGCCGTACCCCCTGCTTAAGTCTCCACCCAATCCCTGCTCCCGTGCCCTGGTTAACCCGAGACATTGAACCGCTGTGGATCGCCCGCTATGACTACGAGCCGCTCTGGCATCTGCCCCCGCATGCCCACGATGACTACTTTCAAATTATCCTGATCGTGAGCGGGACCGGTCACGCGGTCATCGGGGCGGACCACCGCGCCTTAGGCCCCGGCCAGCTGCTGTTCCTTCGGCCGCGCCTCGTGCACAGTCTGACCGCGGGGTCGAACGAACCGGTGCGGACCCTCGACACCAAGTTTCTCCTGCACCGCCAGAATCTCCGCGCGGCGTGCCGGCGGCTCCCCTCGTTCCACCCCCGCATCGACGACCGGGCGGTTGCGCTCCTCGAAGCGATTCACGCCGAAGCGCGCCGGCACGGTCCTTTCTCCAACGCGCTCTGCCAAACCCTGTTCGCCCAACTCCTGCTGCGTTTGCTCGAAACCGGGCCGGACGAAGCCGCCGGCCAGTTGCCGGCCACGCCCCTTCCGCCCACCGTCTTCACCGGCGCCGACGACGACCTCGCCCAGCGGCTCGAGCGTTATCTGCGTGAGAACTGCGCCCAGCCCATCGACCAACGGAAACTGAGCGCGGCCCTGCACTACAGCTACCGCCATCTCCACAACGTCTGGCTCAAGCATCACCGGGAATCCCCTCTGCAGGCCCTCTGGCACTACCGCGTGGACCGCGCCACGCAGCTGATCCGCTATTCCGACTACGAACTGAAACGTATCGCCGAGCTCACCGGCTTCGCCACGGTGCATCATTTCACGCGGGTATTCACGCGAATCGCCGGAATCTCCCCCGCCCGCTGGCGCGAACGCGAACGCGCCGGCGTGCGCCAGGATATCGCGATCCGCCCCGGCTTCGTGAACCCCGCGCTGACGATCCAGACGGCCACGGCCACCCCCGCTCGGGCCAAGGCCGGGCGCTGACCCGCCCGCGGCCCCGACACCTCCGGCCTTGTGCCGGGCGCGCCTCGGCGTTTCCTCTCCCGCACGATGAACCTCTGCATCGCGCTCCCCGGCCTCACCCCCGCGCACCGCGCCCGCCTCCACGCCGCCCTCCCGGCCCATACCCTCACGTTTTGCGCCGAATTCCCTGAATTCGAAAAACGCGCCGCGGTCGCTACCGCACACGTGATTTTCGGCAACGTCCCTGTTGCGTGGCTCAGCGCTGCGGCAGGCCTGCGCTGGGTGCAGCTCGAGTCCGCTGGCGTCGACGCCTACCTCGGGCTCAACGCCACGCCGCGCGCCGCGTCCGTGGTCCTCACCAACCTGGCCGGCTTCTACGATCGCGCCGTCGCCGAAGCGGCCCTCGCCGGCATTCTCGCGTTCTACCGCCAGTTGCCACGACTGCTCGTCGCGCAACCCGCGGCCCGCTGGATCAAATCTGAGGTCGAACCCGCGATCCGCGCCCTCGCTGGCCAGCGCGTTCTCCTCCTAGGCGCCGGCGGGATCGCCCGCTGCCTCGCACGCGTGCTCGCAGCCTTTGACGCCGATGTGCAATTTTTCTCCCGCACCGTCCGCACCGGCGCACTCGCCACTCCCGCCGAACTCGACGTCGCGCTCGCCACCACCGATCTGCTGATCAACACGCTCCCGCACACCCCTGCGACGATCGGCTTCCTCGACCACGCGCGTCTCGTCCGCCTGAAACGCGACGCCGTGGTCGTCAACGTCGGCCGCGGCTCCACCCTCGACGAAGTCGCGCTCGTCTCGCTTCTCGACGCCGGCCACCTCGGCGGTGCCGTGCTCGACGTGACCGCGATCGAACCCCTCCCCGTCGGCAGCCCACTCTGGCGCCATCCCCGGGTCTTGCTCACCCAGCACACGGGCGGACGCTTCCCCGGCGAGACCGATCGCAAAATCGACGTGTTCCTCGCCAACGTGACGCGCTTCGAGCGTGGCGAACCGCTGCACAGCGGGGTGGACGTCACGCGCGGTTACTAACCGTCGCGCCGTGGCCCATTCAGGTGGGGCGGCACGGGCGGCCGGATGAACGTCGAGGCCGTTGCCCTGGGTTGTTCGCGGGGTCAGTAAGGTATTTTACCGGCCGGAGAACCGATCGTATACCAACGTCTCGCGATCGTTGGACGCTGGTGGAAACACCACTCGCTGGCGCTCGCGGCTACCGAAACGTCCAGAGTTCAAAAGGACGTGGGTATTAAACACTCAAATGACGTTGGTCTTACCGCGCGTGTCGCGGGACCGGCGGTACCACGGAAGTGGGGACGGCGTGTCTCCGCGCTTCCCGCCGGACCCATTTTAGTTTTCAACCGTGGGGATGATTCTTACTCGCGAAAGCCGCCGCACGTGGTGGCTCGTTATGATCGGGGCGTGGGTGTTGGCCGCCGTGCTCGCGACGCTGCACGCGTTCGCGATGCGCGACTATGTCGGGTTGATTGATCGTGCTGCGGCCCGCGTCCCGCCGATCACGACGCCGCTGCGGCACATTATTCCAACGAACTATGCGGACGCCCAGAACTGGGTGCGTTACGCGCTCACGTTCGACGGCGAAGCGCCGTCGCGGGTCCGCTACACTTACAATGACAACGCTCCGGCCGGTCGCGAGGTGCATTGGAGTTCTGGCTTTGCGCATCTCGTAGCCGGGGCCGGTCGTCTGCGTCATGGGGTCACGGGCGAGCCGTTGCCGCTCGCCACCGAGCGCGTCTTACCGTGGTTCAATCTCCCGCTGCTCATGGCTGCGGTGATCGTTTTTTCCGCGTGGGTGGGGCGGCGGGCGGGCGCGGGCGCCGGTGCGTTGGTCGCGGTCGGCATCGTGGGCACGGAGGGTTTCTACGGGGTCTTTGCGCCCTACTACGTCGATCACCATGGGCTGCTGACAGCGGCGACGTTTGGGGTCGTACTCGGTGCGATTTTTATGGGTGCCGGCTGGTGGCGCGCCGCCGAGGCCGGGCTGGATCAACTCCTCCCGCGGTCGCGGGCCGCGGCGCGCGGGGCCGCTATTTTTTCCGGCGCGTGTGGAGCGCTGGGTCTGTGGATCAGCGCGTTTTCGACGATCCCGGTGATTGCGCTGACCGGATTTGCGGGCCTCGTGGCGGCATGGTCGCTCCGGCGCGTTGAGCGGCGGGACGGCGCGGAGTTTGACGCCGATTTGTGGCGGTGGTGGGGCCGGGTGGGCGCTGCCGGGAGCGTGGCGTTCTATCTTTTCGAATACGCGCCGGCGCATTTGGGGATGCGGCTGGAGGTCAATCATCCGTGCTATGCGCTCGCGTGGTGGGGCGGCAGCGAACTCGTCGCCTTGCTCGCGGAGCGGCGATTGGCGGTGGTGCCGGTGGCTCCTGCGTGGCGATTCGTCTGGCCCGGATTAGCGCTGGCGGCGGCACCGCTCACGGTGCTGCTGGGTGGTGCCCGCGTGTTTGTGGTCGGCGATCCGTTTATTTCCGAAATTCCGAAAACCGTGGCCGAGGGCTTGTCGTTGGCGGCGACCACGAAGGCCTTTGGCTGGCCGACTTTTTTTCACTACATCAACGGGAACGTCGCGGCGTTTGCCGTGGTGGCGGTGCTCCTGTTGCGGCGAGCACCGTCGCAGAAGCAGCTGCTCGTTTTCAGCGCGGTGGTGGCCCTCGGATTTCTGGCGCTCCTCGCGGCGCAGGTCCGTTGGTCCTTCGGAGCGAGCGGTCCGCTCCTGTGCCTGCTCTTGGTGGTGGTGGCCGCGCTGGTCCAAGGGCGCTCGTCACGCGTGCGTGCGCTGGTGGTGCTGGCGGTGGGAGGCGCCTGTTTTCTGCCGACTGCAATCGACCGGATCTCGGCCGTCCGAGGGCGCGTGGCCCTCCGCGCGGCCGATCAGGGCGATCTCCAACAGCTGATCTATCGCGATGCGGCGGCGGCGATCCGCGCCTCGCAGCCAACGGGTGAGATCGTGTTGCTCGCGAGCCCGAACGGCTCCACGGGCATGGGCTACTACGGCAATTTCCGGACCCTCGGCACGCTCTATTGGGAAAACTACCGGGGCCTGCGGGCGGCGGCGGAAATTTTTTGTGCACCGACCGCCGAGCGGGCGCGCGAGCTGATTCGCCTGCACGGCGTCACGCACCTCGCCCTGATTTCCGAGGAAAATTATCTCGCGCAATATTTTTCCATTTTGCACCCGACGGGCACGCCGGAGGAATTCAAGAAAACGTTCGGCTACACGCTGCTTAGCGCGCAAGTGCTCACGCCTTGGTTGCGGCCGATTCCTTATCGCGTGCCGTCTGAAGTGAAGATACCCGACCTTCGCGTGCTCTTGCTGCAGGTCGTGCCGGACCAGACCCCGGCCGACGCGTTGTGGCATATTGCCATCGCTCAGTTGACGCTCGGTGAATCCGTGAACGCCGTCCAAAGTTTTTCGGCGGCGATCATGCAGTCGCCGGCTGCGCAGCAGGTCGCGCTGTGTCAGGCGGCGGGTAATCTGTGCTACGAGCGCGCGGCGCACGCCGCGGCGGTCACTTTGTATCGGCTGGGACTCACCCCCGGCGACCATCCGGTGATCGCTGGCAACCTCGCCTGGGTCCTCGCCACCAGTCAGGATGCCAGCGTCCGCAACGGTGCCGAGGCCGTGGTGATTGCGCAACGCCTCGGGACCCAGGAGCCGACGGCACTCAGCGCGCTCGCCGCCGCCTTGGCGGAAGCCCAGCGCTTTCCCGAGGCGGTCGCCGCTGCGGAACGCGCGTTGGAGCTTATCCGCGGGACGCCCCAGCACGAGGCGCAGGTTCCGTTCACAGCGCGGCTGGAAGCCTTTCGAGCGGGGAAACCATGGCGGCAATGATCTGCGGCCGTTTTCGCACTCGGAAATTTCGGCAGACCCACCACGATCCTCGCGTCCGATGAAATTTCCCTCCGTTCTGCTCGTGGTCTCGCTGTTCGGCCCTCTCGCCGTGCCGGCGCGGGCCGATGTTTCCCTCGCGCCACTCTTTTCCGATCATGCGGTGTTGCAGCGGGACAAACCTGTTCCGGTTTGGGGCCGGGCCGATGCTGGGGAGAAAATCGTGGTCACGTTTGCCGGTCAGTCCCAGCAAACCACGGCCGGCGCGGATGGCCGTTGGATTGTTTATTTAGACGCTCTCTCGGCGCGGGGCGAGGGCGCGGAACTCACGGTGAGCGGGAAAAACGTGGTGATCGTGCGCGACATCGTGGTCGGTGAGGTCTGGCTGTGTTCCGGGCAATCCAACATGGAATTCACGGTCGGTCCCCGTCCGGGTTGGCAGGCAAACACCCGCGTGACCAACGCCCCGGCTGAGATCGCGGCCGCTCGCTGGCCGCTCGTGCGCCATGTGCGGATCGCGACGCGCGTGGCGGATGCTCCGGCCGATACGGTTGCGACCAGCGGGTGGAAGCTGACGGCACCGGAAACGGTCGGTGAGTTTACCGCGGTCGGATATTTTTTCGCGCGCGATCTCTGTCAGAAACTCGGGGTGCCCATCGGCCTCGTGAACAGTTCGGTGGGTGGCACGCCGGTGGAGTCGTGGCTGAGCCCGGCGGCAATCGCGAGCAACCCGGCCTTGGGCGTCGTCTCCGAACGCTGGCGCGACAACCTCGCGGCGTTTCCCGCAAACCGCGCCGCTCACGAAGCCGCACTGGCGGTGTGGACGGCGGCCGAGACCAAGGCCAAGGCCGACGCCGCGGTGACTGGTGCGAAAACGAAACCGAAAACCGACGGTGCGAAGACTCATGCCGCGTGGTTAAAAAAAAATCCCCGCCCCCGCGCGCCCCGTGGTCCCGGCGATGCGTGGACTCCCACCGGCCTGTTTAACGGCATGATCAATCCGTTGCTGCCCTTTGCGATCCGGGGTACGGTGTGGTATCAAGGTGAAAGCAACGCGGAGCGGGCTGCAGAATACCGCGGACTCTTCGCGGCGATGATTACCGCATGGCGGGGGCACTTCGGCCAAGGCGACTTTCCGTTCTATTGGGTGAGTCTCGCCAGCTACAAAAATCCCGCCGATGCCACGGGTCTCACCTACGCGGCGCTGCGCGAGGCACAGACGCAGACCCTTGCGCTGCCCAACACGGGCCAAGCCCTCGCGATCGACGTCGGTAATCCCGATGATATCCATCCCGCCAACAAGCAGGACGTCGGGCGTCGCCTGGCCATGCTCGCGAAAAACCGCGTGTATGGACTTACTGTGGACGACACGGGGCCGACTTTCGCGGCGGTGGCGCGCGAGGGCGCCGCGTTGCGGGTGCGACTCACTCACGCGAGCGGCCTGATCGCCCACGACAAGCCGGTGCAGTCCCTAGAAATCGCCGGCGCCGACAAGATTTTTCATCCGGCCACCGCCAAGATTGAGCGCGAGACGCTGGTGGTCTCCGCGCCCAAGGTGCGCGAACCGATCGCGGTCCGCTACGCGTGGCGCAACGCGCCGGAGGCTAATCTGTATAACGGGGCCGGCCTGCCGGCGGTGCCGTTTCGCTCCGATCCGTGGTGACGCGCCGGAGGTGCCGTGCCGGTCTCCCGATGAGCGCAACCGGGGCGGTTCACGGGCCGAGCAGATTGCGTAGCGCCGCGAGATATTTTTCCTGAGTTCGGGCGATTACCTCGGCGGGGAGGCGGGGTGCCGGTGGTTGCTGATCCCACCTCAGCGCGATGAGGTGGTCGCGCACGAATTGTTTGTCGTAGCTCGGGGGTGAGCAATCGGGCCGATACTCGGCGGCGGGCCAGTAACGCGAGGAGTCTGGCGTCAGCACTTCGTCGATGAGAAACAGCGCGCCCGCGGCATCGGTGCCAAACTCGAACTTGGTGTCGGCGAGGATCATGCCGGCCTGTTTAGCCCGGTCGTGGCCGAACTGATACAGCGCGAGGCTGGTGGTCTTCACTTTTTCGTAGAGGGCGGCACCGATGATGGCGGCCGCTTGGGCGTCGTTGATCGGTTCGTCGTGCTGACCTTTCGGGGCCTTGGTCGTGGGGGTGAAAATGGGTGCGGCGAGACGATCCGCTTGGCGCAGGCCGGCCGGGAGCGGGATACCGCACACCGCGCCGGTTTTCTGGTAGGAACTCCAACCGCTGCCGATCAGGTAGCCGCGGGTGACACATTCGATGGCGAGTGGTTTTAGTTTTCGCACAATCATGCTACGAAGTTGGAGGTCGGGATTCGTGATGCCGCGGCGGGCGAACTCACCGACTTGATCGGGCAAGAGGTGGTTCTGGATCAGGCCGATCGATTGAGCGAACCACCAGTTGCTGATCTGCGTGAGAATCGCGCCCTTGCCGGGGATGCCGTCGGGTAAAATGACGTCGAAGGCGGAGAGGCGGTCAGTCGCCGTGAGAAGGAGGGCGTCGCCGAGATCGTAAATTTCCCGGACCTTACCGGAAGCGAGGTGGGGAAAAGGGAGGCCATCGATGGTTGTAACGGCAGACTTGGGCAGGGCGGCGGCAATGGTAGCGAATGTCATGATGAAAATGTGTTAGCGAGAGAGGGGCAAAGGTCGCGAACAAACTGTGTCACCCTGAGTGAGGGAGTTCGTTTGAGTGGAAAATTGCCTTGCGCGGTGGGTTTCGCCCCGTAGTTTCCCGCATTCCGCGGTTAGTCCCCATCGTCTAGCCCGGTTAGGACGCCTCCCTTTCACGGAGAGAACCGGGGGTCGAATCCCCGTGGGGACGCCAGCTTAATTCCTTAACAGTAAGGACTTAAATTTCCTGACATCGGATTTGCCAGTTGACGTGGCAAATCGGTCATGAACCAAGCTACATCGTTCGTCATCTCAGAATTCACGAATCCCTCCGGGGAGATCGTT